>Ga0080064_1003413_pt1 | contig 23056 bp, 21 predicted proteins | sample Subgrocontami54m_FD_69260 | JGI IMG/M metagenome (GOLD analysis project Ga0080064, IMG submission 69260) | Subsurface groundwater microbial communities from S. Glens Falls, New York, USA - GMW46 contaminated, 5.4 m (SPADES assembly) (version 2) ...
TGCGCGGCACCGACCTCAACACTCTCGTGCTGCGGGAGTGCATGAAGGACCCGCTGCCCGTCCTCGAGCCCGACGCCCCCATCGACCGCCTCACGTTCCTGCTGACAAACCAAAGTCCCGCGGTTTTGGTAAAACTTTCCGACAGCCAGTACGAAATTCTCACCAAGTACGACTTAATAGACATGATCGCGAGCCTCACCGCACCGGGCGGCGGCCACCGGAAATCGTAAGCGGCCTGGGTGTCACGCTTGTACGTCCCATCATCGTGATTGTCCCGAGGGTGTGATTCTGGGCAGGCGCAGCGCCATGCTATAATTCTCCCGGAAGCGAAACTGGTCTGGTGACTGGCCCGGCCTTCAAAGCCGGTGATCCGTCTCTTTGAGGGGGATGATGGGTTCGATTCCCATACGCTTCCGCCATGTAGGAGATCGGCATGGGTTTAATACACGTTACCGTCGCCTTGAAGAACCTTGGCGCTCCGACGAACGGAACCTACGAAGCGGACTTCCTGGTGGACACCGGCGCCACGGATTCGCTCGCCCCGGCCGCAGCACTGCGGAAAATCGGCCTTCAGCCTGAGGGGAAAATGTCCTACGAGCTAGCAGACGGAACTGCTCAAGAATTCTCCTTTGGGCTGGTCCGCATTGAGTTCATGGGAGAAATTACGGCTGGGCGGGTGATTTTTGGCCCCGATGACGCGGAGCCTATACTTGGAGTTACGGCGCTCGAGTCCGTTGGAATTACAATTGATCCGGCCAACCGCACACTGAAACGCCTCCCAGCCATTCCGCTGAAATAAGCCGGTTCCGCCATGCCGCGCAAACGAGTTCCCAAATTTAGCGCAGCCAAAGAAGCCCGCCGGCGCGCGCGCGCCGTCCTGGGGACACCGCCCGCCACGCGCGTCGTCGCGGACCGCCGCCTGAAACCGCCCAAGCACAAGAAGAAATTGGCGGATAGCAACGAGGAGTAAGAGCGCAGGATGGCGCGGAATCGGGCCGGGCTTGCGCCGATCCCGGTCTGCTTCCATCCCGAACTTGGGAGCGGCATATCTTCCCTCGGCGAAGTTGTACGAAAGGGTGTAAAATAGAGTGGTAAGTACGATCATCTCACCCAATGGGGGCGAAACGGATTCGACGGGAAGGAAAAAAGCTAAAAGGCATACCGGAGTCCACGCATCCGTAATCGTGTGGAAAAACACAAGTGCCAATTACGATTTGGCCCTCGCTGCTTAATTAACTGAGTAGCGCGTCGCCCCGGTTCAGCCCGTAGGACCGGAAGCGGCGTCACTTTAGCGGGCTGGCTCTCGCTTCTCGGTCCGTGAAGCGGGGGCGAGACTCATCGGACTAGCGGCTAGCGATTCTTGTCGGCTCGATGTCGCCCGGCTGCAAAGTACGTTCGAACCGACTAAGTATGTAGTCTTTTAGTCAGGAGCCTTTTCGGACGGGGGTTCAACTCCCCCCGCCTCCACCAAAATCCGAAGGATTTTGTCCCGAGCAAAGCCGAGGGGCAAAGGCCAGCAGGGTCCGATGTTCTACTGCTATATTCTGCAGTGTTCAGATGACTCCTACTACGTGGGAGTGACCGATGCTCCTGAACGACGGTTACAGGAACATAACGAGGGCAAGGGTGCGGACTGGACTTCCGCCCGACGGCCCGTCACGCTTGCCTGGACTGAAGAACATCCCACGCTCGCTGCGGCGCGCACACGGGAAAATCGGTTAAAGAAATGGAGTCGTAAAAAGAAGGACGCACTCATCCGGGGGTTCCCTTCGGCAAGCTCAGGACAAGGCTAACGCCTTGCAACTCCCCCCGCCTCCACCAAGATTCGTAGAATTTGTCCCGAGCTGGCAGACTTACTTTTCGCCGCTGAATCTGCAGGCTTACATAAACTTGATTCTCGTGTTTTTGGCGGAGTAACTGATTAGCGAATTCAGCCGCCGCAACTGCGTCACTTCTTGTTTTGCGCTTGCCACCCACCCGATGCAAAGCCTCTTATAACCAGGGGGAAATTGGTCAAAGTGACTCCAGGCCGCTTCATTTGCTCTAAATAATTCCTGGAGTTTCTTAGGGAGTTTTGTCGGCAAAGGGCGTGTCTTTTGTTTCTGGTGGCCCTCGAATGCTTTGAGGCCGGCCTCGGCCATTCTCCCTTCTTCGATCAGTCTCTTTGCCCGTTTGATATTGAGCGCCGACCAGGAGCTCTTTGGACTTCTCGGCGTATATCGGTACGCGTATCTCTCCCCGTCCACGGACTTCTTTTTTCCATCTACCCAACCGAAGCAAAGAGCCTCTTCGACCGCTTCGTCGTAGCTTACAGTTGGTCTGCCCGTAGCGTTTTTATAGTGAGCGAGCCACACTTCTTCGGCCTTGTCATGATTTCTTTCGAGCCAGGAGCGCCATTCTAAGCGGTTCTTAAAGGACAGCAGCGTTAAACCATCTGTGGCCGTCCTTTTGCTTACAGGGATCACGCGACCTGCTTTCTGGCGGCGCGCTCCAGCAACTCGTGGATCAGCGTCTGGTAGGGTTTGGACTGCCTGGCGGCGAGGCGGCGAAGCCGCGTGAGCAGGCGCGGATCGATGCGGATGGCGATGAGTTGTTTCGCATGGCCGGTGCGGGGCCTGCCGACGCGCCGGGCGCGCTTCAACTCCGCATCGGTTGATTCGGGAATGTCGGAAAAGTCGATGCAGCTATCCGATATATGCCTTCCGCTCCTTGCGGCTCACTTGCCGGGCGCTGATGATGCGTATAGTTTCTGTGTCATTTCCCAACCTCCGCAAGGTATAAACAACCAGGAGAACGCGACCCCGCAGGGACCGTCCGAGTCTCTTCCAGCGGCGCTCCGTTTGCCCATGCTGCCGATCTTCCCAGTGCAAGCCATCGGAGTCGCTGAAAATAGTCGCGGCATCCTCGAATGAGACGCCGTGTTTTTCATAGTTCCTCAGGGCTTTGCCAGCATCCCAGGAGAACATATTAGTGTATATACGCTAATTCGGTGGAGATGTCAACGGCTGGAACCATTGGCAATCTAACGCTGGTATGCGGAATCGTGGTCTGGGTGAAGCGAAATCAGCCGCAGGAAGGCGCCGTCGCGGAAAGCGAGCGCCCGGATTCGCCGGCTCAGGCGGAGCGAGTGCACGGTGGCGCCGTTCGGCGCTTTCACGTGCTCGATGGCCTCCCAATGGAAGCCGGAGTGGCGATACAGGTTGTTCCAATCCAACTCGCAAAGGCGGCGCAGAGAAGCTACGACCTGTTTTAGCTCGGTAGTCGAGAGGCGGAAAAACACTTCCTGGAACTCTGGGCTGTTGAGGTCCAGGCGAACGCGGCTGCTATCGGCGGCGGGCATGGGTCCGCCCGAGGCGTGTAGTCCGCCGCTTCAGCAGCGATTCGACCTCGGTCTCCCGAGGCTCCGTTATCGCAGCCCAATCGAGCGCGCGCTCGATCCGGGAACGATGCGGCTCCTGGAGCGTCCAGAGTTGACTCTCCGGCACCAGTACCACGGCCCGGAGCACCATGGTGCCGTCCCTCCGCCGTTCCAGACGAAGCGTTTTGCCGGCATAGCTCTTGCCCAGAGAGATTTGGCCGCTCTTTCCCACCACCTTAATCTCGAAGTGGTCGTCCAGCAATTCAGCGGTCTGTTTCATGCGATCATGCTATCATGCCATGGTGCGATGTGGCAACCTCGAATGGCATTGAACTGATATGCGTTGGAGGTGCAGGTTCTGCCAACGCCGCCCCAGCGAGCCGCCCGCAGATGCGCTTCAGGCAGGGAGAGTCCCGGAATAGACCTATGGTCCTAGTGATAAATGGACTAAATAACTATTGGCACGCTAGGCGATCCCTGCTATCCTCATGAAGGATTTGAGCAAGTGACGATTATTAGAACGGGTCGGCGACGGACTGCGGTTCTACCGGAATGTTAGAGTCTGGAACCTACCCGAATTATCAATGGATTCGTAACTCAATTACCCGGCGCGTCGTGTGATCGAACGTCGGATCTAGCATCGAATCGGAGAAAAACCTATGAAAGGGCCCGGGTTCAACGCATTCCTCATTCGATTGATGGTGGTTGCAGTCATATTCCCAGCGGCGTTGAGCGCCCAACAGAGCAACTGCACGAAACTCCCCGGGACGGACGATAACACCACGGCTCCCGCGAAGGCCAAAGCGGGGAAGACGAACAAGGCCGAGGCTGCCTCCGCAGGAACTTTGGAAGATTGTAATGCACCGGGCCGGATTTGGACCAACGACGACGCCAGATTTCGCAAGACGGCAACCGTTCCTCTTGTCGTGGGCGCACAGCCCGTCCAACAGCCCGTGCTGAGACCTACGAGGATGTCTTCGGACCCCGACGACGACACGGTGCCGCAAGTGACGCCGGCACGAGGCCCGGAACTCCAGCAGGCGCGCCAGGAGGCCGTTGACGACATGCTGACCCGCACCCGTGGCCGCCAGGAAGCCTACGACCAGTTCATCGACATGATCAGCATAAAACTTCAGACGGAACACAATAGCTTCCGCGTCGAGGTCTACCGCGAACTCCTGAATAACGCCTGGGCATTGAAAGAAGTCAATGGCCAGTTGCTGCAGAAATTGTCCCCGCAGATTCCAGCCAGCGAAGAACCCAGCAAACCGTAAGATTGGAATGGGACGCGAATAGAAAGAAGCGACAGGGAGGAATCAGACTATCCGGTCTCCGGTTAGCGTGATTCCGAAATTCGCCTCGATTGCTTCCGGCTTTCCGTACTCCACAACCGCCTTCGCAAACTTGCAATCCCTCATTTACGTACGGCCGGCGCTGGAGGCGCCTATAGCAAGTCGTTAACGCTCAGGTTGACAGCGGGCGGGAGGGGACTCAACAGATATTTCTCCTGTGCGACCAACAATTCATCCGCCCTAAACGGATTTATCTCACAATGGTGCCGACAAGCCGGATGACGAGTGGGCGGCTTCTATTAAACCTGCGATTGACGCAATTCAGTGGAGTTTAGAAGTTTAACAGAGTGTGGAATTTGGGCAAAGACGAAGCGGCTCAAAGCTCTCGGGAGCGAAAAACGTGCCATCTGTCCCCGCTTTTCAAGGTTTGGAAGCCAACTTGGCTGACAAGCGGGGCAAGAGAGGCCCTGTTTGTCAGCCATCGAGCCCTGCTGGTCTTGCTTTCACGGCTAATTATGGAACTGGATGTTCCCGTTGCTGATGACGCGGTACGACCAAACCGCGGTCGGCCCACCAGTGACCGCGATACCGAGTTGATCGCTCTTGCCGGGCTCGCTGTGGTCTTCTACCGTGACGGCGAAGGAGCACGCCGGCAAGTTGCCGCCCCGGGTTCCGGAGAACCAGACAGCCTTCGGCGATCTGTCTGCGTAGAGCGAAGGAGCGAGGACGGAGCAGCCCGACAGCGCCCCTCCGCCTCATTCTTCGCGACCTCAATCTTACTTACCGGTTGCCGACCTTACGGCTTGCGGCCCGGGTTCCCGGGGGTCCCGCCCAGTTCGTCATTCGACGGGTTGTTGTTGTTCGAGTTGCCCGGATCGCAACCCTCGGGCCCGTTGCCCACACCCTGGTTGCACTTGGCGTTGCCGCCAGATGCCTGGCAGGCGGTGACGGTGGTGCTTTTCAATGTCACGGCGGCCGTCGCCAAGGCATCCCCATTAAAGGTTCCACCGGTGACCGTGATATCCGCACCCGCGAGAATAGTTCCCTGGAAATTCGAAGTCGTCAGTGTCGCGGCGTCCTTGACCCACCAATACACGTTACACGGATCCCCGCCGAACACGAACACATCGAAGTTGGTGGCCGTGAGTGCGCCATTGACCAGGAAAATCCAGACAGCATTCGGGTCGCCCGAGGCGTCGAGAAACAACGGGCCCGTCTTCGCCACCGCGTCGACACAGTAGACGCCGGGGAAAAGGTATTCGCCCGCGAGCGTACCCGTCAACGTATGGGCGGAATCGCAAGTGTTGTTGAGAGGTGCGAGATTGTCGTACGCGTTAATGAAGTCCCCGTAAGCCTTTTTGGCGACCACGTCCGCCGCGTGGACCGTCCCCGTAACCGGGCAATTGGTCTGAGTGACCGCGTTGCCGGGCCAGACCCCCACGTTTCCGGTGACAGTGGAATCGGTACATGTCACTGCCGTGCCAGCCAGGGCAGCGAAGCCCGACGCCGAACCCAGTGATGGCGCCGTTGCGGCTTGAGCCAATGCTGCGTTGAACGAGGCCGCGGAAAAAAGTGCGGCGATCGCAAGGAGACACGACGACAGGTACTTCCGACGATAATTCATGGTGAGCCCTCCCTTAGTAGGCTTTCTCGTTAATAACCGGTTGCAGTAGTCAGTGCTTCTGAATACCAGTAACAAAACTAATTTGACATGACTGGCGACAGCACGCAATAGTACGACCGTCTCATATTGAATTGGACCACGAGGACTAGTTGTCATAAAACCAGGATTTCCATTTTGCCTTCCCTGCCGCCACTGAGCAAACACCCAACCGCCTCCATTGGGACCGTTTTTCCTTCCTTTCCATCCCCAACGAATCCAGCGGCCCACCAGAGCTTTCCGCTGCGCGACCGTCGGGAGCTTCCCGTTAGAAATTCAGCTCGCGGAAGCCCAGGATGTTTTTGGGAAGCAAAGGGTTGGAGACGGTAACGGCGCAACTATCGTATCGCAAATCCACGCCGGTGGTGGTTCCCGTGGTCGCGGTAGTAAAGGTTCCCCCGTTCAGGACGACCCCGCGAATCCTCACAGCCGGAACACCGCCTATGCTGCTTCCGGAGATCGAGACGTTTCCGGTGACGGCAATGATCCCGTAATACTGCGTCGCGGCGTTGGTGAAAGTCAGGTCGCCCTGCACGAGCAAGATACCATCTCCAGTTCCTCCATTGATCGTAAGCGAATGATCGGCATAGACGATTTTCGGAGCCGAAGTGGCGGGGGAATTCGGAGGCCAAGCGGTAAACGAGCCAAGCGCGATGCTAGTTCCGGTGTAAGTGCCGGTGCCGGCGTTATACGTAACATGCGTTGGGTCGGCCGCCAGGATTGGGGTGGCGACCGAGGAGAACTGGCTCAAAAACGCCGAGGGGGTCGGCGCGGCCAGAGTAGTCGGCACTAGAGGGCCCGTAGGCGAGCCGCTTACCGTGGAGGTGGAGGATTTCGAGTAGGTTCCAGCCCCCTGTACTCCGTAAATGTTCGGGCCGGCCCCTGTGCAGACTGGGCTTTGGTTACCGTTAACCGCCGTATATCCGCCGAGCACCACGTTGCCAATCGAGGCTAGGTTCGCCGCAGGCGTTAAGGGAGAGCTGGCGGCGATATCGTACTGAAGGAACCGCCGTTCGCCGGAGGGCTGCACCGACAGGGCCGAAACCGTGTAGACCAGCGCGCCGGAAGGCATCGTCGTTTGGAAATATTGGTTCTTTCCGTCGTAGACGATGGGCGTTACGGCATTCAGTACACTGTCCTGGTTGATATCGGTATTCGAGGATTTCTCGGTCTTCAGCGTAACACGCGCCCACTTGTAGGAGATATTGGAGGTTGTCGCGGCCAGGGGATTGTCGCTGGCTACCAATGTGGCGCTGGCTCCCGCCGGAAACTCTCTGACAAACTCCGAGTCGTAAAAAGGATTCGTCGTGGTGGTCGGCGCTACGGTTTCGTCGGGCAAGCTGTTGGTGATGTAGAGCACCTTGTTGATGGCGTCGGGGATACTCGACGACGGAATGGCGTCGGCAGCCGATGACATCAGACGTCCGCGGGCCTCTTCCAAACCCGAGAAAGAAGAGTAGTGGCTCTGCGCCAGGTCCTGGTAGGCGTTCCCGATCTTGTTTTCGCTCGTGGCGCGCATCACCATGGTGGCCGCGGCCGCCGAGACCAAAACAACCAGCAACAGGGCTACGACAACCGTAGAGCCGCTTTGCTTGCTCGAACCGCGAGGTGGAGAGCCGTACCGCATATTTTCTTTACTGGGAGGGATTCGCCCGCCGGGCTGCGCCTGACCAAACCATAGTTTCGTACTCAGTAGGCTTCAACGGATCCGGCGTCAGCCGTAGCGCCAGCGAAATGTAAACCACTTTGACATTCCTGGGAAACGCCTGCGGGCTGGCCGGGTTTATTTCCCAGGTAAACACGGGAGTCGCATCGGCCAGCTTGGGGATGAACGGACTACGTGTCACCGAGGTGCCGGGGAGGAAGTAATCCTGCACCGAGCTGGCGTCGCCGATGGTCCCGTTCCTGGCCTTCGGATATACCTTCCTCGAGATACATGGCGTGAGAACTTTGCAATACTGTTCATCCGCCGCTGGCGATAAGGGGTGCATGGTGTACTCCACGCGATCCACCGTGCCGTCGAAGTTGATATCGGATTCAAAGATGACGCTGGTTGACGTTACGGTCACGAACCCGGCGGCGACCAGGCCGGGATAGGCAGCCTGCACGCCCGGAGGAAAAGCGTTCTTCGCCGGATAGCCGGCCATCCGGATTTCGGTCATCATTTGATCGAACGCCGCGCGGACCGGCTGCACCTGGGTGAGCCGCGCATCTTCCTTGATGGAGAATCGCTGCGTCTTGACGAACAACTGCAACACGGGACCGGTCAGCACGGCAAAAACCGCCATCGAGAAGACCATGTCGAGCAGCGACAGCCCCTTCGCCGTATTTCGTGTTCTTGTTCCAGGCATGGCGAGACTCAAATCGCGACGAATGTTTTCAGGTTCACAGGCGGGGCGGTAATGATGCCGTTTTTGGCCCGGACACCGATTACAACCAGCTTCTTATTGCTGGACATGATGTGCAGCTTCCAGCGAACGTCGTAGGTCACGTTTTGGGAATCGGTCCGGGTGAATGAGTATTCCGACGTAGCCGCGACGGAAAAATCGATTCCCCCTGAGGCCGTCAGGGGATTTCCACAGGCGCTGGCTCCCCCGGAGCAGGTCATCTGAATCCAGGTTCCATCCTTATCCAGAAAAGTCCCTCCAACGTCGAAAGCATGCTGGGTAATCTGATCCAGTTCGCGCTCGGCCATGCTGGTGGCCAGCATGCGGAAGCGGTTATAATCGCCCTGTTTTTGGGCCAGCAGAATCAGCGGTATGTTGGCCAAAAGCCCGAAGGTCATGATGGAAACCGCCAGCAGCATTTCGACGAGGGAAAACCCGCGGTTACCTGCCCTCCGCGATCTCTTCTTGGAAGCTATTGCACAACCCGTTTTAAGCGGTGCTAAGGGCACGGTTTTAACCGTGCCGAACACAGGCTCTGGAACTGCGGCTTCAGCCGCTGAGGGCCAAGGGCGCATCCCACCCTGCGTGAGGCTAAAACCCCTCCCTAGCCCCTCTTCTATCGGCACGACTGAAGTCGTGCCCTTACGTGGCTCCAGGGACGTTATACAATGGGTCCTGGGATGAACAACCGGAGACGGCATAATTCCGTTCCTACCGGAGACGGATCCCTTTCAAGAATGTGACCTGATTGACGAAGGGATTGTCTGGGGAGGGGCCGACCAGCGTTCCTCGCAATTGATTCCCCTTAGGACCTGCCCGATCAAAAACCTCCTGGCTTTGCTCGCCGACGGCAAACCGTGCCTGTAATTGAATATCGTAGTCGCCCGACGGGAAAATTCCGCCGCGATTTTCCATCACCGGAGACTCAAAGGCGCCGGCGTGGACGACGACGGGAAAGCTTTCCGCCAGGACCGTTTCGCCGTGCATTATGCGGACGCTGAGGTTGGTGGACTCGGGAAGATTCGTAATGCCGCTGACGACCAATCTGCCTTGAGCGACCCGCTGCGCTACGGCGTCCATCTGAGCCTCGAGCGGCACCCCGATGCCGCGGCGCATGGCGTCGACGACGGCCTGCTGCTTGGCGTGGACCTGCTTCGCACTCCAGAGCCAGTACGAGAGCATTCCCATGGGAAGAACGGTCAGCAACACCAGCGCGGCCAAGTGTTTCCTTTGAAGCCGTCGCCGTCGCCTTGGGGGAACGGGAACCACGGCAGCGAGGTCGATATCGTCCAACGGCACCCATTCGCCCTGCCAGGTGCGCCGATAAATCCGCAGCGGCGTCACCAAAGGAGCGGAGCAATGACGGCAGCGCAGGCCATTCTCGGGGAGCTGCATGGTCCCGCAGTAATGGCAGGTCGCCATCTCGCTCACTTTGCCTGTAAACTGGCTCTTCATAACTACGGGTTCCGCTAAACCACGTATTCCGATCTGCCGCCCGTTTCGCCCGTTTCAATCACGGGAACGCTGCAATAGGGGCAGACCTTCCATTCGGACTGTAATTCCTGCTGGCACGAATCGCAGACTCTCCGCGTGGACTTGTCGCATTGCGGGCATTCGGTGGAGCCGGCCCGGATCAGGGTGCCGCAACTGGGGCAAGCCGTGGGGGCCTGCTCGCTGACCGTGACGACCCGCAGAACCTCCTCGATGGTGGTGAGGCCCTTGCGGATCTTTTCCATGCCGTCTTCCACCAGGAGGCGCATGCCAGCCGCCTTGGCAACCTTCAACAACGGCTCGCCGATGAGTTTCTGCTCGACGGCATCCTGCACTTCCGGCGTGAAGGGAAGGACCTCGTAGAGTCCCAGCCGTCCGGAATAGCCGCTGCCGCCGCAATCGGGGCATCCCTTGCCGCGCAGGAACTGCACGCCGCTGTCCACCATTCCGATGCGCTCCAATAGCCTGCGAGCGGGCTGGTAAGGTTCCCGGCAGTTCTTGCAGGACATGCGAATCAGGCGCTGAGCAATGATCAGGTTGACGGAAGAACTCACCAGGAAGGGTTCAATGCCGAGTTTCAGCAAGCGTTGCACGGTGGCCAGGGCGCTGTTGGTGTGAAGCGAGCTTAGCACCAGGTGGCCCGTCATCGCGGCGTGGAAAGCGATTTCGGCGGTTTCTTCGTCGCGGATTTCGCCGACCAGAACCACATCCGGGTCCTGGCGCAGGATGGAGCGGAGAGCACCGGCAAAGGTCATGCCGGCCTTGGGCGCGACCTGCACCTGATTGGCGCCGGGCAAATGAAACTCGATGGGATCTTCGATGGTCACAATGTTCAACTCCGGCGTCATTTTCGCCGTGAGCGCGGAATAGAGCGTGGTGGTCTTTCCGCTGCCGGTGGGCCCGGTCACCAGGATCATGCCCTGCGATTGTGCGATGGCATTCTTGAGCAGCTCATGCTCGGCCGATTCCATTCCCAACTGGGTCACAGTGGGAATCGATTTGCCGGAGCCTAAGACGCGCATCACGACCTTCTCGCCATCGCGCGTGGGCAGCGAGGAGACCCGCAGGTCCACGCGCTTCTTGCGGAAGTTCACGCTGATGCGGCCGTCCTGCGGACGCCGCTTTTCGGAGATGTCCATATTGGCGAGAATCTTGATGCGCGAAACCATCCCGTTGTGGAGCCACTTGGGGACCACCATGCCGTCGCGCAGCAGCCCGTCGACGCGGGTGCGGACCTGCACTTCGTTCTCGCCCGGTTCGATGTGAATGTCACTGGCGTACTCGGCCAAGGCTCCCATCAGGATCATGTTGACGAGCTTGACGACGGGACCCAGGTTCGCCGCCTCCAGGGAATCGTGGTCATCCAGCTCCACAGCGGAAGAAGGCTCGGGCTGGAAGACCTGCAAATCGTGATCCTCCTTGGGACCCTTGAGCAGTTCGTCCAGGGAATGATCCTGCGAGTATACCCGGTCGATCACGGTCAGGATATCGGACCGCGTCGCCACTACCGGAGCCACGGAACATCCGGACTGGAACTCGACTTCGCGAACCGCCTCGAGATCGGCCGGGTTGGCGATGCAGAGTACCAGCTTGCGGCCCTCCATGCGCAACGGTATGCACATGTGTTCGCGGGCCAATTTTTCCGGGATCGGTTTTAAAGCAGGGTCGAGGGTTTCCAAGGACAGGTTCACACGGGGAACCTTGAGACGCCGGGAGAACAATTCTGCGATCACGTCCTCGGTGATCCGTTTCTGCTCCAGCAAGATGTCCCAGAAAGAACGATCGGTCTCTTGAGCTTGCTTCAGTAGAATCTGAAACTCGTCTGCTTCAAAGTATTCCGATAGTAATAAAAGAGTGACGACGTCCTGGCGCGGAGTGTTCTTTTTCATTGTAGCCATATTCCTACTCGCATCGGCCTTTTGCACTTAAATTGCCCTCATTAAAGAACTCTAATGGGTCTCTCGATTGTTGACAATGGTACAAAAGTGCAAAAGTTTTAATAGGTCCCCAGTACTACTGCGCGCCACGGGCATCTTCAACATTCTACAAGGAGTTCCGCCACGAACGTCGCAACGATCCCGCGCAATCCGCGGGAGGCGGCAAGGCCGATTGGGACCGGCCAAAACGATTACGAAAGAGGAATCCAGAAAATTGCGATTTCCCGATTGGCCCATCCAGCGCCGCCAACAAAGCTTTCCCAGGGCGCAACTAAACCACGATTTCCGGCATTTCCATATCGCCTTTATCGAAAGCCGCCTCGAATGCATTCACCACTATGGGATCGAACGACGTCCCGGCCATGTTCAAAATATTTTCCTTGGCCTCCAACGGCGATACGCCTTTGCGATAGGGCCGGTCGGCGGTCAGGGAGTCGAAGACATCGGCCACGGTGATGATGCGCGATTCCAGGGGAATGTCATCCCCTTGCGTGGGATGGTAACCGGAGCCATCGTACTTGTCGTGATGCGCCAGAATAATGGGCAGAATGCGGCGCAACGAACCGCCCACGGGCCTCAGAATATCGATGCCTCGATCGACGTGGCTTTTCATCTCCTCGAATTCTTCCTCGGTAAGCCGTGCGGCCTTGTAGAGAATCTCGCGGCTGATGTCGAGCTTGCCGATGTCGTGCAGCAGCGCGGCGGCGCGCACGTCTTCGATACGCGCCGAATCGAGTCCCAGGCGCGCGGCGATTTTCACGGCATAGATAGAGACCCGGTACGAATGGTTCTGCGTGTATTTATCCTTCGAGATGAAATGTTGCAGGATCAACAACACGCCCTGATAGGTTTCGCGCAGCTCGCGGATGTGCGTCTCCTGCCTTTCGTAAAGCGTCCCCATGGCATAAGCCGTGATGATGAGGAATCCCGACCAAGTGGCCAGATCGAACCAGCGGTCGAAGCGCGTCACAACCGCGCGCGTCTGCAAAAGTTGCGGGCTGGAATAAACCACCAGAAACATCACCAGGGAAGTGAACACCGCCGTCATCGTGGCGTGGCGCCGCCCAAAGTAATAGGCGGAGAAAATAGTCGGGAGCGTATAGAAGCTCAGCACCAGCCGCTGGGAGCTGAACACGTAGTTCGTGATCAGGGAGACGACGAAGATCGTGAAAACCAGCCACAGCTCCTGGTTGACTTCCAGCAAGAGACTCAGCAGGCCGATTTTTTTTATCTTGTCCAAGGAAGGCTTGCCCGTTCTGGGCTTTACGCCCTCCGGCCAAGTTGTGTCTTTTTCCATGGGTCGCCTCGATATTGGACGGGAAGCAAAAAACTCGTTCGGCGCTTCCCGCATTGCGCCAAAATCAGTTCGGCTTGCTTTGTCCGCGTTCCAGCACCGACCGTATCTCTCTAAACCTACATTATTTAGCCACAATAAGGAATAGGACTATGGTCATGTATCCAGTAGGACCATAAACGTCATGAAAAACGATGGAAGAACGGACGAAGTGCCCGTCATTAGGGTCAGTCCTAATTAAACCTGTTCTGTTTCAGCGATATCGAATAGAGGAAAGTATCGCACGGGAGGTGAAACCACGGCACGGAAAGCGTGCCGTGGCTGCCTCTGGATTGGCGTGCGTCGCTTCGAGGAAACGTGTCGATCCGGCAACGCGGTTATAGGTTGAGCGGCTGAGCGAGCGTGAAGTCCAGTCTGGTTTCGGGCGGGACCTTCACTTGCTCGCCGTGAGTGGCGAGCGAGATGGCGGTTCCGGCTCCGGCTCCGGCTCCGGCTCCGATGGCAGCTCCTTTACCGCCTCCGGCGATAGCTCCGATGGCTGCGCCCAAGGCCGCGCCGACCCCGGCTCGAGTGGCGGTCTGCTTGCCTCGGGACGAACCGGACTGCGTGACTTCGCTAGTGGTCATTTCGTGCCTTTGGCCCTGGACTGTGATGTCGAGCAGAACCAGGCTCAGCTCGGAACGGCCCTTGATGCGGCCCGACTGGTCAACGGAAACGAGCTTGGCGGTGACATCGGCGCCGCGCGGGACGACGGTTTCGCCGTCCACGACCAGTGGCTCGTCGAGGCTGGCGCGATAGGTCTTGCCCAATTGATCGATGGCGGAATCGACCTCATCAATCATGCGAACCGTGACGACGGAGCCGGCGTGAACCGTGACGTTCAAGGGCCTGGGCGGCTCGGGAGCACGCGGGCGAGTCCTTGCGGTGTCGGCCGAGGGGCTGGGCGTCAGCGGGGCCGGCTCGCTGCGGCGCTGCAGCGTGGGCGGATTGCTGGTCTCCGCGCCGGGCGAAGTAAAGGTGATGCTGTTAATGTCGTAGATGGAGTAATGGCGCGACTGGCCGTTGACCAAAAAGTTAACCGAGGTCTGGTCGGCTCCCTGAAACTTGCCGGTAATGGCCTGACCGTCCTTCATCATCAGGACGTCGGCGCGCGACACGGCGGGCAGCAGGAAAACTAGAAGCGCCAGCGAAAAAATCTTGTTAGAGTTTCTCATTTCGGGTCCTCTCCTTGTTTGGAGTGTTACATCATCTCTTTTGACTATGATGCGCTTTGAGGGATTCGCGGTCAAGGATGCGCTTTGAGGGATTCGCGGTCAAGAAAATCGGCCGGGGGGGTTCGTTATTTGTAAAGGTCTTGGAGTTAGGGCTTTAGGGGTTAGGGAGCGGAAAATGGCGAAAAACATCCAAATCCCAAGCACCAAATCCCAAACAAATTCGAAACTCCAAAATCTAAATCCTAAACAAAGCCGAAATACCAATTCGGAATCCAAATTCCGGATTCCGAATCGAGCGGAGTTTGCGATTGGGATTTTGAGTTTGGATATTGTTTGGGATTTGGGGTTTGGTTATTGGAATTTTCTTTTGATTTCTCAGGACTATTCGCTTACTGGCGCCGGGCCGGAGGGGTCGATTGTGTGGTGGACGTCGTGTTGCGGGATAGGCATCGGGATGCCTTCGCGGCGGAATCGCGCCAGGATTCGTTTGCGCAGTTCGTGCTGGACGGGGAACTGGTCGGCGTAACTGGCGACGCGGCAAGTGAGAGTGAAGTTCAGAACGGAGTCGCCGAAGCCGGGGATGAATCGGACGAAGGGCGGAGGGTCTTGGCGCAGGCCGTGGATTTTTTCCGGCTCTCGCGTTGCTTCCTCGACCAGGACGCGCTCAATTACATCGGGGTCCGAATCGTAACCGGCATTGACGGGGATTTGCAGGGTCATTTCCTCGCTGGGCAAGGAAAAGTTGGTGATGACTTGCGTCGCGAGCTTGGAGTTTGGAATGACGACAATATTGCCGGCGAGAGTGCGAAAGCGTGTGGAGCGCCATCCCATCTGGACCACGTAGCCTTCCTCGCCCGTGCCGAATTTCACGTAGTCGCCGAGGCGGGCCGGTTGGTCGAGTTGCAGATAGACGCCTGCGAAAAAATTGGAAAGCGTGTCCTGAAGAGCCAATGCCACGGCCAAGCTGCCGACGCCCAGCGTGGTCCAGAGGGCGGTCAACGAGATGCCCATGTTTTCGAGCAGCAGCATGATGCCCACGACGAGAAAAACGACGCGGACGAGCAAACGCGCCGGCTGCCGCATGGCCTCTCCGGCGGTGCTGCGCGCCAGCCAATGGTTCAGCAGAACCTGCGTGGCCTGCCAGCCGTAGTAGACAACCACGACGAGAGAGGCGACATAGATGCCGCGGTTCAGGACGGCCAGGAGCCTGGCGGAAAAGGGAAACAGATTCAAGGAGGCCGCCATCACCGCCAAGAGCAGGACGGGGACGAGCGCCTTGTCGAGCAGCGCCAGAAGCAGGCCGGAGGTCTCCGTGGGCCGCTCCTGCGCACGCTTCCGCAGCATATTCATTCCGAACCGGCGCAAAAACCATGCGGCGGCGATGAGCAGACCGATTTGAAACAGGTATTCGAGCCAGGAGAATTCGGAAGAAAATCCCGACAGGAAATCCAGCATGAGCGCCTCCCGGAAGCGTGTGAAAACTAATTTAGTGTAGCCAGAATCGCGGTTGGAAGCAAAAGGGGGCACCCACGATACAGGAGGCAGAAGTTAGAAGCTAGAAGTTAGGAGTTAGAAGGAAAGGCAGATCCTTACGCTCGCCCCGGCGTCCGACCCGTCGGCCAGAGCCTCTGGGCGGCGCGCCGAAGCCCCAGGACTCTGGGGCGCAGGTCGCTCAGGATGACAGCCGTTTTCTTGTGCGGGTCCTTCTCCCGCTCTGCGGGATCAGGATGACAACCTCACAAAGTTTTTCAACAAGCTCTCAGGGGAGAAAGACGGAGCGGTTGATCCAGAGAATATTATCCCAGCTCAGTAATTTTTCGGTGCCGTCGAAAAGCTTGGAGATGGTGCCGCCGGAGGCCTTGAACGAGAATTCCTTGACGCGGTCGGGAGGATTGGTGGTGGCGTTGCGCAGCACATCGAGAACCTGCTCCTGGCGGGAGATTTGATAAAAGCTCGGATTCTTCGAGGAGTAGAACTTGGTGTCGGAGGCAGCGGCACGGTTCGCCACGCCGCGTTCGTACTTGATGTGCAACTCGAGGCGCTCGCCGGTCGAGGCCGCGAAGACCCAGTCTTGCGAATCGAGGATGGGACCGGAGCCGCTGCCAGTCCCGCTGGAAGTCGAGCGCTGCATGGTGTGAGTCGTGGCGGCGAGATAGACTCCGAACGGGCCGGGAGCGTCGGCGGGGTCTTCGGTGAGGCCCGCTATAACAAGCTGCACTGCGGCGCCGGCGGAATCTTTTACGGGAGCGACCAGATAGACGAGGCGGTTGGTTCCGGTCTTGCCGAGGGGCTTGCCGTCGGGGCCGTTGATGGTGACGCGGTCGATGAAGACGGCGCGGAGATTGGCGTCCTTGGCGTTGCCTTGGGTTGCTACGTTGGGGGTCCAGCCGGACGGAAGATACGTCGCGAGCACGGCGTCGGGCACATGGAGATCGAGCTGGAAGCGGACCTCGGAACTCGATTCCACCAGCGTCTCGGCGGAGGCGGTTAGCACCGGCGCGAGCATCGCGGCGGCGGCGAGCAGAGTTTTTACCCACGCGTGGGAAAATGTTTTTGTCATGGCGGCCCCCTGTTTCGTTAATAGATATGGGGGCAATGGTAGCACGACCTGGGGCGGAAATTGAGGGCGGAAGGAAGCGATGGAGTTTCTACCAGATGTGGAGCCGCGGTCAGAGCATTTTCTTGCGATGTTATGAGCAAGGGTTCAGTCGCCCCTACGGGGCTGGACTCGCTAATAGGGATCCGTGACCCAGGGCTGAAGCCCTGGGCTACTTTCACTCGCCCCTACGGGGCTACAGAAAGAACGCGCGGACGCGCTTCAGCAATTGGAGACATGGCCTAGCCTCGGAGTACGGGGGCGGAGTTGCTTCGATTTTTTTCTTCGATGTGGCGGCGGAGTCTATCGACGACCTCGCTCTCGCGGCCCTCGGCGAGTTCACTGATCACTTCATTCAGGGCAAAGTGAACTACATCGTGATGGTGGATTTCCTCGGGGGCGAGGCGCTCGCTGAAGCGGAGCCACATTTCATGGATCAACTTGATCTCGTTTGGTGTGAGGTGCGGAGCGTGGGGGCCGAGGATGAAATATTCGCGGCCGCCGGCGGGCGAGAGCAGCTCCAGGTCGAATTGGGGACGAGGCTCGGGCAAGCGTTCCCAGGCGAGCCCGATTTGGCGCGCCAGCTCCGGGCCGGCAAACTTCACGGAGCGGCCCAGCAGGATGCGGGAAGACTGGAGACTCTGCGCCGCGCGCAGGATGCCGTCCCATAACTCGGTGGCGTTGACCACGGCTAGGTGCGCGGTCTCTCCGCGCTTCTCGGAGAGCGCCAGGACCTTCGTGAAAAGGAACTGCTCGTTGCTGCTGAAGAGCTGGTCCTGCTCCAGCTCGGATTCGCCCGAACCCGCGCGATGGAGAAGCCGCACGTGCAGAACGACCACGTCGCGACGGTCGCGGCTGACGCGGCTCAGCACTTCGTCGAGATGTTCGAGCGCGTGGAAATTGCTGACCGGAACCAGGATGCCTCCCGGCTTGCAGCCCACGCTCTCGGGAGTGACTTCTTCTCCATACTCCAAATGGAACTGGTCCAGCTCGGCGTGCGCCGCGCCGCGCTTTTTCGTCACCTTTTCCGAGGTGGCGAAGACGGCGAAAAACAGGATGGTGAAAGAGACTCCGGAGACCGTGGCGACCTGCTTCGTGAAAAGGTTCACGACGCAGAGCAGAAAAAGCGTGATGGTGACTAGGCCGAGTCCGACGGGAATTTCCACTCCGCCGATTTTCAAATTCAGCGGGACGCGAAAATCGCGCGCGCCGGGCTGCTTGTAACGAAGCACCAAGACGGCCAGGCCCTTCATGGCGAAACTCCACATCACGCCGAAGGCATAGGCCTCGCCGAGCACAAAGATGTCCCCTCCGCTGAGCAGAATGGTGACAAGCTGAAGGCCCACGACGAGGTTGAGAATGCGATAGGAAGTGCCGAAGCGGGCGTGCGGCTGACGAAACCAGTCGGGAAGAATTCCGTCCTCGGAGACGCGGTTCAGGACGCCGTTCGATCCGACAATCGCGGTGTTGACGGCGCCGGCCAGCATCAAGACGCCGACGAATACTACAAAGGCGCGGAAGGCGAGACGGAGCGTCAGCGGGCCGGTGAGGTACATCGCTAGGCCGCCGATGGGGTTGTCGAAAAAGTTGTTGCGAACGGAGTCGGGAATAATCATCACGGCGAAAAACGCGACGCCGGCCGTGAAGATCAGGCTATAAAGAAAAATTACGAAACCGGCTTTTTCCAGATTCTTAAGTTTGGGGTGCTCGATCTCGCGGTAGACCTGGGCCATGGTTTCCTCGCCGCTCATGGCGAGGACGGAGTGGCCCAGACCAATGAAAATGCCGATCAAACCGACGGTGTAGGGGAGACGGGTGCGGCCGAGCCAGCCGAGCGCGTCCTTGGAATATTCGAGGGTTTTCAGCGAGGGGAGCGGAGGCAGATGCGCGCCGCGTACCCATAGCGTATAGACGCACCAGACCAGCATGATGACGACCATCACCGTGGTGACGTACATGATGCGCAGAGCTTTTTCGCTCGACTCCGGAATGCCTTTGGTGTTTTCCCACCAGAAATAGATTGTGACCAGTACCGCAAAGACCGCCGCGGTGGCGTTGGTGGGCAGAACCACGCTCGAATGGACATAGTGCAGGAATTCATTCAGAAGCCCTACTAGGTATAGGCCCGCCGAGACGCCGCTGATGGGGCCGGTGAGGATGTAGTCGAACATCAGGGCGGAGACGGAGAACTTTGCGAGCGTCGATCCCATCGCCTCCTTGACCACGCGGTAGACGCCGCCGCGCACGAACATGCTGCAACTTTCGATGTAAACCGATCGGACGGCATAGGCCAGGATCATGATGGCCAGAATGAACCAGGGAGCCGTTCTGCCGATGAAGTGCTCGGCGATGGCGCCGGCGTAAAAGGCGGACGATCCCATGTCATTGAGAACCACCGCGGCGGCACGCCAGAAGGAGATGAAGGTCAGCATGGCCGTGGTGGCCACTACCACGCGGGCGGTGTTGGAACGAGTTTGTGTTGTCACTGAATTTTCTCCCTGGGCCATCGCGCGTGTTCGCCGATGGCTTTCAAATTTGCCTGCGAAGTTAGCTGACGGGCTCGGGCTTGAAAGTACCCGGTCCCGCAATGCGGGACTGCGCCCCAACTGCTTGGGTCCTCCGCCTCCAGGGTAGAGTTAGGCATTCCCTGGGTTGCGACTCACTCGAAGCGGTCTACTAATCCGGACGAGCCGGAAACAAATTCCAATTTCCAAACTCCCAATCCCAAACAAATTCCAAATCCCCAATTCCCAATTCCGGAGTCTATTTTCACAGGCGGTTTGGAATTTGGGCTTTTGATATTGTTTGGGATTTGGCGATTGGGATTTCCCACCTTTTCTGCAACGCATGAATGAAACGAGTTCTCACTTCTTGTCACATTCTTAAATCGCCGGTTCGAGCTTGCGCCCCCGCCAGTTGCTCATACTGAGCACGTCGATCGAAATGGAGCGTCCCGTGAGTGCGCCGATCTGCACGACGAACTCCGCTCCTGAACTCGGTGGTGCGTCACGCAGTTGGTGTTCCACCGATTCCATCAGTCCCTGCAGCAGATGGAGGCAGGGCGCCGCGCCGAAATGAATCTCCACGGCAGGCGCTTCCAGGACCTTCAGATCGAGCGTCGCGCGAAGTTTGCTTGCCAGAAGCAGACCGGATTGGAACACGGTGAGAGCTTCGTCAATGCCGGCGAGTACCGTGATCCGTCCCGTGGCGGCATAGCAGCCCGCCTCATCGCCGCCTGTTGCGAAGGCTGCGCCGTTGGCCGGTATGGCTGCTTCGGAAAGCTCTATACTCTGGCAAGCGCTTGCGTGCGTCATCAAACCCAGAATAAGACGGCGGGCTAAGGAAGCTCTAAAGGAAGACTAAGGATGGCCTTGTGGGGGTTGGGTAGGGGGCGGCAAGCAGAAAAGTCAACCCCTTGCGGGGTTGGTCTATATCCCGTGGCGGCTGTTTCCGTAGGTTGAAACCTACGGCTATTCACGGTGATCCCCTTCGGGGATGCCGACACGTGACCCGAAAGATTCCTCATAGCCTTAAAGGATTCCTCATTACCTTAAGTGAACAGGATTGAGTTCACGCGAGGGGTTATTGCGGTGGATCGGGGAGCGAGAAGCGATAGCCGACCCAGGGCTCAGTGAGGAGATATTTGGGCTGCGAGGGGTCCTTCTCGATTTTTTTGCGGAGCTGGTTGATGAAGACGTGCAGGTATTCGACCTCGTTGCCGTAATCGGGTCCCCAGACGGCTTGCAGAAGACGAGCATGAGGGATGGGAACGTTGGCGTGCGCGACTAGAAACTGGAGCAGGTCGAATTCTTTTGGGGTGAGGCGGACTTCGCTGCCTCCGGCTGTGACGCGGCGGGTGGAAAAATTGATGAGGCAATCCTCAAGCGCCAGGGTTTGATGGGAATCTCCAGCGGGCGAAGGGAGGCGGCGCAGGGCGGCGCGGATGCGTGCCAGCAACTCCGGTGTGCCGAAGGGTTTGGTTACGTAATCGTCGGCGCCGGCGTCGAGCGCGCGGACCTTGTCCTCTTCGGCGCTGCGGACGGTGAGCATGATGATAGCGGCGTCCGACGAGGTTCGCAGTTCGCGGCAGGTCTCAATGCCGCCCATGCCGGGCATGTTCATGTCGAGGAGGATCAGGTCGAAGCGGAGTTGGGAGTGCTTTTCCATGGCCTCCTTGCCGGTACGCGCCTCGCCGACTTCATAGCCCTGCGCGACGAGGGTGGTGCGGACAACGCGGCGAATCTGCGGGTCGTCGTCAACGATGAGGATGCGGCTGGTGGTCACTGTGTTTCTCCTGAATTCGGTTCCGGCGAGGGCAGCGGCAACGAAACGATGAATTCGGCGCCCTCTCCGGGATTGCTCTCGACGCGGAGATCGCCGCCGTGGGCCTGGAGAATCTCGCGGGCGATAAACAGTCCCATTCCGGAGCCGGCGCCTTGGCGGCGGGCGCTGGAGCCGCGATAAAAGCGCTCGAAGATTCTCTCCCGCTCATCTTCCGGAATTCCCGCGCCTTCGTTATGCAAACGGATGGAGACGGCATCGCCGTTGGTGCTGGCGCGGATGGAGAGCGGCGAGTCGGGCGGCGAATACTTGAGAGCGTTGTCGAGCAATTGCTTTAACGCGAGATGGAACAGATCGCTGTCGACCGCGATGGAGGGAACGCTTCCAGGCACGGAGACCTCGACGGTCCTACTTTCGAGCGGAATCTCCATCTGCTTCAGGACGGGCTGGATCAGCTCGGGGATGGAGTGCAGCTCGCGGCGGAGACGAATCTTGCCGGCCTCGATGCGGGCCAGGCGGGTGGCCTCGGTGACGAGCGCCGTCATGCGGTCGGCGTCCTGATTGATGACGGTGAGCAACTCACGCTGGTCGGCGGGCGAGGTGACGCCGTTCGAAAGGATGGCGCTGGCGGCGGCCTTGAGCGACGTGAGCGGGGTCTTGAATTCGTGGGCCAGGGCGTCGAGGAGCGTGGACTTAAACTCTTCACTCTGGCGCGCGGCCTCGGCACGGGCGGCGGTTTCCTCGGCGCGGACACGCTCGAGACCAACGGCGACGAGGTTCGAGAGGGCTTGGAGACCCGCGGCCGAGAGTGTCGCGCCCTGAAGCGCGAGGCCGCCGATGGGCCTTCCTCCCAGCGTGATGGAGGTAACCGTGGTGCGGGTTGGCGTGTCCTGGAACAGGATTCCTTTCACGGCGGCTTCTGCGAGCTTGCGAGCCACGTTGGGGAGAGCGAGCGTTCCGGCCGGGCGCATGGTGTGTTCGGGTGGAGAAGGATTTTGGGAATCGCGGGGGAGGTCGGCGGGGTCGTAGACGGCCACGGCCGCGAGTTCGTAAATCCGGCGAATCTCTTCGGCGATCTGCTGGGCAAAGGGCTGGTTGGGGCTGGTGAGAAGGATGGCGCGGCTCAGTTCGTATAACCGTTCCATCTCGCGCTGCCGCCGGAGCGCCTCTTCCGTGCGGCGGCGGGCACGCTCGGAAAGCTCGCTGGCGATGAGCGAGGTGGCGAGAAAAGCGGAGAGCGCCACCCAGTTGTGCGGATCAGCGATGGTAAACGTACCGACTGGCGGGAAGAAGAAGTAGTTAAAACACAGCGTCGCGGCGAACGATCCGATCACGGAAGTGCGCAGTCCCCAGGAAGCGGCGACAAGCAGAATGGTGATGAGATAAATAAAGCCAGCCGTGGTGGGATTGACGGGAATCCATCGGGCAAAGACCAGCGTGACTGCCGCGACCGCCGCCAGCGTTCCCACGGTGTGTGCGGTTAGCCGCAAAAAATTGGATTCGGGTTCCATTGAAGAGAGCCCCTGCTCATTTCATTCTAATCGCA
>Ga0080064_1003415_pt1 | contig 23040 bp, 24 predicted proteins | sample Subgrocontami54m_FD_69260 | JGI IMG/M metagenome (GOLD analysis project Ga0080064, IMG submission 69260) | Subsurface groundwater microbial communities from S. Glens Falls, New York, USA - GMW46 contaminated, 5.4 m (SPADES assembly) (version 2) ...
CCCGCTGGGTCGCCGCCAGCACGATGTCGAGCCGCCGCGCCAGCTCGGCCGGCGCCAGCTGCAGGCACTCCGCGTAACGCGCCCCCACCAGCTCGGCGAGCGCCTTCGGGTTCCAGCCGTGGACCGCCCGATCGCCGACGATGGTCGCCGGTACGCGGGGGACGCCGAACGGCTCGAGGTCACGCCGCCGCTCGGGCTCGGCTTCGACGTCGAACCCCTCGAACTTCACTCCCCATGACGAAAGCAACTCTTTCGTCTTGGCGCAGGAGCTTCAGCCCTGCCGGTAATAGACCCGCGGCGTATCCATGGTCCCTCCCATTCGCGGAACGAGCCGGATGGTATCACGGCTTCCACAGCCGCGGATCGAACGAGAACGGCTCCGGCCGGCCGATGCGAACGCGCTTGAAGTGGGGATGCAGCGGATTGAGCAGGTAGTTCAACTCGTGGGGAATGATCGCGGACGGCACTGCCAGCACCGCGGTTTCACGGGCGGCTGCCCAGCGGCTCCCGAGATCGGCGAGAGCTCGCTGCCGCGGGCGGCTTCGCCACTCCCCTGGAAGATCCGCGGTTCGGATGCGCGTGATCTTCATGGAATCGGGAATGTCCGCCGGAATGCCGACGTAGTCCTTCGCGAGGTCGTCGTCGTCCAGGTGCACCAGCAGCTCCAGGACCGCAAGCGGAAGCGTTGAGGACGTGTAGACGACAGGGGTTCCGCGATGGTTCCACCGGCCACCGAAGACTCTGGCGCCCTCGCCGTCGAAGGCCGCGGTGCGCGGCTGGGTGAGTCGCCAGATCCGGGTCAGCTGTACACGCCGTGCTCGATCCTGCCCAGGATGGTCACGACCTCCTCGGCGCCGAGATCGGTGTCCAGCAGATCGAGTGGGGCGATGCCGCCGAGCGCGCGGTTCGCCTTCTGAAGCCATCGGCCGGCCTTATCGGGCGCTCCCAACACATCCTCGGCGGCGGCCGCCACACGCGCCAGACGCAGCAGCCGATCCGACTCGTCCGCTCGGAGTTGTTGCTCCTTCTTCCGCCGCGCCAGGGTGCGGGCCGGCAGGCCGACCACCCGCGCCAGCGTGAGCAGGGGAATGCCGTAGCGCGTCCCGACAGCGGCGAGCGAGGCGAATGGAAGGCCGGAACGGGCCCGGTGGATGACGGCGGTGTAGTCGGCCAGCCGCTCCTTCAGGACGCTTCGGCCCCCGAGAGTCTCCGCGATCTTCGTGATTGTGACCATGGTACCCCTGCAATATGGCAGTCATCCTACAGCCAGATGGCATGAGCGTCAAGGGCGGGAGTGCATGGATGAGGGGACATGTAGCAGTGATCTGGTTCTTCTGCCGGGGACGACGAGCTCGTATCCCGTCATGGGGTCGTCATTCGAGCATCGTCGGTGAGGGGCACGATGGCGTAGAAGCGCGGTTCTCCGCCGATCACGCGGGTGATGTGCCCCTGGCCGGTCAGGTCTTCGGCCAGGACGACGTCGCCCGGGCCGATCCGCGCTACCGTGCCGTCGCCCACCTCGATCTCGGCGCTGCCCGAGAGCGAGATCGAGTATTGCCGGCGGGGCGCGCAGTGCCAGTCGAGCACGTACCCGGGCGGCGCGACGCGGAACGCGATGCCCGCCGTGGGCTGCGTCGGCGTCGTTTCACCGTGAGCGCCTTCGGTGTCGAGGAAGGGCTTCATCGGAAGCGTCTCCTCGGCGATGTGCGACTGTCCGTCGGTCCCGCTGTACACGCGCCAGATCTTTGGCATGGCTCCTCCTGCGCCGAGCATACCTCATCGTGAAGGCCCCGGCCGGTTTGCGCCCCCGGGAAGAATCGTCTATCGTGGCGTCTCCTTGGGGCATGCGGTCGTGAACCCTACTCGAGCGTGAGGGCGACCATGCGGAAGACCATTACCGGCACCGGCGGCATGCTGCTGCTCCAGACCCTGAAGGACGCGGGGGTCGAGTACCTCTTCACGAACCCCGGCTCCGCTGAGACCGGTATCTTCGCCGCGCTCGCCGAAGACGGCGCCCAGCGGCTGGTGGTCGGCAAGCACGAGGGGCTGGTGGCGGCGATGGCGGACGGCTACCACCGCTTCAGCGGGAAGGTCGGCGTCATCATCGCCCACGTGATGGGCGGCTCGTACCAGCTGGCCGGCCAGCTCTTCAACGCGCAGGTCGCCGGCTCGTCGCTGCTGGTCATCGCGGGGGACTGGGCGTCCGAGCTCCAGGACTATCGCGGCCTGGCGCCGTTTCCCGGCTTGAGCCAGGCCGAGTCCATGCGCCCGATCACCAAGGAAGCGCGCTGCGCGTACCAGGTCCATGCGAACCCCGCGGCCATCACGGTTGCCACCACTCGCGCGCTGCGCGAAGCCACCACTCCTCCGACGGGACCGGTGTACCTCTCGATCAGCGCCGAGCTCTTGAACCGCGATGGCTTGGAAGCCCAAATCGGGGAAGCCGCGCAGTACCAAATCGAGCGGCCGGGGCCGGCGCGCCCGCAGACCATCGAGGCGATCGCGCGGCGGCTCGGCGAGGCGCGCTGCCCGGTGCTGATGTTCGGCGACGACGTCTGGCGCGAGGGCGCGGGGGCCGAGGCCGTGCGCCTGGCCGAGGCGCTCGAGGCGCCCGTGTTCGCCAGCCGGCAGATCTTCGTCAACTTCCCTTCGCGCCATCCGCTCTACTGCGGCATGTACCCGGTGTCCAACGAGTTCGGAAAGACCACGGGGCTCGAGCCCGACCTGATCTTCTTGGTCGGCTGCCAGGGCGTTCATGGCGCCGTCACGGAACCGTCGGTGATCCAGATCGGGCCGAACCCGCTCCTGATGGGCCGCCACTATCCGCTCGACGTCGCGGCCCAGTGCGAGCTGAAGGAGACGCTGTCGAGCCTGACGGCTGCGCTGACGCGTCTCTATCCCGCCGACCGCGTGGCGGCCTGGAAACGCGAGCGGGCGCAGGTGCGCGCCTACGCCAAGCGGCTGATCCAGCGTGAAGAAGACCTGGTGCGTGAGCACGAGCACGACACGATCGTGCATCCGAGCCTGCTCGAAGCGCAGCTGGCGGGCCTCCTGCCGCGCAATACCGTCATGGTCCAGGAAAGCTCGACCGCACGGACGACGCTCATGTCGTTCGGGCACGACGCGATGGCGTGGACCCGTAGCGGGGGCGGCTCACTGGGTTTCGGCGTGGGCGCCGCCATCGGCGCCAAGCTCGCCGTCGGTCGCGAGCGGCCCGTCGTGCTGCACCTGGGCGACGGCGCCCTCACATACAGCGCCGCCGGCTTCTGGACGATGGCCCGCTACAACACCGCCGTGCTGACGATCGTCTCGAACAACGAGAGCTACCAGATCGTGCGGCACAACTGGGCGAACCAGATGCCGGACAGCAAGATGATCCTGGAAGGCAAGTATCCGGGGCTCTATCTGAACGCGCCCGCGACCGACTACGTTGGGCTGGCCCGTTCCCAGGGCGTGGACGGCGAGGCCGTCACCAGCTCAAAGGACCTCGAGCCGGCGCTCCGGCGCGGTCTGGATCGGGTCACCCGCGAGAACCGGCCTTACCTGGTCGACGTGTCGGTGGCGCGCGAGGGCATCGGCGCGGACTCGACGTGGTACCAGGACTGGCGCCTCTAGCGGGCTCGCAGGCCGCCGATAAGGGCCCAGCTGCTTCGTTGGCGCCCTCGGCCGCACGCTCAACGTACAGCAGTACGCCTCGCGTGCGGCCCTTCGGGCGCCGCCTCGCATCTGGACCCTTCTCGACGGCCTGCGAGCTTTTCAGGAGCCTGCTGGAGCGCGTAGAAGCGGGGGCGTCCTTAGATGACGCCGTCGCGGCGGAGGGCGTCGAGCTCCCCGGTGCCGTAGCCGAGCAGCTCGCCGTATATCTCCGCGTTGTGCTCGCCGAGGAGCGGCGCGCGCGTCACATCGGTGGGCGAGTCGGACAGGCGCACAGGGTTCGCGGGCATCGGGTAAGCGCCGCGCGTCGGGTGCTCGAGCTCGACGATCATCCCGGTCTGGCGCAGGTGCGGGTCCGTCAGGATCTCCGTCGAGTCGAGGACGGCCCCGCACGGGATGCCCTTGGGGGCCAGGATCTCCAGCACCTCGTGCTTCGTGCGCTTCTCCGTCCACGCCTCGATCATCGCGTCGATCTCGGCGATGAACTCGACGCGGTCGCGCCGGTCGGCGTAGCGCGGATCGCCCCCCAGCTCGGGGCGGCCGAGGACCGTGGTGAGCGCCTTCCACATCTCGACGGTGGCGACGTGGATGAAGACGTAGTCGTTCGGTCCAAATGGACGGCAGCGGTAGAGGTTCGAGGGCGCCGCGTTCAACGAGCTATTGCCTTGCCGCGGCACCGGCTTACCCGTCGCATACGTGTCGCGCAGGTGGATGCGGAGGAGGTTCACCACCGAGTCCTGCTGGGCGACCTCGATCTGCTGCCCCACGCCCGTCGCCTGCCGCTGGATGATCGCCGCAAGGATGCCGATCACCGTGTGAAGTCCGGCGCCCGTGTCGGCCAGGCCGCCGATCGCCTTCGTGGGCGGGCCGTCGGGCGAGCCCGTCATGCTCATCGCGCCCGCCATCGCCTGCGCGATCCACTCGAAGCTCTTGTACTCCGCGTACGGCCCGCCGCTGCCGAAGCCCTTCACCGAGGCCGCGATGATGCGCGGGTTGAGCTTGCGGAGCGCCTCGTAGCCCAACCCGAGCCGGTCCATGGCGCCCGGGCCAAGGTTTTCCACGACGACGTCGGCGCGTTTCACCATCTCCTTGAACATCGCGCAGCCGCGCGGCGACTTGAGGTTGAGCGTCACGCCTTTCTTGCAGGAGTTCAGCAGGAGGAAGAACCACGCGTCCTCGCCGCGCTTGTCAGAGAGCGCGGTGCGGCCGGGCTCCCCCGCCGGCGCCTCGACCTTGATGACGTCGGCCCCGAGCCACGCCAGCATCTGGGTGCAGCTCGGACCCGCCTCGTACTGTGTAAGGTCGAGCACGCGGATCCCGTCGAGCGCTTTCGGCATCGCTCCGGCTCCTACGTCGTGTAGGCGGAGAAGCGCACCGTCTGCGCCCGCGCCTTGTGGTCGGTGATCACATTGACCACGGCCGGCTTGCCCGACGCGTATGCGCGCTCGAGCGCCGGCCGGATATCGTGCGGCTTCTCGACGAACTCGCCGTGCGCGCCCAGGTCCTGCGCGACCTTGTCGTAGCGCGTGTGGCCCAGAGTGCGCCCCGGCTTGGGCAGCGGCCGGGTCCACGGCGCATCCGCGGTCCACCCGCCGTTGTTGCTGATCACGACGATGACGGGGATCTTGTGGCGCACGGCCGTGTCGATGTCCATCGCATTGATTCCGAACGAGCCGTCGCCGTGGAGGACCACCACCTGGGCATCCGGCTTCGCCACCTTCGCACCGACGCCGAAGGGCAGCCCCACGCCCATGCAGCCGAAGGCGCCCGAGTTGAGCCGATGGCCGGGCATGAAGGTCGGGATCGCCTGCCGCCCGAAGTTCAGGATCTCCTGGCCGTCAACGACGAGAATGGCGTCGCGGCGGAGGAAGTCGCGCACCTCCTTGCAGAGCCGGAGCGGATGGATGGGCGTGGCGGCGCTCGACATGGCCTTGTCCTGCTCCGCCAGCTTCTCGCCGTCCAGCACGCGGAGCTTGCCGACCCATGCGTTGTAACGCCTTGGATCGATCTTGCCCTGCGCCTCCGCCAGGAGCTGCTCCAACACGGCGCGCGCATCGCCGGCGATCGGCACGTCCACGTCGCGGTTGTGACCGAGCTGGGTTGGGTTCACGTCCACGTGTATCACCTTGAGCTCCGCGGCGAAGCGCGGCGGGCGCCCGAACTGGATGACCCAGTTGAAGCGTGTGCCGACCGCGAGCACCACGTCCGCCTCGGTGAAGGCCTTGCTCCGCGCGTTCAGGAACGCCAGCGCGTGGTCTTCCGGGATCAAGCCGCGCGAGATCGGCGTTGTGTAGAAGGGGATACCCGCGGCCTCGACGAAGGCCTGGAGCGCAGTCGCTCCGTCGGACCACCACACGCCGCTGCCCGCGATGACCACTGGCCGCTCGGCCTTTGCCAAAAGCGCGATGGCCTCCCGGATCCCTCCGGGATCGCCCAGCGTGCGCGGCGCGGGGCGCCACGCCGGCGGGTAGACGATGCTCGATTCCTCCACCTTCTCGCCGAGGACGTCGCCAGGCAGGTCGAGATACACCGGGCCGGGGCGCCCGGTGGTCGCCTGGCGGAATGCCGTCTGGACCATGTCGGGAATGCGCTTGGCGTCGTAGATCCGCTCGGCCCACTTCGTGACCGGGCGGAAGACAGCGACCTGGTCGATCTCCTGGAAGGCCTCCATCCCGAGATAGACCCGGGGGCTCGACCCGCCGATCGCCACGAGCGGCGCGGCGTCGGTGAAGGCGTTGGCGACGCCGGTGAGGAGATTGGTCGCGCCAGGGCCCGAGCAGCCCATGCAGACGCCGGGCCGCCGCGTCACCCGCGTCCAGGCGTGCGCGGCGAACGCCGCCGCCTGCTCGTGGCGATGGTCGATCGCGCGGATGCCGAGCGCGATGCATGCCGCCTCGGTCTCGAGCATGGGCCCGCCCATCAGGTAGAAGAGGGTGTCGGTGCCTTGCGACCGGAGCGACTGCGCCAGTACTTCGGAGCCCGTGATCGTTCCCATGGTCCGTCCTTTCTGGTTCTATGGAGGAGTCCGAGGCCGGGAGAGAATGTAGCACCTTCTCGTCAGTAGCCGCCGCCGAGCTTGCGGTGATCCCAGGAGACGATGCGCGTGGGGCGGAAGCGCAGGACCACGCGCTTGGCCCCGCTCTTCTCGGCGCCAGCTCGGACCACCTCTGGCCGCGCGCCCGCCGGGGCCTGGCCGTAGCGGTAGGCCAGCGCCACGCCGACGTCGAGGATGGCCTCGCGGTCGCGGACGATCTCCACGTCGCAGTCGAGCATGGCGCCGCGTAGCTCCGCGTATTTCTTCCCCGCCTCCACCTGCACGGTCGCCTGGGGCAGGCGCTCGAGGTTTCTCACCTTCTGCGAGGCGCCGTAGGTCCAGGAGGCGAGCACGTCGCCCTGGCGGATGAACCAGAGCGGCATGAGGTGCGGCCGGCCGTTGGGGCCGATCGTGGCGCAGGTCAGCGTCAGCTCCTGGTCGAAAAAGGCGCGCAGCTCCTCGGGTGACATGACGATCTCGGCACGGCGTGACATGGGTTCTCCTTAGATGGGTTTCTCGTACGTGACGGAGGCGCGGAGCCGGTCTTCCGGGATCGCGTAGTACTCGCGCAGGATCGCCCCCGAGTCCGCCGAGAGGCGGTAGCCCGCCTTCTCCAGGGCGCCCCGGGCCTTGAAGTTCCGCGCGTAGGTGCCGACGATGATCCGGCGGACGCCGCGCGCCGCGCTCTCGCGCCGCGCCTCGCCCTCCAGGTGCTCGGCCAGGCGCAGGCTGATGCCGTGGTGCTGGTGCTCCGGCAAGATGTAGGCGTGGCGCAGGAGCACCGCGTCGCGTGAGTATTCGAGCCCCATCACGGCCATCAGGGCGCCGTCGAGGAAGCCGCCGAACCACGCGAGGCGCCGGGCTTCCTCGTCCCACTGGGCGGCCGTCATCTCCGGGTCGTGGAGCTCCTCGGGCGGGAGGAAGTCCCGGTACCAGCGCGCGGCGGTGTTGATGACATTCACCGCGGCGTCCCGGGCGGCGGCTGTCAGCTGGCGGATCGTTACCTGGGCCACGGGAGCAAGTATCCTCCGGACGGGTCTCGCGGGAAAGTGAAGAACACCGGCGCGGTATACTCCAGGGCCATGAGCAAGGTGGCGCTGGTGACCGGAGCCTCGCGCGGGATCGGGCGAAGCATCGCAGAGGCGCTGGCCGCGGCCGGGTATGCCGTCGTGGTCAACTTCGCGTCTCGCCGGAAGGACGCCGATGCCACGGCGGCCGCCATCGCCGCCGGGGGCGGGACGGCCCTCGCCCTGCAGGCGGACGTCAGCGACGCCGCGGCTGTGGCGCGGATGTTCGCTGCCGCCGACGAGCGATTCGGCCGCCTCGACGCCCTGGTAAACAACGCCGGGATCGGCCGGCGGGTTGATCGGTTGACCGATATCGACGACGAGACCTGGCGGCGCACGCTGGCCGTGAACCTGGACGGCGCGTTCTTCTGCATGCGCGCCGCCATTCCGCGTTTGAAGGCGGCCGGCGGAGGACGGATCGTGAACATCTCTTCGGGCGCGGCGCGCACGGGCGGGTCCATCGGCGCGCACTACGCGGCCAGCAAGGCGGGATTGCTCGCGCTCACGGCCAAGGCGGCGCGCGAGCTGGCCCGCGAGGGCATCGCGGTCAACGCGGTGCTGCCGTCGGTCATCGAGACCGAGATGCTGGACGCGGTCGCCCCCGACGCCGCGGCGCGCGCGCGCGTGATGGCCCAGTTCCCCATCGGGCGCTTCGGCAGGCCGGAGGAAGTCGCCCGTGTTGTGCGGTTCCTGGTCGCCGAGGCGCCCGATTACCTGACCGGCGAGTTCATCAGCCTGCGAGGCGGCAGGCTTTAACTTTAAAAGGAGCCATGCCCATGAAAGCGATCCGCGTCTCCGAGTACGGCGGCCCATCCGTCCTGAAGCTGGAGGAGGTGCCGACGCCCCAGCCGGGGCCGAACCAGGTCCTGGTGCGCAACCACGCCGTCGGCATCAACCCCGTGGACACCTACCTGCGCTCGAACACCGACAACCGCGGACCCAAGCTGCCCTACACGCCGGGCTCGGACGCGGCTGGGATAGTCGAGTCGGTCGGCCCAGGGGTGACGGCCGTGAAGGTTGGCGATCGCGTCTACGTGGGCGGTACGGTGAGCGGCGCCTACGCCGAGCTCTGCCTCTGCGCGGAGGGCCAGCTGCATCCCTTGCCCGCCAACGCCAGCTTCGCGCAGGGAGCGGCGATGAACATCCCCTACGCCACGGCCTACCACGCGCTCTTCCATCGCGCGCACGGCGAGGCGGGCGAGACTGTCCTGGTCCACGGCGCCAGTGGCGGCGTGGGCATCGGCGCCGTACAGCTTGCGCGGGCGTGCGGCCTCACTGTGATCGGCACCGCGGGCACCGAGCGGGGCCGGCGCATGGTGCTCGAGCAGGGCGCCCACCACGTGCTCGACCACGGCGTCCCGGGCTACCTCGACGAGTGCGTCCGGCTCACCGGCGGCCAGGGGCCGGCCATCATCATGGAGATGCTGGCCAACGCGAATCTCCAGAAGGACCTTGGCGCCATCGCCATGCGCGGGCGCATCGTGGTCATCGGCAACCGCGGCATGGTCGAGATCAACGCGCGCCTGGCCATGAACAAGAACGCGGCCATCCTCGGCATGGCGCTCAACCACGCCAGCTCGGCACAGCTCGCCGGCATCCACGCCGCCCTCGTGGAGGGGCTGCGCAACGGCACGCTCCGCCCGGTCATCGCCCAGGAGCTGCCGCTCGCCCAGGCCGCGCGCAGCCACGAGGCGGTGATGGAGCCGGGCCACCACGGCAAGGTCGTGCTGGTCCCGTAAGGCGGCGGTCATGGGCGCGACGGCACGGCTCGGCCGATCGGGGCTGACCGTTTCCACGCTCTGCTTCGGGACCGGCTACATGGGCGGTCCGGTCGCGACGGGCGCCCGCCTGCTGACGCGGGCGTACGAGCTCGGCGTCACCTTCTGGGACACCTCGGACGACTACGGCACCCACCCGCACGTGGCCCGCGCGCTCCGCGATGTGGGCCGGGACGAAATCGTCGTCACTACCAAGACCTATGCGAGCACGGCCGCGGGCGCGCGCCGCAGTCTCACCAAGGCCCTGCGCGAGCTCCGGGTGGAGGCGGTCGACATCTTCCTCCTCCATGCGGTGGACTCGGCCGGCGAGCTCGAGGCCAAGCTGCCCGCGCTCGAGACGCTGGTTCGGGCAAAGGCCGAAGGCCTGGTGCGGGCCGTCGGCGTCTCGAGCCACAGCCGCGAGGTGCTGACGCGGCTCCTCGATCTTCAAGCGGCAGACGTCGCCCTGGCGGTCGTCAACCAGACAGGGAGCTGGATGAAGGACGCCACCCCGAAGGAGATGACGGACGCCGTCAAGCGCCTGTACCGGAGCGGCCGCGGCGTTTACGGCATCAAGGCTCTCGGCAGCGGCCAGGTCACGGGCCAGGCCGAGGTGGCCGCGGCCCTTCGCTACGCGTTCCGCTATCCCTACGTCCACGCCATCTGCGTCGGCATGACCACCGAGTCGGAGCTCGAGGCCAACGTCGCCCTCTGGCGTCGCGCGCGGGCGAAGCGGCGGCCGATCAGTCCTCGACGGGCATCGTGACGGGCTCGCCCGCGCCATAGAAGTAGGCGCCCCGCCCGGCGGCACCGCCCACGACCGCGATGTCGAAGCACTCCGGCGTCTCGACGACGGGGATGGGCAGATCCGGGTGGTCGTGGAGAAAGCCCAGCTCGGGGTGGGACGCGGCCATGGCCTTGGCTTCCTTGTTGAGCATCGCGGTACGGAAGGGCATGCGCGCCAGCCGATAGAGCGCCTCTTGGATCTGCCGCCGCCCCCAGCCGGCCCGCGCGAAGATCTCGGCGTGCTCGGGGCAGATGAAGAGCATGTTGTGCTCCTTTTCCTCCGTCTTGTAGCGCGGGTCGGAGCGGCGGCCGATGAGCCAGAGCGCGGTGCCCAGCTGGGCCACGTTGGTGGCCGCGGTGGCGAACACCTCGACGAGGCCCTCGGGCGTGGTGCTGGTGAAATCGTGAAGCTCGCACATCCCGTAGACGAAGTCGACGGTGACGGCGGTCGCCTCGCGGGCGAGGCCGCGCGCGGCCACGTGGTAGGGCTCCCACGGACTCTGGGCCTCGTTCTCGGCGCAGCAGAGGCTGTACTTCAGCGGAGAGCCGATGGTGTCCATGTCGGAGCTGCCCACGTACGTGTGCCCCACGTTCATCATGACGAGGCGCAGCGCGCGCCCGAGGACCGTGTTGGAGGCCGACGGAGCGCCGGGGCCGAGGGCGCACATCCCCGAGTTGAGGCCGGCCTCCCGGCCACGCGGGCCGTTGACGAGCACGAGCGGGGCATGGGGTCCTGTCGACATGGCCTTGTTGCGGAGATACATCTTGGGCTCGGCGAGGCAGCGCACGGCCGCGATCAGGAGCGGCAGGGGCACGGGGCGGCAGCCCGCCATGACCGCGTTGGCCGCCAGCTTTTCCACGGTGGCCAGCCCGAAGCCGGGCTCGAGCGTGGCGATCACGTCGCCGGCGCCGCGCCGCGTGCCCTGGAGCATCGCGTCGAGCGCGGCCCGCGTCGGCGCCACCAGCGGGAAGCCGTCGGACCATCCGCGCTGCAGGAAGTCCCGGTTCATCGCTTCCCACGCGACGAGCAGGTCCGCGCCCTCGTAGGCGAGGGTCTCCGCGGCCGGCGGCGCCTCGTGGCGCTCGGGCGCCTCCACGTCGCGAGTGAGGCCCGCCACGACCTGGTCGAAGGCGTCGTCCACCATCCGGTGGATGTCCTCAGGGCGCTGATTGGTGAACGGCTGCGGCACCACCGCCAGCGGCAGGCCCGGCAGGCCGAAGCTCGCCGCGCTTCTGTCGGCGTCGTGGACGAAGGTCTTGGCCGTGAAGAGCACGGTCGGGATCCCTCGCCGCTCCATCTCCACCATGTCGTGGGCACCCCACGACGTGCAGGAGCCTCAGTCCGCTGTGGTGCCCACCACGGCCTGCACCTCGGAGGCCATCCGGTCGGCATCGTCGGCCGTGGCGTGGCGCATGATGAACCCGACTGAGCCCGTGTAGCGGCGGAAGCGCATTCCCGGGAAGCGCTCGCTGAGGCGCTGTTCCGCGCGGTCGAGCGCGGCATCGCCGCCCGACTTCATGTTCCAGTACAGCCCCACGGTGGCGTTGGAGAGATCGCGCTGACGGGCAGCCGGCTTGACCGAGTGCTCGACGGGGACGGCGACTGGGTTGACGATGTCGAGTCGAGCCATGTGCATCCTCCAGGAAGGCCGGGGTTGGTGCTGACGGTGCCCGAATGATAGCCGAGCCGCAATCCGGGGACAACGTATACTCGCGGGCCGTCACCATGTCTGCCCCCGCGGACCTCGTCCTGGTCAATGCGAAGGTCATCACCGTGGACCCGCGCTTCAGTCTCGCCCGGGCCGTCGCCGCGCGCGGCGGGCGCATTACCATGGTGGGGGAGGACGCTCACGTGCGCCCGCTGGTCGGGCCGGACACGCGCGTGGTGGACGCGGGCGGCCGGGCCGTGATGCCGGGGCTCGTGGATGGGCATGCCCACATGGACAGGGAAGGGCTCAAGGCACTGCTCCCGTCGCTCGAGGGCTGCGCGTCCATCGACGATGTCCTGCAGCGCATCGAGGCCCTGGTGCGCGAGAGCGAGCCCGGCCGCTGGATCGTGACCATGCCGCTGGGCGACCCGCCCAACTACTGGGACGTGCCGCAGAACCTCCGCGAGCGCCGCTTCCCCGACCGCCGGGACCTCGATCGCGTCTCGCCGCGAAACCCGGTCTACATCCGCGCCATCTGGGGCTACTGGCGCCACACGCTGCCGCTGGTGTCGGTCGCCAACAGCCGGGCGCTCGAGGTCGCCGGCATCACGCGCGAGACCGAGCCGCCCTGCGCGGCCGTCGAGATCGACAAGGATCCCGCCACGGGTGAGCCCACCGGCATCTTCATCGAGCGCACCTACGTGCCCATCGTCGAGCTGGTGCTGATGCCCGAGGCGACGCGCTTCACCCACGCCGACAGAGTGCGCGGGCTCGCCGGATCGCAGCGAATCTACAACGCCGCCGGGACGACCACGGTCTTCGAGGGGCACGGCGTGTCTGCGGAGGTTTTGCGGGTCTACCGCGAGGTGTGGGAGCGGGGCGGCCTCACGGTGCGGAGCCATCTGGTGACGAGCCCGTGCTGGAGCGCGGGTGGTGGGACCTCGTTCGACGCCATCCTCGGCTCCTGGGGCGCCGGGCTCGCCGGCCGGGGCCTGGGCGACGAGTGGCTGCGCGTCGCGGGCATCCACGCCGAGGCCGACCCGCCGGCGGAAGACGCGATCCGCGCCAGGGCCATGCCCTACACGGGCTGGGCGGGGTTCGGCTACGGCGCAGGGCTGCCGCGCGCGCAGGTCACGGCGATGCTCCTCGCGGCGGCGCGTCACGGCATCCGGGTGGTGAGCGCCGGGACGGGGCTCCTCGACCTCTATGAGGAGGTGGACCGCGAGACGCCTATCCGGGATCTCCGGTGGGTGATCGCGCACGTGAGCCTGGTGAAGCCGGACGAGATACGCCGCATGAGAGACCTCGGCGTGGTGGTGACGACCCACACCAACCGCTACATCTATAAAGAAGGCGCCCTCCTGCGCTCCCGCGCGGCTCCAGGTGAGGACATGGTGGTGCCGCTTCGGAGTCTCGTGGAGGCGGGCGTCCACACGTCACTGGCCACGGACAACGTGCCCCCCTCGCTGTGGCATCCCGTGTGGCACGCCGTCGCCCGCGTGGACCGCACCACGGGCGATGTGGTGGGCCCGGCCCAGCGGCTGTCGCGCGAGGCCGCCCTGCGCGCGGCCACGATCGAGGGCGCCTGGCTCACCTTTCAGGAGCGCGAGCAGGGTTCCATCGAGCCGGGCAAGCGCGCCGATCTCGTGGTGCTGTCCGAGGATCCGCTCACGGTGCCCGAGGAGCGCCTGCCGGGCATCGTGGCCGACCTCACCATCGCGGGCGGCCGCGTCGTCTACGAGCGCGCCGGAGGTTGAGCGCCTCGAGCACCTCCGCCAAGGCCAGCTTCACATATCGGAAATTCCGGCTTGACGGGAGCGGGGCCCGCGGCTGGTCTCGCCAGCACCCGGCTCGGAGTCCGCGGGCCGGACCGCGAACCCCGAAACAGAAGGAGGAGCCGTCATGGTCGGGGTGGAGTCCAAGGAGCCACGTGATGAAGCCGGCCGCCGGCTCGACGAGGCGCAGTCCCAGATCGCATCGCTCCGAGCGCCGATCAGCAAGTACGAGCGACTCCGGGGATCGCTAAATCCGCGGAGGAGGAGAACGACCGACTCGGCGGCATCGTCGTCGAACATGAGAAGCTCCGGGGCCAGCTGGAGACCAGCGAGCGCCTCCGCCTCGAGCTGCAGGGAGAGGTCGATCGGCTCCGTGCCGACACCCACCGGTACCGCGAGCGCGAGGAGGTCGCCGATTCCCTGACCACAATCCTGAGCGAGTTCCTCGTCCGGCTCCGCCCTCGACTTGCCATCTCCGCCGCGGGCGATCACGGTCCGCTGACATCCCGATTCGAGCAGGCCCTGCTGTCCGCGACGCGGCTGCACGCGCGGCAGGCGCGCAAGGGGACCCAGATCCCCTACGTCGTCCACCCGCTCAGCGCCGCTGCCCTCGTGCTCGAGGGAGGCAGAGACGAGGACGAGGCGATCGCCGCGCTCCTGCACGAGGCGGTCGGCGTCGAGGGAAGCGTGACCACGCTCGACGACGTCCGTCACGGGTTCGGCGAGCCCGTGGCCCGCATCGTCGAGGCGTGCGCGGACTCCGCAGAGCCCGCGACGGTGCCCTGGCGCGAGCGGAAGGAGCGGCTCCTGGCGCGCCTGCGGCAGGCCCCGATCGAGGCGCTACGGGTCTCGGCGACGAATGCGCTGCACGACGCGCGGGTCTTCCTGGCCGACCGGCGCGCGCCCGGCGACGCGGCGTGGAGCCGGTTGGGCGTGACGAGGGGGGATCTCGGCTGGTACTACCGGTCGCTGGTGGACCCGCTGCGGCAGCGGGGGTCCGTGTTGTTCGCGGACGAGCTGGCGCGAGTCGCGGAGGACGTCGAGGCGGGCTCGACGCGCGTGGCTCGGCCCCCGGCGTCACGGCCGGGCGCCGCCGCACGATCGATGTTCGGGTTCCTCAAGGCCACGTCCATCGGCGGAGTGTTCCTGGCGGTGGCGATCCTGATGTGGGTCCTCGTCCAGTCGGCGGTGGGAACGTGGTGGACGTTCGTCCGCCCGCTCCTGGGCCCGTGACGGTCGCCGGCCGGCACGGTCGAGGAAGGGATTGGTGGAGCTGAGGGGATTCAAGCATGAGTTCCCACTTTAAGAGCACATCGAGGGTCAACCTGAGGTAGCCCACTCCCGACTCATCGATGAGGCGAATCAACCCGCGCCGCTGGGTGAGGCTGTCAGGAGTTCGGCGGTAGGGCTTCCCCCGCTCTCCGAACTTGACATACGACCGCTAAAAGTGGTCATATGACCGCTAATTATGGTCATAGCAAGATCGAGTCCATTCGGAGGAGGAACGCGCACCCGGGCGCTCCTCGCTCTTTCGCTGCTCGGCGAGAGCTACCCCCGTGAGCTCTCGCGCGTGCTGGACGCCCCTCTGTCCGGTGTTCAGAAGGCGCTGCAGAGCCTCGAGCTGGATGGCATCGTGGCCGGGCGCTCCGTGGGGCGGACCCGCGTGTTCCAGCTGGATCCTCGGTATTTCGCTCGGGACGCCCTCAAGCAGTTTCTGCTCCGGCTCACGGAGCCCGAAGTTGGACTTCAAAGGCAGGTCGCGGCGCTACGCCGGCGGCCTCGGCGAACGGGCAAGCCGTTGTGAGGCTGTCTGAGCGCTCCAGCCTCGGCGCCGTGGCGGCAGGGGTAGCGGGTGCGCTGCGCACCCACAGGATTCGGGCCGTCTTGACGGGCGGAGCGTGCGCGGCCCTCTACAGCGAGGGGGCCTACCATTCGAGGGACCTGGACTTCATCGTGGTCGAGAGCGCCACCCGCAAAGAGATGGACACCGCCATGGAATCGATCGGCTTCGCTCGAAGACGCGATCGCTATGTCCATCCGCGCGCCCGGTTCTACGTCGAGTTCCCGCGGGGCCCGCTTGCGATTGGCGGCGAGTACCGCATCCGCCCTGTAACGCGTTCCACGTCGCACGGGCGGGTGCTGATGCTGTCTGCCACGGACTCATGCCGGGACCGTCTCGCTGCTTTCTATCACTGGGGTGATCGGCAGAGCCTGACGGTTGCTGCGTGGATCGCGGCCCGGAACCGTGTAAATCTCGCCACGCTTCAACGGTGGAGCACCGCGGAGGGTCTCGCGGAGGGATTTGAGCAGTTCGTCGCCGAGACGAGCAGGATTCGCCGCCGGATGGCCCCCCGTCGCACACGTGGCTGAACGACTACAGCCGATGCCTCACCGCTCGGCAGGTCTCTCCAAGTCCCGCGTGATGGCGGGGCTCCAGTGCCACAAGCGGCTTTGGTGGACCGTGCGCGAGCCGAGCGCGCCGGAGCTCCAGCCGGACGAGGCGCTCCAGGCCGTGTTCGACGAAGGCACCCTGGTCGGCGAGGTGGCGCGCACCTACGTACCCGGCGGCGTGCTGATCGACCTTCCGTATAACGCCTATGACGAACGCATAAGAGCCACCGAAGCGGCCCTCCAGCAAAGGACGCCCGTCATCTACGAAGCCTCGTTCCGCGCCGGCCAGGTCTTCGTCGCGGTGGACATCCTAGAGAGCCGGTCGGAGGGCGCCGGCGTCATCGAAGTCAAGTCCACGACCAGCGTGAAGGAGCAGCACCTGCCGGATGTGGCGGTGCAGGCGCACGTGCTGGATCACAGCGGGGTGGAGGCCTCGCGGCTGGAGATCATGCACCTCAACCGCGCCTGCGCGTATCCGGACCTGAGCAACCTCTTCACCCGCGCGGACGTGACAGCGCAGGCCCACGACGCGCTCGAGGCGATGCCCCGCGTGATCCAGGACCAGCTGGCGATGCTGGCCGGCCCGCTCCCCAACGTGGCGATCGGCGAGCACTGCACGAAACCCTACGCGTGTCCCTTCATGGCCCGCTGCTGGCCGACGCTCCCGCCCCATCACATCAGCACGCTCTACTCCGCCGGCCGCCGCGCTCTGCTGCTCGAGGAGCAGGGCTATGCGACGATTCACGATCTCCCCGAGGGCATCCCGCTCAAGGCCATCCAGGACCGGCAGCGCCGTGCCGTCCAGGCCGGGCAGGTGATCGTCGAGCCCAGCCTGGCCGCGGCGCTGCGTGCTTTCCAACCGCCGTTAGCCTTTCTCGACTTCGAGACCGTCGGCCTGCCCATTCCAGTCTGGAACGGATGCCATCCCTGGGACCAAGTGCCCGTCCAGTTCAGCTGCCACGTGGAAGACGCCGGCGGCCGCGTCACCCACCACGAGTGGCTGGCCGAGGGGCCCGGCGATCCGCGCCTGGCGCTGGCCGAGCGACTGATCCGCGCCTGTGAGCCGGCGCGCAGTGTGGTGGCCTACAACGCAGGGTTCGAGCGCGGATGTCTCATGCGGATGGCCGACGCGCTGCCCGCGCCGGCCGGGCCGCTTCGACGCATCGCGGATCGGCTGGTGGACCTACTTCCGGTGGTGCGCAATCACGTCTATCACCCGGACTTCGGCGGCAGCTTCGGCCTCAAGCGCGTCCTGCCGGCCATGGTGCCCGAGCTCCGCTACGACACCCTGGCGATCGGCGACGGCGAGACCGCCAGCCTCGAGCTCGAGCGGCTGCTGTTTCAGGACGCCGAGCTGACGCCGGAGGCGAAGGCCCAGCTCCGGAACGATCTCCTCCGCTACTGCCACCAGGACACGTGGGGGCTCGTGAAACTCGTGGAACGACTCCGGTATCTAGCCCGGAACTGATACCTTCCGCGGAAGCGCTCGGTAGTCCTCGAGGTCAAAGGGCATCGGGGTCGAGATCTCTGGTGCGACCTACCCGATGCTCGTCGAGCGCCTCGTCTGCGAGGCGTGCCAGGGCATCTTGGGACCGGCCGATGGCAGCGGGCTTGTCCCAGCCCTTGAACTGCTGCCGGAAGACCTTGCCGTCGATCATCCAGAGGGCCATGTGGTGTGCGCCGCGACATCTTGAGCCAGGCGCCCACGTAGCCATACACCTTGCGATTCGCCGGTCTGCCTGCCTTCACCGTTTCGCGCCGGCGCGCGCGCGAGCGCCCGGCGGGGGTAGCCGATGGCACAGAGGCGAGAAGGGCCGCCTGGGGACTTGATCATCGGCGTCGAAACCGGCTAAATGGGGCCCGTGGGCGAAACGCGCGTCGATCTCCTGCACCTCCTCGAAGACCTCCGCGACGCCTATCCGGGCGCCGCCGAGGAGACGATCCTGACGGAGATGGTCGCCAATGCCATCGACTCGGGCGCGGCGGTCCTCACGTTCACCGCCGACCCGGCTCAGAGCGCGCTCACCATTCTGGACGATGGCGGCGGCATGCGCCGCCGTGACCTCGCCCGGTACCATGACGTGGCGGCCACGACCAAGGTGCGCGGTGAGGGCATCGGGTTCGCCGGTGTCGGGATCAAGATCGGGCTGCTGGTCTCCGAGGAGGTGTTGACGGAGACGCGGCGCGGCCGCCACCACGCGGCCACGACCTGGCACCTCTCCTCGCGTCACCGGGCGCCGTGGAAGTGGATCCCGCCGCCCGGCTTGGTCGCCGAGCACGGCACGGCCGTGCGCCTGCGGCTCAAGAACCCGCTCTCGCCGCTCCTCGACCCCGGGTTTATCGAGGCAGCGCTCCGGCGTCACTTCCAGCCGCTGCTCGATCCGGACCTGTCAGAGATCCTGGCCGAACACTACCCTCGCGGCGTGCGCTTCGCCGTCAACGGCAGGCCGGTCGTGCCCAGGGCCCCGTCAAAGTCGTAGCAACGTCGAGTTATCGAGGGGATAGCGAAGGGGCTGGCGCCGCTCGGCGTCTTGTGGCATAACATGGGGCGTGAAGCGCCCTCGGCGACCCGAGCGCCCCCCTCGCGTGGTCTTCCGCGGCAGCGTGCTGGAAGCGGCGGACTTCGCCAAGATCCAACGCCTCATCGACAGCCGACCGGGCCAGAGCCGCCAGGAGATCGCGCGCCACGCGTGTCGCCTGTTCCGCTGGCGGCGCGCCAACGGGGTGTGGGCGACACGCGCCGCCCGCCAGGTGCTCGTGCGGCTCGACGCGGCGGGCCTCATCGGGCTGCCGCCGGCGCGTCGCGCGCAAGGCCGGCCCCACCCCCCCGCGCTGGAGATAGCCGCGGGCCTGGTCGGCCCCGCCGCGCCCGAGGCCGCAGCGCCGGGGCGCGCCGGCGGGACGTTGCTCGTCCGGCCCATCCGCGCCGAGGAGCACCTGGGCTGGCGCGCCCACATGCAGCGCTTTCACTACTTGGGCGACGCCGCGCTCGTGGGGGAGTCGCTCCGCTATGCCGCGTCCCTGGACGGCGAGTGGGTCGCCTTGCTGAGCTGGGGGGCCGCGGCACTGCACAACGGCCCGCGGGATCGCTACCTGGGCTGGGACGAGGCGACCAAGCGGACGCAGCTCCATCTGGTCGTCAACAACGCGCGCTTTCTCATGCTGCCCGGGATTCGCCCGCCGCATCTGGCGTCGCGCGTCCTGGGCCGCACCCTGCGCCGCCTCAGCCGGGACTGGGAGCACGCGTATGGCCACCCGGTGGTCCTGGCCGAGACCTTCGTCGATCCGGCGCGCTTTCGCGGCACCTGCTATCGCGCCAGCAACTGGCTCTGGGTCGGGGACACCGCGGGCTGGGCGAAGCGCGGCACCACGTATCGCTTCCACGGCCAGCCCAAGGCGGTGTGGCTGTATCCGCTGCGCCCGGACTTCAAACAGCAGCTCTGCACCCGCACGAGCGGGCACCCGCGAGAGGAGGGCCTGATGGCGATCCAGGTAGAGCAGCTTCCCCTGCAGGGCCACGGCGGCCTGTTCGACGTTCTCTGTGGCGTCCCCGACCCGCGCAAAGCGCGCGGCCTGCGGCACAAGATCCAGAGCGTCCTGGCCGCCGCCGTCTGCGCGACGCTGGCCGGCGCGCGCAGCATGACGGCCATTGCGGAGTGGGCCGCCGAGCAATCGCGCGAGACGCTCATGCGGCTGGGCTCCACGCGCGGCAGGCCGCCGAGCGAGCGCACGTTTCGGCGCGTCCTGCATCTCGTGGACGTGGCAGAGGTGGACCGCCGCACGGGGCAATGGATGGCGCAGCAACAGCACCTCATGGCGGGGCAGGGGCTGGCCCTGGATGGCAAGACGGTACGGGGGAGCCGGACTGCGGACGGCCCGGCGCTGCATCTGCTGAGCGCCATCACGCATGGCGAGGGCACCGTGGTGGCGCAGGTCGCCGTGGATGCCAAGACGAACGAGATCACCCAGGTCGCGCCGCTACTCCAGGACCTCGACATCACGGGCGCGGTCGTCACCGCGGACGCCCTGTTGACCCAACGGGAGATTGCTCGCCACGTGGTGCAGGACAAGGGGGCCGACTACGTCTTCACGGTCAAGGACAACCAGCCGACGCTGCGGCAGGACATCGCGACCCTCCAGCTCGACGCGTTTCCCCCCTCAGGGCACGACGGTCGATAAGGGGCACGGGCGCATCGAGACGCGCGAGATCTGGACGAGCACCGAGCTGAACGGCTACGTCGACTTCCCCTGCGTGGGCCAGGTGTTCTGCATCCGGCGCACGACCACCGACTTGCACGGCCACGTGGTGAAGGGCCGCAAGACGAGCGTGGAGGTCGTCTACGGGGTGACGAGTCTGCCGCCCGCGACGGCGTCGCCGCTCGCCGTGCTCGCCTACAACCGTGGCCACTGGGAGATCGAAAACCGTCTGCACCACGTGCGCGACCTGACGTACGACGAAGACCGGTCCCAGGTGCGCACGGGGCGCCGCCCGCATGCGATGGCGACGTTGCGCAACCTGGCGATCAGTCTGATGCGCCTGGCGGGCGCGGACAACATCGCGGCGGCCACGCGGCACTTGAGCCGGCGCGTCGAACGTCCGCTGCGGCTGCTGGGTCTGGCCCTGTAGACACCCCCGCCTGCCCAGCGGCTTTGCGCGCTACTGGAGCGGCACTCGCCCGAGGCCGAGCCGACTCGTGCGCCCGGCGCTTCCCTCTCCCTGGCCGGTTCCGCGGGCTCCGGCGCCGCGGCCGCCTCTCGTGCCCACGCCAGGGGTCCTGGCGAGTCGCGGAACTACCGACGGCCGCCGACTTTGACCGTGGCCCTGCATCGGGTGGGCACCCAGCTTGACATAGGGTGCCATGCGCGGACATGGCCGCCCGAGGCCCGGGCTCTTCCTTGGCACAGATCAGTCCGGTCATCGTCCGCCTCCAGTTGGTTCCAGTGAGTCCAGGGCACCGACGTCAGTCAGGAATGCACGCGGTGACCGTGATCTCCACGAGGAGCTCGGGCGAGTTCAGCGCGGCGACCGTCACCGTGGTCCTTGCCGGCTTGCCGGTCGGGAAGTGCTTCGCGTACTCCTCGTTGTAGGCCGCCAGCTCTTCGACCCTGGTCAGATACGTCGTCGCGGTCAGCACGTTGTCGAGGGACGTCCCCGCGGCAGCCAGGATCAGCTTGATCCGCTCGAGCACGTTGCGGGTTTGCTCCCGCATGTCCTTGCCGACTTCGCCGGTGAGCGGATGCCGGCCCGTCTGCCCGGCGACGAAGACGAGATTGCCGAATCTCGTGGCAGGAGACAGGTTGGGATTCGACGCTGCTGTCCCGACGCTGATGACCTCTTTCCTGGGCATGGCTCTCCTCGTCACGGTCTATGGTGGAGTGTCGAGGACCTCGCGCACCTTCCGGGCGAGCGCGTCCGGCAGGAACGGCTTCTGGAGAAGGACAATGCCCGGGCCCAGGACGCCGTGCTGGGCTATCGCATCGGCCGTGTATCCGGACATGTACAGCACCTTGATGCCCGGGCGGAGCAAGACGATGTCCTTGGCGAGCTGGGGTCCGCTCATGTGCGGCATCACCACGTCCGTCAGGATGAGATGGATGGGGCCGTCGTGCCGCTCGGCGATCCCCAGGGCCTCGGTCGGCCCGCTGGCGGCGAGGACGGTGTATCCGCTCAGTTCGAGCACCTCGCGAGCGAGTGCCCGGACCTCGTCCTCGTCCTCCACCTCGAGGATCGTCTCTGAGCCCCCTGCGGGGGGGTAGACCACCTGCCCCTCCGTCGCGACCCGAGCCTCGGCGCGGGGGAGGTAGATCGTGAAGGTGCTCCCACGGCCGGGCGCGCTCGAGAGGGAGATGTGGCCGCCGCTTTGCTTGACGATGCCGAACACGGTGGACAGACCCAGCCCCGTTCCCTTGCCGAGATCCTTCGTCGTGAAGAAGGGCTCGAAGACGCGCGCCTGGATCTCGTCATCCATGCCGATGCCGGTGTCGCTCACAGCAAGCATCACGTGGGACCCCAGGTGCGCCCCCGGGTGCCGGCGCACAAAGTCGGCATCGAGCTCGACGTTGGCGGTCTCGAGGATGATCTGCCCGCCTTTGGGCATAGCATCGCGGGCATTCACGACCAGGTTGACGATCACCTGCTCCACCTGCCCGGGGTCGACGCTGACGTGGCCCAGGTCCGGACCCGGACGGACCGCGAGATCGATGTCCTCGCCGATGAGCCGCTGGAGCATCACGACCATGCCGGACACGATGCCGTTGAGGTCCAGTACCTGGGGCTCGAGCACCTGTTGCCGGCTGAAGGCCAGGAGCTGCTTGGTGAGCGCGGCCGCTCGCGCCGCAGTCTGCTCGATCAGGGTAATCTCCCGCCGCGCCCGTTCGTCGACCTCGGAGCGAGCCAGCAGGAGCCGGCTGCGGCCCAGGATGACGGTCAGGAGGTTGTTGAAGTCATGCGCCACGCCGCCCGCGAGCAGCACCACCGACTCCAGCCTCTGGAGCTGAAGAACCTGCTTCTCGCTCCCATGGAGGGCCACCTCGGCGCGCTTCCGCTCTATGAAGTGGCCGATCCGGTCGCACGCGTCCTGCATGGCTGACAGAAAACTGTCATCGCTGACCGGCGCCCCCTGGCTGAAGCACACGAGCACTCCGACCGGCGCCGCGCCCCGCACCGGAAAGCCTACGGCACCATGGAGCCCCAGGGTCGCAGCCGCCGACGCCCGGAGGAATTGAGGGTCGGCGAGAACGTCCGCGGTCCACCCCGGCTGGCCGCTGGCCAACACGCGGCCGGGCAGCCCCACCTGGCGGGGGAGAAGCCCCTCCTGGCGGATGGTGCGGTTGGGCGCGATCTGCACCAGGTTTTCGATCTTAGTCCCCCCCCGGATGATGGTCGAGCCAAAGGTGGCCCGGTCCACGCACACGTTGCAGCCGATC
>Ga0080064_1003416_pt1 | contig 23028 bp, 31 predicted proteins | sample Subgrocontami54m_FD_69260 | JGI IMG/M metagenome (GOLD analysis project Ga0080064, IMG submission 69260) | Subsurface groundwater microbial communities from S. Glens Falls, New York, USA - GMW46 contaminated, 5.4 m (SPADES assembly) (version 2) ...
GGACACCACCAAAGAATCATCCATGGAAAAAGAAATTTCTTTGAAAAATTTCGCTAATCGCATAAAACAACAACACACTTATTCAAACTACAACAGATGTCATTTCAGCTTTGGTCTGACAGTTGAAATAGATGCGAAAAATGTGTCTTAATTAAACCTTCAAATACCTCCGTGCCGCTATATAACTAGGTATGCCACCAAGAATAATTCCTGTCCCGATGATAAGCACAAAAATCTGACCGAAGTTTTGGATGAAATAACGTGAGAAAATGTTGACTGCCAACTCAAAGTCCGAGGCGACTTGCACACCGGCAAATCTCAATACAAAAGCGTCACTCCAATAGGCAAATGCCGCCATCAGAATAAGCGTGATAATACCCGAAATAATGCCGTACATAATACCTGAAACTACGAGTGGTCCACGTACATAGATGTTGCTAGCACCGACTAATTTCATGACTGAAATCTCATCTTTGGCTGTGTACACAATCAAACGAATCGTATTCCATACGACAATAATAGAGACTAGTACAAAAATAATTACAATAATCAAGCCAGCCTGTTCCACCGCTGGAATTATGCGTCCCAAACGATCGATGACCAATTTATTTTGCTGATAATTTATCTTCTCAATGATTGGCGTGCCGTCAGCAGTAGCTGGATTTTTATTTTCTAGAAAATTGGCAATGCTTGCGTACTGACCAGGATCTTTGGCTTTTATGTTGAGTGACGCAGGAAATGGATTGGTGCCGATCTCATCGAGTCCTTGCATGATGAGCGCGTTCCCTTGCCACTTATCCTTGAACTGTGCCAATGCCTGATCACGTGAGACGTATTCGACTCGAGATACTTCTGCCAAATGTTCGATGTCTTTTTTGAGCGACAAAATGTCAGCTTCTGGAGCTTCGAGCGTGAAATAAGCATTGATATCAACCTTGTCTTTTACGTCAGCGATCAAACTACGTCCGAAAGCGCCAGCAAAAATGATTCCACCAAGCGCGCACAAAGAAAGTGTTATAACCACAATAGCAGCGAATGACAAGAAACCATTTCGCCAGAAATTGACGAAACCGGTTCGGGTGATGCGTTTGAAGGTAGTGAAAATCATAGAGTAATTATAGCATGCTTACAAAACATACTTACCACTTTTGTCATCCCGAACAATTTTTCCCTTCTCCATTGTAATAACCCTACCCTTCACAGTATCAACCACGCCTTTGTTATGAGTCGTCAGAAGAATCGTAGTACCCAACTCATTAATTTTCTGTAAAATCCGAATGATCTCAAACGTGTTGGTCGGATCAAGATTGCCTGTTGGCTCATCAGCGATCACGATATCTGGCTGATTCACGATTGCTCTCGCGATCGCAACACGCTGACGTTCGCCACCAGAAAGTTCATTGGGAAAATTCCAAATCTTGTGACCGATGTCAACCAATTCCAAAACATGCGGAACATCCGCCGCAATCTCATGATCACTGCGCCCCGAAGCCTCCATGGCAAAAGCAATGTTTTCATATACAGTCTTGTTCGGTATCAAACGATAGTCCTGAAAAACCGTCCCAATACGTCGGCGCAGTTTGCTCATCTGACGTTTGTTCAGACGACTAATGTCAGTTGATTCAAAGAAAATGGCGCCATCGGTCGGATATTCTTCAGCAATGAGCATCTTCATTAGGGTCGTTTTGCCCGCGCCAGAATGACCGACAATCGTCACGAATTCCTTTGGTTCTACACCGAAACTAACGCCTTCAAGCGCCACGGACTTGTCTGGGTAAATTTTGGTAACTTTGTCGTAGTAGATCATAGTAATAATTATAGCATGTCATTAAGAACATGTGGGTGAGGATACACTGCGGAGGGCGATGAGCCCGAGCATAGGAATTTTTCAGCAGAAAAATATCCGCGTATCCGAATCTCACATGTTCTTAATGACATGCTTAGTAAATTACAACTCCTTCTCCGCCTCAATAAATTCCTCCAAATCCCCTTCCAGAACCTTATCAACCTGCGCCGTCTCCACATCCGTTCGATGATCTTTGACCATTTTGTATGGATGAAGCACATACGATCGAATTTGATTTCCCCATTCAATAGATGTCGTTGAAGAAATTTGCATACCACGTTCCTTGGCAATCCGTTCGTCTTCCATACGTTTCCAAAGTTTGCCACGCAAGATATCCAGCGCTTTTTCACGGTTTTGCGCCTGTGATCGTTCAGATGTGACATGAATGGAAATCCCACTTGGCGTATGAACTAACCTGACCGCAGTCTCACGTTTGTTTACATTCTGACCACCAGGCCCACCAGACTTGGCGATTGAAATCTCAAGATCACTATCTGGTATCACCAAATCATTTGCGGATGTTTTCTCAAATTTTGGAATAACTTCAACCAGTGAAAAAGAAGTGTGTCGTTTCTTATTGGAATCAAATGGGGACACGCGCACCAAACGATGCACGCCAGATTCATTCTTCAAGGTTCCGTACGGGCCGAGCTGGCTGGTACCACTAGATTTTCCCCCAATTTCTATAGTAATGTTACGGTAACCGCCATGGTCATTTTCATTGCTATGAATCACAGACCAGCCCCAACCTTTACTTTCGCCATATTTTCGATACATGCGTACCAACATGGCTGAAAAATCCTCCGAGTCATCGCCACCAGCGCCAGAAAGAATAGTCATGATTGCCGCGCCTTTGTCATACTTCCCAACACCTTCTAATGCCGACTTTAATTCCTGCAATTCCTTAACCGCAGTCTGTGCCTTCACTTTGTCATTCCAAAAATCCGCCGCACCCATGGCAGTTTCTAGTTCTTGAATCTTTTTTTCGATATCTTCTTTTTGCTGCATATAATTTGGAATGGAGCCAAAGCCCGGAATCGAACCGGGGACCCTCGCTTTACGAAAGCGATGCTCTACCAACTGAGCTACTTTGGCGCAATGTAAATGTTACCTACCAAGACAGCATACTTTGGCGTTTCAGGAGCCGACGTCCGGGATTGAACCGGAGACCTCGCCATTACCAATGGCGTGCTCTACCAACTGAGCTACATCGGCGAACTAAGTTTAACTACCAAAACAGCTACATCGGCATTAATATTAAAAAATTACAAACAACTACCTGCGCGGTCGACGGGATTCGAACCCGCAACCTCTCCCGTGACAGGGGAGTGCTGCTATCCAGTTGAGCTACGACCGCATTTGCATGAATTTCTCAAAAATAAGCTTTTTTCTAAGAAGAAAAAGCTTATGAGGCTTATTATACATGATTTCGTATATTTTCAAAGAATCAAAAGTGCTAAACGATAATCTTGCGTAAGTACCACTTTTTGATTTGTATAGCGATCCACCAATGACACCGAACTCTTTTAATAGCGAAAAAAGACCATTCAGAAAATCAAAAGAGGCGCTCACAAAAACAGTCAAAATTGCTAGGGTTGGTGTTTTCCTGTTCAAATGAGTCATACCCTTCCAGACACATCCATCTCCATCAAAATAGCCTCTAATAAAATCACTGCAATATTTTTTAGGGACTTTTGGTAATTTCATACGCTTTGATTTATTGGGAGTAAGTCCCAACATCACTAAATCACCAAAAAGTTCTTTACTTCCAATTTGAATTTTGTAAACTGACCCAGATTCATAGCTACACGTTGAGATCTTATGATTGGAACTCAAAGCATTAGAAATAGAAAGTAACAATTCATAATCTGCACTATATATTCCAACAAAATGCGTATTCCTTTTTGTTTTAATAATATTTCCATCAGCAAAAAGAAACCCAAGTATGTACGCCATATCGTGTGACCATTTTTTGAAAAAAGTTTTATCAAACTCTTTGTGTATAGGCATGACAGTATTATACACTATACGTATATGAACAGAAAAGGCACCGCTCCCCCTACTAACTATCACCATATTTAATTTGTGCCGACGCCTGGACTCGAACCAGGGACCTTCGCTTTATGAGTGCGATGCTCTAGCCACCTGAGCTACGTCGGCATGTGATTTTAAAATAACATCCTCTCGCCAAACTAGCCAAAACAGTCAATCCAGTAGTATCACTACAATAAACGAAAAAGCCACTATACGCAAATGCAACCCGTAAGCGAAGCGAACGGAGCCGTCCTCATCCGAGGATGGCTCGGGAGTAACGCACTCCCGGTTATAGTCGCATGACTGTACCCTTGCGTAAACACCTATTTTATGACACACTATTCGAATCATCGCGGGGTAGGGTAACAGTAACCCGTCAGGCTCATAACCTGAAAATTGTCGGTGCGATTCCGGCCCCCGCAACAAGTTTAGCGCAATTCGTGCAAATTTAACCGCGCACAACAAAGTAGATCAAATTCTACAGTTGGGTGCAAATTTTTTCACTTAACTACCGCGCCCCTTTTTCAAACGCCTTCCCTTTCTGCCAAGGTGTGCCGAGTTCTGGTAACAGCCAGCGGTCAACTCCGATATAACCCGCGACTTTCCAGCCTAGTATCACGCCGATTGATAAGACAAATAAAATTGGATTCGTACTGACTGTGCCTGCGAGCAAATAATTCAAGTTCATGAAAAGTCCGAAGAAAGCCGCAATACCTGTAAAGATACCTAGAATAAGTGCGATGCCGACAGCCAATTCTCCATACGCCACAAAATATGACCACACAGCCGCATGATTTGCGACGACATTCTGCAGAAACCATCCATACCAACCTTGCACATCAGGATGCGCGCCAGCAGTCTTGGCGAGCGAACCTTGTAGAAAACCAAGCAATGCCTGTCCAGCACCACTCCCAACCCACGCGTCACTAGTAACTTTTGCCCAGCCAGCAACTAGCCATTCATAGCCGAGATACAGACGCACGATCAACCAGAACCAAGACGTCTTCGTATTATTGAAGAAAAAATGAGAAATTGGTGACTCACCTACGATATAATGATTTGCCATAAAAAATATGATTAATTTATAATAATTTTAATAATAAAATTGTTTAGATATAATAAGACTATATATAATAAAACTCCTCGAACACTTTTCGATAACGATTCACCGTCGCCAGCGCGTCATGTTGCGTAATCGAAAATCCTGGCTCATGAGCGATCTGGTTGCGAACCTTATGTGCCTCCCACGCATCATCCAATGAATGAAAATCCCCAGGTTCAACGCGCTTCAGCTTCTCACCAATACTCTCTCCTCTATATCCCATCGCCGTCAAAATATCATCAAGAATTATATCAGCTTCGAGGATAGATTGCTTCCAATCATTTTGATTCGGTGACTCAATGTGTTGTATTACATTTTCCCATCGATGCGCCAAAGCTGGATCACCACTGGATGTTTCTTGATACGCTGGCTCGGTTTTGGTGTCATACATCAACTCTTCTTTCTTGCGAATATGTTTGAGTTGTTCGATGCAATAAATAATACCTATAAGAAAAAATAAGGCTAACGGAAAAGAAATCCCAATAAAAATACCAAGGGTTGTTTTCGCGCCGCCAAAAATCGCCGGATACCAATCTACGAGTCTGTGGTATATAGTTTCAAAAAATGATAGGAAATCAACAGAAGGCGGACCGACCGAAATAACGGGTGTTGGATCTACGATTACTGGTGGAGGCATTGGTATATTATAGCAATTTTTATGGAAAGGGGTTATTCACCTAAAAAATCTTTTCCGACCTCAAATAGCGTCTTTTCATCACCATGTCGCGCAGTCATCTGCAGACCAAGTGGTAACTTTTTACCTCCTATTTCAGAAAAACCTGATGGAATAGACATCGCTGGCATACCCGTAAGGTTCGCCGTGACTGTGAAAATATCCTCCAGATACATAGCAACAGGATCTGCCGTCTTCTCCCCTATTTTGAATGCTGGCGCTGGAGTAGTCGGAGTCAAAATAACATCAACGTCTTCAAACGCCTTGAGAAAATCTTGAGTAATAATTCTACGAACGGCGTTGGCACGGTTGTAATATGCGTCGTAATAACCAGAAGAAAGTACATAGGTACCAAGAAGTATTCTACGGCGTGCTTCTTTACCGAAACCAGCACCGCGTGTTTCAAAATAATCATCAATGCCATCTTTACCATCTTTGTGCAAACCATATTTCACCCCATCAAAACGAGAAAGGTTGGATGAAACTTCCGCGGGCATGATCACGTAATATGCCGCAAGTGAATATGAAATATTTGGCAAAGTAATATCTTTTATTTCATAACCAAGCTTTCTAAATTTCTCGATGGAATCATTAAAATTATTTAACACGTCTTTTGCAATACCATCGCCAGTAAGAAAGTGTCTTGGAATGCCGATAACCGGCTTATTTGAATTATTTTTTATTCCGCTTTTTATTCCACTACCATTTGCGCCATTTTTTGTGTTAGCTTCTTTGACACTAACCATTTTTGGCGAATATGTCGTTTCTGAAATAGTCGTACCATCAAGAATATCTTGACCCTTAATTGCATTATAAATAATTTCCACATCGGTCACATTCTTTCCAAATGGTCCAATCTGATCAAGTGAAGAACCCATAGCCATCGCTCCAGATCGAGACACTCGACCATAAGTAGGCTTTAGTCCAACCAGACCACAGAAACTCGCAGGCTGACGAATAGAACCACCAGTATCAGTACCAAGCGCGACTAATGCCCCGTTCATCGCCAGCGCGGCCGCAGAACCACCTGATGAGCCTCCAGCCACACGTGAGGTATCATAAGGATTTTTCGTCACACCAAATGCGGAATTTTCGGTCGAACCTCCCATCGCAAATTCATCCATGTTTGTTCTACCAAGAAATACCGCTCCTTCTTTTTTTAATTTTTCTATAACAGTTGCGTCATAAGTCGCATGATAATTTTCCAAAATTTTAGAAGCGGCGCTGGCGATGCGACCTTTGATCAGAATATTATCTTTGATGGCGAATGGGATACCTAGAAGCAAGCCGAACCCTTGGTCATCTGTGTTCGCAGAATTTTTGCCTGGTTGTGTGGTCAGTTTTTTTATTTCTTTAATTTTTTTATCCACTTCTTTCGCCTGTTCAATCACATCAGAAAAAACTTCTAAGTAGGCGTTGATTTCGCCATTTTTCTTTTTGATTTCATCTAAATACGCCTGTGCCAAATCAACAGCGGTAAAATCACCATTTTTGAGATGTTCGTGGGCTTTGATGATTGTTAATTCTGATAAGTTAATCATTGGATTTGAGGTTCTTCATTTCTTGATTTTTCAAAGTGTCAATAAAGTTGACACTTTGAAAAATCATCAGAAACTATTACTCCTGCGCAATTATTTTTTTAACTGCCACAAACTCACCTTCCCTATCCGGCGCCTCATTCAACAATGCTTCACGACCTTCCACTGAAACCGTCCGCGCCACGTCAGATCGAAACACATTGTGAACTGCTCCTGGAATTGGAGTATAATCCACGTCGACAGTCGCTTTTTTGATCTGATCAACGTACGCCAAAATGGAATCAATCTCCTTGGTCAGACTCTTTTTTTCATCATCACCAAGCTTGATGCGGGCTAGTTGAGCGAGTTTTTCTATTTCTTTGACGGTTATCATATTTGAAATAGTAACATAAAAATGAGCTGAAAGTGAAATTCAAAGATAAATTCAAAAGCAAAATTTGAGTAATAAAAAAACCCAAGCTACTGTCACGATAGCTGGGTTGTTGGTCGATCCCGTCGCCTAATTTGCTGGCTCTTAATTCGAATTCGTACTGATGTTTAGGCGGTAGAATCTACGCCATGGAGGCGCATTATTATCTATGTAATCTTCCACAGAATACACGTGTAATGCGTCGTTCGTAAATACAGATTCCCAACTGTTCAGATTTGTCGATATCTCGATAATCGTTTTGTAAGTATTCGTGTTGGAATCCAAGACGACAACAGAACATGTACCAGCTCCAAAACTTGGATAGTCAAGTCTAAATTTCGATCCATTGGCTATCATTGTGACAGAACAGCCACCATTCAGATTTGTCACCCAATTACTGAGCATGGACGATTCCAAGTTGGTGCCAACAAACAACTTGCCCTCTGGTCCATTTGTATCAATACGATTTATTGCATATTGGAGGTTGAATGGTACTGATACAACAGAACTTTGGGCTTGATTTATTTGAGCGGACAGAGTGGACACACTTGTCGTTGATGGCGGCCCATTGTAGTAGATCAGTCCTGATGAAGCATCTGGATCGTCCTTCAAATAGATTGCCGTGATATCTTTTCCTGTTGGACTCGGACCTGGTATATTTTTTGCCAGTTTGATCAGTTGCCACACTATGATCCCAACAACAATAGCGATTATGATTGTGATGATGAGATAAACATAAGCGAGCGCCTTGTTGATCAGTGCCAGCATCATCGCCAACGCTACTGGCAATTTATTTTTATTATTCATTTTCATTTTGATCCTTTCTGTTTAGTTTGACAATACCGCATACAATGGCTATGTCCAATGCGATAACCGAAGTTCCCAACAGAAACAAAAAACCAATCGGTTTTCCAGTAGTGCTTGGGTATGGGTAGGTCAGGAACCAAATCCACATAAACGTGGACATCACTGAAACAATAATTGCACCGATAACTATTTTTCTCGCATGTTTTCTTGTAAACAACCGCAATGCGTTTAACATTGCTATCGGTTTTTTGAGACTATTCATAACTTAACCTTTCTTGTTGTCTCCTCCTTGGAGTTTTTTGTTGACCGTATTTACCGTAACTAACCCTTCACACGTCCCCACTAACGAGAATGTACTCCTGACAATTCCTTAAGTTGTCAAAGAGCACTTGTTTAACAGAGCATAGCACTTGTGACATCAATAGTCAATACTATTTGACCAAAGTCAAGAATCGCTCTTCATCGATAATTTCCACCCCCAACTCCATCGCTTTATCCAGTTTTGATCCGGAATTTTCGCCAGCCACTACATAAGAAGTCTTTACGGACACAGAACTAGAAACTTCCCCACCGAGCTTGCGCACTATTTCTTGCGCCTCTATTCTATCCATGATTAATGTGCCCGTAAAAACAAATGACTTGCCTTGCAGTTTCTGACCCACTTCTACTTCTTTGATCTCAACGTGTTTCAGCAAATTTTTGATTAATTTTTTATTATCAGAAATTCTAAACCATTCATAGAGTGACTTTGCAACTATAGGACCAACTCCATGAATAGATTCTATCTCTTCATATTTTGCTTCTGCAATTTTCTCTAATGTAATAAAATGTTTCGCCACATCATGCGCCGTTTCTTCACCAACCTGCGGAATGGAGAGCGCCGCCAAAAATCGTGGCAAACTTACTTTTCGCGCTTTTTCTATTGACGCCAATAAATTGTCAACAGACTTCTCCGCGAAGCGAGGCAGTGCCAGCAGATCGCCTCTTTTCAATGTGAAAATGTCATCAAATGTCGAAATCAAACCATTCTCGAACAATACATCAATAATTTTTGGACCCAAACCATCCATGTCAAAACATTTCTTGGAAGTAAAATAATAAAACTTGCGTTTTTGCTGAACAAAAGAATCCTTGGCCACACATCGCCATGCCGCTTCGCCGGGAATACGTTCGATAGCTCCATCGCCACCGCAAGCTGGAATATGTTTCGGCCAGACAAACGGTTTAGACGCGCTCTTGCCAGTGCCACGCAATTCCGTAACCACACTCACAATATCAGGAATAACATCACCAGCTTTCTGAATAATAACCGTATCACCAATTCGCAAATCCAATCGTTTGATCTCATCTTCATTATGCAAAGTGGCACGCGAGACAGTCGAACCAGCCACCAATACAGGTTTCAAAATCGCCACTGGAGTGATCACGCCAGTACGACCAATTTGAAAAACTATATCCTCAAGAATGGTCGTGACTTGTTCCGCTGGGAATTTGTAAGCCACTCCCCAACGCGGAGATTTTGCCGTGTAGCCGAGCGCCTTTTGGATTTTTAGCGAATTGACCTTGATGACAATGCCGTCCAATTCGTATGGAAGATTGTGGCGTTTCTTCGTCCACTCTTCGTAAAATGCCTGAATTTCCTGCACAGTTTTGCATACTTTGAAATATGGGTTAGTTTTGAAACCCAAGTTTTTGAGCAGTTCAAGTTCTTCAGCTTGGGTTTGAGGTGCCAAATCGCCTGCTGAATTATTTGCCGACTTAATTCGAGAATCAATCTTTGAATCATTAGTGCTAATTTTCATTTCATCAATATCATATAAAAATGAATCCAGTCTTCGTGACGCGGTAATCTTCGGATCCAATTGACGCATTGAACCTGCGGCAAGATTTCTTGAGTTAGCAAATATAGCTTCACCTGCTTTTGCGCGCTCTTTATTTATTTCTTTCAAACTATCTTTGCCAATCCACGCTTCGCCAACGACGGTTAATGAAGTCGGGAAAACTAAAACTGATGCCAATTTTGGCGACTTTCCACTTTCTGCTTCCTGCTTCAATGTCATCGGCACGCTTCTGATCGTCTTCACATTCACTGTTACATCCTCTCCAATCTCACCATCACCGCGAGTCGCCGCGCGCACAAGCACGCCATTTTCATAAGTTAAAATTATTTTCAGACCATCAATCTTCAGTTCGCAACAATATTCCAGCTTTTCATCACCAACCCCAGACTTATTCATGAAGTTCCGCACTTTCTCATCCCATTTTTTTAATTCCACACCATCAAATACATCATCGAACGACCACTGCGCATGGGCATGTTTCACTTTGACGAATTCTTTCAATGGCTCGCCACCAACCCGTTGTGTCGGACTATCAGTGGTTTTTAATTCCGGATATTCTGTTTCAATAGTTTCCAACTCCTTGAACAGCGAATCGTACGCCTCATCGCTGATTTCTGGCTTGTCGAGCGTGTGATAGGCATGTCGATGACGCTCAATGGTTTCCTTGAGTTTGTGCAGGCGATCGACGATTGCCGGTGGTGCTTTAGATAATGCCTTATTTACTTTAACCATCATACTCTAAGGATACCAGAGAAATGCTCTGTGTCGAGTGGTAAATACCGGTCTAATACCCTTTATTTGTAGGTTAGACTGAAAGCACGTTCAACAGTGCGAGAGCTTGCTTGGGGTGTAAATTGTGTAGGTGAACCTGAAGGAATGCAGTAATTGTATCCCCTGGACACTATCTCGATAGCGCTCTTTCCCTTAATATATCCCCTTGTTACGACAACATCCGCGCAAGTTCCACCATTTAATCCCATGTTTATTGAAGAGCTTTGCCATGGTTTAGCTGGTAAATCGTCCCAGCCACTCAAAGACCCTTGCGACCAATAAGTAGTAGCAGGTGTTTGGTAACTAGTGCCCGCGCATTGTATTTTAGCAGACGTAAGAACACCTCCAGTAGAAGTAGCAAGATCACCATTCTTATATGCCGCCACCGCGCATTCAATACCACTATCCGCCGCATACAAAGAATACATCGATTCGCGTGAGGCAACCGAAAGCGCAAATTGCTTCTTGCTTACACCAAGAATGAATACTGCTACACCAAGAACAAGAGTGGCTGTTAAAACCGCGAACAAAAGAGCATAGCCATTTTTTGTATTAATTTTCATATATTATCGTGTAGTAGACACTAGTTGACTAGTTAAATGTATTTGATACGGAACTGTTCCCTCTTTCCAGTCAACGATTACGTGCAAGATAACTTCGTCGAAGAAACTACCTCCCGAATCTTGTGTTTGAAAATAAAAGTGTCGAGAGAAGATTGTGGGTGATGAGCCAGCAGAACTAGAATGAGTATATCCTGTTGAACTATTGTAATATATAGGAATAACACACGGGGTACCTGAACAAGGAGCTAAGCTACCTGCACCTGAAACTCCATCAATCCCATTCACGTCACAACCATTAGAATCAGCGGAACACTTTGAAGTTGCTACATCATAAACACCATTAAGCCAATCTGCTGGAGGAGTACCTGCCAAATTATTATCCCTTATATTCTTAATAGTCTCCATCGTATCCTGCGCCAAATATGACGCAATCATTTGATCTTTTGAAGCCAGTGCCGCAGTCAGACCTTTGGTCGCAACGACAAGTGGTCCTGCCACGGCAATCATTAAAATAGCAACCGCAACTAAAGTTTCAACTATAGTAAAGCCACCTTGTTTTTTATAAATTGAATGTTTGAAATTCTTCATAAGATTTATTTAAAGCCCGCCTTTAAAGCGTGACGAAACCGAAGTCTGCACGTCAAAATATGTTTTTTCTTTTTCACGTACACCTGCGTAACCGGAAATACGAATGGTTGCCAAAGGGTATGGATTAGTACCAGCATCGTAATTTACTTTCACATAATATCCAGTGATGGTGACGCTGGGGTCTAAAATTGAATCGAACGATCCGTAACTAGGAGCGACGCAATCTGTCTGTTGCTTTTTTTGGAGATCATAATTATTTGGACTAATATAATGGAAACTGTACACATAAATAAGATTGCAATCGTTTGTTAGAATTGGATCGGCTTTTGAAGATGTGAAAGCAAGAAAAGTATCATTGATATTATTAGTACCACTGTATATATCTTTAGCAACTGGTGACGAAAGAGTCTTTCCAGTAAAATCCACCGTATCGAGGTGATAATTCGTCCCCACACTCATATCACGTGACATTGCATCCAATGCAAAATTTAGATTAGTGATCGAGGCTTGCAGTGTCTGCGCCTTTTTATTTGCTGAAATAATCTTGACCAAAGCACCAAGCGCGACAACAGCTACAACAGAGAATATTCCCAAGGCTACGATCATTTCAACTAGAGTGAAAGCGCGCCGAGTTGCTTTTGGCGATTTTAGTGAAGTTCGTAATTTTTGGTTTGAAAAAATTTTCATCAAGTATATTATAACTTAATCTTTGACCGAGATCTGACCGTTTTCTCGAACAGAAATAGTACGCGTACTGCCGTCAGTGCCTTTGACGGTGATTTCGGCGTAAGTATATTTTGTATTACAAGAAAAATAGAGGCATATCACAGCATTAGGATCTGGACGTTTAAAGGTAATATCCAATGCTACTGCTGTGTTTATTTTCACGCAAGGTGAGCCAACGCAAATACTGTCAACTATAGCGCCACGCTTTATACTATAGGTTGAAATTATCGTGTCACCTAAAGGAGGACTCTCTATATTATATGCTCCATTATCTGAAGTATGCGCAAAAGGACCAGAGCCGTTACTCCCATCATCAGCAAATAAAATTATTTGATCATTTCCGCCAAGACGAGGTAAATTTAGATCCGCACTATTACCAGTTTGAAAATGCACCCCATATCCGTGCAAAAACTGCGTAGTACTATTAGTAGTATCACTATTCTTCACACTCAAACCATAAGTCTGCGCCGTACGGATCGTTAATGCCACATCGTACGCAAGATTCGTCATTAGCACGCTTTGATTGAAACTGCCGTATTTGGCGACCACCAGCGCGGTCATCATGGTGAAAATACCAACTGATACCAAAAGTTCAATGAGTGTAAAGGCGCGATGGCGACTTGGATTTTTTGATAATTTGGATTTGAGATTTGGAGAACTTTTCATTACATCTAGTATTATAACCTGTTCAATCAAACTAGCCTATAGATATGACAGCACGATTTCCTTCAGTATCCCCACATCCAGAACCTGAATATGGAATAATAGCACCAAATACATAGCCAGAATCAGATATGGTCCAAAAGGCACTTCTGTTCCGGGTTTGAATTTTTTATAAGTGACAAAAAGCCAGATCACACTGACCGCCGCCGCAATCCAAAATGCCAAAATGGTCGCATTGACTTCCCCGCTAATACCGAGGATCCACCCAATTCCAAGCATTAGTTTTGCATCACCAAAGCCCATCCATTTTCCACGCGAAATCAGCCACAGGAATGCGAATGGCAGTGCGGCAAGTGGTCCAGCGATGAGCGCCTCGTAGCTCGGAATATGCCACCATGAACTTCCACCAACAAAAAGATTGAGTAATGCAAACAAAGCGAAAGTATATACAAATTGATCTGGAATGATTTTGTGTTTTATGTCATAGACTGACATGACCAAGAGTAAGCATGACATCACGACATACATGAATGTCTGAAATCCGCTTAGATATGAAACTGGCGGAAAAGTGATGAAAATCATTACAAAGATCGCCCCAGCCACAAATTCAACCAGTGGGTACTGCCACGAAATCTTACTCTTGCACTTTTTACACGCGCCTTTCTGAAAAGCAAAACTGAAAATAGGTACCAGCTCTTTCCATGTCAATCCATTGCCACATGACATGCACTTTGATCGACCACCTAGCCCAACGCCAGTATTAAAGCGCAGTGAAACCACATTCAGAAAACTGCCAACTACAGCGCCAAATATGAATGAGAGGATAGTTGGGAGGAGGAGCATGTGGTGGATTATTTGGGACCGCGGCAGTAGTCAGTGTTAGGACTAGCATTAGAACTAGGACATGCTAGGGGGGTCGGAGTCCATGTACCACTAGTATAAGTTGGAAGTGCTAACAAACTATCTTTAATCACCTCATTGTAAGATTCGAGCTTTGCATGGAGAACGTAATCTGTCACATTACCGGAAGAATCAGTATAGTATGCATAATCATAAGCAATAGGACTTGAACTTGGCGGTGTCGGCATGACTGAAATAAAACTAGCAAGACTTACTTGTGATGGCGTCGTTGGGCAACCAGTTTTAATCTTAGTCAAATCTCCAGTTATTTTATCGGGATACGTCTTACACCTATCAAAATACAACTCCAACGCCAACTGAATATTCCCAATATCTGAAATCCTCTTGGCATCACGTGCTTTTGCTTTTGATCCAGTGAGGCTGGTAATGACGATACCCGTTAGAAGCGCGATGATAGCGATGACTACTAATAACTCAATGAGAGTAAACCCGCGAAGTTTTGAGAAATGTTTTTTCATAGGTTAAATTATAACATATTTGAAATATTCTAAGCTAGGTGAGTAAACCTGTAACACAAAAAGCCTCAAATAAACGGGTTGCGCCATTATCGGTATCTTATCAAGTGTCGTCTTAGTATCATTAAATTCAACTAGGGGGAAAGGAAAGGGTGCTTCTGCGATAGGAAGTATGAACAGTATGAGAGCTCAAGCAGAATTGAGTGTTACTTCGAGTGGTGTATACTCGTCCACCCTCTGTGGTACTGAGTTGTTAACTCTAATTACTGCTGTTAATTCTGCATCAGGAAAAACTACAAATTGTGTTGAAAATACAACTGCGACTTCGCCTAATACTGCGTGGGCAGCAAGTATAGATTTGACTGGTGCTGGAGGTACTTCTGGCGCTACCTCTGCTAACTTCTGTGTAGATAGCACAGGATTTGCTGGCGGACGTATTACTCCTGGAGTTGTTGGTACTAGCGCATCAGCTGCTGTTACTTGTCCAACTCCATAATTTGTTAAATTAGAATTCCCCAACCACCCCGCACTCGCGGGGTGGTTTGGTGTATGTGCGGGGGAGTTCAGCAAGGTGGAACCTCGCTAAGCTTAGCGAGGTTCCACCTTGCTGAAGGCTAGTATCGTTCGTTGGGGTCTAATCTCTCCGAGGTAATCTTTGAAACTTGAGAACTCATATTTCTTAGAATAGGCTTCAGCTTCGTCGAAATGCTCGCTCCTAGTTGGTTTATTCATATCAGGTTCTTGGATACCAAAAGGATTAAGGTGGATATATTGGATCAAATATCTAAAATAGTCATCATCTCCAACATGTTTGGATTTGCAGGAACCTTGGAATATAGTTCCTGAATGATCGTATTTTTTATTGTAGTACATAGCATAGCCTGTGCATAGTTTATGAAGAAAACTATGCACCCCTTTCGCACTTTTCTCTTGGATTGCTATATGAAAATGGTTAGGCATGAGGCAATAGGAGATGATATTTACGAGAGTTTCTCCACGATCTAACAAAAATATAGTTGATAAGTTGAGGTTATAGAAACGCACTGGTTTTTCACTGTTCATAACATAAAGTAATTGCAAAAACCTAAGATAATCGACATTATCTAGAAATATCGGTGCTTTGTGGGCACCACGATTGTAGATATGATAATGTTCGTTGACAATAAATTTCATGTGTATGTTTAGCGAGGTGGAACCTCGCTAAACAACTCTATCAAACCGGAATGAAGAAACACTGAAGAAACGATAAAGAAGTAATGAAGATTGTATATTAGCGAGGTTCCACCTCGCTAATTTGATTCAGCAAAAATTGTGTGATATTATATAAAAATGGAAATAGCAGAAATACAAAAACAAATATCACCATTATTACGCGAATATGGCATCAAACATGCCGCAGTTTTTGGTTCTGTTTCGCGTGGAGAAGATAGACCTGATAGCGATATAGACATTCTCATTTCATTGGGTGATAAACCTATGGGCATGTTCACATTCATGGAATTGATCCGCCGAGCTGAAGAAAAGCTGGGACGAAAGATCGATATGGTTACCGAAGGAGCGCTCAACAGATTTGTGCGTCCTTATATTACCAAAGATTTGAAAACAATTTATGAAGGATGACTCTGTTTACATAAATCAGATTTTAGATGCTGTGTCTAAGATAGAAAAATTTACAGATGGAATGAATCAAGAAAATTTTGTTAAAAATCAGATGGCGCAAAGCGCTGTAATAATGCAGTTGATGCTTATTGGAGAACTAGTTAAGAAAATTTCAACAGAAACAAAAAATAATATTAGTTTGCCATGGAAAGATATTGCGGGGTTCCGTGACAAGGCAATACATGACTATTTTGGCATGGATCTCAATTTGGTATGGAATACGGTTGTTTCGGATATTCCAATCCTAAAGAAAAATCTTAAAGCATCTTAATTTCTCCCCCCCACCCCGCACTCGCGGGGTGGTTTGGTGTATGGGAGTTTTTCAACCATTGATTCAATGCAAATTACATGTTAATATCTGGTCATGAAAGAAGTCGTTGAATATTGGATTACCACTGCGGAGCACGATAAAGACACAATGGATGTGCTTTACACTACCAAGCGATATTCAGATGCATTGTTTTTTGGTCATATTATTCTCGAAAAGATCCTGAAAGCTTTGGTTGTCAAAGAAACTGGAAAACATGCACCTTATATCCACGATCTTTTGCAATTACACAAATTATCTGGAGTAGTTTTGTCTGAGGCAGAGATTACTCTGCTTGATGAAGTAGACGATTTTAATATTCGTGCTAGATACCCAGAACATAAACATGAATTTTATAAAAAAGCCACAGAAGAATTCTCTGGACGATATATCACAGCAATTAATAATCTGTATCAAAAATTATGTCAAAAAACGAAATTATAGACATTGCCAAGAAATATCAAAAACACTTACAGGAGTCAGGAGTTCCTGTGGAAACCATGTACATTTTTGGATCGCAAATCAAGGGAACTGCACATGCATGGAGCGACATTGATATTGCCGTTGTGTCTAGGTATCTTTCAGAAAAATATACCGAAGGTCGCTTCTTGCTCCGAAAACTTCGTCGAGATATTGATTTACGGATTGAGCCACACGGATTTACGCCGGAAGATTGGGCAGATCATGCCAATCCAATGTCGTATGAAATAAAAAAGACCGGATTGCAGGTTGCTTAAATTTCAACTTAGGTGAAGTTTCGGGCATGAAATCTTACGATTAAGCCGTGGCTTACTCAAAAAACTACGAGTACTCTAGCTTCAAAGATTACCTCGGAGAAACAGACCCCAACGAACGATACTAGCCTTCAGCAAGGTGGAACCTCGCTAAGCTTAGCGAGGTTCCACCTTGCTCCCTCCCCCCCCATACACCACCCCGCGAGTGCGGGGTGGTAAGAGACTTCTTTTACCTAAATAGTTCTATAAAATCCTTTGGTTTTAGTACGCGAACCTTTTGTCTATCGGCCAATGCAATTGCTGCATCACTGAAGAAACCGTTGTCTAACGTTAGTAAATAATCACTATGAATTATTGCTGATGCCATAATTGTCGCATCACTCTTAGGAACATATCTTTCCATTCTCTTAATAAATGCGATATCAGGGTTAGGTATAACACTAATTTGGGACACTCCTATCAATAAATGTAGTTGATCCACTAATTGTGGATCCTTAAACTTTTTTGAAAAAGAGTTTTTCATCTCTGTCATAGCGTATTCATTTGTTTCAAAAAGAAATTGCTTCTGGTCAAATGTGGTCAGAATAAGAGAGCTTCCACCTGTAGGTGACAACATTGCTGCGATTATGACGCAAGAATCCACGAACACTCGCTTTCTATGCATACATTTTCTTATACAATTGAGATCTTATTTTTTTTGAGATCGGTTTGTACATTTTCCATACCTTCTCATCCGCTTCAAAATCAATAGGTTTGCTGAAAATAGCTGATTTCAAGAACTTAAGTTCGGCTTCAAGTCTCAATATTTTGTTTTTTATCATTACCGCATTCATAAGCACAATATTAGCCCATTTTTATGGCAAAGTCAATGGCAATTTTTCAGCTTCCCCATACACCAAACCACCCCGCGAGTGCGGGGTGGTGGAGAAAAAGATTGATTTATTTTGCAATAGAGATTATTGACATGCCGAACTACTAGGAGCTGTTGACATTGCTGGTGAAGTAGATCCTGTTGAATCAATACAGAAATATTTTGAATTAGATTTCAACCGTGCGTAGACTGCGTAAGCAGTAAACGGTGCCGTTGCATTGGTCTTTATCTGTAATCCATTTCCATCTTGAGAAAGAGGTTTCGCATCAGCTTGCAAAATAACATAATTACCCGTTGTAGGATATGTATCTGCAGCTGTAATATCTGCATAAGAACCGTTACTGTAGCTACCTTCAAATTGAATTCTTGATTGACTGACACCAGTTATAAGACGTGTATCTGTCCCCTTACTCCTAGTTGAATTTAATGATACTAAGACGACACTTGATAAGATACCGATAATGGCGATGACGACGAGCAATTCGATGAGGGTGAAACCTCTTGTGTACTTTTTCATAGTATAAAGTTACGAATAATAATTAATAAACTAATAATTGCTTATAAAACCTCCGTAAATTGATAAAAGGTTTATTAATACTATTATAGCACCCCTGAAATGCGCGAGGAAGTAGGCTGTGGACAACCAGCCGAGGTCTATTCTCTATTCCCCAAATTCATTCAACCATAACAATTGTGATAGAATACGCCGAATGGCTTACATATTTTTAGATGAATCAGGAGATCTTGGCTTCAAGAAATCATCGAGCAAATGGTTTGTATTTACTATTGCTATAATTTCAGATGAACGCGCACTTGAACGAGTTATTAAAAAAATCTGGAAGCCCCTCAAAGAAAAACACAAAAAACTTGGTGAACTACATGCGTACCATGCCAATGATGTAACACGAACACGAGTATTGAAAAAATTAAGTCAGGTACCAGATTTGAAAGTATTATCTGTAGTTTTGAATAAGAAAAAAGTATACATTGACCTACAGAATCAAAAAAACTACCTTTATAACTACACAGCTAATATTCTCTTGGATCGATTGCATTCACAAAAATCTCTCAACGATAATGAACCAATGAATGTTTACATAGATAGAAAAGACACGAAGAAAAAATTACGCGAGAACTTTATCAAGTATCTTACTGACTCAATGAAAGATCGAAGAAAAGCACCTTTCTCTGTTGTTCTTCACTCATCACATGAAAACAAATCACTACAAGCAGTAGATTTCATCTCGTGGGCGATATTTCGAAAATACGAAAGGGGTGATTATGAGTTCTATGAAATAATTAAGGACAAGATTGTCGACGAAAGATTACTGTTCCCATAAATGAGAAAGCCTCTCGTTTTAACGGGGCGCCATTCGGTACCCCAAGACGAGAGGTCTTACTCCTCAAACATATCCTATCACGACTACTGCGCACTGGCAATGTTATAAATAGGCATGTAATTGCCGTTTTGCATTTCATTATGTTATCAAAAATGATATGTTAATGAAACGAGTTAAAACTCCGCTTGATCGATATACTTCTTGAAGAGCTTGATCTTCTGATCATCGTCCTGATTATACAAAAATGGCCCAACATCAGACATTAACGCTTCAAAATCAAAATTGCCAACCCGTTCTATGAATACACGCTTTAGGTCATCTTTTCCGGAAATACCTAGTTTCTTTGTTAGATATTGGTAGTTCGGCTTGGTGCGAGACATCAAAAATATGATATCGAAGAAATCCCTACCCTGGGGTCGTTCTCTTTCCATGGCCGCGATGATTTTTTGCGATAACAAGAGATCAATCGGAGTAACGAATATTTCGGTTACTATGTCAAATTTATCAAGGATGACGGAACTTCGTTCATAGACAAAATCATGCGCAAGTGTGTCAACTTGGATCATCAACTTTTCATTTTCATGAGGAGATATACCATTTTGAAAAAGGACATCTGAAATATTGATGTAACAACGGTACGCTCCCTTGAAAACATTTTTGGTCTCAACCTTATACCCTTCTTCAGCCAGTTTCTTCTCAATAAAGGTACCAAGCAAGATAAAATCTTCTTGACTCAAAGAAAAATTATCGAAATCAAGATCTTCGGAAAAACGAGGATTGCCGTACACGATACGAATTGCCGTACCACCAAGAAAAGACAGCTTCGAAGCAACTGGACTATTAAAAATAGCTTTCAAAATGAGACACTGCATATACTCTCTCAGCATATTGCGCTTAAAAAGACGTTCCCTGCCGCTATAAGACTTTTCGATTTCTGAAATGGAAAGCATGTTGTGTTAATTATGATTATGTTAATTTTTCATCACGCGTATCATTATGCGCAAAAGCAAGTAAGGCATGTGCTCGTGCTTCCAATGCCTTGTTTCCAAATGCAATAATGTATCTCTTGAACTTTTCTTCATCTAGATGGGATAAGAACTCGTCAACATTGAAACGTATACCAGCAAAATCAGCATAATCGCGTAATCGTGGATGAAAGTATAGATAATCTAATACAGCCTTCTCCATATCCGCTATTTTATAAACCGCGCCTTTCCATGTTTCAAGTGTGTATCCGAACATCAATTCTGGTCGTATATGCTTATAAGTAAATCTCGCAATATTAGTGGAAAAATCGGCCGTCTTAAGAGTTGTAACCGAAGTTATGACATAAACTGCCTCAGGAATAAGACCATAATTTGATAAAGCTATTTCCAAAGAAACATATGATGGTTGATAAATTATGTTTGCGATTGTATAGAGAGCTTGATCATCGATAGCAAGATTCGAGAGCATGTAATGACCTCGTCGAATCATATTAATATAACCCTTTTTGCCCCATTCATTCAGGCGACGCAAATCAAAATCTGGTTCGATTTTGCGTATATCATTTATGGTAAATACTATAAATGGCTTTATTTTTTCCTTAAATTCCAAGAATTGCATATAATTATATTTCCACAGTATGTTAATATTAACATACTGTGGAAATAAAGCAAGTCATTTCATTATGTTAATGAAATGGGAGCGTGGATGAGTTTGCGTAGGGTAGACGCAAACTCTACTGCGCGCTAGCAATGTTATAAATAGGCACCAGCACTGACGCCAGCAGTATCGCCACTCCCCCGCCGAGTATCACGATCATCAGAGGCTCAATCAAAGAAACCAAACCATCAACCGCCGTGGTAACTTCACGACTGTAAAACTTCGCCACGGTCTTCAGAATATTGCCGAGCTCGCCGGATTCTTCACCGACTTTCATCATTTGCACCATGATGCCTGGGATAGCGTCTGGGTCGCCAGAGAGCGCTTCTGACAAAGTTTTACCACCTTTCACCGCGTCAACCGCGCCATTTAAAATATTTTTGTAAATATCATTGTTGATCACATTGGAAGTGAGCTCGATGGAACGAACCATCGGAATACCTGATAGCAACATCGTAGTCATGTTATCAGCCAAACGAGATAGGTACAGTTTGCGGTACAAACCACTGACATACGGAATATGAAGCTTGAAACGGTCATAAGCGATTTTGCCGACTGGCGTACGAATGAAACGAACAAGGAAGAAGCCAGCCACAATAGCAACACCTAACAAAATAAAGCCATACGAAACCAGAAAATTGCTGATACCCAGAATGATTTTGGTATATATCGGAATTGTCGCGCCTGATTCTACCAAAATACCGCTAATCTTCGGGATAACCATGGTAAACATCAAGATCATAACCGTAATAAAAGTCATGATAACGAATGCTGGATATATGAGCGCTCCTTTCACCTTTGAGTTTAACTCGTATTCACGATCTAGGTAATCAGCCAGATATTGGAATGTTTCATTAAGTTTGCCGGATTCTTCTCCTGCCTTGACCATACTGACGTAAAATTCAGAGAATACCTTCGGATGTTTTGTTAACGCTTGGGATATGGAATTTCCACTCTGCAAGTCATCGGCAATAGTCAGAAGTTTGTCACCGAGGACGTGATTTTCGGTTTCTGAACCAAGCAAACGGAATATACGTAGGGCTGAAACTTGCGCTTCAAAAAGAGTGGAAAGTTGGCGTGACAGGATAACCACGTCTTTGGTCGAGACGCGATCAAAAAATGAAATCTTTTTTGATAAGAATGAAGATGACTCACCTGCTTCATTGATGGTTGTAATGATCAATCCCCTTCTTTGGAGTGATGAGATCGCGATATCTATATTTACCGCGTCAATCGAACCATTTTTTTGTGCGCCGGTAGTATCGACGGCTTGGTAGTTGAAAAGCATGGGATTATTATATCATTTTTTCAAGCACTTTTGGATTGATCGAGTTCGTATAAGCGCTCTCCACAGTGATCTCACCAGAACGCACGAGTTCTGCCAGCGACCTATTCAAGTCAATCATGCCTTCTTGCGAGCTAGTCTCTATGACCGTATTTACTTCGTGAATGCGTTTTTCACGAATGAGGTTAGCCACGGCGGTATTGTTGATGAGCAATTCATAAGCCGGAATGAGTCCTCCAGAAATACGAGGG
>Ga0080064_1003417_pt1 | contig 23022 bp, 20 predicted proteins | sample Subgrocontami54m_FD_69260 | JGI IMG/M metagenome (GOLD analysis project Ga0080064, IMG submission 69260) | Subsurface groundwater microbial communities from S. Glens Falls, New York, USA - GMW46 contaminated, 5.4 m (SPADES assembly) (version 2) ...
TGCGGCACCACGCGCAGACGCTGATTGCCGAACAGGCCTTTCAGGTAAGCTTCGATCTTCTTGGTTTCTTGAAGGTCCACGCGCCCCATCCTTGTTCGTGAGCCGGCCGGACTTTGCCCAGCGCGGCCATGCAATTCAATGGCAAATTGGCTTTTTCCTCGCCGCGGATCAAAGCCCCGCGTCGTAGAGCATCTGATCCATGAAGCGCGACGGCTCCGCGCAGCCGGCCGTTCCGACCACCTTCGCCGGCACGCCCGCAACGGTAACGTTGGGGGGAACCGCCTTGACCACCACCGATCCCGCCGCGACACGGGCGCAATGCCCAACCTCGATATTGCCGAGGATCTTGGCCCCCGCGCCGATCATCACGCCGCGTCGGATTTTCGGATGGCGGTCCTCGTGTTCCTTGCCGGTTCCGCCGAGCGTCACGCCGTGCAGCATGGACACATCGTCTTCGATCACCGCGGTCTCGCCGACGACCAAGCCGGTGGCGTGGTCGAGGAAGATGCCGCGCCCGATGCGCGCCGCCGGATTGATGTCAGTCTGGAACACCGACGACGAGCGGCTTTGCAGGTAATAGGCGAAGTCCTTGCGCCCCTTGTTCCACAGCCAATGCGCCAAGCGGTGGGTCTGGATGGCGTGGAAGCCCTTGAAATAAAGGAGCGGCTCAAGCAGGCGATGGGTTGCCGGATCGCGATCGACGACCGCGGCTATGTCGGCGCGAAAAGCGTCGCCGATCCCCGGCTCATCCTTCAGCGCATCCGCATAGGCTTGCCGGATCAGATCGCCGGACACGTCGGCATGCGCCAGGCGTTCCGACAGGCGATGCACGACCGCGGTTTCCAGCGAGTCATGGTGCAGGATGGTCAGATAGATGAAAGTCGCCAGTTCCGGCTCGTGCCGGACCACGTCCTCGGCTTCGCGGCGCACCTTCGCCCAGACCGGATCGACCTTGTCGAGCACGGTTGGCTTTGTCTGTTGCTGGGCCATCATCGGTTCTCCGGCGAAGGACAATACGAGCCCCTAGATAGTTCTTTTATCACAATTTTTAAGTCGCCAAGAGGCCGCTTTTTATCTGGTTAGCGGATCTTGAGCGATTTGATGAATCGCTCGACGTCGGACGACCGCTCCGAACCTGGGGGCCCGGCATAGGTCAGGGTTATGATGCGATAGCCTTTCATCACCGAATAGCTGCGAATGACATGCCCCTCGCGTTCTCCCGTGGCATCGCTGGCAATGAAGTTTTGATGCTTCAGCCAGGTAATGTTGGCCCATTTTCCGTCTTTCAGATTTTTTTCAGCATTCTTGAGTCCCGCTTCGAGGTTACTGCGCGGGTTCGAGACGTTCACTTCACTTGGATATTCGGATGTCTGCGCGACAAACGCGCTCGGTCCCAGCTCGACGACGTATTGGTGCATCGCGTAGGCGGTGCCCTTCGCCGTTTTCATCGTGACTTCGGTTTCTTTGGGAGGCGCCGGAAATTCGACGGCATAGGAACCATTCTGCCCCTTGTAAGCCTGCCACGCCGGCTGGGCGCGCGCCGCTCCGCTCGGGCCGAATGAAATCGCACACAGGATAAAAGCTAGAATAGCGAGCGGTCTCGAAATTTTGTTTGCAACCATGTTGCGCCCCTCCAAGGTAATATCGAAGCATAACGGAGCGCGGCCTAAACCAATAGGCAAAATCGCGGCATCCGGAATGCTCATCCCAACCCGCAAGCTTTTAACGCAGGAAATCAACTACGCCTTGCTTGAACACCTTATCGCCTACCGCAAGCATGTGATCGCGATCGGGAATTTCCAGCGCCCGGCCGTTCGGCAGCAGGCTGGCAAGCTCCTGTGCTGGCCCTGCGACCCGGTCCTTGGTGCCTACGGCAACAAGAGTTGGCACCTCGATAGACGACACCTCTTCCCGGCTGAGTTTCTGCCGCGAACCGCGAATGCAGGCGGCGAGCGCACGCAAGTCCGACTTTGTCTGTTCGGCAAAGGAGCGAAACATGCGCCCGACCGGGTCTGTGACACCCGCCAGCGACGGCGCTTCCAGCGCAGCGGCGATGGAATCCGGCAGCCCCGCGCCTTCCACCAGCTTGATGCCGATGCCACCAAGGACCAACGAGCGCACGCGGTTCTGGTGCTTCACTGCCAGAAAGGCCGCGATACGCGCGCCCATCGAATAACCCATGACGTCGGCGCGCTCGAAACCGAGATGGTCGAGCAGCGCGCGCACATCATCGGCCATCAACGCCATGTGATAATCCACCGGCTCGTAGAGCTTTGTCGATTCACCGTGGCCGCGGTTGTCGAGCGCGATCACGCGCCGCCCTGCCCGCGTCAGGGGCGCCGTCCAGCCCGGCAGCACCCAATTGACTTCCTTGGTCGAGGCAAAGCCATGAACGAGCACAATCGGCTCGCCCTCTCCCTCGTCGAGAAACGCAATCTCAACCGCGCCATGTTGGAAGCTTGGCATGCCAGAACCTTAAAGCGGACAGGTTAACGCTGCGCCTGCCCGGCCGCCCAAAAAGACTTAAAGCCGATTCCGATTGCCAGGCATTTGACAGGTTAGGCCTTACGCCCCACTAGGAATGGCGCCGCCGGGTCGCTAGGGTGCGCGCGAGCGCAAAGCTCAAAACTCCATGAGCAAGGCGAATTATGGCAGAGCGAATCATCCCCCATTTCCACAACGACCCGGGCGTGCCGATGATCGAAGTCGGCGCCAGGGAATTCATGTGTATCGGGGCGCTTCCGCCGTTGGACCACCCGCACATCTTTCTCGACATGGGCGGCGATTCCGAAATCGTCTGCTCCTATTGCTCGACGCTCTACAAATTCGATCCCGCGCTCGATCCGCATGCGGCGCGCCCCAAGGAGTGCGCCTGGCGCGAGGCGGCTGCGGCCTGACGCCGGCCGACGGAGAGTAAAGCGTGGCCGCCTCCCGTACCATTCTCATTGCCGGCGCCGGCATCGGCGGACTCGTGACGGGTCTGGCGCTGGCCAAGAGCGGCTTTCGCACCGAAGTCTTCGAACAGTCTGCGCGCCCCGAGGATCAAGGCGCGGGCATTCAGCTTTCGCCCAATGCGATGCATGTGCTGCTCGCGCTTGGTCTGGAAGAAGCGCTGCGGCCGCATGTCGTCTCCGCCGAATACGTCCGCGTCCGCAAAGCGCGATCCGGACGCGAACTCGCGCGCGTGCCGCTCGGGCTGCACGCCGAGCAGCGTTACGGCGCACCCTATTGGATGATCCATCGCGGCGATCTGCAAAAAGTTCTGATCGAAGCCGCGCGCGGCAACCCGGATGTTGCGCTCACGCTCGGCAGCAAAGTGCAGGACTTTGTCGTTCACGCCAATGGCGTCACGGCTCAGGTGCGCTCCGGCCATACCGCCAAGGAAGAGCGCGGCATCGCGCTCATCGGCGCCGACGGGCTGTGGTCCATGCTGCGGACGCGGCTCGGCCACGTCGATGCTCCGGAGTTCCGCCGCCGCACCGCGTGGCGCGCCACTGTTCCCGCCAAGGCGGTGCCTTGGGAGTTTCGCGAGCCGAGCGTCAATCTCTGGCTCGGCCGTCACGCCCACCTGGTGCATTACCCGGTCAGAGCCGGACACCTGATCAATATCGTCGCCATCGTCCGCGATGAAGAAGCCGCGCAGCCCGGATGGAGCAACGCCGGAGCGCGCGAGGAAATTATCGCCCGCTTCCGCCGCTCCTGGGCGGCAGGCGCGCGCAACATGGTGGCCGCGCCCGAACAGTGGAGCAAATGGTCGCTCTACGACCGCGCGCCGGAGCGCCAGTGGAGCGACGGCCCCATCACGCTCATCGGGGATGCCGCGCATTCCATGCTTCCGTTTCTCGCCCAAGGTGGCGCCATGGCGATCGAAGACGCCGCCGTCTTGGCGGAATGCCTGGCCACTTCGCCGGAGGACCCCGCCAAAGGCATGCGCCGCTACGAAACGGCGCGCTACGCCCGCACGATGCGCGTGCAGCGCGAGGCGCGGCGCAACGCCGCGATTTATCACGCCTCCGGCGTCGAGGCGGTCCTGCGCAATACCGTCCTGCGCGCGCTGCGCGGCAAAGGTTTGCTCCGGCGCTACGATTGGCTCTACGGTTGGCGCAGCCCGACGCGCGAAACCATATAACCTTCATGTCCACCGCCACTCCGGCAAAGCACAGCCATCACGACCCGCGCGCTGAGGGCGTCCGCGATCCCGTCTGCGGGATGGCCGTCGATCCTCACAAAACTCAGCATCGCGCGGAGTATGCGGGGCATCCCTATTACTTCTGCAGCGCCAACTGCCGGACGAAATTCGTCGCCGATCCCGCGCGCTATCTCGGAACAGCGAAGGGGCCAGAGCCGGTCCCCGCAGGCGCGATCTACACCTGCCCCATGCATCCGGAAATCCACCAGCCAGGACCGGGCTCCTGCCCGATCTGTGGCATGGCGCTGGAGCCAGAGCTTGTCACCGCGGAAACCGGTGCCAACCCTGAGCTGGCGGACATGACGCGCCGCTTCTGGACCGGCGCGGCGCTGGCATTGCCCGTCGTTGCGTTGGAGATGGGCGGACATCTCGTTGACCTTCACATGCTGCTCGGGCAGCAATCCTCCAACTGGCTTCAATTCGTATTCGCGACCCCCGTGGTGCTGTGGGCCGGCTTGCCATTCTTTGTGCGCGGCTGGCAATCGCTGCGCACGCGCAATCTCAATATGTTCACGCTCATCGCGCTCGGCACCGGCGTCGCCTGGCTCTACAGCGTCGCCGCAACAATCGCTCCCGGCATTTTCCCGCCCGCCTTCCGCACCCATGACGGCGCGGTGCCGGTCTATTTCGAGGCCGCCGCCGCCATCACCGTTCTGGTTTTGCTGGGGCAAGTGCTGGAGTTGCGCGCGCGCGAGCAGACGTCCGGCGCCATCCGCGCGTTGCTCGATCTCGCGCCGAAAACCGCCCGCCGCGTGAAGCGCGACGGCAATGAGGAAGAAGTCGCCCTCGATACTGTTGCCGTCGGCGATCATTTGCGTCTGCGGCCGGGCGAGAAAGTTCCCGTCGATGGCGAAGTGCTTGAAGGCCGTTCCTCGCTCGATCAGTCGATGGTCACCGGCGAATCCATGCCGGTGACGAAAAATCCCGGAGACAAGGTCATCGGCGGAACGCTGAACAAGAGCGGCGGCTTCATCATGCGCGCCGAGAAAGTCGGGCGAGACACCCTGCTCGCCCGCATCGTGCAGATGGTGGCGGCGGCGCAACGTAGCCGCGCGCCCATTCAACGCCTTGCGGACCAAGTATCGGCGTGGTTCGTGCCGCTGGTCATTCTCATTGCGGCGGCCGCCTTCCTCGCCTGGTACACCTTCGGACCCGAGCCGCGCTTTGCCTTCGGTCTCGTCGCCGCCGTGAGCGTGCTGATCATCGCCTGCCCCTGCGCGCTGGGTCTGGCCACGCCCATGTCGATCATGGTCGGGGTGGGGCGCGGCGCGACAGCCGGCGTCCTCATCAAAAACGCCGAATCTCTGGAACGGATGGAGCGGGTCGACACCCTAATCGTGGACAAGACCGGCACGCTCACCGAGGGCCAGCCGAAGGTCACGCATATCGTACCTGCGCCGGGCTTTGATGAAGCCGAGGTACTGCGTCTTGCCGCCAGCGTCGAGCGCGCCAGCGAGCATCCGCTCGCCGCTGCTATCGTTCAGGCCGCCGAAGCGCGCAAGATCACGTTGGCGCTTGTGCGTGAATTCGATTCACCGGTCGGCAAGGGCGTCACCGGCGTAGTCGAACAGCGGCGTATCGCGATCGGCAATGCGAAATTTCTTGCCGGCCTTGGGATTGCAACCACTGCGCTGGAAACCGAAGCGGAAAAGCTGCGCGCCGATGGCGCCACGGCGATCTTCGCCGCGATTGACGAAAAGCTTGCGTGCATAATCGCCATTGAAGATCCGGTGAAGGCGACAACGCCTGCGGCGCTGGAGGCGCTCAAGCAGGACGGCATTCACATCGTCATGCTCACCGGCGACAACCGGACCACCGCGCAAGCGGTCGCGCGCAAGCTCGGCATCGCCGAGGTCGAAGCCGAGGTCTTGCCGGAACAGAAAAGCGCCGTGGTCGAACGGCTGCGGGCCGCGGGCCGCGTGGTCGCCATGGCCGGCGACGGCGTCAACGACGCGCCTGCGCTCGCCGCCGCCGATGTCGGCATCGCCATGGGCACAGGCGCCGACGTGGCGATGGAGAGCGCGGGGGTGACGCTGCTTAAGGGCGACCTCATGGGCATCGTGCGCGCGCGACACCTCTCGGCGGCGACGATGCGCAATATCCGGCAGAATCTGTTTTTTGCCTTCATTTACAATTCCGCCGGGGTCCCCATCGCCGCCGGCGTGCTGTATCCCGTTTTCGGCTTATTGCTGTCACCGATCATCGCCGCGGCGGCCATGGCGCTTTCATCGGTGAGCGTGATCGCCAATGCCCTGCGGCTGCGCGTGATCCGGCTGTGAACGTTGCCACATCGGCACGGTGCCGGTAGTTTGTGGCCGCGAGCCGGGAAAGCCGTCAATGAACAGCGTTAATGCCACATCGCGGAGCTTCCGCTGACATGCAGCCCTTAGGCGACATGCTGCGCGGAGCATTGGGTCTGCACCAGCAGGGCAAGCTGGCGGAGGCGGAACAACTCTATGCCAAGGTGCTGCAAGCCGATGCCAGGCAGTTCGATGCCTTGCATCTGCTCGGGCTGCTCAAGCATCAGCGCGGCGACAGCGCCCAGGCCCTTCCGTTGATCGAAGCGGCGCTGAAGGCCAATCCGAAATCTCTTGAGGCGTTACTCAATTACGGCGGCGTGCTGAGCATGATGAACCGTCATGCGGATGCGCTGGCCTCCTACGATCGCGCGCTGATGCTTCAGCCCAATCGCGCGGACGCTCACTACAATCGCGGCAATGCGCTGATGGCGCTCGGCCGCCACGCGGAGGCGCTCGCCTCCTATGATCGCGCGCTTACGCTAAAGCCCAACGATGCTCTCACGTTTTATAACCGCGCCAATGCGCTCGCCGAACTCAACCGTCCCGAAGAAACATTGGCGGCTTACGATAAAGTGCTCGCACTTACTCCCAAGAATCCCGACGCCCTGATCAATCGCGGCAAGGCGCTGAAGACTCTCAATCGCAATGAGGAGGCGCTGGCCTGCTTCGACGAGGCATTGAAGCTCAGGCCTGACGATGGGCTGGCGCTGGTCAACCGGGGTCTTGCTCTCGTCGCGCTGGATCGTCCCGAAGAGGCGCTTGCCGCCTATGACCGTGCGCTGGAGCTTAAGCCCGGCGACATCGGCGCGCTCATCAATCGCGGCGTCGCTTATTTCCGGCTCAACCGCCATGAAGAAGCGCTGGCCTGCTATGAGCGCGTATTCGCGCTCGCCCCGAACGACGCGGACGCGCGCTGGAACGCAAGCCTCGCTCGCCTGGTTACAGGAAATTTTGCAAAAGGCTGGAAAGATTATGAGTGGCGCTGGAAGTCGGCGGATTTCCCCGCCAAGCCGCGCGACTTTCCGCACCCTCACTGGAACGGCGAATACGTCAAAGGCACATTGCTCGCCTGGGGCGAGCAGGGTCTCGGCGACGAAATCCTTTACAGCAGCATGATCCCCGATCTTGCCGGTCACGCCGGCTCCGTGCTGCTGGAAGTCGATCCGCGCCTGGTGCCGCTCTTTGCACGATCCTTTCCGGATACGCGCGTCATCGGCCGTGGCGAACGGATTTCCGAAAACATAATCGCGCAGTCGGCGCTCGCCAGCCTGGGCCAGTATCTGCGGCCTGGCCTTGAGGCATTCCCATGGCGAGAGAGCGGTTATCTGAAGGCCGACGCTGAGCGCACGGCCAGCTTGCGCAAGCGTCTTTCGCCGAACGGAGAGAAGGTAATCGGAGTTTCATGGATCAGCAAAAATCCAGCCATCGGAAAATTCAAGACCGCGCAGTTGAATGATTTCGAACCGGTTCTGCGGCTGCCCGGCTCCCGCCTGATCGATTTGCAATACGGCGACACGCGCGCCGAGCGCGACGCCATCCGGCAAGCGACGGGCCTTACAGTCGAGCGCTTGGACGACATCGATAACATGAACGATCTCGACGGCCTCGCCGCGCTGATCGCGGCCTGCGATCTTGTCGTCACCGTAAGCAACACCACCGCGCATCTGGCCGGCGCGCTGGGGAAGCCGACCTGGGTTTTTGTGCCTTATTTGCAGGGGCGGATTTGGTATTGGTTCAAGGATCAAAGCGATAGCCCTTGGTATCCTCAACTCCACATCAAGCGGCAGGAAAGAGGCCAGTCATGGGGCGACGCTATCGCCTCCGCAGCCGGAGAGATTTCGGCCTTTGCCCGGGTGGCGCGCTGACATGCCGAGCTTAGGCGAGATGCTGCATGGCGCGCTGGGACTGCATCAGCAGGGCCGGCTGGCGGAAGCGGAACGGCTCTACGCCAAGGTGCTGGAAGCCGATGCCAGGCAGTTCGATGCCCTGCATCTCCTGGGATTGCTGAAACATCAGCGCGGCGACAACGCTCAGGCGCTGCGCCTGCTCGAAGCGGCGCTGAAAGCGAATCCGAGATCGCTGGAGGCATTGCTCAACTACGGCGGCGTGCTCACCATGATGAACCGGCCCGCGGAGGCGCTTGCCTCCTATGACCGCGCCCTGGTGATTAAACGCGACCGCGCCGATGTGCATTATAATCGCGGCAACGCGCTGATGGCTCTTGGCCGCCATGCGGATGCCCTCGCCTCTTATGAACGGGCAATGGCGCTGAAGCCGAACGACCCGCTCACGCTTTATAATCGCGCCAACGCGCTTGCCAGCCTCAATCGCCCCGAGGAGGCGCTGGCGGCTTACGACAAACTGCTCGTGCTCACGCCCAAGCATCCGGACGCCCTGATCAATCGCGGCAAGGCGCTTAAAACTCTCAACCGCGCCGAGGAAGCCCTCGCCTGCTTCGACGAGGTGTTGGCGCTGCGCCCAGACGACGGGCTTGCGCTGATCAATCGCGGCCTCGCGCTCTCCGCGCTGGGCCGTCACGAAGAAGCGCTGGCGTGCTACGACCGGGCGCTCGCGCTTGACCCCGGCAATGCCGATGCGCTCGACAACCGCGGCACCGCCCTCATAAAGCTCGAGCGTCACGAGGAAGCGCTGGCCTGCTTCGATCGATTGGTCGCGCTCAAGCCCAACGATGCCGATGCCCTCAACAACCGGGGGGTGGCGCTTCTTCGTCTTGAGCGTCATGCAGAAGCGCTGGCTTGCTTCGATCGAGCATTGACGCTCAAGCCCGATCACGCCGACGCGCTCATCCATCGCGGCATGGCGCTGAAGAACTTGGAGCGGCACGAAGAGGCGCTGGCATCCTACGACCGCGCGCTGGCGTTGCGGCCCGACGATCTTGTCGCGCTCAATAACCGCGGCCGTCTGCTTCTCCGCCTCTATCGCTATGATGAAGCGCTGGCATGTGCCGAGCGGACATTGGCGCTTGCGCCGGACGATACCGATGCCCTCAACGCCCGCGGCAGGGCGCTCCTCGCGCTCAATCGCCATGAGGAAGCTTTGGCCTGCCACGAACAGGCATTGCAGTTCAGTCCCGACGACGCGGGCATCTTGAATAATTGCGGCAACGCGCTGGTGCTGCTCAATCGCCTGGACGAGGCGCTGGCCTGCTACGACCGCGCACTCATGTTCGCGCCGGACGAGATCGATGTGATCAACAATCGCGGCAACGCACTGAGGAACCTCAACCGCTACGAGGAAGCGCTGACCTGCTTCCAACGCGTGCTGGAACTTAATCCCGAGCAAGTGGAAGGCCACTACAACACCGGCCTCACGCAACTCGCTCTAGGAAATTTTGCAGAAGGCTGGAAGGAATATGAATGGCGCTGGAAGACGCCCGACTTTGTAACCAGGCCGCGCCATCTGCCGCAGCCGCGCTGGACCGGCGAACATGTCAAGGGAACGCTTCTGGCCTGGACAGAACAGGGCATCGGCGACGAAATCCTCTACGGCAGCATGGTCCCGGACCTGGCCAAGCATGCCGACGCCGTTTTGTTTGAATGCGAACCGCGGCTCGTGAAACTCTTCGCCAGGTCTTTTCCGGACATCCGCATCATCGGGCGCGGCGAACGCCTTCCGGACGACATCAAGGCGCAGTCCCCGTTGCCCAGCCTCGGGCAATATCTGCGTCCAACCCGGGAGTCCTTCCCGAAATGGGGGCGCGGCTATCTGATTGCCGACAAGGAACGGACGGAAAGCCTGCATAAACGCCTTTCCCCCAACGGTGAGGTCGTCATCGGATTGTCATGGGTCAGCAGGAACCCGAGCACGACCAAAGCCAAGACCGCCCCGTTGAGCGACTTCGATCCGGTGCTGCGCTTGCCCGGCTGCCGATTCATCGACCTGCAATACGGCGATACGTCCGCCGAACGCGAGGCGCTTCGACAGACGACAGGCATTACGGTTGAGCGCCTGGAAGACATCGACAATACCAATGACATCGATGGAGTGGCGGCGCTGACGGCAGCCTGCGATCTTATCATTACCGTGAGCAACACCGCCGCCCATATGGCTGGCGCGCTCGGCAAGCCCACCTTTGTCCTGGTGCCCTTCGGGCAATCGCGGTTCTGGTATTGGTTCGCGGATGGAAGCGACAGTCCCTGGTATCCGCAGGCGCGCATCAAACGCACCAAGGTAGGACAATCGTGGGGCCAGCTGATCGCCTCTGCGGCCGGCGAGATCGCGAGCTTGGCAGCATCTCTGGGAAGGCGCTGATATGCAGCACCTGACCGAGATGCTGCGCCGCGCGCTGCATTTGCAGCAGCAGGGCCAATTTGACGAAGCGGAAAAGCTTTACAACAAAGTCCTGAAGATCAACCCCAATCATTTCGACGCGCTGCACTTGCTTGGGTTGCTCAAGCATCAGCGCGGCGACAACGCCGGGGCGCTGGGGCTGATAGAGGCGGCGCTGAAGATCAATCCGACCTATCCCGATGCTCTGTTGAACTATGGCACCGTGTTAAGCGTGCTGAGCCGCCATGAAGAGGCGCTCGGCTGCTACGACCGGATATTGGCGGCCAATCCCTATTCTCCGACCGCGCTCAATAATCGCGGCAACGCCCTCTCGTCGCTGCGGCGTCATGAAGAAGCCTTGGCCTGCTATGATCGGGTGCTTGCGCTCAAGCCGGATGACGCCAAGACGCTCGCCAATCGCGCAAACGCCTTGAGAGACCTCGAACGCGTTGAAGAATCGATCGCTTGCTTCAGGCGGGTATTGGCGCTGCGGCCGGACGATACAAGCATGCTGAACAATTGCGGCAACACGCTTGCGCTGCTCAATCGCCCCGATGAAGCGTTGGCGTGCTTCGATCGCGCGCTGCAGCTCGATCCCAACGATGCGGAAACCTACCACAACCGCGGCAACGCCCTGCTGGCGGCGGAACGGCACGCGGAAGCGCTGGCCTGCTTCGATCAGGCGCTCGCGCTCAAGCCCGACCACGCCAAATGCCACTGCGACATCGGCTTGGCGCATCTCGCGCTGGAGGATTTCGCGAAGGGATGGAAGAAATATGAGTGGCGATTGAAAACCGCGGCGGCCAAGCCGCGAGATTTTGCGCAACCGCGCTGGAACGGTGAATACGTCAAAGGGACGCTGCTCGTCTGGGGCGAACAGGGGCTTGGCGATGAAATCCTTTATGCCAGCATGATCCCCGACCTCGCCGGACATGCCGATGCCGTGGTGCTGGAAGTCGAGCCCCGCCTGGTCGCGCTCTTCGCAAGATCTTTCCCCGGTGTCCGCGTCATTGGGCGCGGGGAGCCATTTCCTGAGGGCATAACGGCGCAATCCCCGATCGCCAGCCTGGGACAATATCTGCGGCCCAATCTGGAAAAATTCCCCCGCCGCGAGGGCGGTTACCTCAAAGCCGATCGCGACCGGGCGGCCGGCCTGCGCCGGCGTCTTTCGCCCAACGGCGAAACGGTGATAGGGCTGTCGTGGATCAGCAAGAATTTTGTTCTCGGGCAAATGAAAACGGCGCGGCTGAGCGATTTCGAGCCGGTGCTGCGTTTGCCCGGCGCCCGGCTGGTCGATCTGCAATACGGCGATACGCTGGCTGAGCGCGAGGCAGTCAAACGCGCGACGGGACTCGTGGTCGAGCGGCTGGACGATATCGACAACACCAACGATCTCGACGGTTTGGCCGCGCTGGTCGCGGCCTGCGATCTCGTGGTGACCGTGAGCAACACCACCGCCCATCTGGCGGGGGCGCTGGGCAAGCCGACGGTCGTTTTCGTCCCATCCGGACAGGGACGGCTTTGGTATTGGTTTCATGAAAGGGACGACAGCCCCTGGTATGCTCGATTGCGTATCAAGCGGCAGTCCAAAGGGCAGCCTTGGACGAATGTGATCGGCTCGGCTGCTCAGGAAATTGCCGCGGTGGTGAGAGAGCAAAAGCAAAGTTCAGGAGCGCCCGCGTGATGCAGCCCGTCGGTGAAATGTTGCGTGGAGCGGTCGGTCTGCACCGGCAAGGCAAGCTGGCGGAAGCGGAACAGCTCTATGCCAAGGTGCTGGAAGCCGATGCCGGTCAGTTCGATGCCTTGCATCTGCTTGGATTGCTCAAGCATCAGCGCGGCGACAGCGCCCAGGGCCTGCCGCTGATCGAAGCCGCGCTGAAAGCCAACCCGAAGTCGCTCGAGGCTTTGCTGAACTATGGCGGCGTGCTGAGCGTGATGAACCGTCATGCGGATGCGCTGGCCTCCTACGATCGCGCGCTGGCGCTCAAGCCTGACCGCGCGGACGCGCACTATAACCGCGGCAATGCGCTGATGGCGCTCGGCCGCCACGCGGAGGCGCTCGCCTCCTATGACCATGCATTGGTGCTGCGCCCGAACGATCCGCTCACCCTCTATAACCGCGCCAATGCGCTTGCTGAACTTAACCGGCACGCCGAAGCGGTCGCGACTTACGACCGGTTGCTCGCGCTTACTCCCAAGAATCCCGATGCCCTGATCAATCGCGGCAAGGCCTTGAGAAATCTCTCCCGTCCGGCGGAGGCGCTGGCTTGTTTCGACAAAGCGTTGAGCATCAGACCCGATGACGTTCTCGCCCACATCAATCGCGGGCTGGCGCTGGTCGCGCTCGACCGTGCGGAAGCGGCGCTCGACGCTTACGATAGAGCGCTGGCGCTGAAGCCCGGCGACCCGGATGCGCTCATCAACCGCGGCATCGCCTTGCTCCGGCTCAACCGCCATGAAGAAGCGCTGGCGTGCTACGACCGCTTGCTCGCGCTGCGGCCCGACGATGCCGACGCCCTCAATAACCGGGGCACCGCCCTGCTGGGACTCAAACGTTTTGAAGAAGCCTTGGCGTGCTACGACAAGGCCCTGGCGCTAAAGCCTGACGACGCGGACGCGCTCAACAATCGCGGCACGGCGCTTGTTCGGCTCAACCGCCATGAAGAAGCGCTGCCTTACTATACGCGGGCGCTGGAGCTTAAGCCGGACGACACAAACATCCTCAATCACTACGGCAATGCGCTGGTGCTGCTTAATCGCCCCGACGAAGCGCTGGCATATTACGAGCGCGCGTTGCTGCTTGACCAGCGCAACCCGGAGACGTTTCACAATCGCGGCAACGCGCTGCTTGTAGCCGGCCAATACCGGGAGGCGCTGACGTCCTTCGACCGGGCGATAGCGCTCAAGCCCGATCACGCCAATTGCCGCTGCGATGCAGGCATGGCGCAGCTTGCGGAAAAAGATTTTGCGCGAGGTTGGAGCGAGTATGAATGGCGCTGGAAGACTCCGGAATTCCTCGCAGGCGTGCGCGACTTTGCGCAACGCTGGTACGGAAAACATGTCAACGGCACGCTCCTCGTTTGGGGTGAGCAGGGCCTCGGCGATGAAATCATCTACAGCAGCATGGTGCCGGATCTCGCCGGACACGCCGAATCCGTCGCCTTGGAAGTAGAACCGCGCCTGGTGAAGCTCTTTGCGCGCTCTTTCCCCGATATGCACGTCATCGGCCGCGGCGACCTGTTTCCTGAAAATATCAGGGCGCAATCGCCGCTCGGGAGCCTTGGGCAATATGTGCGTCCTGATATCCAGGCATTTCCCAAGCGCGAGCGCGGTTATCTGGTCGCCGATGAACGTCTCGCGGCAAACCTGCGCCGGCGCCTTTCGCCAAACGGCGAGCCGGTTATTGGACTATCCTGGATCAGCAAAAATCCGGCGATGGGAAAATTCAAGACCGCGAAGCTGGCCGATTTCGAACCGTTGCTGCGGCCGGCCGGCCGCCGCTACATTGATCTGCAATATGGCGACACGCTGGCTGAACGCGAGGAGATGAAACAAGCAACCGGCCTCGTGGTCGAGCGCTTGGACGACATCGACAATACCAATGATCTCGACGGCCTCGCCGCGCTGATCGCGGCCTGCGACGTCGTCGTTACCGTGAGCAACACCACGGCCCATCTGGCCGGCGCGCTCGGCAAGCCGACCGTCGTTTTCGTCCCTGCCGGACAGGCGCGGCTTTGGTACTGGTTCCACGCGGGAGACGAGAGCCCGTGGTATCCTCATGTGCGGATCAAACGCCAGGGGAAGAACCAGCCATGGGCGGACCTCGTGGCTTCGGCTGCCGGGGAAATTTCGGCCTTGGTTGGAACGGCTCAAATTAAACAACAGCTTTGAAGCCGTTTGCTTCCCGCGCCCGCGTCTTTTATGAAGCTAGCCGGGACTTATGAAAATGCGTGATCTGTGACGGTGCCCATGGCAAGCCCTTTTCGTGTCTACATCGGCTGGGACAGGCGCGAGCCCGAAGCCTACGATGTGGCCAAATTTTCTATGCTGCGGCGCGCATCCATTCCGGTGGAGGTGACGCCGATCAAGGTCGATGAGCTGCGCGCGCGGGGCCTCTATTCGCGCGACCAGGATCCGCTGGCCTCGACCGAGTTCACCTATTCGCGTTTTCTCACGCCCGCGCTCGCCGGCTTCAAAGACTGGGCGCTGTTCTGCGATTGCGATTTTCTCTGGCTCGGCGATGTCGCAGGCCTGACCGAATATACGAAAGACCCCAAAAAGGCGGTCTACTGCGTCCAGCACGATTACCGTCCCAAAGAGACGACGAAAATGGATGGCGCGGTGCAAACGACCTACCCACGCAAGAATTGGTCGTCGTTGATGCTGTTCAATTGCGACCACCCGGCCGTGCGCGGACTCACGCCCGAAGTGGTCAACCGTGAAAGCGGCGCCTATCTGCACCGCATGCAGTGGGTAAAGGACGAAGACATCGGCGCGCTGCCGGTGACCTGGAACTGGCTGGAAGGCGGCTATGAGAAGCCCGCGCAGGGCACGCCCAATGCGGTGCATTTCACCCGCGGCGGCCCGTGGTTCGAGAACTGGAAGAATGTCGATTACGGCGATCTCTGGCTTTCGGAACTGAAAGCCATGCAGCAGAAGCGCTAGACCTCGCGTCCGCTAGAAGCCGACGCCAAGATACCTCAGCAACGACAATACGCCGATCACGATGATGACGATGCGAGCGATGTGTTTCGCCCGGCCGTCGATCGGCAATAGGTTGACGAGATACAAGATAAGAATGATGACCAGGAAAGTAATGAGAATACTGATAAGCATGAGTTGAGCGCCCCTTATCCTCATGTGCCAGGGCCAAGGCTGGCCCTCGCGGCGATTACCAACGGCATTGAACGCAAACGGTTCCAAATTTTGTCGAAAATGTGGAACTAAAAATCTCCTCGCGACTTCGGATAGCGGCTGCGGTGCCCCCGACAGCAGCCGGCGGCACGTCGCGGCATTAACGGAGAACTCTCATGTTTCGCATTTCATTTATCGCAGCGGGTATTTTGTTGCTCGCGGCCGGCACGGCCCCTTATTCGGGGACTGCGGCCCCGGCCGATTACTCAGGCGCTGCCAAGTCTTCCTCAATGGCGCAGGAAAAGAAATCCGAGACCGTCACCCAGAAGGTGAAGCGCGTCTGGCACGACATCACCACCCCGAACTACGATTTCTGCGTGGCCTGTCCGGCGCTGATTCCCCTGTCGCATGAGACCTGCCACGTGCAAGCCAAGAATCAGAGCGAAGCGCGCGCCAAATGCGGCGAGCAGCATCCGTTCTGCTCGGTGAGCGAAACCGCCAAGCGCTGCTGAACAGGCTAGGCCGCGATGGCCGGTTGTTTAGCAGCCGGCAGCGCGGCCTTGGCCTCACATTCCCGAGCGAAAGCTTCCAGAATCGCCGCGTCCCTGGCCGCCAGCATCGAGCCGATGCGGCGCGCCTGGGCCGCGCGCGCAAGCCATGCGGCTGAGGCGGGTGATCTGCTGGCGGCGGGAAAGAGAATCGCTGTCTGAACCATGCCCCAAGGCTGCGGGCAGACGCGCGTAATTTCAATTCTTGTAATTAAAGGCGATCTGAGTCCGTGCGGGGCTGATTCTCCGGCGCTCGCCGTCATTCCGGGACATGCCGAAGGCATGAACCCGGAATCCAGAAAGGACCATCGTGTCTGCTGCTGGATTCCGGGTTCGCCGCCGTGCGGCGCCCCGGAATGACATCGTCGAACGACGCCGTCACTCGGGCTTGAAATTCAGCGCCACCCCATTGATGCAATAGCGCAGATGCGTCGGCGGCGGCCCGTCCGGGAAAACATGGCCGAGATGACTTCCGCAGCGCCGGCAATGCACCTCCGTGCGCGTCATGCCGTAGCTGCTGTCCTCGGTGGTTTCCACCGAGCCCGGCACCGGATCGTTGAAGCTCGGCCAACCCGTGCCGCTCTCGAACTTCTTTTTCGATACAAACAAAGGCTGGCCGCAGCCCGCGCAGGAGAAAGCGCCGGCGCGCTTTTCGAAATTCAGCGCGCAGCTGCCCGGCCGCTCCGTGCCGTGCTGGCGCATGACCTGATACTGCTCAGGCGTGAGAAGACGCCGCCATTCTTCGTCGCTGCGGGTAATCTCAAACTGCTTTGGCTGCATGACGTCGTCCTCGTGCGAAAACAACTTCCCTCCGGGGATTTTAGGTATTTCCGCGCGCGAGGAGAAGGGCCGTCAATGAAAGGCGTGTCTTGGTGCATCCGCGCGGAAAAATCTCAAACCAGTCCGCCTTCGCTAAAGCTTCAGCGCGACAGCCTTCGTACGATATGGCTTGCCAAGCCGTAGCTGCGGAGCAGCGAAGGCTGGTGCGGGCGGAGGGACTCGAACCCTCACGGGATTGCTCCCAAGGGATTTTAAGTCCCTTGCGTCTACCAGTTCCGCCACGTCCGCGCCCGCGGCGCTTCTAGCACCATCCCGGCGGTTCCTGAAAGCGGCGCGGTTGAAAGCTCTTCTTTTTGCGCATGATCTTTTCCGAAAACCGGTCCCCACTTTTCGGGATCATGCGCTACGCCCCTCCCTCCCGGATCGGCGGCAGGAAAGCGAGGCCGGTGTCCCAGGGAAAGTGGATCCAGGTGTCCTGCGACACTTCGGTGATGAAAGTATCGACCAAAGGCCGGCCCAAGGGTTTGGCATAGACGGTCGCGAAATGCGCCTTCGGCAGCACCTGGCGCACGATCTTGGCGGTCTGTCCGGTGTCCACAAGATCGTCGACGATGAGAACGCCCTCGCCGCCCGGACCGCCGACTTTAAGAATGCTGTCGGCAACGCCCTTGAGCACTTTCAATTCGCCGCGCGCGCCCGGGCCGGCATAGCTCGACACGCAGATGGTTTCGATCACGCGGATATTCAGCTCGCGCGCGACGATCGCCGCCGGCACCAGGCCGCCGCGGGTGATGCAGACAACCGCCGCGAACGGTCCCTGCTCGGCGAGCCGCCAGGCCAGCGCCCGCGCGTCGCGATGGAATTGATCCCAGGAAACCGGAAACGGCTTCTGCGTTTGCGGCAGCGCCTCGGCCATCATCGTGTTCCCCTCAGATCGCCGCCGCTTCGCGGCATCGCCGCCTTCACGCGCTTGAGCATCGCTTCCACCTCGGCCTTCACGGCAGCCAAGCGCGCGGGGTCGCGCGCGCGAATGACGATATTCGTATTCGGCCCGGTTTTGTCATCGAAAAAAGGATAGCTGCCGATGGAAGCGTCAGGATGCGCCTTCGCGATCTCACCCAGTTCGGTGCCGATGTCGCCCTCGCGCGTGTCGGCGCGCACCGTTTCCGACAGCATTTTCACGCCGGTCTTCAGCTTCGGCGCCACCGCGTCGAGCATTGCCTGCATGATTGCGGGCACGCCGGCCATGACGATAACATTCTCGATCCAGAATCCCGGCGCGGTCGATATCGTATTTTCCACCAGCTCGGCGCCTTCGGGAATCCGCGCCATGCGCATGCGCGCCTCGTTGAGGGTCGAGCCGGTCTTGGCGAAACGCTCGCGCAGCAGCGCCAATGCGCGCGGGTGATAGCCGATGGACACGCCCAGCGCCTTGGCCACGCTGTCCGCGGTGATGTCGTCGTGGGTCGGCCCGATGCCGCCGGTGGTAAACACGTAGGTATAGCGCCGCCGAAGCGCATTCAGCGCCTCGACGATGGCGGCCTCGTCGTCCGCCACCACCCTCACCTCCTTCAGATCGATGCCGATGGCGGTGAGATAGTCGGCCACATAGCCGATGTTCTTGTCCTTGGTGCGCCCCGACAGGATTTCGTCGCCGATGATGAGAAGGGCCGCGGTAACGACGTCCTTTTCGTGCGGCGCGATAGTCATGAAGTCCTTCGATGGTGCCAGGCCGGTCCAACGCGGCCGCCGCCTCACGGCGCCGACGATCATGAGAATACTGGCCAGGCGCGCTCATGCATCATCCAACCGCACCGGAACGGGCGTCAAGATAGGGAACCGGCCGGTCGGTAACGGGCCAGTTCCCGATGTTAGTGGCGGAAATAGCAACGATAGCGATCACCCACGCCTTGAAACCGGGGCAACCTTGGGCAGGGCGTCGAAGACGGCGTCGCCTTATTACTTTGCCGTGTTCTGCGGCACGAAGGTATCGGTGCCGGCGGTGATGCCGTTCCAAGTCGGTGCCGCGGCAGCGGTCAAGTACCACAGCGTCTGAAAACTATTATTCGAGTAATTGTATTGACCGGACCAAGACGTCACCGAATTGCATGATTGCCAATTCACCGAAAAGGTGATGGCGCCACCGCTGCTGCCGCCGTAATACCAGCCCGTCATCGGTTGCGGCCGTCCGGCATCGCATCCAACTTTCGTCACATATGTTCCGGTCATGAGACCGTTCGCAGCGACAGTGTTGATTGTCAGCACCGACCCGAGTTCATTCACCCAGGACGAACCTGCCGTCAGTTTGGCCTGCGCTTGCGCTGCTTGTGGAGAAGCGCACAACAGCGCCCAACACACGATCATTCCAACCCGTGTCTCCCAGTTCGACATAGCTTGCTCCCTCCAGCGAGGGCCCTTTCCCAAGAGCCCGATAAAATCACTCTACCGCCGGTTAGCAGCGTCTGCAACTTGTAGGTTGCAATGCAATAAATAACAATTTTCGGTTGACAGGCGCGGGCACCGCCACTTTCGCTGTGTTTTTATATTTAACCATCAGTTAACGCCTCCGCCTAAAAAACTAGCTCCCCACCCCTGCTCGGCCTTCCGCAAGTGAATGGCAACGTTTGCCCTCTAAGGTTCCATCGGTCCACGGGGCCTGAACCGGGAGCAAAACGTGTCGGCCGTGGGTCGATCGGAAATTGGTGGTCGGCGTAAGCACCTGATTTGGGATCCCGCCCATCTCAGCGTGATCGTGCGCATCGGCATCATTGTGGCCGTGGCGATCGTCTGCGTCATCGCGGCGGTCCTCACCTCCGCACATCGCGCCGACGAAGTCGCTCTCGACCAGCAGCGCCAATTGTTCAAGCGGGCCATCGCCGATCAGGGCGAGCGGGTGCTGCGCGAGGTTGAGAGCGTGACCGCGTCAGAGCGGGCAGTGCAGAACATCCGCGTCGAACGCAACTTGCCCTGGATCCAGCAGCGCATCGGCCAATGGCTCGAAACCTACTTCGACCATCAATTCGTTTTCGTGATCGACGCAAGCGATCATTTCATCGATTCGCTGGTCGACCACGATGCCGTTGATACCGGGGATATGCAGGCGGTTCACTCGGATCTGAGGCCCCTGCTCGACTATCTGCGCGGCCGCACGCCGGAAATCGCGGGCGGCGTCATGACTATTCTGGCCACGGATCAGACAACCGATCTCGGCCACGGAAAGCGTGTGGCCTTCGTGCAGAATCTCCTCGGCCGCCCGGCCGTGATCGCGGCCACGGAGATCACCCTTCCCGAGCAGGATTTACCGGGGGTCGCTCCATTCGTCGTCGCTGCAAAATTCCTCAATGAGGAAATCTTGGGCAACATCTCCAGCCAATTGCAGCTACGCAATCTTCGCGCCTTCGATGGCGAACCGGCGCCCTCGCGAGATTATCAATTCAATCTCACGGACGATCATGGACAGACGCTCGCGCGCTTCGTCTGGACGCCGACGCAGCCGGGCTCGCAAATCATCCGCAGCGTCCTTCCCTTCGTCGCGGTGGCAATTGCCGGCTTTGCCGTGCTCGCCGCGTTCGTATTGCGCTACATGCTGCGCACGGCGGCAACCATCGCGGCGGGCGAAGACCGGCTGCGGCATCTGGCTTTGCACGATCCGCTGTGCGGCCTGCCCAACCGCACCTTTTTCGGCGAGCGGCTGGAAGCCGTCATCGCTGGGGTCCGGGCTGGCGGCAAGCCGGCCGCCGTCTTCTACATCGACCTCGATCACTTCAAGGATGTGAACGACACGCTCGGCCATCCCATCGGCGACGAATTGATCCGCAACGTCACGCTGCGGCTCAACCGCATTCTGCGCGGCGACGATCTTGTGGCGCGGCTCGGCGGTGACGAATTCGCCATCATCACCTCTTCCGGACCGGACCCCTATCTGCTGGAAGGGATCGCCGGCCGCATCATTTCCGCCTTGTCGGCGCCCTACTCCATCAACGGGCAAAATATCGTCATCGGCGCCAGCGTCGGCATCGCCATCGTCGACCGGCGCACCCAGGGCGCCGCCGACATCATGCGTTACGCCGATATCGCGCTCTACCGGGCCAAAAACGAAGGACGCAAGCGCGCCTGCGTTTACGACGCGGAAATGGATGCGGATCTTTCCAGCCGCAAACTTTTGGAAAACGATCTGCGTGAGGCCGTCGAAAACGGCCGGTTGTCCCTGGCCTATCAGCCGGTCGTCAACAACAGCGGCGAAATCGTGGTCGGCGTCGAGGCGCTCGCGCGCTGGAATCATCCCGAGCGGGGCGAAGTGCCGCCCGCGGAATTCATCCCGGTCGCCGAGAACAGCGGGCTGATTACCGCCTTAGGCGAATGGGTGCTTCGTCGCGCTTGCCTCGATGCAAAAGCCTGGCCGGGCATTACCGTGGCGGTCAACGTTTCGCCCCTGCAATTCCGCCGCACCGATTTCGTCGAAAGGGTCGAGCGCATCCTGGCCGAGACGGGGCTGGAGGCCACGCGGCTTGAACTCGAAGTCACGGAAAGCACCTTCCTCGGCAACGTGGCGACCGCCGAGGCGGCGATGCGCCGTCTGAAAGCACTGGGCGTACGCCTCGCGCTGGACGACTTCGGCACCGGCTATTCCAGCTTGCTCTATCTGCGGAAATTCCCCTTCGACAAACTCAAGATCGACCAGAGCTTCGTCGCCAGCATCGAGACGGCGGCGGACGCAGCCGCCATCGTGCACGCCATCGTCAGCCTCGGCCGTGGCCTCGGCATGAAGGTCACCGCCGAGGGCGTGGAAACCGCGGAGCAGCATCTGTTCCTGCGCGCCGCCGGCGTTCACTCCCTGCAAGGCTATCGCTTCGGTAAGCCCGTGTCCGCCACCGCCATCAGCGTGCGCCTGGCAGCCGCCGCAGGTCGCCGCGTTCAGAGCGACATCACCGCCGCCGGTTGATAATTCCGGGCTTAGGTGCCAGGAATTTCCCCATGGCTGCATCTGCAAAAATCGCCTTGGTGACCGGCGCGGGAACGGGCATCGGCAAGGCCGTATCGCTCGCCCTGTTCAGCGCGGGCTATGCGGTTGTGCTCACCGGGCGGCGCAAGGAATTGCTGGAGGCCACGGCCAAGGAAGCACCCGCCGGCTCGAAATCTCTCGTCTTTCCCGCCGACGTCAGCGATCCCGCCGCGGTCAACGCGCTGTTTGCGCGCACAAAAGAAACCTTCGGCCGCCTCGACCTGCTGTTCAACAATGCCGGCATCGGCGCGCCCGCCGTCCCGCCGGACGAATTGCCTTACGAAAAATGGAAGGCGGTCGTCGATATCAACCTCAATGCCGCTTTCCTTTGCACCCAGGAAGCCTTCCGCATGATGCGCCACCAGACGCCGCGCGGCGGCCGCATCATCAACAACGGCTCGATCTCGGCGCATGCGCCGCGTCCCTTCTCGATCGCCTATACCGCGACCAAGCACGCGATAACCGGCTTGACAAAATCGACGGCGCTGGACGGCCGCGCCTATGACATCGCCTGCGGGCAGATCGACATCGGCAACGCGGCGACGCCGCTCACGGAGCACACCAAAGTCGGCACGCTACAGGCGAACGGCGCCATGGCGCCGGAACCGCAGATGGACACGAAGCACGTCGGCGACGCGGTGCTCTACATGGCGGGGCTTCCGCTCGACACCAACGTCCTCTTCATGACCGTGATGGCGACGAAGATGCCGTTTGTCGGACGCGGATGATCGCATGTCACAGCAGTTGTCATTCCGGGGCTCACCGAAGGTGAGAACCCGGAATCCAGAGGCGGGCACAGAATTTGTTTCTGGATTCCGGGTCCATGCTTTCGGCATGTCCCGGAATGACGGTTGAAAAATAAACTTATCCCCGCCCGCAAAATCGCACTTATCTTCATCGCGCCCGGTTCGCCGAGGGGCGTCATCTAGAGACGCGCTGATGGCGGAGCCGGGTGCGGTGCCCGCGGCTGTGGCTCGTAACCACGGACTCGGGCGGCGCCGGACCCCGACCCCCGGCCACTAGGAGCCGGGCACTAGGAGCTAGTAGCCGCAGGGGGGA
>Ga0080064_1003419_pt1 | contig 22993 bp, 15 predicted proteins | sample Subgrocontami54m_FD_69260 | JGI IMG/M metagenome (GOLD analysis project Ga0080064, IMG submission 69260) | Subsurface groundwater microbial communities from S. Glens Falls, New York, USA - GMW46 contaminated, 5.4 m (SPADES assembly) (version 2) ...
GGGGAACGGCAGGCGCGAGAAGAGCTCCGCCGGCGGTGGCGGGCGCACCGACTATTCCCATTTCACCGACGAGAGGCTGCGCGAATACGCGACCAAGGCCGTGTCGCAGGCGCTCGTGAATCTCGAGTCGCGGCCGGCGCCTGCGGGAACCATGACCGTAGTGCTGGGACCGGGATGGCCGGGAGTGTTGCTGCACGAGGCGATCGGCCACGGCCTGGAGGGGGACTTCAACCGCAAGGGCAGCTCGGCGTTCACCGGACGCATCGGCGAGCGTGTCGCATCGCCGGGGGTCACCGTGGTGGACGATGGCACGCTGCCCGCGCGGCGCGGCTCGCTCAACATCGACGACGAGGGCAATCCGACGCAGTGCACGACGCTGATCGAGAACGGCATCCTGCGCGGCTACATGCAGGACAGCCTGAACGCGCGCCTGATGGGCGTGAAGCCGACCGGCAACGGCCGGCGCGAGTCGTTCGCCCATGTGGTGTTGCCGCGCATGACCAATACCTACATGCTCGCGGGCGAGCGCACGAGCGAGGAGATCATCGCTTCGGTCGAACGGGGCGTCTACGCGGTGAACTTCGGCGGCGGGCAGGTGGACATCACCAACGGCAAGTTCGTGTTCGCGGCCACCGAGGCCTACTTGATCGAGAACGGCCGCGTTTCCTATCCGCTGAAAGGCGCGACGCTGATCGGCAACGGTCCCGATTGCCTCACGCGCGTTTCCATGATCGGCAACGACCTTGCGCTCGACCCTGGCGTGGGGACCTGCGGCAAGGACGGACAGAGCGTGCCCGTCGGCGTGGGTCAGCCGACGCTGAGGATCGACGGGCTCACCGTTGGCGGAACCGGATAGGCTCTTACCGGTCAGGTGTTGGCAGATAGGGTGGAGGATTTAGGGGTAATCGATGTCTCGCTATTTTGAGAAGTTGCGAAGTTGCAACTTCTCAAAATAGCGAGATTTGCAACGGCAAATCACGGCTACGGTTCCGGCAGTGCCGGCTCGCTAAAGCTCCGAATCAACGGAAATCGCAATCCCCACCGGTCAGCCACCAGCGACCGCGCAGTTTCTCCAGGTCGGGCGAGGAGCCCCACACGATGGTCGGTACGGGAACTCCCGCGGGCGCGAGAGCGGGAAGCGATTCCGAAAGCGAAGCGGCGGCGCTGGGCGTGAGCCACGCGAATACCTTTTCGCGCCCGAGTCGACCTGCAACGCGGCGGGCGATTCCCACCAGGCGTGCGAAATGCTTCGGCGCGCCCACCAGATCGATCAGCTCGACGCCGGCCTCGCCGTGATCGCGCAGTACGACCAGGCCGACCGCCGCGCCTGAAATGCGCTGCCTGACCAGCAAGGAAAGATACTTCACGGTCGGGTGATCCAGGTAGCGGTGGCGGACATGGGCAGCATCGCGTACGGGGACCGCAAAGCCGGAGAGTCCGCCGGCCATCGCGCGCCACAGCGTATCCACCACCTCGAGTTGCGCCGGCGCGAGCGGCCGCGCCCGCTCGAACCAGCCCGGCCGACCCGGCGATGCGCGCCAGCTCGCCTCCAGCACTTCGTCGACGCGCGCGTACAGGCCCAGATGTTCGCCCAGCCGCGTATGGCGCTCCGACGGAAATCCGAAGGCGAGGGCGTAGGCTCGGCCCTGTCCCACCAGGTGCTCCGCGTATTCCTTCGCCGCCAGGAATAACGGGCCCTTGCGCGTCAGGACGCCGCGCTCGGCCGGATCCACCATGACGTCGCCGATCTGGACCGCCGTGATCGATGTCCCGAAGAACCGGACTTGCCGCGGCATCCCGCCGTAGAAGGCGACCGGCCGGGCATCCCGGCACACCATGCTGCCGATCGGATCGAGGCCGGCGTACTTCCAGCGCCACTGTGCGCTCGGCATCTCGTGCCCGAAGGCGCGAGCGAACAATTGCAGCAGCGCCGTCTCGTCCGCCGGACGCGCCCAGGCGACGCTCCAGCGAGGGCGTGTCGGCGCGGCCTCGTTCCTGGCGTCGCCCACGTGCGCGTTCCGTCCGGGATTCAAGCGCGCGAAGCGGCGATCCAGCTCTCCGCGTTCGGCAGGACCTCTGTGAATCCCGCCGCCGCCAACTCCTCGCGTGTCCACAGCGAGCGATGATTCTCGTACGGATTGGCGGCGACCTCTTGCGGCAGAAACGCTTTCGGCGTACTGACGAGCGCGCCGCGGGAAGCGACGCGTCGCAACCCGGCAAGGAAGCGCATGCCCCTAGCCTTCTCAAGGTGCTCCAGAATATCGATGCCGATCGCCAGTTCGTAGCGGCCGGTCTCCATCGCTCCGAGCAGACTCAGCGCATCGCCGATCATCATGTGATTGTAGGCCCACTCGTGCACCGGAGTGAGGTAACCCGCAAACCCCTCGATACCGTCGATCAGGATCCGCCACTCGCTCTTTGGCCGTTGCCAGGCGCGGTCGCCTTCGATCTGGAACAGATTGACCGATTCCAGATTGTTACGCAGCAGAAATCCGTATTGCCCCATCCCCGCCCCCACGTCGAGCACCGACCGGGGGGCGAATTCCTGGACCCAAGCCAGAATGTCCGAAAGCTGCGAGCTTTGGCTAAACGGCATCGGAATTTTCCTTGGCGCTCGAGGCCGGATCGGCGCCCGCGCCCGGGACGCTCCTCCACTGGTGGGGAATCGCGACCAATCCGAGTTCGAGAGTCGATTGCGTGACTTCGATGTTGATCACTTGCAGCGCCTCGTCGTAGACGTGCACCGCCTTCTCGCAGAGCAGGTAGAAGGAAACGGTGTACGTTCCCTTGAGCAAGGGAAGCCGCGCGAACGTCAAGGTGGCCGAGCCCGAACCCTGCGCGTCGCGAGCCAGTTCAATGCCGTCGATCCAGGTGCCGCAACTGGAAATGATGCGGCCATCCGAACTTTGCAGCGTAACGCCTATGGTCGGCGCCGGCATCGCCGGATCGGAGCTGAAGTCGATCCGCAGAACCAGGTCCGTCGCACGGCTTGTCACCTTCGCCACGCGCGCGGACCGGCCATCGATTCTCGCCACGGCGCCAAGCAGGCGCGCGTGTCCGACCGGGGCGGCGGCGACGGGAACGAGGCCCTCCGCCCGCGGCGTGCCGGGAGCAGAATCCCGCTGCAGCTTGTCGAGGAACTCCTGGTATGCGACGACGACCTTGGACGGTTCGCCTTCGGCCTGGACGCGGCCTTGGTGCAGCCACAAGGCGCGCGTGCACAGCGACTCGACCTGAAACAGGGAATGCGAGCAGAACAAGATCGTCTTGCCTGCCTCCTTGAGCCGCATGATCCGGTCGAAGGACTTGCGCGCGAACTCACCGTCGCCGACCGACAGTGCCTCGTCGATGACCAGGATCTCGGGATCGACGCTGGTGGCGACGGCAAATGCGAGCCGCACGTACATGCCGCTCGAATACGTCTTGACGGGCTGATCGATGAAATCGCGGATACCTGAGAAGTCCACGATCTCATCGAAGCGCGCTTCGATCTCTCTCGCAGTGAGGCCCATGATCGAGGCCGTCATGAAAACGTTCTCGCGTCCGGTGAACTCCGGATTGAAACCGGCGCCGAGCTCCAGCAGGGCGGCGACCCGGCCGTTGACCGTGATCGCGCCGCCCGTGGGCGTGAGCGTGCCGCATATCAACTGCAACAGCGTGGACTTGCCCGCGCCGTTGCTGCCCACCAGACCCAGCGCCTCGCCGCGGGCCACTTCGAAGCTCGTCTCGCGCAGCGCCCAGAATTCGCGGTAGTAGCGGCGCCTGCGTCCCCACAGCAGTTGCAGCAACCGGTCCGCCGGGTGCTCGTAAAGGTGATAGCACTTGGACAGCGACTCGGCGCGAATCGCCGGGGGGGCGCTAAATGACATCGGCGAATCCCTTGCGCGTCGCGGCGAACCAACGCGCCCCCGCCCAGGCGACGGCGCTCGCGATCGCCAGATGCAGCGCCAACTGCGGCCATTCGGGCCACTGCCCGTCGAGCGCCACCGATCGCACCTGCTCGATCACCGGTGTCAAAGGATTGGCGCGCAGCCACGGCTGCCAGCGTTCCGGCAGGCTGCTGACGGGATAGAACACCGGAGACAGGAACATCAGCAGGCTGACCACGAGCGACGTGATCTGCCCCACGTCGCGTACGAAGACGCCGAGCGCGGCTAGGAACCAGCCGAGCCCGAGCAGCAGGGGCATGAACGGCAGCAGCACCACGGGCAGTGCCACGATGCTCGGCGGCAGGCCGCCACGCGCGACGGCCGCCGCGATCAGCAGCACCGCCAGATTCAGCGCCAGATGAAACAGTCCGGCCAGCACCGCGACCCACGGCAGGATCTCGAGCGGGAATACCACCTTCTTCACGAGGTTCGGCTGCTCCATGACCAGCCGCGGTGCCCGGGTCACCACCTCGGCGAACAGGCTGAAGACGATCAATCCGGAGTACACCTGCAGCGCAAACTCGAATTCGCCGGTTCCGTCGCTCCCCCAGCGTGCCTTGAATACCACGCGGAATACGAAGGTGTACACGGCCAGCATCAGGAGCGGCGTGAGGAATGACCAGGCGAGGCCCAGCACGGACCCGCGGTAGCGGGCCAGCACGTCGCGCCGCGCGAATTGCCAGATCAGGGCGCGCTGGCGCAGCGGAAGGAAATACGCGTGGCTCAGCAAGTCACGAGCCCTTCATCGGTTCGGCGCGTCCCTCCGCCACGTCGGTGAGGTAGCGGGTGTCTTCAACACGGAACTGATTGCCCTCGCGCCTGAGGACGCCTCGCGCCTGCAATACCTGGAATATCCGGGTGACCGTCTCCCTGCTGGTGTTGATCATGATCGCGATTTCCTGGTGGGTCGGCGCGTGGGCGATCACGGTCTTGCCGTCCGCCGCCTTCACGGACATCAGGATCAACTGCGCGCACACGCGCTGCGCCGGGTTGGGAAGCGCGAGCAGGGTGCGGTGGGCCGACACCAGGCGCAGGCGCTCGGCGAGGCGCGTGGTGACCCCCTCGGCGATGCCGGGAGTCGAGAACATCAGCGTCCGCGCATCGGCGCGCGGCAGGCTGGCGACCCGCGAACGCGCCACCGCGATGACGAATTCCGGCCGCGGCCGGCCGTCAATCACCGACAATTCCCCGAAATAGTCGCTCGGATCGACGAAATACAGGCCGACTTCGCGGCCGTCGACCGTAAAATCGACCCCCTGCAGCCGGCCCTCGATCAGAAAGCACAGCGCATGCGGGGCATCGTCTTTCTTGATGACCACCTCGCGGCGGGCGTAGGTCCGCTCCGTCATGCGTTCGCCCAGACGGGAGAGCGTCTCCGGCGGCAAGCCGCGGAGCAGGCTGAAGTTTTCCAGGATGGGAAGCGGTACGGCCATTGACAGCCATCAGACCAATGCGGGCGCCGCACGACCCTCCGGGGCGCAGTCGCCGGGGGCAGCTTGATAACCATGGGGCCGCGGCGGATGTGACGGTGGACACAAGTCCACCGCGCATCTTGGGCGACAATATAGTGTTAAATTCAGCGGTCGTGACTTTCTAGTTTGGACTGAAGGGTTTGCATGATACCGCGAAAATATTGGACCCACGTCGCCGGACTGGTCCGGATCCTGGGTTTCTGCATGTGTCTGGCCGCAATCGGGCAGGCGCGGGCGAGCACCGAGGCGGTCGGCGAAGTGTCGCTCGTCATCGGCGTCAGCCACCTGATCGATGGCAGCGGGCGTTCGAGCGCCATTGCACGCGGCATGCCGGTCCGTGCGGGCGACCGCATCGAAACCGAGCAGGGAGGCCACGTCCACCTGCGCTTTGCCGATGGGGCCTTCGTGAGTGTCAGGCCCGGCAGCCGGCTCACGATCGATACCTACCGCTACGACGCCGCCCACCCGAAGGACAGCGCCATCCGCTTCAAGCTCGAGCAGGGCGTGGTCCGTTCCATCAGCGGCAAGGGCGCCGAGGCCGACCACGACCGGTTCCGGCTCAATACGCCGATCGCCGCCATCGGCGTTCGCGGCACGGATTTCGTCGTTCTCGCAGAAGCCGATCGCGTGCGCGCGTCGATCAACAGCGGAGCGATCGTGATGACGCCTCTGGGCGAAGGCTGCTCTGCGGATACGCTGGGTCCTTGTGCCACCGCGGCCAGCCGGGCACTCTCGGCAGACATGGGCAAGGTGATGCTCGAATTCCAGCGGCAGCAGACTGCGCCCAGGCTCGTTCCGATCAACGGCGCGCTGCCCGACCGCCTCAATCCCCCGGCGCTGGAGGAACCCCGCAGCGACGCGCGCGGCAGCAAGAGCGCCGTGGAGAAGAATTCGGAGGTGCTGTCGGCGGAGGCCGTCGCGGCGGCGCAGGAGCAGTCCCATCAGCCGCCACCCTGCTGCAAGCCGCCGCCGCCGCCACCACCGCCTCCTGCGACCATCGCCTGGGGCCACTGGGGGTCGCAGTACTGGACGGGTGACACCATCAGCCTCCCGTTTGCGGAGGCCTCCGCGGGTCGCAAGGTGACAGTCGGCAACGACTACTACGGGTTGTTCCGGCCCGAGCCCGCATTTCCTTCGCTGGTCACCAACCTCGGACGCGTCGATTTCACTCTGCGCGATGCCCAGGTGCACCTCCTGCGTGGGGACGTTGCGAGCCTTGGCAGTGTCGGGGGGGGCTGGCTGACGGTCGACTTCGGCGCGCGCCAATTCGCCACCGGCATCACGATGAGCCACCAGGATGTCGGCTCCGCGTCGCTGCAGGCTTCGGGCAGCATACGCGACGAAGGCGTTTTCACCGTTCGCAACGCGGACGGCCGCGTGGCCGGGGCGCTCACGGTCGACGGCAAGGAGGCCGGCTATTTCTTCGAGCGGCCGGTGAACGGCGGCACCTTCGTCGGAATCACGCGCTGGTTCCGCTGAGCGGAACCTCCTTCCCTTGCGATTCCGACTTCCACCCGCGATATTGGCCGCCTCCGCGTGGTGGCTGCGTGCCGCAGCCGTCCTTGTGGCGGCGGCGGTGGTACTGGCCCTCGACGCGGGGGCGCCTGGACTGCTGCGCGGCGTCGAGGAACGGGCCGGCGACGTGCTCTGGCGCGCAAGCTCGGCTGCCGCGCCGGCCGACGAGGTGGAGCGGCGCTTCGTCGTCGTCGATATCGACGAGGCGAGCCTCGCGAAATTGGGCCCTTGGCCCTGGCCGAGGGAGCGGCTGGCCGAATTGTCGCGCAAGCTTGCAGCATTGGGCGCAGGTACCCAGGTCTACGACGTGGTCCTCCCGGAGTCGCGGCCGGGCGATGCGGAATTGACGGCGGAGTTCGGCCGGCATTCGGTCGTGCTGGCCGAAATATTTTCCCTCGATCCGAATGTGCCGGCTGCCTTCGGCGCGCTCCTGGGGGCGCTGAAGGCCGGCATGCCGGCGTGCGGCCCGCCGCTGCCACAGGCCATCGGATTCATCGGCAATGCGCCGGCGCTGGCGTCCGCTCCGGGCGTCGGCGCAGGGCACATCACGCCCCGTATCGCCGGTGACGGGGCGGTGCGTCAGTTGCCCGCCCTGGTCTGCTTCGAAGGACACGTGTACCCGGCGCTGGGGCTCGCCGCACTGCTCAAGGCGGCCGGCGCGGAGCCGGCCTGGTCCCTGACCGCCGGGAGCGGCTGGCTCGATCCGGCCTGGCGGCTGACGAATCCTGCGCTACCCGGCATCGTCGTGCCGCTGGACGACAACGGAGACGTGCGGCTTTCCTACCGGCTGCCCCGGCGCGCGTTCGCATCGGTCTCGGCAGCAGATGTGCTGGCCGGCAAGGCCCCGGCCGAGCTATTCCGCGGAACCTGGGTGCTGATCGGCGCAACCGCGTTCGGAATCGGCGATGCCGTACCCACGCCCCAGGGAGGCGCGGTCGGCGGCGCGGAAGTCCATGCCCAGTTCATCTCCGCTCTGCTGGACGCCCGGCTGCCTCGCACGCCGCGTTCCGCCCCGCTGCTTCAGCTTCTGCTCGGCGTTGCCGGGGCCGCGGCCCTGCTGCTTGCTGTGGCTAACCGCCGGCTCCCGGCGCTCGGCCTGCCGATCGCGGGAGCGCTGTTGGCGGCGGTGCTGTTCGCGCTCCATGCCTATCTTCTGCTCGGCGGCAATCTCTGGCTCGGGTGGGCCAGCCCGGCGGCGTTCACCCTGCTCGCCGGCGTGCTCCTGGCGGCCGCCGAACACGCCCGGGCCCGCTTCGAACGGGAACGTCTCTACAATAACCTCGCCAGCTATCTGCCGGCTCCGGTGGCCGAGGAAATCGCATTCCGCGAGCCCTCCGGCGTCATCGAGGCCGAGCGGCGCGAGGTCACCGTGCTGTTTGCCGACATCCGGAATTTCTCGGCCTATTGCGAAGGCCGCCCCCCCGAGGAAGCGGCCGCCCTGCTGCATGCGTTTTTCACTGCAGCCACGCGCATCGTCGAGGCCGACGGAGGACTGGTCGAGGAGTTCACCGGCGATGCCGTGATGGCGGTGTGGAACGCCCCGCATGATTGCCCCGACCACACGGCGCGGGCCCTGGCCGCCGCGCGCGAGTTGCAGGCGCATGCGAGCCAGTTGTTCGTCAAACCGCCGCCCGGATTGGAGCCGCTGGCGCTGGGCATCGGCATCGAAACCGGCAGTGCCCTGGTGGGGTCGTTCGGCCCCGCGCACCGCCGCACCCACGCGGCGTTGGGCGAGAGCGTGACGATCGCCTCCCGGCTGCAGTCACTCACGGCGGACCTGGCTCAGCCCATCCTGCTCGGCGAGGGCGCGGCAGCTCACCTGGCGGCCGGGGCCGTGATATCGCTCGGCTCCTTCCTGCTCGAAGGCCTGCGCAGTTCGCACCTGGTCTATGCCCCGCCGCCCGGCAATGCCTGATCCGCACCAGGTCGGGAAGTGAGTTTGAGGATCGGGCTGGCGGCGGGCCTGCTTGCCGCATCGCTCCTGCTCTGCCGCGCCGTCCTTGCCGTCTGCCCGGGCGATGCGGGCGAGCCGCTGCCGCCGCGCGAAAAGCTCCAGGCCACGGAGGACGAGCTGGAACGGCTGACGGCCGAATGCGGCGGCCAGCCCGGCTACCTCGCCTATCGTGGCGCGATCCTCAATGCGCTCGGCCGGCCGGACGCGGCCGCAGTGCTTCTTGAGCAGGCTCTCCTTCTCGATCCACAGCGCGCCGGGACCCAGATCGACTATGCGGAAGCGCTCGCCGCCCTGGGCGATCGCGCCTCCGCGGGCGCCTTGCTGCGCGATGTGCTGGCACGGCCCGATGTCCCCGCTGCGCTTCGCCCGCATCTGGAGCGGCGGCTGGACGCCATAAACGCGCGCCGCCGGCTGGATGCGCTCGCGGCCTTGACCAACCCGCGTACCTGGGCGGGGACCGGATGGCAGGGAGCGGGTACGCTCACCGCCAAGCTCGGCCGGGACAGCAACCTCAACAGCGCGCCGGCGCACGACTCGCTCACGCTCACCCTGCCCGGCGGCGATGGTGTGCTCGCGTTGGCGGACCGCTTTCGGCCTCGCGCCGGCTCCGCCACGCTGTTGGAGGCCAATGGCCAGGTTGTCCGGCCGGCAGACGGGGGCGCCGCGCTCCAGGTCTATGGCGATGTCCGCATGCGCCTCACGCCCACCGCGTCGGACACCAACTATCAGCAATTGCAGGCCGGCGCGGCGAGGAGCCAGCCGCTTTCCGGCGGCGTCGCGCTGTTCAGCCTCGGTGCGAGCCAATTGCGCTACGGCGGCAACGACCTCTACCGGGCCTTGCGCCTCGCCGCCGGCCGCGACTGGCAAGCGGGCGACTGCCGTCCGAGCCTGGGCCTGGAAGGCGAGTCGCGCAGCTTTCCCACGGCACCGGAACTGGAGGGGCGCTTTTTCGGCGCCAGGGCAGGTCTTTCCTGCCGCCTTGGCCTCGATCGGATGGGCCTGGCCGTGCGCAGCGGACAGGATGTTGGCCGGGCGAGCCGTCCGGGCGGCAATCAGCGCCAAACCGACTTGCGGTTGCTCTGGAACCGCCCGATCGGAGCCGGCCAGCTTGGGGCGGACCTGAGCTGGTATCGGCAGCAGGACGCCAGCGGCTACAGTCCGGTGCTCGCGAACGGCGCGAGCCGGCGCCTCGACCGGTCCGCTCTGTACCTCGAATACGTCTATCCGGTCTCGGCGAGCTGGTCGGTCCTTGCAACCCTGGAAACCCTGGGCCAGCGCAGCAATGTGGCGCTGTTCGACGTCACTGGCAGGGCCCTGTTCTTCGGGTTGCGCTGGACCTCCGGCCGTTAGCGCAGCCCCCCTGCCGACGCAGGGGTGGGAAATATTGCTTAGCTGCGTTTATTAAAGTAATTTCTCAGCATTGGAAGGACGGCCGGCGGCGGCGGGCCTATCCTGGAAAAAGTCCCGCTTTGAGAGACAAATATGGCCACTGTTGTTTTTGTGCAACAGCCATTTGAGGCATGTGATGGGCATCACATGCATTTGAAATTTTATTTCGGTTATACTGCGTCCGTTACTGCGCCCTCGAGCCCGTTAAGGTGGAGCGTGCGGAGTACACGCTCTACGTCTAGGCCGATTCAGAGTTGCCTTTTTTGCTGAGTTTTTAACAAGGAGAACGTTTTTATGGCTATTTCATCAACGCAGCAACAGCAGATACTGCAGTTGACTGTCGGGATTTTCGGTGCCTCGCCGGGCACTGTGTACATGAACGATTTTGCGAACTACATCCTGATCAACGGCGGCACGACGCAGAGCCTCGCCGGGGCGATGTTCGCAACCACCGCGGGACAAAGTTCGGCCTTCTATCCGAGCTTCCTTACAGCGGATCAGTTCGCCGACAAGTTCATCGATAACCTGATCGGCACTTCAGCCACCGAGGCCGCCAAGGACGAGGCGAAAGCCGAGGTCGCTTCCCGGATCACCACCAGCACCTCCTCGAGCGAATCGGTGAAGCGTGGCGAAGCCGCCTACTGGGCGATCACCGCGCTGGCGGCAGTCGAGCACACCGATGCGAAATGGGGCGCTGCGGCGGCGCAGTTCGACAACAAGGTCGAAGTGGCCGAGTACTATACCATCACGAAGAGCGGCGACTCGACTGACGTCGCGACGCTGCAGGCCACCATCGCCGATGTGACGGACGACCACGCTACAGTGGTGACGGCCGAGGCCAACATCGACACCGGCGGCGAAGACCAGGGCGGAGCCGGATTGACGATCGTGCTGACCACGGGCACCGACGCGATTACAGCGGGAACCGGGGCCGACACCATCAACGCGGCGATCGGCACGCTGCAGAACGGCGATTCGATCGACGGCAAGGCCGGTGTGGATACATTGACGGTGCGCGACGCAGCCGCCGCCGGCGGACTGGCGACGATCCGCAACGTCGAGCAGATTCACCTGATCAACCTGGATTCGGCCGCCTTGAACCTGGCCGACGCGACCGGTTACACCTCGCTCGACGTGTGGGGTAATGGCGGGGGCAGCGCGGTCATCAGCAATATCGGCTCCGGTCTCACCCTGACCATCGGTGTGCTCAGCGGCTTCGGCGGTGAGCTGACCGTCGGCTTCCAGGACGAAGGCAACGCCAACGACACGCTGAACCTCATGGTCAACAACGCGAGCGCGTTCGGCCTGAACGAGAGCGCGCACTCGATCGAAACCATCAACGTGCAGGCGGCGGGCAGCGGCGTGGCGATCACTGCCGTCGCGGGCAGCAGCCTGTCCACGTTCGCGATTACAGGCACGGCCAACGTCACGTTGGAACTGGATCGCCAGGGCTCGACCGCTGGGATGACGATAAACGCCACTGCGCTCGCAGGCAACCTGACGCTGACGATCCACTCCCGGCTGGGCGCGGATGCGTTCACCGCGGGCGAGTTCTCCATCAACGCGGGCACGGGCGATGACGTGATCAATATCTCGCCTGCCTACAGCAGCATGAATACCCTCGACTCGTCGTTGAAGATCGACGGCGGCGCGGGCACCGATACCCTTCGGGTGGGCGCGGAATCCGGCGTGCAGCTCATCCCGACGGCGATCAATTTCGAAAACCTGCAATTCATCGCATTCACCGGTGCGGGCGGCGAGACGGCGGGGCTCAACTTCACCTCCCTGACTGGCAGCCTCGCCAGCATTGCGATGTGGGGCGACGCCACCTCGGTTGAAATGGTGGGCATGACCGCCGGCGTGACCGTGGAAGTCAAGAGCGGCTTCGGCGGCGACCTGAAGGTGGGCTTGGCGAATGAGATCGGAACCGCCGACTCGATCACCATCATCGCCAACCAGGCGAGCGGGTTCGAGTTCCACGAGACCGCGCACGGCATCGAGACCATCAACTTCCAGGTCACGAACTCCGGCTACGTGGGATCGGCCTCCGAGTTCGGCACCGCGACCACGACCTTCAACGTCTCGGGCAGCCAGAGCGCGACGATGCGTCTGAACGCCAACTCGGCCAACACCTCGCTCGTGATCTCGAGCACCGGTTTGACCGCGGGCGGCCTGAACCTGACGATCGACGCGGCCAGCGGCAACCAGCAGTTGACGGTGACCTTCGGCACGGGCGCCGACACCCTGACGCTGGGTAGCGGCGTGTTCCACGCCAACCTGACCGCCACGGTGGACGGCGGCGAGGGCGCCGATACGTACAAGATGGTGATCGAGACTGCGGGAACGCTCGCTCCGAGCATCTCCAACGTCGAGACCCTCACGCTGACGTTCGACAACTCCGGCGGCACGTTCGACGCGAGCGGCGTGAGCGGGGCGACGACCCTCAACGTGCTGATGGGCTCGGCCCTGGCTTCGGCAAGCTTCATGACCAAGCTGCCCAGCTCGATCACGACGCTGACGCTGGCATCGATGACGTCCAGCTCCGGCTCGACCGCTGCGATGAGCCTCGCGTTTGCGGCGAATCCGGGGGCGGTGTCGCTTTCGATCAACGGCAGCAGCCAATCCGCAGTGACCGCCGCATTCGGCACCGTGACCCTCGCCAGCGCGACGATGGTGACCGTGGTCGCGAACGGCAGCAACAACATCAACATGAACGACCTGAACGTGGACCAGGCGACGGCGCTGACCGTCACCATGGGCGCGAGCGGCGTCGATCTGCGGATGTCGGCGCTGTCGGCCAACAACGCGGGTAGCGTCACCATCAACGCCACGGCAGGCGACATCAACATCGGCACGGCGGGATTCCATACCGCCAACACGGTGACGATCAACCAGGCCGGCGGCACGGGAAGCTACAGCGGCAGCTACATCGGCAACCTGAGCGCCGCCCGGGCAGACGTGACCATCACGGTTGCGGGTGCTTCCGGTTCGTCCACCACGGCGGGCTTGATCGTCTCCACCGCGGATATTCGTGACGACTTGAGCATCACCACCAACGGCGGCGACGTGATCATCGGCGAGCTGCGCATGGGCCTCAGCGCAGTGGCGTCCAGCCTCAGCGGTCTGCGTCTGACGATCGCGGCGAACGGTTCGGCTGACTACGTGGCCATCGCCAGGCTAGGCGTCGATTCCGGCGCCGCGGCCTCTGCTGCCACAGCGGGCACGTTTAACCTGACGCTGACGATCTCCGGCTCCGGCGACGTCACCCTCGGTGTGATCTCGTTCACCGGCTTGACCGCCTCCCCGAGTGCCGCGACCGCTAACGTGATCAACGCCACCGGCCTCTTCGGTACGCTGATCGTCGGCGCGTCGGCCACCATCGGTACCGGAGGGAACGCGAACTTTACCGTCAGCCTCGGCGACGACCAGGCCAGCGCAAACAACATCTCGCTGGGCGCCGGCAATGACACCATCAACGGTGGTGCAAGCAAGGACACGATCGAGGCCGGCGCCGGGCAGGACACGCTGCGCGGTGGCGGCGGGTCGGACGTGTTCGTGTTCCTGGCTTCGGCCGGCGATGATAACGCGGACCAGCTGCTCTCGGCGCAGAGCGACTTCATCATGGACTTCGGTTCCGGTGACGTGATCGTGTTCAGCGGCGTCGTTCAGCTCACCTCGTTGGCGGGCTTCACGTCCTTGAGCGGCCTGACCGGAACACCGTCGGCGATTTCGACCGCCACGTTGGTCGGCCAGGGGCTGGTTACCGCGAGCTACCTCGCCATCTTCCAGGCGAGCGGCAACACGTATATCGAGGTCAGCGTGAATTCGGGAGCAGCCGTCAGCGACAGTGCTATCGTCACGATCGTGCTGGACGGACTCTCGGGATGGACCGCGCTGAGCAGCGTGTTCAACGTAAGCGTCGGGGCGAGCGGGCTGTACATCCAGCACGTGTAAGCGGTTTGTAGTCCCGGAGGTTACGGTAAGTTGAAGTCGAGGCCGCCCCCCTTCGGGGGGGCGGCTTCTTTTTGAAGGATCATTTTGGACACCATGGCCAAGAGCACATTGAATCTCAAGCCAGTCGGGGAAGCTCTCGAGGCCGCGCCTCATGCAGTCGCGGAAGCGGGATTGGCGGCGGTGCCGCGCGATCGCAAGGGCGAAGCGATCGCCTTGCGCGAGAAGAACCTGGCGTTCTTCGAGAAGCAGTTCCCCGGCCTGTACAAGACGATGAAATCCTTCGTGCCCAAGGCCGAGTTGCAGTGGCTGGACAACGGCGATGTGAACATCCGCAACGGCAACGTCTTTACTTACAAGTCCGGCGCGCTTGCCGATTCGCAAGGCCAGGTCAAGGTATTCATCGCCAAGCCCTCGCGCGTGGTGTTCGCGAAGCCGGAGTCCTTGTTCGACGAGGTGGAAGGGGCCAGCCGGCCGGTGGAAGGCCAGTATCAGTTCCTTACCCAGAAATACGACGACCGGAACACCGACGACCACTCGGAGGTGTTCACGCGGAAAGTGAGCCAGCTCATCCGGGAAAAGGGCGTGAACCTGTCGAACGCCATCACCCACGAAAAGCAGGCTTACTACCTCGTCAGCTACGGCCTGGGGCTGGGATTGCACCTGGGGCCGTTGCTCGACCATTACGATCCGGAAGTCCTGATCCTGCTGGAGTCGGACCCGGAGATGCTCTACCACTCCACGTTCACCCTCGATTGGGAGCAGCTCTTCAACCGGATGAACGACAACAAGAAGAAGCTGCGGCTCATACTGGAGCCGGATGCCACGGCCATGCTGCAGAAGCTGAACGGGACGGTCCAGGGAGAATGCCTGCTCGGACTGGACGGCGTGCTCTCCTTCATGCATCTGAACACTCCCGCGCTGGGGGTCGTCTTCAGCGAATTCAACAGCCCCAAGACCGCGAATCTCGCCTCGTTCATCGGCTTCATCGTGGACGAGTACAACATGATGAAGAACAGCTTCCGCAACCTGAGGGCGGGCACCAAGCGGGTGCTGAACCTGGTGCGCAAGAAGGCGAACGTGCCGGTCATCATCGTCGGCAGCGGGCCCTCGCTGGAGGAGAACATCGAGTTTCTCAAGAAGGTGCAGGACAGGGCGATCATCATCTCCAGCGGCTCCTCGATCGCCGTGCTTCTGAAAAGCGGCATCCAGCCGGATTTCCATACCGTGCTCGAGCGCGCCAAGGCGGTGTACGACCGCCATGCCGAGGCGGCCAAGGACTTCGATCTTTCCGGCATCCACGTCGTGCTGACCACGACCATCTGGCCGGGCATCGACGCCTTTTTCAAGGACGTCATCTATTTCTTCCGCCCGGCGCTCTCGCCCCTGGGCGTCTTCTGCAAGGAGACCGCCGAGATCCTGAACGGCGAAGGGCCGCAGGTGACGAATACTTCCTTCGCCTTTTCGCGCCGCCTGGGGTTCAGCGAGTACTACATGCTCGGCATCGACCTGGGCGCCGCCGACCCCAGCCACCCGCGGGCCGAGAAGGCCTGGATCAGCCCGGGTGTCAAGCAGCGCAACCTGCACATCCCGGTGCGCGGCAATTTCGGCCGCACGGTGTTTACCGATCGCAGCCTCATCCAGCAGCGGCAGACGATCGAGAACCAGCTGCGCTCCCTTTCCGGCGGCCCGGTGTTCAACTTGAGCCGCGGCGTGCGCATCGCCGGTGCGGAACCGAAGCTGCCGCAGGAGATCGATCTCAAGCCGCTGGCCGTCGACAAGAAGCAACTGGTGCAGGAACTGGTGGAGCAGTTTCCCGTCTATACGCGCGAGCGTTTCATCGGTGCGTGGGAAGGCTCGGGCGTGCGCGAGAACGTCGCGGAAATGATCGCCAGCATGATCGGCGCCCTGGAAAAGGCCGAGCGCTGGGACAACCGCCTGCTGAAGCAGATCGAGGACATCAACTCCTACATGAACAAGTCGCTGCGCAAGCAATATGCGCCGAGGCTGTTGCGCGGATCGGTGCTGCGGATGTGCATGTACGTCAACGCAGTGTTCCTGCGTCTGGTCGAGCTGGACAGGGAAAAGGAGCTGTTCGAGAGCGTACGCGAAGCTTTCATTCAGACGCTGCGCGACATCGAGCTGGAGGCCTACGCGCTGGCGGACGAACTGGAAAGCGAAGACGAGTACTTCGGTGTGAAGATGGCGTGACGGGCGCCGCCGTCCGGGGTACTTGATCAGACATGGCAATTGCTAAGCTGCGGAGGGCCGAGAACCAGACGGAACCCGTGACCCGCCAGGCGCTACGACTCGTGCGCCAGCCTTTGCTCGTCGTGGGGCTGTTCAGCTTCCTGATCAATTTTCTGATCCTGGCGCAGCCCCTGTACATGATGAACCTGTTCGACCGGGTGCTCACCAGCAGGAACGTGGACACCCTGGTCGCCCTGACCCTGATTACCGCGGGTTTGATCGTGAGCCTCGGCTTCCTGGAAGCCTACCGCTCCCGGTTGATGGTGCGGGTGGCGGTCCGGTTCGACGAGATGGTCGGCAACCCGATCTTCAACGCACTGTTTCGCGCCAACCTGGACCAGCGCGTGGGCGGAGCGACGCTGGCGCAGGTGGATCAGATCCGGGCCTTTCTTACCGGGCATACGATGATCGCGTTTTTCGATCTGCCCTTCGCCCCGCTGTTTCTGCTCGTGCTGTTCCTGCTCGATCCGGCCCTGGGCATCGCCGGCCTGTTCTGCATCGTTGCGGTCGTCCTGATCGGCATGTCCGCCGAGTGGATGTGCAAGCGCGAAATGCACGAAAGCGCGGGGGCCGCCAGGCGGGCCGCCCGGTTCGCGGACAACAGCATGCGCAACGCCGAGGTCATCGCCGCCCTGGGCATGGTGGACAACCTGCGCCGCCGCTGGCTGCGCGATCACCTCGCGGCCATCGACCGGCATACCAGCGTGGCGGACACGATGGCGATAATCACCGGGGCCATGAAGGCTTCGGCGATCATGGCGCAGATCATCATCATGGCGACCGCCTGTTACCTCGTGGTGCTGCAGGTGGTCACGCCGGGCGTGTTGTTTGCGGCGGCTGTACTCGTGGCGCGGATGATCGCGCCCGTACAGCACGCGGTCGGAGCATGGCGCGGCTTCCTCGGGGCGCGCGAAGCCTTCGAGAATCTCGACGATCTCCTGCAGACCCTGCCCGATGAGAAGGAACGCCTGAAGCTGCCTCGGCCCAAGGGCGAGCTCGTCGCGGACCGGCTGATGGCGGGTCCGCCCAACAATATCCAGTTCATCGTCCTGAAGAATATCTCGTTCCGGCTCGAGCCCGGCGAAGCCCTGGGCATCGTCGGCCCGAGCGGCTCCGGAAAGTCCACGCTGGCGCGGCTGCTGGTGGGTGTATGGCGCCCGTTCTCGGGGGCGGTGCGGCTCGACGGCGCCGACGTCCATGCCTGGGATTTCGACGACCTCGGGCCGCACATCGGCTACCTGCCGCAGGACATCGAGCTGTTCGACGGCAGTATTGCCGACAACATCTGCCGATTCGGCGACAGGGACGGCGATGCGATCATCGAGGCCGCCCGCAGGGTCGGCCTGCACAACATCATCCTGGAGCAGCCTGACGGCTACGAAACGCCCATCCGGTCCCACGGAGGCGCCCTGTCGGGCGGCCAGCGCCAGCGCCTGGGGCTAGCGCGCGCGGTCTATCGCATGCCGCGCCTGGTGGTCCTGGACGAGCCCAATTCGAATCTCGACCTGCCGGGAGAAAGGGCGTTGCTGAAGGCTTTGGAGACGCTCAAGGCGGACGGGGCGACGGTTGTCGTCATCGCCCACAATCCGCGGCTGCTTCGCAGCATGGACAAGATACTGGTGCTGAAGAACGGAAAAGCCGTGGCGTTCGGAGGACGCGAGGAAGTGCTGCCCAAGGTGATGCCCGAGGCGAAAGCCAAACCGGTCGAGGAAGACGAAGGCGACGAGGAGGCCACCACCGACGAGGCGATCGCCCTGAGGGTCGGGGAATGAAGCTGCTGCCCGGGCCGGTCAAGTCCGTCGAGCACGGTAAGGAGGGCGGGAGTCGTCTCAGTTCCAATCCGAGGCCGGTCATCATCAGGGGCCTCATCGTCGTCCTCGTCACGTTCGTCGGATTCGGCACCTGGGCGGCGCTGGTGCCGCTGGACCGGGGCGCGCACGTCATTGGGCGCGTGATCGTGGCCGGCGACCGCAAGACCATTTCCCACCTCGAAGGCGGGGTCATCAAGGAGATCCGCGTGCACGAGGGTGACCGGGTGAAGCAGGGCGACGTCCTGATCAAGATGGACGAGACACCGTCATTCTCGAACCGGGAGCTCAACCTCAACCGTCGCATCCAGGACCTCGTTCTGGAAGCGCGCCTGAGCGCGGAGCGCGACGGCGCACCCCGCATCGTGTGGCCGAAGGAAATCACATCCTACCTGGACGATCCGCGGCTCAAGGCCGCCATGGCCGGCCAGGAAGCCTACTTCCTGTCGCGGAAAAGGGAGCTCGACGGCAAGGTCCAGACGCTGTCGGAACGCAACGTCTATCTGCGCCGGCAGGTGCAGGCGATCACGCAGAAGCTCGCGGCGATCCAGGAGCAGCACCGGCTCGTCTCGACCAGCGTGCAGGCTTACGGCAAGCTGGTGCAACAGGGGTTCGCCACGCAGGACCGCTTGCGCGAATTCGAGCGCTCGGCAGCCGCCCTGCAGGCCGAACAGGCTGCGGCGGGTGCCGAGAAGGCTTCGGTGGAAACCGCCATCCAGGACGGCGAACTGCAGATTACCCAGTTGCGCAAGGAATTCGCGCGCGGTGTCCTTTCGGACATGCAGGACGCGCGTGCCCGCCTGGCGGAAGAGACCGAACTCATCACGGCGGCGGAAAACGTCGCCGCGAGAACGACCATCCGGGCGCCCGTATCGGGACAGGTGGTGGGGCTCGAGGTCCACACGATCGGTGGCGTCATCAGGCCGGGCGAACCGATCCTGTTCATCGTGCCGGACACCGAACGCCTCCTGCTCGAGGCCCGTGTGAAGCCCGAGGATGCCGACGTGGTCCACCAGGGCCTGCCGGCCGAGGTCCGATTCTCCAGTCTTCCCAGGCGCGCGGCGCCGCTGCTCTACGGGCACGTGGCCTCCGTCGCCACCGATACCTTGACCGACCCTATGACCAAGGAGACCTACTATCTCGCGCGCGTCGAAGTGAAGGACGAGGAGCTGGAGAAGCTCAAGCGCTGGGTCGTCGTTCCGGGAATGCCGGTGGAGATCCTGATCAGCGCGGGCAAGCGCACCCTGCTGGACTACATGGTGGCGCCGATCGAGGACTTGTTCAGGCGGGCGATGCGCGAGGATTGACGGAGCATTGCGAGCGAGCATTGCACCGTGCACGCGCCCTGGGGCTGCCGCGTGGCCTTGACAGAGACAGAAACCTTGTACGAATACTTCTACGCGGTGGAGCGCGTTCCCGAATGGAAGCTTTCCCTCTATTCGGCGAAAGTGGAACGGCTTTACTACCGATTCTACAGGTGGCGCTTCGATTTCAGTACCAAGCGGGACCTGGAGCAGTTTTCGTGGATATTGACGCGCATGGCAAGATTGGAGCGCGGAAACCAGATCAGGTGCCACGCCGTCCTGGACCGGCTTGAGGTTCTGCCGCTCATCGAGGAATTCTGCGCCACCAGGCCGGAAAAGGCGATGGAGCCGGACTACGTGGACCTGTATTACCTCTACAGCCATATTCTCGAGACCCAGCCGAAAGTGGTGCTCGAGCTGGGCAGCGGCGTGTCGACGGTCGTGATGGCTGCCGCGCTCGCGATCAACGGCGAGGGAAGGCTGCATTCGGTCGATCCCACGGAGGAATGGGCCGAATCAACGGCTCGCTGCCTTCCCCGCAGCCTGAGGAACTGGTGCGAAGTGACCCATTCCGCGAGGCAGCCCATAAAGGTCGACGGATTCGACTCGTCGCGCTTCAAGACCCTGCCGGTGAAGCATGCCGACATGATCTACCTGGACGGCGCCCATCCGCACACCTTTTACGCAGGCGCCGAGACGATACATGGCTTGCGGCCGGGATTCAAAGGCGGCGAGACCATACTGATCGACGGCCGGTGGTCGGCGATCGAGTTTTTCGGCCACCAGCCGGCGCTCTACGATGTCATCTCCTATGGAAATGTCATCGAACCGGTTTCGAGAGAGATCACGGGCCCGATCGGCGCGCTCGATGTCTTTACCAACACCATCGTGACCGTGCGCCCGCCCATCAATGACTGACAGGACCCGCAAAATTCTCGTGCTGACGGGCAAGCGCGGCGGCTTCGGCGCGATGAAGCCGATGCTGCGGCTCATGCGCGCAGCCGCCGACCTCGAGCTGCAGCTGGTCGTCACCGACCAGCACGTCAGCGAGCGCTTCGGCCGCACGATCCAGGAGATCGAGCGGGAGTTCGAGGTGGCCGCCGCGGTGGACATGGAGCAGGAGGGCGACGCGCCGCACCAACGCGCGAAAGCGCTTGGGGTGTGCCTCTCCCGCATGAGCGACGTGCTGGATCGGTTGCGGCCGGATTTCTGCGTGCTCTACGGCGACCGCGGCGAGGTGCTCACCACCGCGACCGCGGCGACCACCATGGGCATACCCATCGCGCATCTGCAGGGCGGGGACATCTCGGGATCGGTCGACGAGCAGGTGCGCCACGCCGTGACCAAGCTCGCCCACCTGCACTTTCCCTCGACCGCCGAGAGCGGCACGCGCATCGAGGGCATGGGCGAGGAGCCATGGCGCATCCACGTGGTGGGCGACAACCACATCGACCTTATCGTCGCCGGGGAATACGCCGGACGCGATGCGGTCGCGAAGGCGCTGAACCTGGACCTCTCGAAGCCGGTCGTGGTGGTGCTCCAGCATTCGGAGACGACGGCGCCGGACGAGTCCCATGCGCAGATGGTGGAGACGCTCGTTCCGGTCGCCGAGCTCGGGCTGCAGACGGTGGTGGTGCACCCGTGTTCCGACGTGGGCTATGGCGGCGTCATCAACGCGATCGAGGAACTGGCGGCGGGCCCTCAGTTCCGCGTCCGGGTGAACCTCGAGGCCCCGGTCTTCTGGGGACTGCTGAGCCTGGCCTCGGTGTTCATCGGCAACAGCTCCGCGGGCATCATCGAGACGCCCACCTTCGGACTGCCCGCGATCAACGTGGGCCGGCGCCAGGAAGGCCGGCTGCACGCGGAAAACGTCATTCACGCGCCCCACGAACGCGGGGCCATCCGCCGGGCCCTCCATCGGGCGCTGCACGACGAGGACTTCCGCCGAGCGGTGAAGCGTTGCAGCCAGCCGTACGGCGACGGAAAGGCCGGCGAGCGCGTGGTCGAGGTGCTGCGCACGGTGCCGCTCGACCGCAGGCTGATGGTCAAGCGCATGACCTATTGAACGCGATGCAGCCCTGCGCCCTGTATTTCCGCATCCTGCGCTATCAGCCCGGCAACCGCGGGCTGCTGGCCGAGCATTTCCGCGTCCTGGAGCTGGAGCATCCCGGCGAGAATACCGGCGACATCCTCGCGCAGGTCGAACTGCTGTTCGCGCCGCTGGGATTCAACGTGGATTCCTCCTATATGGACCGCTGTCCGCGGCTTAAGGTCATCGCGTCGAACACCACCGGCGTGCCGCACATCGACATGGCCGAAGCGGAAAAGCGCGGGATTTCGGTCTGCGCACTTCACAACGAACAGGCGTTTCTCGACACGATCACGCCGACCGCGGAGCACGCCGTCGGACTGATGCTGGCCGCCTCGCGCCGCCTGCCCGCGGCGCACGCGGCCGCGGTCGCCGGCCGCTGGGACCGCCGTCCCTGGGGCGCGCCCCGCATGATGTCGCGGCTGCGCCTGGGGATCGTCGGCTATGGCAGGCTGGGGCGCAAGGTCGCCGCCATCGGCCAGGCCATGGGCATGCGGGTGGCGTACTACGATCCCCACGTGCCCGGCGGAACGCCGCGCCTCGTCGACCTGGCGCGCAGCTCGGACGTGCTCAGCCTGCATGCCGTCGCCAATCCGGAAACACGCGGAATCGTCAGCCGTCAAGTGCTGGAATCACTGCCCCGCGGGGCGATCGTGGTCAATACTGCGCGTGGCGAATTGCTCGACACCGAGGCGCTGCTCGATCTGCTCGAAAGCGGCCATCTTTGGGCGGCGGCGCTGGACACCGTCGACGGCGAGTACCGCCTCGATTTTTCGGAAACCTTCGCCGGCAGCCGCATCGCACGCTACGCCCGCGCCCACGACAACCTGGTCCTGACGCCGCACATCGGCGGCTCCACGGTGGATGCCTGGACCGAGACCGAACGGCGCGTGATCGTGAAGGCGTGCAATGTGTTCGGCATTTCCGTGACCTGAGGTGAGCGTTCCCCCATGCACATTGTGACCAAGTCGGATCTCGTCATTCCCGCGGCCTTTAGCCTCCGCGAAAGCGGAGGGGGAATCCAGAAATCTCAACCAACGACTGGATCCCCGCTTGCGCGGGGATGACATTCAGTGCCTACGACGACATCGTCAACCGTATGGGCCCTGGTTCCCGCGCGCGGGGGTTCCAAGTCCATTCCGAAGAAGAACCTCGCGCCGCTTGGCGGACGCGCCATGCTGGACTACGGGGTGAGGGCCGCCCAGGCGAGCAGCCGTTGCGAGCGCATCGTGTGCTCGACGGACGACGCGGCGATCGCCGCGCGCGCGCAGGCGCTGGAGATAGAGGTGGACTGGCGGCGGGCCGGCGGCGCGACGCGCGCCGCGGGGGGGG
>Ga0080064_1003420_pt1 | contig 22989 bp, 23 predicted proteins | sample Subgrocontami54m_FD_69260 | JGI IMG/M metagenome (GOLD analysis project Ga0080064, IMG submission 69260) | Subsurface groundwater microbial communities from S. Glens Falls, New York, USA - GMW46 contaminated, 5.4 m (SPADES assembly) (version 2) ...
CGACCGTCCTGATCACGGTCCCCGCGCTGGCGGTTGCGCTCGCGGTCATTGCCGCGCTCAATCTCCGACCCGGCGGAAGCGGCGCCGGTCCTGCGTCGGGGTCCAGTCCCGGGTCGGGCGGTTACCCGTCGGCGATCGCCCTGAACGCGCCGGCGAACTCGATCCCGGCCTCGATCCCGCGCGACGGACAAACCCTTGGCTCGCCGTCCGCCAAGGTCGTCCTCGACCTGTGGGAGGACTTTCAGTGCCCTTCCTGTGGCAACTTCACCCGCTCGATCGAGCCGGTCCTGATCCAGCGCTACGTCCTGCCGGGCACCCTTCGGCTGACGTTCCACGACTATGCGTTCCTCGGTGCGGAGTCGCAGAAGGCCGCCTCGGCCGCGCGTTGCGCCGGTCTCCAGGGCCGGTTCTGGGACTACCAGGCCTGGGTCTACGCCAACCAGAATGGCGAGAACCAGGGCTGGCTGACGCGCGATCGGCTGGCCGCCATCGCGGCCCGGGTCGGCCTCGACGGGCCAGCCTGGGCGGCCTGCTTTGACGGGGACGGCCAGGCGGCTGCGGTGACCGCCGAGCTCGCGGCTGGCCAGGCGGCGGGGGTCGAATCGACGCCCAGCCTGTTCCTCGACGGGAAGCTCGTCCCGCTGACGACGTTCTCGAGCTGGGATGACCTGTACGCGGCGATCGATGTCGCCATTGCCGCCAGCGGCGGCTCGAGCGGATCACCGGCCACGCCGGGGGCCGCAGCCAGCCCAGGGGCCACGGCCAGCCCGGTGTCCGCGGCGCCGTGATCGCGCGCCGCTCAGGGCTGCTGATCGTGGCCCTTGCCCTGATCGGCCTGGCGATCGCCCTCTACCTGACCGTGACCAAGCTGACCGGCGGCCTGCCCGTGTGCGGCCCGGTCAAGGGCTGCGAGGACGTCGCCCGGAGCGAGTACAGCGCGATCCTGGGGATCCCAACCGCGGCCTTCGGGGCCGTGTTCTCGATCGCCACGTTCGCGCTCGGACTGGTCTGGTGGCGGCGCGGCGACCGGAGGGCCCTGCTCGGCGCCTACGGGCTGGGGCTGTTCGGGGTCCTGTTCGTGGCCTACCTGAGCTACCTCGAGCTGTTCGTGATCCACGCGGTGTGCGCCTGGTGCGTCGGCTACGGCCTGACCGTGATCGCGGGCTGGCTGGTCGGGGCGGCCGCCATGCGCCGCGGTTCCGAGCCCATCGACTGACGGGCGAGAAGCCGTCCTGGCGGGCGCCGCAGTACCGTCCCCGGGCGGGACCTTCGTGGGATCGCCGTCAGCTCACTCGACGCCTAGATTCGGTGGGCTCGACCGGCGGTGGCGACCACTGCCGGGCTGCGGGCGCATCCGGAGAACCGCACCGCCATGGCGATCAACGTCCTGCGGGGGCTTCGACATCGCGGCGCGAGCCCGACGGTCGACCCCGACGACTCGGCGTCCGAGATGCCGACCGCGATCTCAGACGCGCCACCGCGCGGACCCCGGGTGGCCTGCCCGACCTGCGGCCGGTCGCTCGGTCTGACCCAGACCCGATGCCCGGGCTGTGGCCTGCGGATCCTGGCCGGCGTCCCACTCAAGCATGGCGCCCTGCTCATCGTCAGCGGCACGGCCATCGGCCTGATCGTCGGCGGCGGGCTGGCGGTCCTGATTGCCCTGGCCGGACGGACGACTCCGGCCCAGGTCGGCCAGGTTCCGGTGGCCAGCAATGCGGCGATCGTTGCCCCGAGTGAGAGCATCGATCCGGCCCTGATCAGCGGGCCGGTTCCCGCGGGCGCCGCCAGCTCCCTCCGCTTGAACGTGACGATCGCGGATCGACTGACCGCCTCGGCCGCGACCCTCCGCTCCGAGTACCGGGCCAAGTCGTTCAACACGTCCGCCGCCATCACGACCATCCGCCAGATTGCCGCCGATGCGACCTGGGGCAGCGATGTCGTCGATCGACTCGGTGGCTGGCCGGCGGCCGATCCGATCCGCACCCAGCTCAAGGCGTTCTACGGGCAGATTCGCCAGACGGCCCACGACGCCCTGACGATCTCGGTCAACGACGGCGCCAAGTACAAGTCCTACGCGAAGCGGATGCTCAGCCTGCTGGCCTCGGTGGCCAACAACCGCAAGTCGCTGGCCGCCCTCGCGGCAGCCAACGGGATTTCGATCCCGATCGTATTGGTCGCCCCCAAACCCGTGGCGTCGCCCGCGCCCTAGCTGGCGACACCTAGCGCGCATAGCCGGTCAGCTCCACGTAGGCCCCTCCGCCGAGGGCGGTTCCGGACCGGGTCGCGCGGACGACCTGCGAGCCTTCCCAGTAGATCACCCCGGTGGTCGATCGGGTGTCCAGTTCCTGGTCCTGGACCGTGGGCGTGAGTTCGATCCGGAGGTCCTCGCCGGGTATCTCGATCCGCCAGCCAGAGGGATAGCTTGCCCCGCTCCGGGCCGAGGTCCAGGTTCCGGTCGAGGTCACCTGGAACGCCGTCCGATCCAGGTGACGTGAGATCCCGCCAGAGTCGACGATCGTGCCGTACACCACCGGCAGCGTTCCATCCGCGGCCCGGACCACGGACAGGGTCAGGTCGGTCCCGTCGGCCAGGTTGACGGCAAACCAATCCCAGCCGCCGCCGCCGACCGAGATGAAGTCGCCCCACTGGTGATCGAACCAGGCCCTTCCCGTCACGGCCAGGGTCCGCCCGCCGAGCTGCAGGCTTCCGTCCGCCGCCAGTGACGTCCGCGAGTAGTAATAGGAGCCCCCAGCCGGACCGAAGTCGATCCAACCGTCCCCGTCATGGAGCGTCGGCGGCCGGGTCGTGGCCAGACGTAGGTCGAGCCCCAGGGCGCCTGGCCCACCGTCCGCGGCGCCCTCGGCCGATGTCGCAGAAGCGATCAGCCGATCGTGTCCACCCGCGCCGGTCATCCGCCACGCTCCACCCTGGCCAGAGGCGGGTGGCGCGCCCGGGGCGCCCACGACGCTGGGTCGGTCGACCGGAGCCGGGTCGAGCTGGAGATCGAACCCGGTCGGGACCCCGTCGGTCCTGGGCGATCGATCGACGGCCGGTCCGACCTGGCTCCGCTGGGCGTACCGGAATGCATGGCCGCCCTCGTCGGTGACGGCCAGGTGGGCGGCCCAGCTGACCGGGAACGATCCGCGCTCGGCTCGGAAGATGACGTATTCGAAACCGAAACGGGCGCCGGACCCATCGACCAGGTGGCCGGTGTAGTACCACCACTCGGTCAGGCGGTCGTGCGGGCCGTCGTCGGCGGGGAAACGGATCGGCCTCGGATCGATGCTCGTCGGTCGGGGCGGTTGGGCGGTCGGCGCCGGGCCCCGGTCTGCCGGTGGATTGGCCAGGATCGAGCCGCCGCAGGCCGTGACCAGCACGCTCCCGACCAGGCCCAGCGCCAGGAGACGCCGCTGAACGAGCGGCAACCGCACGATCCGGTCTCGTCGGACCGAGGTCGTCGGGCGATCCGTCATCGGACCGACGCCTCGGTCTCGGCCTCGGACGTCGGCAGGCGGCCGGTCATCCAACGCTCGAGACGAGCCGGCATCCACCAGTTCCGGTCGCCCAGCAGGCGCATCGTCGCCGGGACGAGGAGCGCCCGGACCACCGTCGCGTCGAGGGCGACCGAGATGGCCACCCCGAGCCCGATCGCCTTGATCAGGACGATATCGGCGAACGCGAACGAACCGGCGACGACGACCACGATCAGGGCCGCCGAGGTCACGATCCGGCCGCTCCGCTCGAGCCCTCGGGCGACCGCCTCGGTGTTGTCGCCGGTCCGATCCCAGACCTCCTTCATCCGCGACAGGAGAAACACCTCGTAGTCCATCGACAGGCCGAACAGGATGCAGAACAGGATCACCGGCTGGGTGGTCTCGACATACCCCAGCGGCTGGAACCCGAGCAGGGCGGACAGGTTGCCGTCCTGGAAGATCCAGACCAGTGCACCGAACGCGGCCACGATCGACAGCGTGTTCATCACCAGCGCCTTGAGCGGCAGGACGACCGAGCGGAGGAGCACGAACAGCACGAGGTAGGTCGACACGAAGATAAACAGGGCCGTCCGCGGGAACTCGGCGGTCATGCCATCGACCACGTCGACGACGTCGGCCGCGCCGCCACCCACCAGCACGCTCGTTCCGGTCGGCCGTGCGAGCGGACCCGCCGAGGCCCGGAGCGCCGCTACCAGGGCGCGCGCGGGATCGGCATTCGGCCCATAGGGCGTGGTCAGGGTGAACAAGGTCAGGTCGCCTTTGGTCGTCGCCGCCAGGCTGGTCGCCACGAACCGATCGGGCGGACCACCGGGCGCGGCGTACATGAGCTGGTATTGGGTGCGCTTGAGTCGCGGATCGATATCGACATAGCTGTCGACCCGGGTGATCCGCGGATCGTCGGCCAGCCGGCGCGAGTAGTCATAGAGCGCCGCGACATTGGCCGGATCGGTGGCGGCACCGGAGGTCCGGATGGCCAGGTAGAGCGGAGCGAACCGCCCGGCCCCGAACTCGCGATCGAGGACGTCGAAGGCCGCCCGAGACGGGACGGCCACCGGCAGGATCGAGGCATCCGGTGCGTTGAACCGAACGTGGAGGAACGGCAGACCGAGGATGACCAGGATCGCCAGGGTCGGGATGAACACGGCCACCGGTCGCTCCATCACCCGGCGGGCCAGCCGCGACCAGGGCCCGTCGCCGTCGTCGGAGGTCCCGATCGGGCGGACACGGAGGGCGTCGAGCCGATCCCCGATCACGCTCAACAGCGCCGGCAGGAGGGTCAGCGCGGCGGACACCGTCAACCCAACGACGATCGCGCCGGCAATGCCGACCGAACGCAGGATCGGGAACTCGAACAGGATCAGGCCGGTCAACCCGAGGAGCACCGTCAGGCCCGAGAAGAAGACCGCCCGTCCAGCAGTGGCCACGGTCACCTCGACCGCGACGGCGACGCGACCCGCGCTGGCTTCGCCGCCGCTCGAGCTGGGCCCGTTCGCCGGGCGTCGGCGGAGCTCCTCGCGGAAACGGCTGGTCATCAGCAGGGCGTAGTCGACCCCCAGGCCAAGACCGAGCAGGGTCGCGAGGTTGAGCACGAAGATGCTCATCTGGGTCACATTGGCCACGACCCAGATCACCGCCAGCGAGACCACCACGGCGCCGCCTCCGACCGCCAGCGGGAGACCCGCCGCGACGACCGACCCGAACACCAGCAGCAAGGCCAATGCCGCCAGCGGTAGCGAGATCACCTCGCTCCGGCGCAGGTCCGCCTCGGACACCGACTGGATGTCGCCGTAGAACGCCGGTCCGCCGGCCAACGACACCTGGACGGGCCCCGTCGGCAGGCTGGCCAGCTGCGCCCGAACGCCGGGCAACGCGTCCGGTGAATCGTCCGGCGCGAGGTCGAGCAGGACGATGTCGTAGGCCGTCGTCCGGTCCGCCGAGACCTGATCAGGGGCAAGGCTGTGGCTGAGCAGGCCGGTGACGTGGGGCGCCCTGGCGATCGCGGCGGCCGCTGCCCTCGTGGTGGCCTCGAAGGTCGGCGAGCCGGCCGACTCGGTCGCGCTGGTGTAGACGAGGACGAGGGCCGAGGACGGCAATCCCAGCTCGCGCTCGAGGAGCGACCGGGCCTGGGCCGACTCGAGCCGGTCGAGCGTGAAGCCACCGGCGCGGAGCGCCGAAGCGGCCCGCGGCGCCAATGGCAGGGCGACCAGCAGGACGACGGCCCAGCCGGCGATCACCCACCGGCGGCGCCGGTGAACGAGGCGACCGAGTCGTTCGAACGAGCTCATGACTGGCGTTCGCGACCGAACAGCGGCCGGATGGCGCGGCTCGATGCGGACCGGGATGCTGGGGACATGACGTCATCGTAGTCGTCGTCCGACTCGGCGCTCGCCGCGGGTCTCGCCCAGCCGGTGTGGTCTGCTAGCATCGGCGCGACACGTCCGGATCCAGCGGAGGCTCGTCGGTTGCAGCTGCTCCTGGCGCCGTTCAGCAAGATGCCCGAGTCGTTCGTCGCGTTCATGTTCGCGATCGGGATCGCCGGGCTGATGGTCGTGATCTTCCTGCGTGCCGCGGCGACGGCCGAGGGTCGGCCATCGTTCCTCCGACGCTTCGTCCGGATGCCCACCACGAAGGCGCTGTTCGCGATGCTGTTCGTCGGCTGGGCGCTGGTCTTCGGGATCGGTCTGACCCTCGTGCCGCACGAGGGTGCGAACTCGCCGTACGGAGCCCTTGCCCTGATCGCGATGTTCACCGGCTTCTTCATCATGATGGGCTTCCTGTGGGCGGTCATCGGCGACTGAACCGGGCCGGCTGAGTCGGCTCTCGCGCCTCGCAGGGCCGCGAGCGCCCTCGGCCGGCCGGTCCGATCCACGGCCGCCTGCGACACCCGGCGCGGACCGCCCATCGGTCCCCTTGACGCCCCCACCGAATGGCGGCTGGACCGCCCCGGAACGCTGCCGTATCATCCTGTCCAGCATCCAGTCTGCATAGACTTTATGCGTCGGACACCGACGATCGACCGACGTCGCCGGTCCCGAGGCCGAACTCTCGAGGACCGATCAGGAGGCCAGCTTGGACGCCCAGGAGATCAGCGCGGCGGTTGCCCACCAGGCGGCGCTCAAGGCGGCCGACGAGGTGCCATTCGTCAACCAGCGCGATCCGGCCAGGACGCTCGGTCCGGACGGCGGCCCGGCGATCAGCCGACGAGCCCCGATCTGGGACGACGTGCCGGATGCCCAGTGGAACGACTGGCGCTGGCAGCTGAGCCACCGGGTCAACGACCTCGCCGAGATCGAACAGATCCTCGAGTTGACCGATGAGGAGCGGGCGGGCCTGAGCGCCACGGACAAGTTCCGGGTCGACATCACCCCGTACTTCATCAGCCTGATCGACCCAAGGGACCCCGACGACCCGATCCGGCGCCAGGTCATCCCGCTCGGTCGGGAGCACGAGGCCTTCACGGCGATGATGGAGGACTCGCTGGCCGAGGACCGCCACTCGCCGGTCCCGGGGCTCGTCCACCGCTATCCGGACCGGGTCCTGATGCTGGTCACCACCCAGTGCGCGAGCTACTGCCGGTACTGCACGCGGTCGCGGATCGTCGGCGACCCGACCCAGAACTTCAATCGCAAGGATCACGAGGCGCAGCTCGACTACCTGCGTCGGACGCCGCAGGTCCGGGACGTCCTGATCTCGGGCGGCGACGGCCTGACCCTCGCTCCGAAACTGTTCGAGTCGATCCTGCGCGGCCTGCGCGAGATCCCCCACATCGAGATCATCCGGATCGGCTCACGGGTGCCCGTCTTCCTGCCTCAGCGGATCGACGACGAGTTGTGCGCGATGCTCGAGAAGTACCACCCGTTGTGGATCAACCTCCATTTCAACCATCCCAACGAGATCACTCCCGAGGTCAGCCGGGCGGTTGACAAGCTGACCAGGGCCGGCCTGCCGGTGGGCAACCAATCCGTCCTCCTGGCCGGGGTCAATGACTGCGTTCACATCCAGCGCGCGCTCGTCCATCGGCTGGTCGAGAACCGGATCCGCCCGTACTACCTCTACCAGTGCGACCTGGTCGAAGGTTCCGGCCACTTCCGGACCCCGGTCGGCAAGGGGCTCGAGATCATGGAAGGTCTGCGTGGCCACACCAGTGGCTACGCCGTCCCGACCTTCGTCATCGACGCCCCGGGCGGTGGGGGCAAGATCCCGGTGATGCCCAACTACCTGATCAGCTACTCGGACCACAAGGTCGTCCTGCGCAACTACGAGGGCTACATCACGACCTACGAGGAGCCACCGACCTACCAGCGTCACGACAGCGCCGCCTGCGCCTACTGCCAACACGAACGTCCCGAACCCGGCCAGTCGGGCGTGCTCGGCCTGCTCGAGGGCGAGCGGATGTGGATCGAGCCAAAGGGTTTCAACGAGGTCCACTCCCGAGGCAACACCGAGGCGCATCGTCTGCAGGACCCGAGCAAGTGGGTCCCCTTCGGGGTCGGCGCGATCGAGGGTCAGGCAAGCCAGCCACTGACCGTTCTCGAAGCGGGCCCGACCGATCTGCCGGCCAACGGTGGCGCCAACCAGCAGCCGGCCTACGGTCCCGGCGAGGAGCCCCGGCCGCGCGACGGCGAGCCGACCGCGTCCGCCCACGGCGAACTGCTCTAGACGGTCGCCAGCCTCGCCGAGCGATCGGGCTCCGACGAGGGGATCAATTCCGCGACGCGGACACATCTCGCGTCTTGGTGGCTGCAGGACGGCGACGCGGGCGTAACGAATGGGCGTCATCCTCGTCTACAGGACGCAGGGAGGGTCTTCGACCATGAGCGATGTCGTCGCACGGATCGCGGCCTGGGAGGCCGCCGGTCTGATCGACCGGGCCACGGCCGATCGGCTTCGGGCGGCCGAGAGCGAGGCTCCGGCGGCGGCACCTTCGCCGACCCGATCGCCCCATCGGCCCGGCGCGTTCGTCGGGCCGAACGTCACGATCCCGGAGGTCTTCGGCTATCTCGGGACGGCCTTTCTGCTCGCGGCCTGGACCGCCTGGACCTCGCGCGGTTCGTTCGATTCCGCCGATCTTGTCCCCAGGATCGGGCCCCTCCTCGCTGCCGTTGGGTTGATCGTCCTGGGGCTGGTCCTGCGCCGCGGTGACGCCCGACGTTCCCGAGCGGCGGGGGTCGCCTTCCTGGTCGGTCTGGGATATCTCGCGGTCGGCGTTGCGGCCTTGATCGGGCCAAGCCGCTTCGCCCCCGAGGAGACCGCTCTGATCGTGGCCGCTGTGGTTCTCGCGGTGGCGGTCGTGCTCCGCGCGATCCAGCCGGCGGTCCTGACCCAGATCGGTCTGCTGGCCGCGGTCACCGGCCTCGCTGGCGCGATCCTGATCTGGTTGCAGGCCACCTACTTTCCCAGCCCACCCTTCGCGATCGACGTGTCTGGCGCCGCCGTGAAGCGACCCGACCCGTTGATCCTGCTCGTGCTGTCGGCCGCCTGGTGGCTGGCCAGCGCCGCCGTCATCGGGCTGATCGGCCTGCGCGAATCGATCGCCGCCGATCGCGGCAACGAGGCGGCCGCTCGCCGGGCCGCGTTGAGCCAGTTCTGGGCCGGACTGCTGGCCGTTGCTGGCCTGGCTTCGGCCGTCACCCACACCGATTACGACTACGCGACTGACCAGTCCGGGCGCGTCCTCGTCGCCTGGCTCGGTGAATTGTCGATCCTCGTCCTGGCGCTGATCCTGCTCGAGCGAGCCTTCCGGCGCGACTCGACGGCCTACGTCTACTCCGCGGCGCTGGGCATGATCGTCGCCCTGACCGACTTCAACTTCACCTACCTGTCGGGTTCGACCGAAGTCGGCCTGGCGATCGAAGGCGCGATCCTGCTCGCCGTTGGGTTGGCTGCCGACCGACTCCGTCGGCGGATCGGGCGGGCCGGGCCGACCGGGCCGGGCGCAACGCTGGCCGCGGCCGCGACGCCCGCCGCGAGCGCGGCGGCCGCCGTGGCTCCCACGATCGAGGACCTCCCGCCCGCCGGGGCAGCGACCCCGGGCACGGAGGTGCCTCCGGAGCCGGATCCGGCCGGCGGTTGACCCGGCGCGCGACTCCGGCTCAGTTGCCCTTGAGGAGCTCGATCGCCTTGAGCAGCTGGGCGTCGCCCGAGGCGGCCAGACCGTCGACGCTGAGCTTGGACAGCGCGCTCGGCGCGACGATCGTGCCGGCCGGGTTCGACTCGAGCGGGAAGTCCGGCTCGACGCCCTTCTTCCAGATCTGTCGTCCGTCCCGGGTCAGCCACTCGACGGTGCCGATGAACATCGACGAGCCGTCCGAAAGGTTGTACTCGCTGAGCACCGTCCCGGTGCCGAAGGTCGTGTGCCCGACCAGCTTGGCCCGCCCGGCGTCCTGGAGGGCGCCGGCCACGATCTCCGACGAGCTCGCCGTCCCGAGGTCGACCAGGACGGCGAGCGGGATGGCGGTCGCCAGGCCGCCCGACTTGACCGGCGACGTCGTGACCTTGCCGCTTCGATCGCGCTGCTGGAAGACGATCCCGTCCTTGAGGAACTGACTGGCGACATCGATCGCCTCCCCGACGTACCCGCCCGGGTTGCCGCGCAGGTCGAGCACGATCCCGGTCGCGCCGGCCGCCTTGGCCGCCGTGATTGCCGCGATGAGCTGCTTGGCTGCGCCGTCCGAGAACTCCGCGAGGCGGATGTCGGCAAGGGTCGTGCCGGGGATGAGGCTCCACGACACGGCCGGATTGGTGACGTGCTCACGGACGATGCTGTAATTGACCGGGTCCGTGTCGCCAGCGTGCAGGATCGACAGCTTGACGGTGGTCCCGGCGTCGCCGCGGATGCGCTTGACGACCGCGCCGATGTCCTGCCCATCCGTCGACACCCCATCGACGGTCAGGACCTTGTCGCCGGAGCGGAGGCCCGCCCGATCGGCCGGACCGTCAGGGATGACGGACTGGATGATCGGGACGTCCGAGCTCGTGTCCATTACCGCCCCGATGCCCACGACACCGTTCAGTTGGACCTTCTCCTCCGCGACCTGATCGGGGGTCAGGAATCGGGTATGACCCGTGTCGCCGACGGCCTGGACCAATCCGTCGATCGAGCCGTAGATCAGCTTCTGATTGTCGAGGGCGGACGGATCGACGTAGTTGTCATGGAGCTTCTGCCAGGCTTCCAGATAGGTCGAGAACGGGGGCGGCAGGGAGGCGTTCACGGCGGGCGAGCCGCTGCCGGTGGCCGTCCCCGGGGCATCGTTCTTGCCGACCCCGATCCCGGCGGCAAAGACCGCCACCAGGAGCAGGATCGAGCCAATCACCCGGGCGACTGATGGCAGTCCGTGACCCGGCTCCTCGCGCGGTGGCGCCCAGGCGGGTCGGTCGATGACCGAGGTCGAGGCCGCCGCCGGCGCGTTCGGTGGCCAAAGGGGTCCGCGGTCGGATTGAGGGTCCGTGACGCCGGAGGCCGGCGGGTCGACGTCGGTCGATGCGGGCAGGAGGGGATCGTCTGGCCTGGGTTGTTCGGTGGTCATCGGGTCGCCTGTGCGGTGTGGAAGGTGACGGTCAGTGTGGGGCAGATGCGCTCAGACCGGGTAATGGAACGATGCATTCGACGCAACCTGGGCGATCGTCCGGAGACGGGTGTCGTGCTATCGTTGGCCGCAATCCCGAGTTCGTTGGTCGGGATTGGCTCGAGCAGGTGACCCATCGCCGTGTCTGCCGCCCCGACCGCCGCTCCGGGAGCCGTCGTACTGCGCCCGGCGCCGTCCGGACTGCCCGAGGTCGAACTCCTTCCGCCAACGATCGCCCAGGCCGGCGACCCGTTCAGCTGGAGCCGGGTCGTGGCCCTCGTGGCGCGGCTCGAGCGCGGCCGCCCGATCCGGATCGACGATCTCAGTGCGGCGCTCAATGCGCGCCACCTGGACTGGGCGTTCAGCCCGGCGGTGGTCGCCGATGTGCTCGTCCAGCTCCAGGCCAACTGGATGGCCGATTACCGGAATGCTTCGGGCATCGTGATCGAGGACGGCCCGTATGGCACCTCGGTCACGATCGAGGATTCGAGCCGGGTGGATCCCTGGATCGTCCGCCAGGTCGAGCGCGGGCTGGCCGAATGCCGTGCGGTCCTGACCGCGTTCAGCCGTCGCGACGGGACGGGTTTCGATGACTGAGCCGCGATGGGTGCCCAGATCGAACCAGGTTCAGGCGATCGGAGCGTCGGGCCGATGCATGTGTCGTGGGCGGGCCCGACGCTGACCGTCGGTCACCCGCACCGCCGCTGACCCGGCTTCCTCCGTCAGCCTCCCGCTTCCTTCCGCCCAGAGCACCCAGGAGCACATCCCATGACCGTGACCGGCTACGCCAGCGACCACGTCCTCGTCGACGCGGACTGGGCCAAGGCCCACCTCAACGACCCGAAGGTCCGCTTCGTCGAGGTCGACGTCGACACCACCGCCTACAGCCAGGGACACCTTCCCGGCGCCGTTGGCTGGGACTGGACCAGCCAGCTTTCCGACGGGGTCCGACGCGACCTCGCCAGCCGCGACGACTTCTCCACGCTGGTATCGAAGAGCGGGATCGGACCCGCGACCACAATCGTCCTGTACGGCGACAACAACAACTGGTTCGCCGCCTTCGCCTACTGGCAGCTCAAGCTGTTTGGCCATGAGGACGTCCGGATCCTCAACGGTGGCCGCAAGTTCTGGCTCGACAACGGGCTTCCGATCACGACCGACGAGCCGAGCTACGCCCCGAGCGGCTATCGGCTGCCGGAGCGCGACGAAGCGCTGCGCGCCTACCGCGACGACATCCTGCCCCGGCTCGGCGACCCCGAGCTGGCCTTGGTCGACGTCCGCTCCCCGGCCGAGTACAACGGCGAGATCATCGCGCCCCCGGGCATGGCCGAGACCGCCCAGCGGGCCGGCCGGATCCCCGGCGCGGCCTCGATCCCATGGGCCCAGACCGTCCGGGAAGACGGCACCTTCAAGAGCCCCGACGAGCTCAGCGCGCTGTACGCCGCCAAGGGCGTGACCCCCGACAAGGACGTCATCGCCTATTGCCGGATCGGCGAGCGGTCGAGCCACTCCTGGTTCGTTCTCCACGAGCTGCTCGGCTACGCCCGGGTCCGCAACTACGACGGGTCGTGGACCGAGTGGGGCAGCCTGATCGGCGTGCCGATCGAGAAGCCGGTCCCGGTCGCCGTGGGGTGATGATCGTCCTGGCCGATCGGGCCAGGTTTGGATCGCCAAGCGGGCGGGTCGGATCGCCAGGTCCGACCCGCCTTCCTGTCTCGGCCACGCCCGCCTGGCCAGGCCAGGGGCCGAGCGACCGGTCGGGAGCCGGCCGGCGGCGGTCAAGAGAGCCGCGGCGATGCTCGCCTATCATCGGCGAGTGACCGCCACCCTCCCCCCGATCCCGGACCGACCGCGCGGTCGGTCGAGCGAGCCGAACCGGACCGGAGTCCGCCTCGAACGCCGGCCGGATCTCGATCGGCTGACCCCGATCGATGTCGCCGAGGCGTTCCGCGACTGGCCCGGGCTGGCCCTGCTCGAGAGTGCGCGCCCCGGTCGTCGGTCTCGCTGGACGTTCCTGACCGCCGATCCGGCGGCGGTTCTAGAGACCGCGACGCCGGGGTCGGACCCGTTCGCGGGGTCGCGGCGCCTGCTTGGCCGGCTCGATCCCGGGCGGATCGACGTCGCGGATGCCGGGACCGCACCCCCGTTCCTCGGCGGCCTGGTCGGGTTTCTCGGGTACGACCTTGGCCATGCCCTCGAGCGACTGCCGACGATCGCCCCGGACGACCAGGGCCTGCCGCTCCTCAGACTGGCCCTCCACGACTGGACGATCGCCTGGGATCGACGCGACGGTCGAGCCTGGCTGGCCGGACGGGCGCTCGACGGCGATCGCAGCCGGCTCGAACATCGGTTGGCCGACGTTCGCCAGCGCCTGGATCGACGCCTCGCCGGCACCCCGACGGCCGCCGAGCGCGGTGATGGCCTCATCTTCCGATCAAGTCTCGACCAGGCGAGCTACGAGGCCGGCGTCGACGCGATCCGGGCCGCGATCGCCCGGGGCGACGTCTACCAGGCCAATCTGACCCGGCGGCTCGAGACGTCCTTCCGGGGCGACCCGTGGCCGCTCTACCGCGCCCTGCGGACGGGCGATCCGTCGCTGTTTGCCGGTTACCTGGACCTGGGGATCGGCGCCGGCGATGCGACCGGTCCGGGTGGTGCCCGGGCGATCGTGTCGGCGTCCCCCGAACCGTTCCTAGCGGTCGATCGAGACGGTCGCCTGGCCAGCGACCCGATCAAGGGCACCCGACCGCGAGGACGGACGCCCGAGGAGGACCGGGCGCTGGCCAGGGAGCTCCTGGCGAGCGTCAAGGATCGGGCCGAGAACGTGATGATCGTCGACGTCCTGCGCAATGACCTCGGCCGGGTCTGCCAACCGGGAACGGTCCGCGTCCCTCGGCTGTGCCGGCTCGAACGCACCGCCGCCGTCCAGCATCTCGTCTCGACCGTCACCGGGCAGCTGGCGGCGGGCCGCGACGCCTTCGACCTCCTCGCGGCGAGCTTTCCCGGCGGGAGCATCACCGGCGCGCCAAAGATCCGATCGATGGAGATCCTCGAGGAGCTGGAGCCGGTTCGCCGGGGTCCGTACACCGGGGCGGCCCTGTGGCTGGGCCCCGATGGCGCGCTCGGCTCGTCGATCCTCATCCGGACGTTCGTCGCCGACGGCCGACGGCTGTCGCTCAGCGTCGGCGGCGGGATCACCTGGCGGAGCGATCCGGCCGAGGAGTGGGACGAGACCGTTGCCAAAGCCGCCGGCCCGTTGCGGGCGATCGGTGGACGGGAGGCTCACTGAGCGTGGCCGGCTGGATCTGGCTCGACGGACGGTTGGCCGACGCCGATGCGCCGCAGCTCAGGGTCACCGACCGTGGCTTCCAGCTCGGTGACGGGATCTTCGAGACGGCGCGCGCTCGACGGGGCGTGACCATCGAGCTGGACGAGCACCTGGCCCGGCTGCGCGAGGGCGCGGACGCCCTGGCGCTCCACCTGCCCATCGACGACGCCACGTTGGCGGCGGGGATCGTCGAGCTCCTGGCGGCGAGCGGCCTGGCGGGCCGCGGTGCGGGTGACGCCCCGCCCGGCGACGCCGCGATCCGGATCACGGTCAGCCGGGGACCGATCGACCAGCGCGGCCTGTTGCCGGCGGGATTCCACGACGCGGCCGCCACGATCGTCATCCAGGCCTGGCCGTACGCCCCTCCGGCGCCCGAGCTGCTCAAGCGCGGGGTTCGCGCCATCCCGAGCGCGGTTCGCCGCGACCCGGAGTCGCCGCTGACCGGGATCAAGGCGACCTCGCGAGCCGACTATGTCTACGCCAGGCTCGAGGCGGCTCGCGCCCGTGCCGACGATGCCCTGTTCCTGACCCTCGACGGAGCGATCAGCGAAGCCACGACGGCCAACGTCTGGACGGTCGTCGACCGCGACGTCCGGACACCCCCGCGCGCCGATGCGATCCTGCCCGGCACGACCCGCACGTGGCTGCTGGTCCACGCTGCCGCGCTCGGGCTGCGCGTCGCGGAGGCGACCATCCGTCCCGCGGATCTCCTGGCGGCCGACGAGGCGTTCCTGTCCTCGAGCGTGGCTGGGATCGTCCCGTTGACCGGCTACGACGGTCGCGCGATCGGCTCGGGTCATCCCGGACCGTGGGCGGCGGCGGTGCGCCGGGCTCGCGAGGACTGGATCGACGCGGCCAGCCGCGCCGGGGCGCCACCGCCGCGATGACCCGGACCGAGCTCATCGCCCGGACCCGACAGCTGATCGATGAGGGCGACCGTCTCGCGGCGGACCCGTCGCTCCACGGCCTCCAGGTCTGGCTCCAGCTGTCGGACGACCTGCTGAGCGCCGCCTGGGGCACGATGGATCGCTACCACCTGGCCTGGTTGATGGTCGGCAAGCCGAAGGACATGGTCCGCGGCCGACCGATGACCCGGGTCGAGGAGGCGGCCTACGTCCGCGAGGTCGCCGATCAGAAGACCGCCGCTCTGAGGATGAGCCTCGACGCGGTCGAACGCCAGGCGATGCCCTTCGTCGGCGAAGACGGCCCCGCGCGGTGACCGCCCGGGTGATGGTCCCGGCCGTCGGCGGTGAGCGCCTGGTCCCGGCGCCCGATCCGATCGCGCGCGACTATCTGCTCCTTGGCCTGCGCCTCGATCAGCGCATCCCGGGGCTGGTCGACGGGTATTTCGGGCCGGCGGATCTCAAGGCGCAGGTGGACCTCGAGCAACTCCCCACGCCCGCTCGGCTGGCCGCGGATGCCAGCGGGCTCCTGGCGCGCCTCGACCGGGAGGTCGCCGATCCAGCCCGTCGGGAATGGCTTCGGGTCCAGCTCGTGGCCCTCGAGTCGTTGGCCCAGATGCTGGCCGGAACGCCCGTGTCCTACCTCGACCAGGTCCGCCGGTGCTTCGATGCGGAACCGGTTCGGCGCGGCGACGCAACCTTCCGGGCGATCGCCGGCGAGCTCGATGCCCTCGTCCCCGGGTCGGGCGGGCTGGGCCACCGCCTGGCCGCCTGGGACACCGGTCTGGTCGTTCCGACCCACCGTCTTTCGGAGGTCGTCGACTGGCTGGTCGCCCGGTTCCGCGACCGGGCCGCCGACCGGTTCGGGCTGCCGCCGGGCGAGGGGCTTCGGGTTTCGCTCGTCCGCGACCAGCCCTGGTCCGGCTACAACTGGTACGACGGCGGCCTCCGATCGCGGGTCGACCTGAACGTCGATCTGCCGATCCGGGCACCGGAGCTGGTGGGAACGATCGCCCACGAGACGTACCCGGGGCATCACCTCGAACACGCCTGGCACGAGGCGACCCGGGTGATGGAGCGCGCCGAGCTCGAGGCCAGCCTGCTCCTGATCGACACACCCGAATGCTTCATCAGCGAAGGGTTGGCCGAGGTCGGCCGTCGGTTCGCCGTCCCGCCTGACATCGAGACGGACCTGTTCGTCGAGCTGTTCGAGCGAGCGGGCCTGACCGTCGCCAACGGCCTGTCGGATCTCCGCTCGATGGCCGAGCTGACCGTCCGTATCCGGGCGGCCCGGGCTGGGCTTGGCGCGACCGCGGTCGACGCGGCGCTGATGCTCCATGTCGACGGCCGCACCCCGGCCGATGTCGGCGGGTGGCTCGAAACCGTCGCCCTCATGACCCCCGAGCAGGCGGCCAAACGGCTCGAGTTCATCCAGCACCCGCTGTGGCGGACGTATGTCTTCGTCTACACGGAGGGCGCCGAGCTCCTCGAGCGCTGGCTCGCCGCTCCGGGCGCGGACGAGGTTGCGCGCTTCCAGCGACTCCTCGTGGAGAACGTGACTCCGTCCGGGATCGCGGCCGAGGTTGCGGCGGGCTAGCGCTTGGTGCCCTTCATCGTGGCGGTCAGTTTCGAGCCATCGACGGTCCCGAGGAAGCGGGTCACGTCGCGGTCACCCTTCTTCCAGCCTTCCTCGATGGGTTGGTAGGCATACCAGGTCAGGGTCGAGCCGCTGTCCGCGATCCCCACGAAGGACAGGAACGCCGCCGAGCATTTCTCGGTGACGAACGCATCGAAACCCGACGAGCCGGGGAACGCGGCGTTGCTGTCGGCCGGGAACTTGACCGTGTCCATCACCTCGAACAGATGCGGATCCGAGCAGGGACGGTGCTGAACATCCTTCACCTCGCCGCCCTGCCCGGCGGCGATCGGGTCGTCGAAGCAATCGCCGGTCTTGAGATCGCTGGCGTTGCCCGACAGGAACGGCCGCAGGAGGACGCCCCCGAGGACCAGCCCGATCACCACGACCGGGATGACCAGCCGACGCCCGAATCGCGATCGTGTGCTTGGCGGCGGACCGGCGGCCTGCCAGGGAGCCGGGATCGAGGTCGGCGGTTCGGCGCTGACCCCCGGCGTGGGCGGTGGCATGAACGGTGGTAGCGGGCTGTCGGCCCGGGCCATCGGATCGGCCGGGGCCACATCGGCCGGGGCCAGATCGGCCGGCGTCGGATCGGCCGTCGGAGGGACGGCCGGCGGCCAACCCGCGGCGCCGGAATCCGGGTCGGGGCCGGTCTTCAACCCGTCGTCCACCATCGTCAGTCTCCTCTCCCGTCGGACGCGCTCGCCGCGATCTCGCGGACGAACACGACACGATCCTCTCCCTCGCCGTCGTACGCCGGATGGGCCGGCGTCCCATACAGACGTTGCGTGCCCGGACCGGCGTCCACCTGGAAGCCGATCGCGGTATGAAACCCGACCGATACCCGGTTGCCCGGCCAGGTGATGGCCTTGATCCGGCGCACGCCGTGGATGGCGACGTCGGCGCTGAACGCGTCGTACAGGCTCCGCCCGAGCCCGCGTCCGCGACGGTTCGGATCCGTCCCGATCATGTGGACATAGCCCGTCGTCGGGTCATCGGGGCTGATGAAGCCGATCAGGAACCCGACCACCCGACCGTCCTCGGTCTCGGCGATCCAGGAGGTCCCGGTGAAGTGCTGGAACCACAGCCGCGGCAGCAGGTCATGGATCCGGCGTCCGCCCCACCAGGCGTCGACCAGACCGACGACCGGACCGTGGTCCGCCTCGACCGGCCGGCGCAGGCGGAACCTCTCCGAGTTCGCCGCCGCATCACCGGGCTGGCCGCTCGTCACCGCGCGGACCGCCACGTCACGAGCGCACCGAGCACGAACTCCAGGCCGATCAACGGCAGCCCGTAGGCCTGGTCGAGATAGTCGCCAATGGCCAGATCCCCACCTTCGGCATGCGACCACAGCCAGGTCGCCCCGAGGGCCAGACTGAGGGCGACAAGGAAGATCGTCCCGGCGATCGCGCTGCGGGCCGCCGACGAGACCCGCCCGTCAGCGCCGGCGCGGGTCAGCAGGCCGATCATCCGGCCGGTGAAGACCGCCACGACCAGGAGGCCGGCGGTGAACGACAGGCCGATCGCCATCACGACGTAGGACGCGATCCCGATGCCCGCCCCGGCCGCCCCAAACATGATCGCCTTGGTCGGGCCGGCATCCGAGATCGGTGCCTGGGCCTGGTCGCGGGCGCGATCCGTGAGTCGTTCACCGGGCGCTCGTTCGAGCCGTCGACGACCCGACGGATCGATCGCCTCACCGGGCGCCGATGTCGGTCCCGAGGGGCCCGTGGGCACGGACGGCTGGGTCATCGTCGACCATCGTACGTCGGTTGAGACCCTCGGCGTGGTTCGCCCAGGCTTCGCCCGATGGCGTCTGCGCTAGACTCTCCACTCGTGAGCCACCCGTCCCTCGGTCTCCCGCCGCCCAACATGACCGCCGGCTTCCCTGAGGCGGCCGCTCGGCTCATGTCCGCCCACGATCGCGTTGGCGCCCGGGCCCTCGAGGAGGCGATCGCCGCCGATCCGACCTTCCGCGAACGCTACGACGAGGTCGGCTTGAGCCACCTCCTGCGCGACACCGAGATCTACATCGATCGGCTGGCCAAGTCGCTGGCCAGCGCCGACCCCGCCTTTGCTCGCGAATGGGCCGACCAGGTCGCCCCCGTCTACCGGCGCCGACGGGTGCCGATGGACGATCTGATCGGCCTGTCCGAGGGTCTTCGCAAGGCCGTCCGGATCGTCCTCGCTCCCGGCGAGACCGGACCGGTCGACGCCGCCCTCGACGCGGCGATCCTGATCTTCCGCAAGTACCGTCGAATTGCCGGCGATGCGCGCAAGCGCAACCGGTTCCTCCAGTTCATCTACAAGGGCGCCTGACGATGACCATCAAATGGGTCAAGTCGGACCCGCTGGTCATGAACGGTGAGCCGTTCTGCTATGGCAGCCGGATGACCGTCCGGCAGCTCCTCGAGGAACGTCGCCACGGCTACGACCTGACCCGGATCCTGGCCGACCACCCGGAGCTCAAGACGCTCGGCGTGGCGTCCGCCTGGGCCTACGCCGCGCAGCACCCCGATCGGTATGCCGAGTTCATCGGCGCGGACGGCGCACTGGTCGGGCCCGGCTTTAGCCTGGACCAGGCGGCGATCCTGCCCGAACCGCTCCGGATCGCCGGCGTGGTCATCGATCGGTCCGCCGTCCCGGCCTGATCGGGCCTCTTCGGCCCGGGACGGGCATTCCCGACCTCGGTGGTAGGATTTATTCGTGACTGAAGAATCCACCACCGCCACGACCACCGCGACGCCTTCCGCACCCACCTTCGATCCAGAGCGCCGGGCGACCGAGCTGGCCATCCTCGACGCGCTCCGTTCGGTCGTCGACCCCGAGATCGGGATGAACGTGGTCGAGCTGGCCCTGATCAAGCAGATCCTTCTCGGGCCCGAAGGAACAGAGATCAAGATGATCCTGACCACCCCCTTCTGCCCGTACGCCGGATCGATGATCCAGCAGGTCAAGGAGCAGGCCGAATCGGTCGTCGAGCACGACGTCAAGGTGACCCTTCTGGCCGAGCGCTGGGACCCGCGCGACGCCGGCTTGATGTGGTGAGCGGAAACCGGATCCACTGACGATGACCAGGCCCGGCGCCGCCAGCGCGGCGCCACCGATCGCGATCGATTCCGTGGTTGCCACCGGGCGCGGTGATGACGGAACCACAGGGCTCCTCTTCGGCGGCCCGCGGATTGCCAAGGACGACCCCCGGACGGAGGCGTACGGGACCGTCGATGAGGCCGTCGCCGCGCTCGGTTTGGCCCGTGCCGAGCTCGGGCTCAAGGGCCAGTACGGCGTCCTCAACCCGGCCCTTGCCAGCCTGGCCGAGGTCATCCTCCGGATCCAGCGCGAGCTGTTCGTCGTAGGCTCCGAGTTGGCCACCACGCCCGATGCCTGGGATCGCCTCGAGGATGGCCGGACCCGGGTCTCGGCAGCGATGGTCGACGGGTTGACCGTCCTGCTCGAGGACCTCGAGCGCCGGATCGAGATGCCCCGCGAGTTCGTCGTCCCCGGCGAGACCCGGACCAGCGCTGCCCTCGAGCTGGCCAGGACGATCCTGCGCCGGGCCGAACGACGCGCCGTCGGCCTGGGACGGGAGGGGCTGCTGCCGGGTGATCACATGCTGCCCTATCTGAACCGCCTTGCGGATCTGGTCTGGGTCCTGGCCCGAGCCGCCGAGCAGGCCGAGGCACACGCAAGCACCCCAGCCCGCGCCGACGGCCGGCGCCGCTCGCGGGCCGCGTCCGCGGCCAGCAGCGCCGCCGCCACCACCACCGACGATCCGTCCCGTCCCGCCAAGAAACCGCAAGGAGCGCAGCCGCGATGAACCTCGATCGCAACAACCCCTACGCCAGCCCGTCGCAGCTCGGTGTGCGGCCGACTGCCGCCCTGTCCGTCGGCCTGCTCAGCCAGTCGTTTGCCTGGATGTTCGTCGGCCTGCTCTTGACCGCCGCCGTGGCCTGGGTCGTCCAGGGCAGCAGCGCCCTCCAGGAAGCGGCCGCTCGCTGGTACCTGCCGGTGATCATCGGCCAATTCGCCCTGGTCATCGGGATCAGCGCGGGCATCCGCCGGCTCAACGCGACCGCCGCGCTGGGTCTGTTCCTGGTCTACTCGGCCCTGATGGGCGTCACGGTGTCGTTCATCCTGGCCGCCTATACGACGGGCTCGGTCGTTGGCGCGTTCGTCAGCGCGGCTGGGATGTTTGGCGCCGCGGCGCTCTACGGTTCGGTGACCAAGCGCTCGCTGGCTTCGATCGGCGGGTATGCCTTCATGGGCCTGATCGGGATCATCATCGCCTCGCTGGTGAACGCGTTCCTGATCAAGAGCGACAGCATCAGCTATCTCGTATCGATCGTCGGCGTGGTGATCTTCGTGGCCCTCACCGCATGGCATGTCCAGAAGATCTCGCGGGGCGACCTGGCCGCCTACACCGGGTCGATGGAGAAGGGCGCGGTCTTCGGGGCCCTGTTGCTGTACCTCGATTTCGTCAACATCTTCCTGTTCCTGCTCCGGATCTTTGGCAACCGCCGCTAGATGGGCGAGCCGCGGCTGACCGTCGCGCTGACCTTCGACCACGACGCGATCTCGTCGGAGGTCGACCGGGGCGACGGTCCGACCCTCCGGTCACGGGGCGAGTTCGGGCCCCGGGTCGGTGCCCCCCGCGTCCTCGCGTTGCTTGCCCGGGAGGGCATCTCGAGCACCTGGTTCGTGCCCGGCCACACGGTCGTCAGCTTCCCGGACAGCATCGCGGCGATCGTCGCTGGGGGGCACGAGATCGCCTGTCACGGCTGGGCCCACGAGGACCTGGCGACGCTCGAGCCGGCGGCCGAGCGGGAGGTCATGGAGCGCAGCGTGGCCGCGGTCACGAGCGCGTCCGGGCGGGCGCCGCGCGGGTTCCGCGCCCCCTACTGGTCGCTGGCCGAGGGAACCCTCGAGCTCGTGGCGGAGCTTGGCTTCGCCTACGACTCGAGCCTGATGGGCGATGACTATTGGCCGTATCGGGTGCGCCGCGGCGATGTCCACGACGCCCGGGCCGGCTCGCGGTTCGGCCCGCCCGGCCCGCTGGTCGAGGTGCCGGTCAGCTGGGCGCTCGATGACTGGCCGCATTTCGAGCCCGGCGCCAAGGGTGTCGGTCCGATGAGCGCGCCGTCGAAGGTGGAGGAGATCTGGGTCGGCGAGCTGGGCTATGCCTGGGAGCGCGAGCCAGGCGGTCTGTTGACGATCACGATGCACCCCGAGGCGATCGGCCGCGGCCACCGGCTGCCGATGCTCGAGCGGTTCATCGCCGTCGCCCGTTCGCTCGACGGGGTGGTCTTCGATCGGCTCGACCATGTCGTCGAGCGCTGGAGCGCGGCCAACCCGACTCCGGGCTGAACCTGGCGGCCGCGGCCCGTCGGCTCAGGAGGCCCTTGGCTGGGCCGTTGAGGAGGCGTTCGGGCGCGACCGTCGGCGCGGTGCTGGGCCCGCTGCCGGCCCTCGACCCAGGGGCCGATCCGCGCTGAGCAGCGCGCGCAGCTCATCGGCCGGCAGCGGCCGGGCGTAGAAGAAGCCCTGGCCACGATCGCAACCGAGCTCGCGCAAGGCCGCCAGCTGGGCGGCCGTTTCGATCCCCTCGGCGACGACATCGATATGCAGGCCATGGGCGAGGGCCACGACGGCTTCCACGATCGCCGCGTCAGCGGCGTTATCGGTCATCTCGGCCACAAACGAGCGGTCGATCTTGATCGTGTCGAGGGGCAGGTGCTTGAGGTAGGACAGCGACGAGTAGCCCGTCCCGAAGTCATCGAGGACGAGCCGGACGCCCAGCGCTCGGAGCGCCCGGAGGGTCTCGATCCCGACCTCGGATTCGTCCATCAGGACCGACTCGGTGATCTCGAGCTCGAGGTTCCCCGGGTCGAGCCCGGTCTCGGCCAGGATGGCATCGACCTGGAGGACCAGGTCTGGCTCGGTGAACTGGCGAGCCGACAGGTTGACACTGAGCCGGATCCCGGCGCTGTTCGGAAGCTCGAGCTGCCACGCCCGGGCCTGCTGGCAGGCGGTCTCGAGGACCCAGCGACCGATCGAATGGATCAGC
>Ga0080064_1003421_pt1 | contig 22988 bp, 23 predicted proteins | sample Subgrocontami54m_FD_69260 | JGI IMG/M metagenome (GOLD analysis project Ga0080064, IMG submission 69260) | Subsurface groundwater microbial communities from S. Glens Falls, New York, USA - GMW46 contaminated, 5.4 m (SPADES assembly) (version 2) ...
GACCACCGGACTACGGTGCACTGCGGAAGGCTGGGTTGTCCCGCAGTCCCGTGGTCTTGTGGTCCGGTTGTCCTGAAGGCGGCGTGTAGAAAATTTTGTCGATGAGCGCGGCGTTGAACGCGTCGACCGGCGTCGGCTGATCGAAAGGCGCGGTCGCTTCGGCGCCCTCGGTGAAACCGATCACGTGGCCGACGCCGGCGCCGAGGTTGTCATACACGACGAGGCTGAGACCCTTCGCCAGCGGCTCGATCGCTGCGCCGGCGAACTTCGCCTTGTCGAACGGTTGCACGAGCAGGAACCGGCCGCCTTTGTAAGCGGGATCCTGCTTCGAAAGCGTGACGCGTCCGATGACGTGGCCGAGTCTCATACGGCGTTCAGCGGACGAATGCCGCCGCGTAGCACGGGCAATCTGCCCGTGCTGATTTGAGGAGCGCGGTCAGGTTGACCGCGCTACGTTGGCGTCCATCGCTCATGGCGCGTGCGCCGCCTTTTTGTCGTCGCGATCGATGATCCCGAGCACGAAATTCCGCAGCGGCGACTTTGGATCCTTCACGTGCTCGCGCGTGTGCGATCCGTCCGTCGAAATCAGGACCCGCTGATGTTGCCCCGCGCCGAGCGGGTCCAGCGCCAGGAACGGCGCGCCATCCTCGCGACCCTGATCGTCCATCGGCTGACAAATGATCATGCGATGGCCGGTCATGCTGGGATGGCAGACTGTCGAAACAACCGTGCCGTCGACGCGTGCGAGGATCATACTTGGTACCGCGTAGCCACGAGCGTGAGCGAGTGGACGGCGCGCGAATTCCACTCGCTCACGCTCGTGGCTACGGGGAAGAGGGTTCCACGTTGATCGATCATCGCTCAATAGATCCGCAGGTTGTCCACCATCACGCAGCGGCGGGTGCGGGTGAACGTCTCCGGGGTCGTGATCCCCTCGCCCGTCGTGGTCGCGATCGAGTAGCTGAGGTAACCCTCGCCCCCGAGCCCCAGCCCGGCCACCGACGGCCCGTTTTTCACGAACAGCGTGGTATCGAGCGCACGGGCCATTTGCGTCATCCGCTCGACGTTCAGCGAATGGATGATCGCCGAGTGCTTGTAGCCGTGCTCGCTCTTCGCGGCCGCCGCGACGGCCTCGTCAAACGTCTTCACGCGGACGATCGGAAGTATCGGCATCATCTGCTCCTCCAGCACGAACACATGCTCCGCATCCGTCTCGGCGAAGAGCAGCGGGCAATCGGGCGAAACCTGCGCGCCTGCGTGCTGCGCCAGCACCGCGGCGTCGGCCCCGACGAGTTTGCGATTCAGGACCGCATGCGAGCAGCCACCGGCGTCCTTGCTCGTCGTGAAAGCGGCGGCGGCGAGTTTCGCCAGCTGCGGCGGCGTGAGCTTGGCCGCGCCGGCGTGCGCCAGCTCGTTCATGAAACGCTCCGCGATGTGCTCGAGCACGAACACCTGCTTTTCGCCAATGCAGAGGAGATTGTTGTCAAACGCGGCACCCTTGATCACATCGGCCGCCGCTTTCGCGAGGTTGCCCGTGCCGTCCACGATCACCGGCGGGTTGCCCGGGCCGGCGCAGATCGCGCGCTTGCCCGACTTCATCGCCGCGCCGACGACGGCCGGTCCACCGGTCACACAGAGCAATTTGATCACGTCGTGCTTCGTTATCGCATCGAACGACTCCAGCGTCGGTTTCTCGACCGTGCACACGAGATGCTCGATCCCGAGCACCGCGTGAATCGCTTCGTTGAACGCGCGCACCGCCAGGGCCGCCGAGCGCGCGCCGCCCGGATGCGGGTTGAACACGACGGCATTCCCCGCCGCGACGATGTTGATCACGTTGCCGCTCATCGTCGGCACCGAATGCGTCACCGGCAGCACGGCCCCGACGACACCGAACGGCGTATGCTCCTCCAGCGTGATGCCGTGATCGCCGCTCAGGCCGCGCGGCTGCAGCCACTCGACCCCGGGCACGAGCTTCACGATTTGCAGCTTCTCCACCTTGTGCTCGAGCCGGCCAATCTTCGTTTCCTCGAATTCGAACTTGCCCCAGGCCGCCGCGTTCCGCGTGCAGAGGTCCTTCACGATTTCCACGACCTTCGCGCGGCCCGCAATGCCTTTTTCCCGGAGTTGCTCGAACGCCGCTTGGGCCGCGACGCAGGCCTCCTTCGGGCATTCGAACACGCCGAAGCGCGGGCCGCTGCGGCGGAGTGCTGGAGTGGACGGCGGCGTGACGGGCGACGATCTCGACTCGCTGGCGCTCGTCGCCACCGGCGACGACGTGCGGCTCAGGCTGCGCATCACGTCTTCGACGATCGTGCGCAGGGCTTGCTCATCAAATTGGAGAGTGGTGCTCATGATTAACTGCTTCGCCTGATCCGTAGCGCGGGCAACCTGCCCGCGCTCGAACTCGTCATGCGTTCTACCCGCGCTTCGCGCACGGTCAGGCTGTCCGTGCTACGTTGGCGCGGGTACCAGGGCCAAATCGGTTCCATCGGCGTCATTTCTTCGCCGGATAAATTTTCTGGTTCAGCACATCCACCGTGTCGACGATGCCCGTCACGACGGCGTCGACCGGCAGCGTTTTCATCCCGGTTGCCTGGCGCGCGGAGCTGCCCTGGCAGAACAGCACGAGTTCATCGAGCCCGGCGCCGAGGGCGTCGACGGCCACGATGGTGTTCGCGCCGGGACGGAACTGGGTCGGGTTGGCTTCGTCGACGAGCAGCGGACGGAGGATGATGAGTTTGCGACCCTTCATCGCCTCGTCCTTTTTGGTCGAGACGACCGAGCCGATGACACGCGCGAGAAACATCGAAGTGAAGGTGAGAGTGAAAGTGAGAGCGGTCCCGCCGCTCACGCGGCGGCTACCTGGCCCTGCGCGGAAGCGCAGGGAATTCACTCACTTCTTCGGTTGCGGTGCCGCCGCCGGAGTTTTCGGCAGCACGATGGCGACATCGTCGTGCGGGCGCGGAATGACCTGCACGCTGACGACTTCGCCGACGGTGCGGGCGGCTTGCGCGCCGGCGTCGGTCGCAGCCTTCACGGCGGCGACGTCGCCGACGACGACCGCCGACACCAGCGCGTTGCCCACCTGTTTCATCGGGCCGGCGAGCGTGACGTTGGCGGACTTGAGCATGGCGTCAGTGCCGGTGACGAGCGCGGTGAGCCCGCGCGTTTCGAGGAGACCGATTGCTTTGGAGGCCATAGGATTCATGTAGTTGTGAGCTTGTCCGCCATCGGCGGATTGAGGGTTGAGGATTGAGCGTTCGGGAGTTCGAATTGCGATGGTCGGAGCGAGCCTGCTCGCGGTGGCGGGAATCTGCCTGCCAGCAGGCTCCTACGCGGGAATCGCGGTCTGCTTGCTGGAAGTTTGTGCGATGCAGCGCGCGGTCTCGCGCGCGACGACGAGTTCTTCGTTCGCGGGAATGACAAAAACCTTCGTGCGCGAGCCGGCGGCGGAGATCTCGCCTTCGCTCCCCTTCAGCATCGCGTTCTTCGCGGGGTCGAGCTCGAGGCCGAGACCCGCGAGTCTGGCGCAAATCGCCCCACGGAGATCCGGATTGTTTTCGCCGATGCCGGCGGTGAACACCAGCGCGTCGCAGCCGCCGAGTTCGAGCAGGAACGCGCCGATCCAATGCCGGGCCGAGTGCACGAACACCTCCAGGGCGAGCTGGGCCCGCTCGTTGCCCCGCTGGGCCGCGGCGCGGATGTCGCGCAGGTCGTTGGCGACCCCGGAGAGTCCAAGCAGTCCGGATTCCTTCGTCATCTGCCGCTCCGCCTCGGCGAGGGAAAGCCCCAGCGTCTTCATCACGAACGGCACGGCGGCGGAATCGAGATCACCCACGCGATTGTTCTGCGGCAGCCCCGACTGCGGACTGAGGCCCATGCTCGTGCCGATCGCGACGCCATCGCGGATCGCCGTCACCGAGCTGCTGCCGCCCAGGTGGCACGAGATGACCCGCAGCGACGGCGTGCCCGCGCGCACGGCGACCGGACCAGCCTGGTAGAGATTGCGCACGCGTTCCGCGATATCGGCGCGGCCGAGCAACTCGGCGCTGCGCTCCGCGACAAACTTGTGGCTGGCGCCATGGAAGCCATAGCGCCGAACGCCGATGTCGTGCCAGGTTTGCGGCACGGCATAGCGCGCCGCGGCTTCCGGCACCCACTGATAAAACGCCGTCTCGAACAACGCGACGAGCGGCACGCCCGGCATTTTCTCGCGAAACCGCTGGATGCCGAGGGCGTAGGGCGGGTTGTGCGCCGGCGCGATCTCCTTGAAGCCGTCGAGCGCGGCGATCACGCGATCATCGGTGTCAGCGCGCAGGCAGCCGGTGAGGTTTTTCCCGAGCACCGTCTTGAAACCGACGCCGTCGAGGTCGCCCGCGGTCTGCACCCGGCCGGCCGCCTTCAACTCGGCCAGGCAGTCGTCGATCGCGCGGCCGTAGTCGGTCACGCGCTCGTAGCCGCCCTTCGCGAGCAACGACGCCGCGCCGTTGCCGTCGAACCGGAAGAGCCGGTACTTGAGCGTGGTCGAGCCGAGGTTGGCGACGAGGATGTTCATCTCAACATGGCTGTCATCTTGAGCGCAGCGAAAGATCCAATGGGAGCCTCGGATGCGGTCGCGCGAGCGAATGTCCTGCTGGATTCTTCGCTTCGCTCAGAATGACAAAACGACCATCACGCCGCGGGTACGGGGGCTTGCACGAGCCACTTGCCCAGCAGGGCGAGATCCTCGTGCGGTCGCGGGATGACTTGAACGGCGATGACCTCGCCGACTTTGGCGGCGGCCTCCGCGGCGGCGTCGATCGCGGCCTTCACGGCGGCGACATCGCCGCGGAAAAACGCGGTGACGTACCCGCTGCCGACCGCTTCGTAGCCGGTCATCGTGACATTCGCCGCCTTCAGCGCCGAATCAGCGGCTTCGAGGAGCGCGCAGAATCCTTTCGTTTCAATGAGTCCGATTGCTTCCTGTGCCATGGTGGTGAAAAGCTGAGGGTTTGATAATTGAAGGTTGAGCACCGCCGGTGTCAGAGACCGATCGTGCGGACGAGTTCGGGGTGCGGACGGGCGATGATGTGCGAGCAAATCAGTTCGCCGACGCGTTTGGCGGCCTCGGCCCCGGCCTCGACGGCCGCGCGCACGCTGCCGACGTCGCCTTTGACCACGACCGTGACGAAGCCACCGCCGATCTGAATCTGGCGAACGAGCGAGACGTTCGCCGCTTTGACCATGGCGTCGCTGGCTTCGACGCTGCCCACATAGCCACGGGTTTCTACCATGCCGATGGAATCATTCATTGGATGCCTAGTTTAGTTGAGAGTTGAGAGGGGAGAGTGGAGAGCTGGGAGACCGTCAAAGCGTCGCGGCACCGTGCCGACCGAATCATTTCAAGAGTTGCACCGGCGTGTCGGGCTGCAGCGCGCAGGCGTTGCCTTCATCGGTGTCGATGTGGACCTCGAGTTTGAAATCCGGATGCACGCGCACGAGCAGCCGGTCGAAGGTGACGCCGCACTCCCCGCCCGTTCGCAGCCGCAGGTGCTCGCCATTCTTCACGCCGTAAAACGCGGCATCGTCCGGATGCATGTGCACGTGCGGCGCCGCGCGAATCACGCCTTCCTTCATCTCGAAAAATCCCGCCGGGCCCATCAGCATGCAACCCGGCGTGCCCGCGATGTTGCCGGAAAGCCGAATCGGCACCTTGATCCCGAGCGCGATCGCATCCGTCAACGCGAGCTCGACCTGGTTTAGATTGCGGCAGGGCCCAAGGATCCGCAGGTTGGAAATCACCCGGCTGCGCGGCCCGATCAAGGTCACCATCTCCTGCGCCGCGAATTGATCCTTCTGATACAGCCACTTCATCGGAGTCAGGTTCGCGCCCCGGCCGAAGAGCACTTCGACCGCCTCCGGCGTCAGGTGGCAGTGGCGGGCGCTGACATTCACCAGCAACGGATTCGGTGCCTGCACCGCGCGGGGAGCGGGTTTCCCGAGTCGCTGGTAAATCGCACGCCGCACGAGGTGCTCAATCTCCACGCGGTGTGGCAAGGGCGGTGGCAAAGTCATGGCAGAAGTCGAGCGGAAGCGGCAGAGTACCGCCCAGAAGACGCCAGAATGTCAAGGTTGTCGTTGCAATTTATTCCAAAAGATTCCACAACCTGTCATAAGAATGCATCCCGAGGAGCGACAGTCGCGGATCGAAGCCTACCTGCAGAAGGCGGAATTCGCGTCCTTGGAAGAAATTGCGCAACACGTGGGTGCATCCATGTCCACGGTCAGGCGCGATTTGGCTGTTCTGGAGACCGGCGGCGTCCTTCGACGGACCCACGGTGGCGCGCGAACGCTCCAGCCATCGAAGTCCGACGAGTTCGTATTCAACGTTCGCGACACGCATCAGGTCACGGAGAAGGACGCCATCGGCGCGGCCTGCGCGGCCCTGATTCAGCGGGGACACAGCGTTTTCCTGGACAGCGGCACGACCTGTTTCCACGTCGCGAAGCACTTCGACGAGAACGTCGCGCAAGTGATCACCAACTCACTGCCGGTCGCCAATTTGTTTTCGGGTTCGACGCGCCACGAGGTTCACCTGTCGGGTGGCGTGATTTATCCGCGGCTGGGCACGCTGATCGGCCCGCATGCCGTGGAAACGTTTTCGCGCATGCATGCCGACGCCGCGATTCTCAGCGGCAGCGGCATTTGCGGCGATGGTATCTACAACTCGCATGCCCTCATCGTCGACATTCAGCGCGCGATGATCGCTGGGGCGGCCAAAGTCATCTTCTGCTGCGATCACACGAAGTTTGGCCGGCGCTCGACGTTCTTTCTCTGCGATTTCGCCGACGTCGACGTGGTCGTGACGGACGCGAAAGCGCCGCCCGATGTCATCGCGGAACTGCGCGCGAAAGGTCTCGAGGTGGTCGTCGCCGGCCAGGACGTCTCGACGAACGCAGGATCGTAGCGGCAGCCGTGAGGCCTTCGCCTTTTCGCGTTGGCGAACGGGATATTTGCGCAACGCTCACGCGTTCCGCCACGATGATTTCCTTCCGCTACAGCACGACGTTGTCGATCAACCGCACCTCGTCGACCCACGCGGCGATGGCGAAAAGCGTCTTGCCGGGGACGACTTCGCGCATCGGCTCCATCGTGTTGGGATCCACGATCGCGATGTAGATCACCCGCACGCGCCGGCGTTCGCCGAGCAGATGGGTGGCTTCGGCAATGATGCGATCCGGGCTGCGCACGCCCGCCGCCACCATTTCGCGCGCCCGCTGCAACGCCGCGTGGAGGCTGAGCGCATCCTGCCGCTGCGCCGCCGTAAGATCGCGATTTCGCACGGTGATCGCGAGTCCGTCGCTTTCCCGCACAATGGGCGCCACCACCACCTCGGCGCCGAGACAAAGGTCGGCGATCATCTTGCGCGCGACCGCCACCTGCTGGGCATCGCGCTGGCCGAGCACCACGAAGTCGGGCCGCACGACATTGAGCAGCTTGGCCAGCCCGGTCGTGACGCCCCGAAAGTGCGTGGGGCGCGACACGCCGCAAAGCGGCTTGCTCACCGCTTCCTCGGTGACGAAGGTCGAGTAGCCGCGCGGAAACATCTCCTCGGCGCTGGGCCGGAACAGCACGCCGACCTTCAGCTCTTCGCAGAGCTTCCGATCCGCGTCCGGCGAACGCGGATACCGCGCGAAATTCTCGCTGGGCCCAAACGCCAGCGGATTGGCGAAGGCCGACACGACGACGATTTCCGCCCGCGTCTGCGCCAGCGCAATCAACGCCGCATGGCCGGCGTGCAGCGCGCCACTCGTGGGCACCAGCGCGAGATGCTGGCCGGCCGGCTTGAGCTGCGCGGCAACCGCGCGCATCTCCTGCACCGATTCAATCGTTTGCATGGAAGCTGGAGGAAAAGGCGAAAGGGCGGCCGGCGGAAGGCTGAAAAACCCCAAATCAGCGCTCACCGCCGGACCCGTTCGCCGAAGACGGGCTTGAACTAACCGGGCGCGGCCAGTTTGTTCAAGTTTTTGCCCACGGAAAATCGACCGACCACAGACCTGCACCCGCTCTCCCATGATCCGGATCAACGAAAATTACCCGAAGCTCGCGGCGTCCTACCTTTTCAGCGACATCGCCAAGCGCGTCAGCGCGTACGTCGCGGCCAACCCGGCCAAACCCGTCATCCGCCTCGGCATCGGCGACGTCACCGAGCCCTTGCCGCCGGTGTGCGTCGAGGCGCTCCATGCCGCGACGGACGAGATGGCGCAGCGCGCGACGTTCAAGGGCTACGGCCCCGAGCAAGGGTACGCCTTCCTGCGTGAAGCCATCGCGCAACACGACTACGCGGCGCGCGGGTGCCGGATCGAAGCCGACGAGATTTTCGTCTCGGATGGCGCGAAATGCGACTGCGGCAACCTCCAGGAGATTTTTGCGCAGGACATCCGGCTCGCCATTCCCGACCCGGTGTATCCGGTCTACGTCGACACGAACGTCATGGCCGGCCGCACCGGCGCGAACGTCGACGGGCGCTATCAGGGCATCACTTACCTGGAGAGCACCGCGGCGAATGGCTATGTGCCGTCCGTGCCCGCCGGCGCCGCCGATCTGATCTACCTTTGCTTTCCCAACAACCCCACCGGCGCCGTCGCGACCCGGGCGCAGCTCGCCGCGTGGGTCGATTACGCGAAAAAGAACAAGGCGATCCTGCTCTTCGACAGCGCGTACGAGGCCTACATCCGCGATCCGCAAATCCCCCACTCGATTTATGAAATCGAGGGCGCCCGCGAGGTCGCGATCGAGTTTCGCAGCTTTTCGAAGACCGCCGGCTTCACCGGCCTGCGCTGCGCGTACACCGTCGTGCCGAAAACGCTGCAGGCCTGCGACGTCGCGGGCCATGCGCACACGCTGCACGCGCTCTGGAATCGCCGGCACACGACGAAGTTCAACGGGGTCGCCTATCCCATCCAGAAAGCCGCCGCCGCCATCTACACCGACGCCGGCCGGCAGCAGACGCGGGCCCTGATCGATTTCTACCTGGCGAACGCGAAATTGATCCGCGACGCGATGACGAAGCTCGGGTTCCCCTGCATCGGCGGAGACAACGCGCCGTACATCTGGGTCAACACCGGCCGTGATTCCTGGGAGTTTTTCGACACGCTGCTGAACAAGGCGCAGGTGGTCTGCACGCCCGGGGCCGGCTTCGGCAAATGCGGCGAAGGCCACGTGCGGATCAGCGCGTTCAACTCGCGGGAAAACGTCGAGGCCGCGCTCGCCCGGATCGCCGCGGCGCTGAAGTAGGAATCTTCAGCGACGTCCACTCGCTCACGCTCGTGGCTACGGGGGCGAAATCTCACTCGCTGGCGCTCGTGGCTACGAGAATCCTGGTTGTAGCCACGAGTGCCAGCGAGTGGAGTGGCTACTTCAGCGCCGCGGCGATCTCCCCCGCGAGTGCTGCGACGGCCTGGCTCAGCGCCGCCGCCAGCGAGCCCTCGTGCTTGCCATCCCAGCGCAGGCCTTGCGCCCGAAACTCGCCGCTCTTCGGCGGCAGGCCGTTCGCGCCGGCCGAGGTCAGCTCCCACCCGGCGCGAAACGCGACTTCGCCATTCGCGAGGCCTTCACAAGCCAGCACGCGAATCGAAAGCGTGGACTGCCCGCCCGCCGCGTCGCGCCGGGCGGCGGCACTCGTGACAACGCGGGCGGCCCCCCGGCGCTCGAGCTCTTCGCGCAACACGCGGCCGATGCCGAGCTCGAGCGACTCGCCCCATCGGGCAAATTCACGGAAATCGATCTCGTTCTCGCTGCGCCGGACGACCATCGGCCGACCGCTGAGGTAATTCGCCACGTCGATCGCGCGCAGCTGCACCACGGGCGCATTGGCCTGGGGCGCGGCGGCACCGGCCGCGGTCGACAACACATAATACTTGGTCGGATCTCTTTCCGCCTGCGGGATTGGGATCGAGCAACCGCTGCCCAGCAGGAGGCACATGAGGCCGGTCAGCGCGCAGGCGCGCGCCCCCGCGCGGTCGGAAGGCGCGCCGGCGCGCTGGCCTGCAGGAAGGCAATCGACGGTTTTCATGGACGCGTATTTCATTCGGGGCGCTTGCGGCCCGTGATGAGGGCATTCGGGTTGCGTTCGAGAAAGTCTGCCAGCCGCTTCACCGCGTCGGCCGCTTCGTTAAGGCGGGCCATCGTGCCGCTCAGGTCTTCGCCCATGCCCTCGTGCGCCGCGATGAAGGCTTGCGCGGTTGCCGCGGTGGTGCGGAACGTCTCCATCGTTTTCTTCGCCTCGGCCAGCGTGGTCGCGAATTCCTTGCTCGTCGGTTCGATTTGCGCGTCGAGTTTCGCGATGGTGGCGCGCAGGTCGGCGATGCCGGCATTCAGGTTGTCGAGCGTCTGCTTGAATTCCGGCTTGTTCGCAAATGCCTCGAACTGCGCGCCGGTTTTCCTCCACTGCTCGGCGAGGCCGCGCAGGTCGACGCCCTCGAGTTCCTTGCGCGCCGTGGCGGCGAACGTCCGGATGTCGCGGGACAAACCGTCGAGGTCCAGCCGCTGCAGGTTCGCCAGCACCTTGCTGAGTCCCGTCTGGAATTCCGAAATCGCCGAGCGCACCGACGGCACCACGACGTACTTGTCGTGCGTGCCGCGGGTTTCATCCGAGGTCTCGCCCGGCTCGGGAAAATCCAGCTGCACGAACAGCAGGCCGGTGGCGAGCCCGGCCACCTCGAGCTTCGCGCGCAGTCCGCGTTGCACGAGCTTCTCCAGCTCGGCGCGGCTCGACACATCGATCGTGCGGCCATGGCTGTCGGTGACCATGTCCTTGTTCAGCTCGCACACCACGGCCACCGTCGAGCGGTTTTTCGAGTTTTGCACGTCGTAACGGACGTTGAGGCTCACCACGCGGCCCACGCGCACGCCGCGCAACTTCACTGCGGAGCCGAGGTCGAGCCCGTGCACCGACTCGTCGAAGTAGACGACGAACCGCTCCGGCTTTTCCCAGAAAGAGAAACCGCCAAACGAGAGCAGCGCCAGCACCCCGAGCGCGAACGCGCCGATCACGAAGGCACCGACGACGGCGGGGCTGATTTTCGTTTTCATGAGGTTTTTGCTGCGCAAAAACCTAGGCGGACGATGTTCATGGGGCCGATCGCCATGTTTGTAGCTCAGCGCTGATCATTGAGGAAATTCACGCGGTCGACCGCGGCTTAGCAATTAGGTTTTCGCGCAGCGAAAACCTCAGGAATTCGGTGACACGCGGATCGCGGCTGTGGGCCGCCAGTTCCCGCGGATTGCCTTCCGCGATGATTCCCTTGTGCATCCGATCGAGCATGATGACGCGATCGGCGATGCTGAAGATCGAGGCCAGCTCGTGCGATACGATGACAATCGTCGTGCCGATGGTCTCGCGGACCTGCAGCACGAGTTCGTCGAGTTTGCGCGACGTCACCGGATCGAGGCCGGCGGACGGCTCGTCGAAAAACACGATGGCCGGATCGAGCGCGAGCGCGCGGGCGAGCCCGGCCCGTTTTTTCATGCCGCCGCTGATTTCCGCCGGATAGTAGTCCTCGAAACCGGTGAGTCCCACCTGCGCGAGCTTGAGCGTGGCAACTTCCTGGATGTCGCGCTTCGAGAGCTGCGTGTATTCCTCGAGCGGCAGCGCAACGTTTTCGCGCAACGTCAGTGATGTCCACAGCGCGCCACCCTGGAACAGCACGCCAAACGTTTTCAAGCGCGCACGGCGGGCGGTGATGCTCGCCGCGCTGAACGGTTCGCCGAAGAATTTCACCGTGCCGCCGCGCGGCGGATTCAGGCCGACGATGTGGCGCAGCAACGTGCTCTTGCCGCAGCCCGAACCGCCGATGATGAAGAACACCTCGCCACGCGCCACGGTGAAGGAGACGTCCTGCAACACGATGTCGTCGTCGTAGCCGCACACGAGGTGATCAACGGCAATTGCCGGGGCGCTGGGATCGATGCTCATGCGGGCCGCCCTCGCCGTACACACCCCGCCCTTCGGGCACCCCTCTTGTTAGAGGGGATTCCGCGAATGCGCTGCCATGTCTTGAATTCCCCTCTAGCAAGAGGGGTGGCACGAAGTGCCGGGGGGTGTGCGTTCGAGTTCATGGCGAGCGGCACATAAATTACTCGGTCTTCATCACCAGCCGAGCGCGTTGAACAGCATGGCGAAAATCGCGTCGGCGATGATCAGCAGCAGCAGCGCGGTGACGACAGCCGACGTCGCGGCGCGACCCACGCCGGCGGCGCTGCGTTCGGCCTGCAATCCGCGCAAACACCCGGCCAATCCGACGATGAGGCCGAACGCGCCGCCCTTGATGACACCCGTCACCACATCCGACAGGTCGACGATCGTCTGCATCTCGATCCAATAGGCGGCGGGCGGAATCGCGAGCAGGCCCATGGCGACGACCATGCCGCCGATGATGCCGAGGGCACACGAGTAAAGCGTCAGCAGCGGCATCATCACCGCAAGCGCGAGCATCCGCGGCAGCACCAGGAATTGCACCGGCGAGATGCCGAGGGTCTCGAGCGCGTCGATTTCCTCGTTCGCCTTCATGTTGCCGAGCGTAGCGGCATAGGCCGCACCGGTTCGGCCCGCCAGCACCACCGCGGTCATCACCGCCCCCATTTCGCGCACCATCGAGAGGCCGATCAGGTCCGCAATCCAGATGTCACCGCCGAACTGCCGGAGCACAATCGCCGCCGTGTAGGCCAGGGTGACACCGACGAGGAACGCGATCAGGCTCACAATCGGCAACGCCATCGCACCGCACTGCTGCATCTCGTGCAAACAATCGCGCCACCGAAATTTCGCGGGGCTGCGCAGCACCTGCATCATGCTGAGCGTGCAATCGCCGACGAACCGGGAGATGTCGTCGGCCTTCTTGACCGTGTCGAGGCTCGCCAGGCCCACGCTCGTCAGGAATGTCTCGGCTCGATCGAGCGGCAGGCTCGTCTCATGCGCCGTCGCGAGCTGCCCGAGCAGCACGCGGGATCGTTCGGGCATCGCGTCCGCGTCGAAATAGGCCCCGGTGATTTGGCACCATTGCCGCGCCTCGAACATCATGAGCAGCAGCGAACTGTCCCATTGCTCCAATCCGTCCGGCCGCAATCGCACCCGGCTCGCGCGCCGGCCGGCGAGCAGTTCGTTCCACGCCGGCCGCGGCTCGGTGATTTGCCACGCCCCGCCGATCGCCACATCGAGCCATTCGCCCTGCAGCTCCGCAGTGGCGCGCGCATCGAGAGTTCCCGGGCGATCGGACATCGCACCAATCCACCGCCGATGTGACCTGCCGCCAACCAGATTCTTGTGCGCCCGGATCGACCGATCCCACCAAACCTTTTCAACCGCGGATTACGCAGATGACGCGGAAAGACATGATCCGCGTCCTCAGCGTAATCCGCGGTCAATGGATTGGGGCTCGGATCCGGCCTTCAGTCACCCCCGGCCAATTCCGCGGTTGATTGCGGGTCGATTTTCACGCAATCGCAGGCTGCCCATGCCGCGCTTCGCCACTCTGCTCCTCGACCTGGATGGCACCCTCGTCGATGCCTTCACCACGATTCACCGCAGCTACACCCATGTCCTGCCCCAGCTGGGACTGCCGGCGCCGACGATGGAACAGGTGCGGCGGGCCGTGGGCGGCGGGCTGGAAAACGCCATGCGGCATTTCGTGCCGGAGGCGCAGGTGGCCGAGGCGGTGCGCCTGCACATCGCGCACACCGACACGATCCTGCTCGACGACGTGAAACTGCTGCCGGGCGGACTCGAACTTCTGCGCGCGCAGCATGCCGCCGGGGTCAGACTCGCCATCTTTACCAACAAGCGTGGCGATCACGCGCGACGAGTCTGCACGCACCTTGGCGTGATGCCCTACCTCGATGCGGTGTTTGGCGCGAAAGACACGACGTGGCTCAAGCCGCAACCCGAGTTCGCCGCCCACGTGCTGGCGCAACTCGGCGCGGCGCGCGAAACCACGCTGCTCATCGGCGACTCCCCTTTCGACGTGAAGGCGGCGCACAACGGCGGATTCGCCTGCTGGGGCGTGACCACCGGCACCCATGACGCGGCCCAGTTGCGCGCCGCCGGCGCCGAGGGCGTGTTCGCCGATCTGTTCGCGGTGCAGGCGGCGCTGGCCTGACAGGCCGGTTTTGGGTTTTGCGTTTTGGGTTGTGAGTTTTGGGTTGTTGGTTGGGCGTACTTGAACTCAAAACCCTAAACCCTAACCCAAAACCGTCGTAATGACCCTCACCCCGCTCGATTGGATCATCATCGTCGTCTACCTGATCGGCTGCCTCGCCGCCGGGTTGTGGATGCGGAAGTTCGTGCGCGGGGTGCAGGACTTCGCGGTGGCGGGCCGCGAGATGGACGTGAACCTCGGCATCGCCTCGCTCGCCGCAACCGAACTCGGCCTCGTGACGATCATGTACACGGCGCAACTCGGCTACGACAAGGGCTTCGCCGGGGCGATGATTGGCGTGATCATGGCGTTCGCGATCTGGCTCGTGGGCAAGACCGGTTTCGTCATCGGGCCGCTGCGCACCGCGGGCGTCATGACGATCCCCGAGCTTTTCGAAAAACGCTTCAGCAAACGCGTGCGCTGGCTCGCCGGCCTGTTCGTCGTGCTCGGCGGCTTGCTCAACATGGGCATCTTCCTGCGGCTCGGCGGCGAGTTTCTCGTCTATGCCACCGGGCTTCCGCCCAGCTGGCTCGAATGGGTCATGACCGCGCTGCTGGGACTGGTCCTGGTCTACACCGCCCTGGGCGGCATGCTCTCGGTGCTGGTGACGGACTATCTGCAATTCCTCGTCATGGGTATCGGAATTGTGGTGACATCGGTCCTCGTGATCCTGCACGTCGGCTGGGGCAATCTGTTCGACGGGATGAACGCCGCCTGGGCCGCCGCCACGGCGCCCGGCGCGCAGGCCGGAACGGCGGCGCATCCGTTCAACCCGTTTCATCCCTCGAGCTTCGGCTGGGGCTACCTCGCCTGGCAGCTGGTGTTCCAGGTGGCCGTGGCCACGACCTGGCAGACCCAAATCAGCCGCGTGCTGGCCGCCCGCGATGCCGACACCGCCCGGCGGATGTACCGGCGCACCTCGTTCTACTTTGTCGGCCGGTTCCTGTTGCCGGGCCTCTGGGGCGCGGCGGCCTTCGTGTGGTTCAGCCAGCACGGCGGGTTGCCCGCCAACCTCGACTCGCTGACGGCGATGCCGCACTATCTCAGCCTGGTGTTGCCCGCCGGCATCATCGGCGTGGTCGTCGCCGCGATGCTGGCGGCCGAAATGTCGACGGATAGCGGATACATGCTCACCTGGGCCACGGTGATCTACAACGACCTCGTCACCCCCTGCCTGCGGCGGCCGCTCTCGTCCCGCGGCGAACTCGTCCTCACCCGCGGGCTGGTGATCGGCATCGCGGTCTTCCTGCTCTTCTACGGCCTGTGGTACGAGCTGCCGGGCAACGCGTGGGATTATCTGGCGGTCACGGGCAACATCTACCTCGCGAGCGTGTTCACGCTGCTGGTCGCCGGCCTGTACTGGCCGCGGGCGAATGCCACCGGGGCGGTCGCCGCGCTCGTGCTCGGCGCGATCGGCCCGATCGTCTTCCTCCTCCTCGGCCACCAATACTCGATTGCCCCGGAAATCGCCGGCGCTTCCTCGTTCAGCCTCGCGGCCGTCGGCATGGTCGTCGGCTCGCTCGCCACGCGGGCGAGGCCGCCGGCGGCCACGAGCGCACCCGCCGCGCCCGCCAGCCGCGTGCCGCCCGCCCCCTCTTCCCTTTCCCCGTCATGAACGCCTTCGTCATTTTCTGGTCGGTCCTGATCTTCGCCTCGATTGCGTGGTACGGGTTCCTCGTCTTCTACGTCGGCATCAAGGCCGGCCGCGAGATTCGCGAGATGACGAAGACGCTCGCGAAAAAGGAGTAGGGCCGTCGCGCCCTGCGCGTCGCCCGCCCGATTTGCGTCGGCCGGCAAACCCGTTTCACCTCGCCGCCGGCCGTGCCTTCGCTTCCTTCCCGCCCTTCCTCCGCCACGCTCACCGGTGTCGTCGAGCGGATCATTTTCCTCAACGAGGAGAACCACTACACCATCGCGGAATTCCGGCCGGACGCGGAACCGAAGCCGTCGGCCGGCGCGGCCGGCGATCGGGCGAAAGCGCGGCCGGAGCCCGTGACGATCGTCGGGCCGCTGCCCGGCGTCGAATGCGGCGAAACGCTGCACCTCACCGGCGAATGGACGCGCCATGCCCAGCACGGCGCGCAATTCAAGATTGCCGGTTTCAAGAGCGAGCTGCCGGCGAGCGTGTATGGGATTCGCAAATACCTCGGCAGCGGTCTCGTGCCGGGCATCGGCAAGGTCTACGCGAACAAGATCGTCGACGCGTTCGGCACCGACACCTTCCGGGTGCTGAGCGAGGAGTCGGGCCGCCTGCGCGACGTCGACGGCATCGGAAAAAAACGCGCCGCGGCGATCAAGCAGGCGTGGGACGCCAAGCGCACCGAGCGGGAACTGTACATCTTCCTCCAGACCTACGGCGTCACTCCCACCCAGTGCGTGAAACTGGTGAAGCACTATGGCGCCGACGCGAAGCGCATCCTCACGACCGAGCCGTACCAGGTCGCCCGGGAAATCGACGGCATCGGCTTCAAGACGGCGGACAAGATCGCGATCAATGTCGGTTTCGCCAACGACGCGCCGCCGCGCATCGACGGCGGCATTTTCTACGCGCTCGAGACGCTGCAGGAGGAAGGCCACACGGCCTTCGGCGAAGGCGAACTGCGCGACTACACCGCCGAGTTGCTCGAGACGAATTCATCACTGGTCGGGAGCCGAATCGCCGCGCTCGTCGAGGCGAAGGCGCTCGTCCGGCAAACGACAGCTGTCGCCGGGATTGCCGTCCCCGGCCACCCCGGCGCGACGAGCGCGGCTGCCACCGCGCTCATCCAGCTCCCGCACAACGATCGCGCCGAGCAGAAAATCGCCGCGACCGTGGCGCGCCTGATCCGCGTCGCGAGCGGGCTGCCGCCAATCAAAATCGACGCGGCGGTGCACTGGGCCGAGCAGAAGGCGGGCTTCGCCTTTCACGAATTGCAGCGCACCGCGGTGCGGGCGGCGTTGCGCGGCAAGTTTTCGATTCTCACCGGCGGACCCGGCACTGGCAAAACCACGATTCTGCGCGCGCTGGTCGAGATCCTGAAGGCGAAGAAGGTCCGCGTGCACCTGGCCGCACCCACGGGACGCGCGGCGCAGCGGCTGGCGGAAACGACCGGCGGACATGCCTCGACCATCCACCGGCTGCTGCGTTACGACGCCGCGGCCGGCGGTTTCACCGCGAATGAAAATGCGCCGCTCGCGACCGATTTCCTCATCGTCGACGAGGCATCGATGCTCGATTCGCGGCTCGCCGCCGCGCTGCTGCAGGCCGTGCCCTCGCGCGCGCACCTGCTGCTCGTCGGCGACACCGACCAGTTGCCGAGCGTCGGCGCCGGCAACGTGCTGAAGGATCTGATCGTGGTCGCCGGGGGCGGCGACCGCGGCCGGCCGGGCTCGGCGCACCCGGCTTCCGCCTTCACCTTTCCCGTCACGCGGCTCTCCGTGATTTACCGGCAGCAGGGGCAGAGCCTGATCGTGACGACGGCGCATGCGATCAACTCGGGCGACCCGTCGCTGCCGCCGGTCGTGCCGGAGGTCGCCGCCGCGCAGGCCTGGAGTGATCTGAATTTCATTGCGGCCATCGACGCCGAGGACTGTGTGCGCAAGGTGCAGCTGCTCGTGACCGAATTCGTGCCGCAGGTGTTGCAATGGCCGCACCCGATCCACGACGTGCAGGTGCTCGCGCCGATGCACAAGGGCACGGCGGGCGTCGCGAACCTGAATGCGCAGCTGCAAGCGACGCTGAATCCGCATGGCCGCGGCCTGCGCGCCCCCGGCGGCGAATACCGGCCCGGCGACAAGGTGATTCAGCTGCGGAACAACTACGACAAGAACCTGTTCAACGGCGACATCGGCCGGGTCGTGAGCGTCGACCCCGCCGCGGGTTCACTCGAGGCGGATTTCGACGGCAACCAGCAGACCTTCGAACGCGCGGACCTCGGCGAACTCGCCCTCGCCTATGCCATCAGCATCCACAAGTCACAAGGAAGTGAATACCCCGTGGTGATCGTGCCGCTGCTGAAGGCGCATTTCATGATGCTTCAGCGAAACCTGCTCTACACCGCGCTCACCCGCGGGAAGAAGAAGGTGTTCATCGTCGGCGATCCCGTCGCCTACGCCATGGCCGTGCGCAACGCCGAAGCCAGGCAACGCATCACCCACTTGCGGGAAAAAGCGGTGCTTGCGCTGGGGTAGGCCCGAGGGCACGCCCCGGCGGGCGGAAGGTCTATTTCGCCATGTTTTCTCGGCCAAACTCTTCTGCGGCGGGCTCGAAGCCGGCTGGGTTCACGCGGTTCGCCCGGTGGACTTCGCACAACGCCGGCCGGCCCTCGTCGTTTTTCCTCGCCGTCCTCGTGATCGTGGCGTGGGCCGTGACCGGTCCGCTGTTCGACTACAGCGACAGCTGGCAGCTCGTGATCAACACGGGCACCACCATCGTGACGTTCCTCATGGTGTTCCTGATTCAGAACACGCAGAACCGCGACTCGCAGGCGATTCACGTGAAGCTCGACGAATTGATCCGCGCCAAGAAAGGCGCCCGGAACTCGCTGCTCAACCTGGAGGAACTCTCCGACGAGGAACTCGAGCAACTGCGGGTCAGCTTCAACCAAATCGCGGAAAAGGCGAGGCAAGGCAGCCAAAACGGGGCCACGACCCAGTCCGACGTGATCGCCGTGACGCGGAAGAAGTGAGCCGCCGTAGCGGCACTTCGCCGTCACGTTGCCCGGGGCGCGGAAAAGTATCGGCGGCCGCGCGGTCGGCGCTACATTGGGCGACAACCCCCATGAAATTCTTCTGTCGCCTGATTGCGTTCGTAATCGCGTGGAGCCTGCCGGCTGTCGCGGCGGGCCAGTCGGCGGAGTCCGAGATTCAACGACTGGACGCGGCGCGAATCACTGCACTGCTGGCGGGCGAGGTCGGCACGCTCGATCGGCTGTACGCCGACCAGCTCGTTTACATTCACGCCAATGGCCGCGTGGACACGAAGGCGGGCTACCTCGCGATGCTGCGCTCCGGCGACCTAACGTATGTGACGCTCAAATACGACCCCGCGCCGCAGGTGCGGGTCACGGGTGACACCGCGGTAGTGACCGGCCGCAGCCAGATCGAGGTGAAAAGCAAGAGCGGCCAGATCACCAAGCGGCTGCTGACCACGACCACGGTCTTTGCCCGCACGCCGGCCGGCTGGAAGGTCGTGTCGTACCAGGGCACGCCGACCACCTAGCACCACTTCGCCGTGGGCCCGCGAAGATCGTCCGATCGGTAGTGTAACGTAATACGTTACACTCCCTCTGAAAATGAAGAAAAGTTTGAGGCCGCGAATGCGCCCGGGAGTCGCGTTCCACCTGGATCCAGCGGCCTGATCCCGTCTCAGGCGCGCGAGGCGATCGCCTCGCCGGGCTTTGGCGGCGGCGGCGCGGCAGCGCTGCGCTCGGCGCGGCGCGCCAGCGCCTCGACCATGGCGGAGAAGATGAACTGGTGGAACGGATACAGGCCGTACCAGTACACGGTGCCGAGCAGGCCATTCGGGGCGAACAGCGCGGTCTGCACCAGCCGGGTGCCACCCTCCTCCGGAAAAGTTTCCCATTGGAGCCAGGCGCGGCCGGGCAGCCGCATTTCGGCGCGCAGGCGGAGCAGCCGGGGAGGTTCCGCGACTTCGACCCGCCAGAAGTCGAGGGCCTCGCCGGGCAGAATCTCGTCCGGATGCCGGCGCCCCCGCCGCAAGCCCGGCCCGCCGGCAATCCGATCGATCGCCCCGCGCACCATCCACGCCCACTCCCACGCGGGCCAGCCCCGCTCGCCCCCGATGCCGCTGAAGGCCCGGTACACCGCGGCCGGGGGCGCGGCCACCAGGCGCGAGCGGCGCTCGCGGGCGAGGCCCTCGCGGTCGACCAGTTCCGCCGTCGGCCCCTGCCCCAGCGCACCCGACCAGCGCGTTTCAATCTCGGCGCGCTGCACCCGCTCGAGCGCGAGCCGCACGGCGGTTCGGTAGGAAATTGGCGCAATTCGCGGAAACAGCTGCCGCGCCTGGGCCGTGTCGGCGACGAGCGACTGGACCATGCCCTGGACGATGGGCACGGCGATCGCGTTCGGAATTGGCGTCACCGCGCCAATCGCCCGCGCCGCCAGATGCGGCATCAGCGCCGGCAGCGTGAAAATCCACCGCCGGAGTCCGCGCACCTCGGCATACGTTTCCAGCATGCTGCGAAACGTGATCCGCTCGCTGCCAATGGCGACCACGCCCATCGCCGGCCGGTCACAAGCGCCCACGAGGTACGCGAGCACGTCGCGGATCGCGATCGGCTGCACTTCGTGTTCAATCCACGCCGGCGCCAGGATGATCGGCAGTCGCTCGGTCAGGTACCGCACCATCTCGAACGACGCCGATCCCGATCCGACCACCGGTCCGGCGCGAAATTCGGTCGTCGACACCAGCCCGGCGAGCAGCGCACCGACTTCCGCGCGGCTGGTCAGGTGTTCGGAAGCTGTACCGGGCGGCTGGATACCGCCCAGATAGATCACGTGCTGGACCCCCGCCTTCCTCGCCGCCTCGCCAAAACGCCGCGCCGACCGCCGATCGCGCTCGGCGAAGTCCCGGCCGGCGCTCATCGCGTGGACGAGATAATAGGCGGTGTCCACGTGCCGCAGCGCGGCGTCGAGCCCTTCGCCCGTCAACACGTCGCCGCGCGCGACCTCCACCGCGCCGGCCCAGCGCCGGCCGGCAATCCGCCCGGGATCGCGCACCAGCACCACCACGTCGCGGCCCACGCCAAGCAGCCGCGGAACGAGCCGCCCGCCCACGTACCCCGTCGCGCCGGTCACGAGAATCCTGTTCACCGCGTGGCGAGAGCAGACCGGATTCCACGCGAGAGGACAAGGTCGCAATCCGCGCGCGAGGCCCGCTGGCCCCAATATCGATGTGGTCCTTTCACGTTTACGACGATTGCAAACCGCGGAATTCTTGACCGCGGATCGCGCTGATTACGCGAATAATGGCAGGAGAAATTCCGCCGATCCACGTACTCCGCGTGCTCCGCGGTCAAATGCCTTGGCGGCGGTGGTTGCGACCTTGCATCGCGTTCAGGCGCCACCGATTCATTGCGTTGCGCACCGCGGTTGCTTCCCGGCCAATCGTTCTCGTTCCTCGTTCTCGCAATCGATCTCTCCCTTCCGAGATAACGAGGAACGACTGCGGGCACGAGAACGACACAACCCCGCAATCTTCGGTTGCCGCAGAGCGTCGCGCGAAGAATTCGCGCTCGCCCTCCTTCGTCAAGTTGCGGCCCAAACCCAAATTCTTTTTATCAGGTAGTGTAACGTATTACGTTACACTGTAGATCAGGTGATTTCTGCGGGTACTCAATGGAACACCGCTAGCCACGCTAGGCGGCCGGAGCGGCGAACGGCCAGCGCGCGGTGGCGCGCGCCCACCCGAAATAGCAGGCGACGCCGACGGCGAGCGTGCCGAGCGCGAAGGCGATCACCTTCGGCGGCGTGGTCGCAAACACCAGCAGCCAGCCGACCCCGGCGATCAGCAGGGGCAGCGGGTACAGCCACACGCGATACGGCCGCGGTAACGTCGGCGCGTGCCGGCGCAGCCACCACAAGGCGACGATCTGCCCGACAAACTGAATCAGGATCCGCGCGGCAATCAGCGTGTCGATGACGACGCCGAGCGTCACGAAACTCGCCGCGACCGCGAGCACACCGAGGACCACGAGCGCCACATGCGGAAAGTGGCCCCGCGGATGCACCCGGCCGAACACCCGGAAGAACGTCCCGTCGTTCGCCGCGGCGTAGGGAATCCGCGAATACCCGAGGAGCAGCGCAAACAGCGAGCCGACGCCGGTCCAAACGACGAGCATCGTGAATACCTCCGCCGCGGGCCGGCCCCACAGCCGCTCGACGAAGACCGAACCGATGAAGTTGGCGATTTCCGGATGCTGCTCGGCCGGCACGAACTCGCGCCACGAAATCACGCCGTTGATGCTCAGGTTCAGTCCCACGTAGATCACGGCCACGACGACCAGGCTGGTGATGACCGCGCGCGGGATCGTGCGGCCCGGCTCCTTCACCTCGTCGCCGAGGTAGCAGATGTCGTAGTAACCGAGGAAATCGTAGATGCCAATCCGGGCGGCCGCGCCGAGTCCCAGCAGGAAACCGAGCGAAAACCCGATCGGACTCGCCGGAAAATCAAAGGCCTTGCGCGCGTCGAAATGCAGCGCCCCGCCGACGAGAATCACGCCCACGGTGATCAGCACGCCAACCCACAACACGAGCGTGAGTCGCGCGATGCTCGTGATGCGGCGGTAAAGCAGCGCGATATTCAGGAAGCCGAGGACCATCACGAGCAGCGCCCCGCGCCCGGACAATCCGCCGCCGGCCGTCGTCATGCCGGGCCAGAGGTAATCCAGGTACTGGGCGATCCCGATGTAACCGGACGCGATCTCCATCGGGCCGCTGAGCACAAACTGCCAGAGGAAGAGAAACGCCATCAGGCGGCCCCACGTGTGCGGATTGAAGCCTTCCCGCAGCCAGCGATACGTGCCGCCGGAGCCCGGGAGCGCCGCGCCCAGCTCGCTCCAAATCAATGCATCCGGCAGGGTGATACAGAGCGCCACCAGCCAGCCGAGCAGCGAATGCGGCCCGGCCAGCGCGGACATCAGCAGCGGTATCGTGATGAACGGCCCGACGCCGATCATGTTTGCCATGTTCAGCGCCGTCGCCGGCAGCAACGTCAATTGCCGCTCCAGCGGCGGCGAAGCGGGCGGTGCGGACGCGGCGGGAGGGGGCTCGACGCTCATGCAGAACGCGAGCGATATGCGGCGATCGCCG
>Ga0080064_1003423_pt1 | contig 22982 bp, 19 predicted proteins | sample Subgrocontami54m_FD_69260 | JGI IMG/M metagenome (GOLD analysis project Ga0080064, IMG submission 69260) | Subsurface groundwater microbial communities from S. Glens Falls, New York, USA - GMW46 contaminated, 5.4 m (SPADES assembly) (version 2) ...
TGGGGTTCGTGCATCGATACTTCTGGGATTTGAAAACGGAATCCGGGTCTATACTGGAGCCGTGGCAACGGGCAGCTTCGCCGAGACGATTCATTCGAACCGAAAGCGCCTCTCCCGATGAATCTCACCTCCATCCGATCTCTCCTCCGAGACACGTTTCGCGAGTGGCGCCGCGATAACACCTCGCAGATGGCCGCCGCGCTGGCCTTTTACAGCCTGTTTTCATTGGCTCCTGTGACGATTGTTGCGACGGCGATTGCCGGCTTGATCTTCGGGCAGGAGGCGGCGCAGAGCGGAATCCTGGAGCGGATTCGCAGTGTCGCCGGCAACGAAGTGGCCGGAGCGATCCGAGGCCTGAGCGGCCTGATCGGAGGTGGCGGCGGCGACGCCCCGCGCATCACTGCCACCCTCTTTGGCATAGCAGCATTTCTCGCGGGTTCCACCGCCGTCTTCGTCGACCTCCAGGGTTCGCTCAACGTCATTTGGCAAGCCCACCCGAAACCCGGCGGCGGCGTGCTCAGCATCGTCAAGAAGCGGTTCCTGCCATTCCTGATGGTCGTGGGCATCGGTCTGTTCCTCACCGCTTCGTTCGCGGTGAGCGCCGCTCTTTCGGCCTTGACCAAATACCTCGGATATCGCCCGGCCCTGCCCCTTTATCTCTCGCCCCACGGCGCCATCTCATTCGTTACCATTACCATTCTTTTCGCCATGATCTACAAGCTCCTGCCGGACGCCAAAATCCTCTGGAGCGACGTTTGGATCGGCGCCCTGGTCACCGCGTTTCTATTTACAATCGGAAAGTCGCTGATCGGGTATTACTTGGGAAGCAGCCTGGTCAGGCCGGTGAATGGCAGAGCCGGATCGCTGATTGCCTTCCTCATCTGGATCTATTTTTCGGCGCAGATTTTCTTCCTCGGAGCCGAGTTCACCCACGTCTATGCGTCCAAGCTGGGATCAAGAACCGTCCCCCCGCCCAAGCGGCGCTGATGGTGAAGCCCACGCCGCGCCAGAAATCTCTCCAAGAGCGTCCCGCGTCCCTCCGTCGCACCCGTAATGGGATTTCTATGCGCCGCATTCGACGAATGCACCCGTCTATATGTCGCTGCGCACCAGCTTCACCAATTTCACCAATTGGTGTATTGGTGTTATCATTTCATATATGAGACGCGCCACAGTGACCATTCCCGACGATCTCTCCAAGGCGGTGGATAATTATGTCCGGACACAGGAGGCTCGGCCGCCGCTCACGGCAGTGATTCAGGCTGCCTTGCGGGAATATCTGACCGAGCGAGGTTATTTGAAGGCTCCCGGACCCCTCCGGATCACCCCCGCGAAGCCCGGCAGCGGCCACCGTGATGTGAGTCTGGCCCATGACCGCTACCTAACGCTCCGATGAAACGATCCGTCCTCGCCGATACGGGTCCGCTCTATGCCGCCGCCGATTCCGACGATGCGCTACACCAGCGAGCACACCGCGAGTTGAAGCGTCTTGCCAGCGACAAGCGTGAAGTCCTCGTCGCATACCCGACGCTCCTGGAAGCATATACTCTTGTCCTGTATCGCTTAGGGAAACAGGCTGCCTCTCCCTGGTTGGCTGAGATTCTACGCGGCGCTGCCGTAATCAATCCCACTCCCCAGGATTATCACGAAGCCATTGCCAAGATCATGGCTTTGCCGGATCAGCCCATCACGTTAATCGACGCGACGCTCTCGGTCTTGGCTGCCCGTTTGGGTATTGAAGTATGGACCTACGATCATCACTTCGATGTCATGCCCACGGCCGTTTGGCGCTAAAGCATTCCTGTAGTCCCGGAATTTCCCTGCGTCATAGCGTCGCGCATCCCTACTTGATCCCGATCAGCGGCCAATAGAACGGCACGATCAGCAGCATCAAGAGCGACTGCGTAATCAGAAAGAACAGCCCGACCTTGAATACGTCCTTGGCATTGAAGCTCCCGAAGGTGTATCCCGCAATCAGCACCAGCGATTGGTAGATGAATAGTTTCCCGCCAGTCGCAAAGCTCCAAATCATTCCGAGCGCCAGCGGATTCAGGTGGTTCTTCACCGCAAAGTTCATCACCAGCGGCATCGAGACCGCAATCATCGAGGTCTCCGACGCCAGCACCAGGTGCGCCAGGAAGGCCGCCCAGTAGAGGATCACCGTCGAGTGCATCACGTTGTGGATATAAGGCCCCAGGAACCGGAACAGCGAGTCGGCTACCACGTCGAGCGCCTTGGTCTCGCGCATGGCCTCCGCCATGCTGATGTTTGCGCCCATGAAGATCACGATGAAAAAATTGATCTTCTTCGTCGCTTCGGCCGACAGCGCGCCAAGTCCCGGCAGCGTCGCCGCCAGCCCGATCCCCAGCCCGATAATCGCCGGGTTGATGCGATGCCAGTAGTCCGTCGCCCATAGCCCCACCGCTAAAACTGCCCAGAAGGCGGCTTTCTTCTCTCTTTCGCTCCACGGACCCAGCGACGCGAGCTGCTGCTGCAGCACCGCCTTGCCTCCCGGCAGTTCGTCCTTCTCGGGCGGATAGAGCTTTTTGACCAGCCACCACGCCGCCACAATGTTGATGGCATCGAGCGGCAGGTACGCGATGAACCACTGGCTCCAGTAGACCGGCACGTGTCCGAAGCGCTCGATCAGCGTCCGCGCCAGAATCGACGGAGTGCTCGCGATGATGCTTTTGTCGAAGAGCGTCGCGCAGAACGTAATCGCCAGAATCATCGCCCGCGCTGCGTTGCTCTTGTGGTCCAGCCCGAAGCTCCCCACCACTCCGAGCGCGATCGTCCCCAGCAGAATCACGCGCGGCGGCCCGGCCGGTATCATGAACGCCATCACGAAACCCGTCAGGATCACACCCATCAAAATCGTCGAGTACGACGTTCCGCCCCACGCCAGAATCCGGTATGCGATGCGCCGGTCCAGTCCGCTTTCGGTGACCATCGCGCCGATGAACAGCGCCCCCAGCAGAAACCACGGATTCTCGTTGCTGAATCCCCGGAAGGCCACCTCGGACGGCACCACCTTCAGCGCCCAGAAGAGCCAGCATCCCACCAGCCCCGTCATGGCGTGCGGGATCACCTCCACGATCCAGAAGATCACCATGAAGGCCCCGATCGCCAGCGCATGTTGCGCCCGCGGTTCCAGCGGCAGCGGAGCAAACCAAAGGGCCACAGCCGCAAGAATCCCCACCGCGGCTCCCGCGATTTTTCCCACCCCGATCCGCTCCGCGTGGCCGGCCGGTGCTACCGGTGCTACCGATGTTGCCATGATGATACTTGAGAACGATGCCTGACGATGATGGTTGATCCTTGGAAGAACAATCCGAGCCGCGACCGAAAGGGAGCGGTCCCCGCTAGCGAGCGGTCACCGCCCTACTCTTCAATCAGCGGGCTTTCTTCGTCCAGAAAACGCTTGCCGCAGTAGGGACATGCCAGTTGGATCTTCTTGTGGCGCAGTTCTTCGTGGTGGCAGTAGAAACGTCCTTTGCACTCCGGACAGGTTACCCAAAATATTTTGACCATGATGACTTTCTCCGGACCGAGCCCCGCGCCGCTATTGATACGCGCCGTAAGGTCTCTTATCGTCCCTCTTCCATTCCGGCCAAAGAGGAACGAAATTATTCCGGTTCGGCATTTGAATTTTCGGCAGGCTCTTGGCATCGATCACATCGCTCTCCTGAATGATATCGTTCTTATATAGCAGGAAAGCGGTCAGCGCGTAAACCTCGTCCGGTTTGAAGGAGCCTCCCTGTTTGGGTGGCATGGCGCGGTTGATGAAATCCCAAATCGTCGTGGCGAAGGGCCAGTAACTTCCAATGCTCCTCTGAACGTGAAGCGATGTCAACGTGCCCTGGCCGCCCATCAGGCGGGGAGCGCCCTTGCCGCCCTTCAGGTCTGCGCCGTGGCAGACCGCGCATTTCTTGGTATAGAGATCCGCGCCCTCCTTGGCGGTTCCGCTCCCGGGTGGCAACTCCTTTCCCGCGGGACCCACCGAGATGTCCCAGGTCTTGATTTCATCCGCGCTGGGAGTCTTGCCGACATTTTTATAGTCGGGCGTCTGACCGAGCGCCACGGCACAACAGGCAAAGACCATCGGCAGGAAAATTTTACGCATGCCCATTTTTGATGCTCCCATCGCGGTTCACCTTCCAAGGCTGGATGGCGTTGAAGATGTTAATCGGATTGGTGGTTTCCTTCCAATACTCCAGGTTCACTTTCCAGACTTTGCTCAATTCCGCCAGAGTCGGCTGGACCTGGTCGATGTCATCCGTGCAGCGGGACATCAGTGTAGTTTCTTTTCCGTCCCACTCCCAGTTGTAGCGGAAGCGGGTGTGGGCGATGCGATGAATCGGCGTCTGGAGCTGCGCTTCCTTCCAGGTCTGGCCGCCGTCGGTAGACACTTCGACCTTGCGGATGCTCCCTCTGCCGGACCAGGCGAGACCGGTGATCTCGTAGAACCCCGGGCCCGCGAGCTGCTGTTCGCCGGAAGGCCGCGTGATGACCGACTTGGGCCCCATCTCGAACATGAACCACCGGGCTTTGCCGTCCAGCCGGATGCTGGAGTAACCCGCCGCCTCCATTTTTTGCATGTAAGGCTGGTCCACCAGCTTGATTCGCCTCAGCCACTTGATGTTGTGGACTCCCGAAAAGCCCGGGATCACCAGTCGCAACGGGTAACCGTTTTCGGGACGCATCGGCTCGCCGTTTTGGGCGTAAGCGACGATTATGTCCTCCATGGCCTTCTCGACCGGCAGGCTCTTCGAATGCTTGCCCGAGTCCGCCCCTTCGGCGACCAGCCAGGTGGCCCCTTTTTGCACCCCGGCCTCCTTCAGCAGCGTCGAGAGCAGCACCCCGGTCCATTCGCTGCAACTGGTCCGCCCGTGCGCTTGCACCGTCTTGGCCTTCTTCACGGACTCGGCGCTGTTGTCGTTGCATTCCAGGAAATGAACCCGGGAGACGGAAGGAAGGCGCTTCAGCTCGTCCATTGTGAAAATCAGAGGACGGTCCACCATGCCGTGGATCAGGAGACGATGCTGCCGCGGATCGACGATGGGCACTCCATAGTGCGTATTCATGTAATGAAGCGCGTTCGGCGTGATGATCCCCGAGAGGTCCTGGAGCGGAGTGAATCCGGGAACCTCCGGCGGCATGGAGCGCAGCGAGTGCTCGTAGGGAGACCGCTCCCCATAGCCGCGGAAACCTCTAGCGTCCATTTCGTTGGATGCGGGCCCGGATGCCGCTGGCCCTGGAGTTTGGGCGCTCGCCGTCCGCATCGCACCCACCGCCATGCCGGCCAGCACGGCGCTGTTCTTCAAGAATCGCCTGCGATTTGGTTCCTTTGCCTTCATGTCTCCCCCTTCTTGTTATCGATTGTCCGATATTCTACCACTTCAAGGCAGCCCACGCAGGCAATAGTGCCGCCGCCCTCCGCCAGTAGAGTATTGCGTCACATCTAACACCAGAAATTGGCGTTAGTCAAGGAAAGGTACGTTATACTTCGTTCGCTGATCCTTACAAGTGTTATCACCCTCAGCTCATTACCCTCAGCGACAGCCGTTACCCTCATCGAAACGAACGACTTGCCTTTCATTTCGATTCCGCACTTCCGTCTCCCGACGCCTGCTGTTTCGCACACCTCTTCCCTCCGCTCACACCGCCATCTTAGCAAACCGTTCCATGAGCGCAAGCGCTATCCCCCGCAATTTCCGTAATTATCACCTTTCGCGCTTTTCAAAGCTTTTGCGCGATCGGACCCCGCAGGCAATGGCAGCGCTTCCGATTCGCCGCACCATACTCCGAACAGCAATCGCGTCAATGGTGACCAAACGTATGAGCAATACTGAACTGACACGCAAACTCCCCGCAGGATATAAGAGCTTAGGTGCGGGCTTGTTGAAGCCAATCGCTCGCGGCGGGACCGAGTATCGATATTTACGGAGGAGGTTTTATGAGATATCTACGAATTTTGGCTTTGAGTGTTGCGACACTTTTGGGGGTTTCCAGTTGGGCGGTCGGGCAAGACTGGGCCGGCACCCAGCGGGATAGAGACGCTAATCGGGATAGCTTGATCAACAGCCCAGCATTCCGCCAGGGGAAGCGGCAAGGGGAGCGGGATGCCCTGAGCAATCGTCGTCCAAACTGGCGAAGTACGCGCTGGAATGACCAGCGTAGCCGCCGTGATTATGAGATTGGTTACAAGAGCGGTTATCGGGATGCAGCCTACCAAGCCTATTACGGCAGCGACCAGACTTATGGCCGAAATGACAACCGTGGGTATGACGAGCGTGGAACTGGATACCCTGATCGTGGAAATGGGAGTGGAAATGGGAGTGGATACGGCGATCGTGAAAGTGGCTATTCCAATTCCGGAGACGGCCGCAATAGCAACGCTTCAGGCAGCCTGACCATTCAGCCGAATAACGTCATCACGTGGCAAACCAATGCGCCCAATGCTCGCGTTTATGTTGCGAAGGACAACAAACCGGAACAGGCCTTCGCCGAAGGCCGTACGGGATCGCAAGGCGCACCATGGATCGAGCAAGGGCACCAGTTCGTTTTCATTTTGCGGGATCTTAACGGAAATGAACTGGCCAGGCAGCAACTCGACCTCCGCTCGTCCTCGAACCAATACCAGCGGGGAAACCGCTAACTGCGGCAATCCGCGGCAGCTTCCGCTTCAATTAGGACGCTGCTTGTTGTCGAATGCCCGGCGCGGAACGCTCACCCGTCGCCCGCTGTTTCCGCCGGGCATTCGCGGAGAAGGCTGGTAAGCTGCGTGAGTAATGCCGGGCTTAGTACTGCCGGCCATCGAACAGAAATTGAGCGTGTAGGCGCGGCAAAGGAGTCTTTCCATGAGAATATTTAAGAACCTGGGAATGCTGTTGCTGGGCATCTGGCTCGTCTTGACCGGGCTACTGCCTCTGTTCCATCCGAATTTTTCGGGACTGGGAACCATCATGGCTATCCTCGCCATTGCGGCCGGTGTCCTGATCCTCGTCGGACGCTAGCCGAAACTCGCCCTCCACCGGCTCACCGAATTGATGTTGCCACTCATCGAAAAGTAACCGAAGCGCTGCTGGAAGTGTTTCCGGAGGCGTTTGAAATCTTGGAACAATCCGCTGGAGCATTGCCTGGCTTATTACCTCGTGCCATCCAAGAAATTTTCCCCTCTGCAAATCGAATAACAACGGGAGGCCGTTTTTTCTGGAGCCAAGAGCCCCCCGCTCCCATTGACTTTCCGCGAAGATGGACCTACGATTCTGCATCGGGGTCATGATCAGAAACCAGTCAGTGGGAGGCTTCCATGAGTCCAGCGAAAGGATTTCGGACGTCCGCGGCATTGGTGTTTTTGAGCAGCGTATTCGCTTCCAAACGCGCCGTACGGCTTTGGTTTGTCATCTTCGCACTGAGTTCCGTCCTGATTCTCGGTTCCAGGGGCTTTGCTCAAACGGCCAGCGGGCTGATATCCGGCGTCGTGCAAGACGAAAGCGGCGCGGTGGTCCCCGGCGCGAACGTTACCGTCACCAACGTGGAAACCGGAATTACGAGGTCGGTTTCTACCGATTCGGCCGGCCGGTACCGTGTGCCGGGTCTGATTTCCGATCATTATGAAGTGCAGGCGCAACTCAGCGGATTTCAAACCGAGGTGCGAAAAGGAATCGAACTGACCGTGGGAAGCGAAGCTGTGATCAATCTGGCCCTCAAGGTGGGACAGGTTGCCGAAAAAACCGTGGTGACCGCCGAGGCGCCCCTGGTGGAGACGAACACCAGCGCCCTTTCCAGCTTGGTAGATGAAGACACCATTCACGATCTGCCGCTCAACGGACGCAGTTTCGATCAGTTCATCAGTTTGCAATCTTCCATGCCGGTAAACTACTACCGTGGAAATCAATCAACCACTGGAGCGGCAAATGCATTTAGCGTGAACGGGGCAAGGTCACAGTCCAACCTATTCCTCATCGATGGACAGCAAATGATGGGCTCGGGCGCGCAAAACACACAGCCGGGCGGCGTCCTGGGGAAAATGCTGGGCGTAGATGCCGTGCAGGAATTTTCCATCATATCCAGCAACTACAGCGCCGCATACGGCAAGAAGGCCGGTGGCGTCATCAACGTCGTAACCCGCTCCGGCAGCAATGGTCTGCACGGCTCCGCGTTCGAATTCCTCCGAAATTCGGCTCTGGACGCCAGGAACTTTTTCGATGATACCGAAACTGTGCCTCCGTTCAAGAGGAGTCAGTTCGGCGGGTCCATCGGAGGGCCGATTAGGAAAGACCACACGTTCTTCTTTGGGAATTTCGAGGCCTTGAGGGAAAATTTGAGCCAAGCCAGCGTCAGTATCGTCCCGGACAACGACGCTCGCCAAGGTCTCCTGCGGGACGCCAGGACGGGCCAACTGGTCAACGTGGGCGTCGCGCCTGCCGTGAAGCCTTATTTCGTTTTGTTCCCCGAGCCCAACGGGCGCAACTTTGGAAACGGAACCCAGGAATCCCTCAGTTCACCCGCTGAAGTAAACCGGCAGGACTTCTTTCTGGTGCGGGTAGACCACAAGATTTCGGACAAAGATACTATTTTCGGCCGCTACTATTTTACTCAGGCCCATCAGGATGAGCCGCTGGAAAATCCTGTTTTTGCCCAAGACAACGGCACCCGCGATCAAATGGCAACACTGGAGGCAAAAAGAGTTTATTCGACGCTCCTCAATGTGTTTCGGGTGGGCTTCAGCCGGGCACGCCTGCTGAACACCAGCCATTCCAGAATCCCCTTGAACAGCTCTCTCAACTTTTTGCCAACGGCCGACACGGTAGGGCAGATCAATTTTGCCACACAGTCGTTTGCTGGAAATGTCACCAGGGCCGGAGGTTCGTCGGGTGTAAACGTGACGAGCGCGGCGAATCAGTTTGAGTATGGCGATCAAGTGTTTCTGTATCGTGGAGCGCATTCGATACAGTTCGGGATCGGCGTGCAGAGAATTCAGCACAACGAGGCCACCTATACCCAATCCGCCCCGCGCGGCAACTTTTTGTTTCCCGATCTGCAGAGCTTTCTTCAAGGGAGGCCCTCACGCTTCACCGCGGCAGACCCGCGCGGCGGCGATCCGCATAAGTCGTGGCGGATGAATTATATTGCTCCCTACTTTCAGGACGACTTCAAAGTGCTCCCGGGCCTGACCCTGAATCTGGGACTGCGCTACGACCTGATGACGGTACCCACCGAAGCCAGCGGAAATCGCATCGCTAACTTCCGCACACACTTGGTAAACGGGGTCACCGTGATCAACAGTTCGCCTACCCTTGGCAGTCCCTTATACCGGTCCCACCACACTCTATTCTCTCCCCGCGTGGGGCTAGCGTGGAATCCCAAGAACGATGGCAAATTGGCCATCCGGGCCGGATTCGGGATCTTCAATGACTTGGTTGAGAACGAGTTTCGATTCTACGGCCCGAATAACCCTCCCTACATGGGTGTTGTGCAGGTTTCTAATCCTCCGTTCCCTTTGGGTTTTGCCGGAGGACTTGGCGCCACGCCCACGGTGAATGCGGATGGCGTCGATCCCAATTTAAGGCAGCCCGCGCGACTGCAATATAATTTGAGCATTCAACGGCAAATCACGGCCAACACGTTACTGAACGTGGGGTACGTGGGCTCTCACTCCTATCATTTAGCGCGGCTGACGGATTTCAACACCAGGGTCTTCCAGTTTCTCGCGGATGGAACGAAGTTTTTCCCGGCGGGTGGACCCAGAATCAATCCTGCTCTGGGAACCAGCCGGATCATCGAGTTCGATGGCGATTCCTCCTATAACTCGTTTCAGATGGAGTTCGTTCAACGTCTGGCTCACGGGCTGCGCTACAAGGCCTCGTACACGTTTGCCAAGAACCTAGACGTAGGTTCCGGACCTGTGTCAGCCCAGGCGTTAGGAACTCCTCCCGCAAGCATGGACTCGTACGACCCCAAGAGAGATCACGGTCTGTCTACCTTCGATGTAAGGAATTCAGTTGTGCTGAATTTTACGTACGACTTTCCCTGGAATGGCAAGACGGGAGCTGCGGGCAAAGTTCTTGGTGGATGGCAGCTAGGCACGATTGCCACCATCAGAGATGGACAACCTTTTTCCGGCTCAACCGGCTTCAATCAGTCCCGAGATTCGGCATACAACACCACGGATCGGCCGAACTTAAAGCCAGGGGCGAATAACAACCCCGTTCTGGGCGGGGCAGACCACTATTTCGACTCAGGCGCCTTTGCGGTTCAGGCGCCCGGCACCTACGGAAACCTCGGCCGCAACACGATCATTGGGCCTGGACTGTTTAATATGGATGTGAGTCTTGTGAAGTTAACGAACGTGAACGAACGCTTGAAAGTGGATTTTCGGGCCGAGTTTTTCAATCTTCTCAATCGCGCCAACTTTGGTTTGCCGAATACCGAGATATTCGCAACGAACGGTACGCCGTTGCAGTCGGCCGGCCGTATAACAGCTACCACGACAACCTCACGTCAACTGCAATTTGCCCTCAAATTGATATTTTGAGGAGGCCGGGGAACGCAGCCACGCTGAATTCCCATCGGCCATCAATCGGGGGTTGAATCTGAACAACCGCTCACAACACGGATTGTGAAAATGGAATCACCACTCTGGAACTCCTAGTTCAATCCGCTGTTGGCGCCTCATCTTTCCCGCCCGGGAGTCGGACTCCCAGGGCCTTGGGTACGCGCCCTCGGCCCGGCGGCTTTACCGGCAAGATCGCTTCGGTGATGCTCGATGATGCCGTTCCAATTGACTTTCGACAATCATGAGCGTTTATATTGAATCGCTTTCGTAGAAATATTCTTGTGCGTAGATTTTGTTGTCGAAAGTTTTTTTGTAACACGCTCGAAGCAGTCTTAATTTTTTAAGGAACAGGGAGGTCGGGATGGCGAAGGATTTGCGTACGTTTTTGAAGGACTATGAGGAAGCGTATCCAGGGGAGGTGGTGCGGATCCAGAAGCCGATCAGCTCGAAGATGGAAGTGACGGCGTTGGTGATCCACGCGGACAAGCAGTGGGCGGAGCCGCCGGTGATGATCCTGGAGAACCTGATCAATCACGAAGGGGTGAAGAGCGCGCACCCGTCGATCGTGAATCTGTTTGCGAGCCGGACGCGGTGTTGCTGGTCGGTGGGAGCGGAGTCGCGGACGTATGCGCGGCACCTGTTTCACAAGGGGATCGAGGGAGGAATCGCGCCGGTCGAGATCGAGCGGAGCCAGGCGCCGGTGAAGCAGAACGTGCAGAAGGGGAAGGATGTGGACGTGTACCGGTTTGCGCCGCTGGTGCATCACTATCTGGACCCGGGGCCGTACACGAGTTCGGGATCGTGGCTCTGTTACGATCCGGAGACGGGGAACGACAACAGCACGATCCAGCGGGGATGGATCGCGGCGAAGGACGAGATCCGGTGGTGGCCGATTCAGCAGAGCGACAATCACCGGATTCTGCAGAAGTACACGGAGCGGGGAGAGGATATGCCGGTGGCGTGCTGGATCGGGCATCATCCGGCGGGGATGATCGGATGCAACCTGGGAGTGGCGCCGGGAGAGAGTCACTTGAAATCGGCGGGAGGAGTGCTGGGAGAGCCGATGCGGATGGTGGCGTCGGAGACCTGGGGGAGGAAGTTTCTGGTGCCGGCGGATGCGGAAGTGGTGATCGAAGGGATAGTGCCGGCGGGATTGCGAGGGCCGGAAGGGCCGTTTGGAGAGGCCTGGGGACACACCGGAGGGCAGCGCTGGACGCCGATCGTGAAGGTGACAGCGGTGACGTACCGGAACCAGGGATACTGGGTGTCGAACATGATCAGCCACAAGGACGAATGGTCGGGGTCGTTTGCGGACAAGCGGTCGATGGTGGCGCTGGAGATTGCGACGAAGGCGGTGTCGACGGTGGTGGATGTGAGGAACTCGCCGCATCCGGGAGTGGTGTTTGTGCAGTTGAACAAGAAGCGGCCGGGAGAAGCGATTGAAGCGGGATTGGCGGCGGCGGCCTCGAAGTACGGCAACAAGCTGGTGATCGTGGTGGACACGGACATCGATATTTATGATGAGCAGGACATCTGGCTGGCGCTGGCGTCGCGAGTGCAATGGGACACGGATATCCATGTGATCCCGGGGGGACGGGGAGCGAGCACGGACCCGTCGCTGATCCAGGACGGGATGACGGCGAAGATCGTGATTGACGCCACGAAGCCGCTGGCATCGGAGCGTCCGTTCTCGTCGCGCAACAGCGTGCCGGCGGAGATTCTGGAGAAGATCAAGCTGGCGGATTACATTCCGCAGCTGGTAAGGGAGGTAGCGAAGATATGCTAAGTCAGGTGAAATGCCCGCACTGCGGGAAGGATATGAACATCACGACGGACGACTTCAAGCAGAACCCGGAGGAGAAATATTGCTTCTGCGGATTCTGCCGGAAGGAGTTTCCGGTGCTGGAGGGCAAACCCCGCCCCCCCTTGAACTGATTTCGCTGCCATGTCCTGAGACGGTGGATTGCAACCGAAACGCAGCTCGCGATAGCGGGGCGATGGAAGCATGGGCTATTTGCCTTGACAAGACCATGACAGCAGGTGTAAGACTTTTGTAGTTTGGTCAGGGAGGCACATAGTGGCAGATCCCTCGTCTGCCACGGATCTTCCGTTTATCGTTTATTGGGCTCGAAAGATGATTACGCTCGGATTGGCGTAATCTTCCCCGCTAAGCTCGCCGGGACTGGTTAGTCACGTTCATAAATTCTAAGCGCCAGCCGTGACGAAGGAGGTCAAGGAAATGCGTCAAATGCAAAGAGGGATTGCTTTATTTGCTCTTTTATTGGTCTTGTGCGGTTCGCTTTGGGCTCAAATCACCACCGGGACCATCTCGGGAACGGTGAAAGACAGCACGGGGGCGGTCATGCCCGGAGTCACGGTGCAGATCCAGAACGTAGATACGGGGAGCAGCAGAACAGTGAACACGGACAGCCGAGGCTACTATACGATACCCAACCTAAGCTTGGGGGCGTATGCGGTTACGGCCAGCCTCAGCGGATTCCGGACAGAGTCGCGGCGAGGAATCACCCTGAACGTGGGCCAAAACGCTGTGATTGATTTCACTCTCCAGGTGGGGACTATGGCGGAGAGCGTGGTGGTAACGGCAGAAGCTCCTTTGGTGGAGACGACCACGGCGACGGTATCCGGATTAGTGGACGCCAGGCAAGTCCAGGACTTGCCGCTCAACGCGCGCAACCTTCTCGAACTGGGTAGCTTCTATGCGGGCGTATCATTCTCCGCGACCGGAGAAACCAGTATGAGCAGAGGCTTTGGCACCAAGTTGACCATCGCGGGTACCCGCTATAACGCCAACCTGTTTCAGATCGATGGGGTCGACACGAGCGACGGTGGCTCCACGACGGGGAGCGCGGCAGGCATCATGATGGGCGCGGAGACGATCCGCGAGTTCAACGTGGTTACAAACGCTTACAGCGCCGAGTACGGCAAGCATAGCGGGGGGGTTTTCAACGCGGTGACCAAGTCCGGGACCAACGCGCTGCACGGCTCCGCCTTCGAGTTTCTGCGCAGTGAGAATGTGGACGCGCGAAACTTCTTCGACCGTAAAGTGCCTCCCTTTACGCGGAATCAATTTGGAGGGGCGGTGGGCGGACCGATCATAAAGGATCGGAGCTTTTTCTTCGGCAGCTATGAAGGATTGCGGGAACGGTTGGGTCAGACAGCAATCTTCAACGTGCCGAGCCGGGATGCTCGCGCCGGGATCGTAAGAGGCAGGAGCGTGCCGATTGTGCCGGAAGTCAAACCCTATCTGGAGTCCTATCCGTTGCCGAACGGACGCGATTTTGGCGATGGAACGGCGGAATATATCGCTCCGCGGGGTTTTCCTACCAATGAGGATTTCTTCACCGTGCGCGTGGATCACAAGCTCTCCGACAAGGACAGCCTGTTTGGACGCTATACCCTTGATGACGCTTCTCGGATCGTCAGGCAGAATGTGATTACCTACAACGAGAATCTCTCGCGGACGCAGTATGCAGCACTGGGGGAGACGCGGATTTTTTCTCCCGCGGTGATCAACCAGTTTCTGGCCGGTTTCAGCCGCACTTCCGGTACTGCCGATATGACGCACTTCGCTGAAGGATTTTCACTCCCCTTACAAAATTTTACAGGCGTGACAGCGCCGGGAGTGATCGGCGGAATCCTCGTTGCCGGGCTGGCTGACATGGGAGGCAGGCCGCCGAATATGAGTACGCTGAACATGTTTCAGTTTAAAGACGATGTCTTCTATACCACAGGCAGCCATTCCTTCAAATTCGGGTTCAATACCCAGAGATTCCAGTTGAGGCGGCTTGAGTTTAGCGATACGAACGGTGACTTTGAGTTCAATAGCCTGGAAGATTTTCTGCGAGGCACGGTGCGAACATTTTCAGCCGTGATCCCAGGCTTCAATCTCCCGGCGACATATCCGCGGCAATCCCTTTATGGTCTCTACGCCCAGGATGACTATCGGGTCTCGCCGCGGCTGACTATCAACATGGGACTCCGCTATGAATTCATCGATACTCTTACGGAAAAGTATAACCGCCTCGCGAATTTCATGGACTTCAATAAGCCGGGGCTGACCATGAAAGATGTTTCCCTGGGCAAACCGGCCTTTCTGAATCCCTCGCTGAAGAATTTTGCCCCGCGTGTCGGCTTAGCCTGGGATCCCACGGGCAGCGGAAAGACCTCGATCCGGGCGGGAATTGGAATCTTTCACGATCAGATCCTTGTTAAGGGGAGCTTGTCGAGCTCAATTTCAAAAAATCCCCCGCAGTTTATGTCTGGGTCAATCTTAACTCCGGGTCTGGCACGCTTTCCCGATGCCTATGCTACCCAGGGAAACCTGCTGTCGGCAGCCCTCAGATTTGACGGACTCCAATACATTCCAGACCAGCCCACGGTTTACAAGTATAGTCTCGATGTGCAACGCGAAGTTATCCCCAACACCAGCGTGGACCTGGGCTTTTCCGCGACCCGGGGAGTGCACTTGCTTCGGCAAGTGATCGTCAACACTTTGGTGGCAACGCAGCGGGATGGAAGGATATTCGTTCCACAAAATGCACCGTATACCCAACCATTCTGGGGCCGGGTGCGGCCGAATAATAGCGATGCTACCAGCGACTACTTCGCCTTGCGTCTTACATTGACGCGGCGGTTCAGCAAGGGCTTCCAATTCCAGACGGCTTACACTTGGTCCAAAGCGATCGATGATTCCTCCAGCTTTTCCGGGAGTGATTATGCGAACAGCTTGCAAACATCCCGGTACTTGAACATGAAGGACAGAGCGCTGGCGGCCTTCGATCTCCGGCACTATTTCTCGGGCAATTTTTCTTATGACCTGCCCGGAAAAGATCTGAAAGGAACGGCGGGTCGGGTTCTGGGCGGCTGGCAGCTCAACGGGGTTGTCACGCTGCGAAGTGGGGCCCCCTTTGACGTGAGGTCGGGCGCGACTCCCAGCTACATGACTGCGGCTTTTATCGGAGATCTTCCCGATGTTGTCCTCGGCAAACCTTATATCTACGATACGCGCAACCCCGATCACTACTTTGATCCTTCGTCCTTTGTGCCGGCGCCGACAGGCTTTATTGGTAACGCGGGCCGCGCCATCTTAACCGGGCCGGGATCAGCCAAGGTGGATTTTGTCGTGAAGAAGGAGCTTGCCTTCACCGAGCGGCTGCATCTGCAGTTCCGCTCCGAGTTCTTCAATCTTTTCAACCGGGCCAATTTTGGCCTGCCCACTAACCGCCTCTTTGACTCGAGGGGAGGCCTCCGCGGAGACATAGGGAGGATCACGTCCACTACGACCACCTCTCGCCAAATCCAATTTGGCTTGCGGTTGGTTTTTTGACACTCTTGCCATCCAGAGTAAGGAGATCAAGAAGAAGCCGGCGATAATCGAGAGGGATGTGATTTATGAGAAAGCTTGCTGTTCCCGTAATTGTCACGGTGGCGGGGGCGTGTTTCCTTTGGGCGGCGGCGGCGCAACAGACGGAAAAGGCGGGGAGGAGTCCTATTATTTTTGACCGGGCTCCCGTGCGAACCATCCAGGACCCCTATCCCGTTTTTAACGGAATCACCATGGACATTGAGAAAGGGGAATTAATCGCGGCCGACGACAACAGTTCCAGCCTGATAACTTACCACAGCGAGTTCGCGCCTACCGACAAACTGACCGAACCGGTTCGCAAGATTGGAGGTCCCAAGACGCATCTGGGATTTGTCTGCGGCGTCGCGATCTCTCCGGAACACCAGGAGATTTATTCGGTCAGCGGCGAAGGGCAGCGGGCCAATGTTTTTCCCATCGATGCAAACGGAGACGTCGCTCCTTTGCGGCAGTTTCCGATCGACCACGGCGCAGGGGATATCTTCCTGGACCTGAAGAATGACGAGCTGTTTATCACCACCGAACACATCAACAAGGTTTCCGTGCATCGCAGGACAGCCGGGAGAGACGAGAAGGAGATTCGCTATATTCAAGGCCCGAAGACGGGCCTCGCGGACCCACAGCGGATTTTCGTCGATCACGAAGGCAATGAGGTGTACGTAACCAATCACGGCAGTTGGCGCAAGACGGAAAGCGGCGAGCCTTATGTCTCCGTTGTGATCGGGAACAAGAAAGGCGCTGCGCCGCTTCGCCCTTCCACCGGACAGTTTTTTCTCCCCTCCGTCACCGTTTATCCGAGGACGGCGCAGGGCGATGTGGCTCCCCTACGCACGATTCAAGGCGCTCATACCCGCCTCAACGTGCCCTTGGGAGTCTCCTTGGACCGCGTTAGCGGCCAGATCGCAGTAGCCAACTCCGGTGACAGTTCCATCTTATTCTTCGATAAGAATGCGAGCGGCGATGCAACTCCGGTGCGTGTGATTAAAGGCCCCGCTACCGGAATCAATGGTCCGAGTGGAACATTTATCGATACGAAGCGCAACGAAATTTGGGTCGGCAACTGGGATAATCATACCGCTACGGTATATTCGCGCACGGCGGATGGAAATGTGGCGCCGCTGCGCACCATGCGGAGCGCGCCTAAAGGCCAGAATTTCGCGGGATTCGGCAATATCGGCGATGTGGTGTTCGATCCGAAGCGAAAAGAGTTACTGGTGACCAACTGAGTGAGCCATCCGAGAGTCTCGGTATTCGCCAGTTCGGCGAACGGAGCGGCGGTGCCGGCCCGGATCATCGAAGGGCAGGCTACGTTATTAGCCCGAACGTCTCATCAGATCGCCGTCGATCCTGTCCACGACGAGATGATTCTTACCAACCCATTTGCGGAAGCGATCTTGTTTTTCAAAGGCGGCGCCAAGGGAGAAGAGCCTCCGATCCGCGTGATACAGGGTCCTGAGACCAAGCTGCTGCACATTGGAACGGACAACATTTCCGTCGATCCCGTCAACAACGAAGTATTCACGGCCAGCGAGCTCCAGGACGCCATCCTGGTGTTCGACCGCGAAGCCAGCGGCAACGTGGCGCCCAAGAGGATTCTCCATGGCCCCAAAACCAGATTGAGCGCGCCGCGGCGGGCCGACATCGATCCGGTCAACAATCTCCTGGTGGTTGCGCAAATGGGAGATCCCAAAGGACTGCTGATTTTCAACCTGACCGATGAAGGCGATGTGGCTCCGAAAGCTATTATCTCCGGCCCGAATACGCGCATGGAAAAGGAAGGCGTCAAGAGACACGTTCTCTATCCCAAGGGAAAGAAAATCTTCGCGCTAGTCCGGGAAGCAGGATCGGTCGAGGGAAGGGCGCGTGGCGGTTTCATTGGTGTGTGGAACTACAGCGACAATGGAGACGTCCCGCCCTATGCCATCATTCCGGCATCACCGAAGACCAAACTGGAAAGCCCCGGAGGAATCACGTTGAACCCGGAAGCGAAAGAAATCATCGTGGATAGCGGTTCGACTCCGGCTTCGCTAGTGGTGTTTCGTTTACCTGAGCTTTTTTGAATAGAAGCTGTTGCAAAACCTGTTTTGAGAAGCTGGAAGGGCACGGTTTTAACCGTGCCGAAAGCTTGTGGCGATGCAAGCGGCTTCAGCCGCTGAGGGCCAGAACGTACCTCAGGGGCTGAAGCCCTTGTTTTTGCAGCTGCTAGCGGCACGGCTGAAGCCGTGCCCTGACGGTTGCCACAACAGGTCCTTTTATGAGACAACTTCTAGAACGATCAAGGGGGTTCTTATGAAGCGAGCGTCCCGGTTGCAACGAAAAGCGGGTGTGATGGTGCTAGCGGCCACAATCGCGGCGCTGGCCGTCTGGGTGCTCGGGAGCGGGATCGCTCCTCGCACGGAATTCGGCGCCGCTTCGCGGGGCGATTTGCGGAGGCCCACAGGCTCGCCTCAATTAATTTCCGTAGAGCCGCTGCCGGAAGCGGACGGGCAAATATGCGAGTGGGCGCCAGCCAGCACGAGCGCTACCTTGGCGTCGTCGTTTGCCGCGGAGAGCGTGGCACCGGCAGCAACGGCTCGTTCGGCGGATATTCCTCCGCTGGGAACTACCGTCGACGCGGACCGCGCTCCCCTGCGCGTCATCAAGGACCCCTATCCTTCTTACAGCGCCATCGCAGTTGAGCCCAAGAGCAACATGCTGGTTGTTACGGACGAAAATATCTTCCGGATTCTGGAATACAACCGGCAGGACAATACTCCGCCCAGCGCCAAGCTGACCGAACCGAAGCGGATCATCGGGGGAAACAAAACGAAGGCGGAGATGATGTGCGGCGTCTACATCGATCCGGTGACCCTGGACACCTACGTGGTGAATAACGACACGCAGGATTGGCTCTCGATCTTTTCGCGAAACGCCCGGGGAAATGTAGAACCGGACCGTTCGTTGGCGGTCCCTCACGGCACGTTCGGCATCGCGGTGGACGAAAAGAGGCAGGAGTTGTATCTGACGGCGCAACACACCAACCAAGTGATCGTCTACCCCAAGAAGGCCTCGGGACACGATCCGGCGCTCCGGGCTTTGTTCGGCGACAACACTCAACTGGAGGACCCGCACGGTGTTGCGGTGGATTCCGCGAAGAACCTATTGTTCGTCACGAATCACGGAAGCGTGCGGTACCGGGGGGACGGAGACAACGGTTCGATCGGCACGATGAAGTATATTCTGGGCTCCGGTAAATTCCATCCGCCATCCATTACCGTGTATGCACGCGACGCCAAGGGAAACACGGCCCCGTTGCGGACCATTTCCGGACCCAAGACGACGTTGAACTGGCCGATGCTGATCGCGGTCGACGAAGAGCGCGGTGAAATATTTGTCGCGAACGACATGGACAACTCCATTGTGGTGTTCCGCGAGACGGACGAGGGCGATGTCTCTCCCACGCGGATCATCAAAGGACCGCAGACCCGCGTCAAGAACCCGACCGGCGTGGCGCTCGATCTGACGAACAGGGAATTGTGGGTGGCCAACATGGGAAACCACGCGGCAACCGTTTTCCCGCTGACGGCGAACGGAAATGTTCCGCCTCTGCGGACCATCCGCGGAGGGCCTGCCGACGAGCTGTCCCTGATGATCGGAAATCCGGGAGCCGTCGGTTACGACACCAAGCGGGAACAGATTCTGGTTCCGAACTGAGTGGCCCACCCGCAGATTGCGGCCTTCGCCAGGCTGGCGAAGGGCGGCGAGATGCCGAAGAGGTTGATTGCCGGTCAGTCGACCAAGCTCAGCCGCGGCGTGCATGACATCCGCTATGACCCGGTTCATGACGAAATCTATTATTCGAGTATTTTCGGACAGGCCATTCTGGTATTCGCGGGAGACATCAACGGCGACCAGCCGCCGAAACGGATCATCCAGGGGCCCAAGACGCGTTACAAGGGTACGGACCGGCTCGAGATCGATACCGTCCACAACGAGATCATAATCCCGCAGGGAGACGAGATCCTGGTGTTTCCGAAGGACGCGAACGGCGATGTCGCGCCGCTTCGCATACTCCGCGGCAAGGACACTCAATTGCGGCTGGCAGGCTCCGCGGTCGTCGATCCGGTGAGCAACTTGCTGATCGTCGGACTCAACATGCCAGGGTCGGAGGAGTCTCGGGACGCTGGGTCGTCCAAACAGCCGCCCAACGGCGCATTACTGATCTTCAACCGCACCGACGAGGGAAACGTCAAACCGCTTCGCGTGATTAAGGGACCGATCTCGGGAATTACCCGGATCAACCAGATGGCGGTCTATTCGCCGGGGAAATGGATTGTCGCCACGCAAGCCGGTGAAATCGCGGAGATGGAACCCGACGGAGTATTCGTCGGTGTCTGGAACGAGATGGATAACGGAGACGTTCCGCCGCGATGGAAGATCAGCAACAGTCCGAAGAGCACCATCAAAAAGCCGCGCGGCGTCGTTCTGGATCCCAAGCACAAGGAACTGATCGTCGCCGACATGCGGCTGAACGCCGTGCTGACGTACTATTTCCCGGAGATCTTTTAGCCGCCGTTGTAGATCGTCCCGGCGCTCCGTTTACCGAAACACCTCCGGCAGACGATAGAAGAGGATGTTTCCCGCGCTGATCAGAATCAATTCCTTTTCGCCGGGATTCAGGGCCAGGGAACTGGCGCGCGCCATCCGCGTGATCTTGTTGCCGTTGAGGAGCGCGACGGGCGGAATGTCGCCGCTGTCCCCATAGTTCCAAATGCCAACAAAGCTGCCCTTTTGCCCGCCTTCCACTTTCGACCCTTCTCTTTCTCCGGTCACAATGATCTTTTTTCCCAGCGGAGAAAGCACCACGGTCGCCAGCCTCTTTCCTTCGCCTCCCACTCCGGTTTTCGGTCCGGCGATGATCCACTTCGGAGCCACGTCGCCGTTGTCGGTGCGGTTGAAAATCCAAAGGCCCTGGACGGTGGTTACGGCCAGCAAGTTATTCACGGGGTCTACCGAAATACGCTCCGGGCGGTCCAATTTCGTCTTGGGGCCGTGGATGATCCGGATGGGAGGCGTGTCCCCGGCAGGCTCGCGGTTGAATACCAGAATCGCGTTGGTGCGGAATTGCGCCGTGTATATCTCGCCGTGGACGCCGTCCACTGTCGCGTTATCGGTATAGCCCAACTGCGTCTTGGGACCCTGAATGACGCGAGCGGGCGCTTCCTCGCCGTTGGCGCCGCCGCGGAAGATCAGAATCGCCTGGGCAAACGGATTGGCGGCGACGATCTCATCGTGGACTTCATCCAACCCGATCTCATGGTCCGTACGTCCCTGGAGCGTTTCCTGGCCTTCAATGATCCGGACCGCTGGTGCGTTTCCATTCGCCGAACTGGCGAAGGCCGAAATTCTCGGATGGCTCACTCAGTTCGGAGACAGGATTTGTTTCCGCTTGGGATCATAGGCCAGCCCGCTGGGTCGTCCGAGAGTCGCAAACGTGGCGCCCTTGGGAGCGCTGCGGATCACGCGAAGCGGGGCTACATCACCCTGAGCCGTTCTAGGGAAAACATTGGTGGTGTGATTCTCCCAACTCGTCACCCACAACTCTTTGTTCTTGGCGTCGATCAACAGACCCGTGGGACTCTTCAAGTTGGTTTTGGGGCCTTTCAGAATTCGGACGGGCGCAACATCTCCGTTGGCATTGGGGGCGAAGAACAGCACGGAATCGTCTCCGTTGGCGACGGCAAGTTCTCCGCTCACCGGATCGCGGTAAACTCCAATCGGCACATTCATGCGGGTTTTGGGACCCTGGATCGTGCGCAACGGAGCTACGTCCCCTTGCGCAGTCCGCGGATAGATCGTGATGGAAGGAGGCAGAAACTTTCCGGTGGAGGGAGCAAGCGGCTCCACAATTCCGGGATGACTTTGACTGCCGCGCACAAATGCGAGCGGTCCGTCGCCGAATTGCGAATAGCCTTCGCCCGGCTGGGTCCTTCGCCAGTTGCCATGATTGCTCACGAAAATCTCATTCGTTTCGTTGTTCACATAGATGGCGAGAGGATCGGCCAGTCCGGTGCTGGGACCCTGGATGTAGCGAATGGGCGCTTCTTCTCCCTTGGCGGTACGCCGGTAGACGCTCACTTTATTGACGTGTTCCGTGGTGATGTACAATTCATCGTGCTTGGCATCCAAGGAAATCCCCCCGGAGGCATGAGGCACCGTCAGCTCCCGGGACGGCGGCACATCACCATTCGCATCCAAAGCAAATACATTCAAGTTTTGCCCGTCGCCGGTCACCGTATACATTTCCTTGTTTTCCGGGGAGATGGCAACTCCGCAAGGAAGGCCCAGGTGCGCCTGGGGGCCGGCGATTCTTCGCCGCGGCTCCATCACATTCTCGGTCGGCGTGAACTTGGCGGGATAGACGGCAACGCTGACCCCGCTCGGCTCGTTGTCATTGGTGATGAATACTTCTTCGCGCTGGCTGTCCATGGCGATCCCGCTGAAGACCGGGTTGGGGTCCGCGATTTCGCGGAGCGGCGCTCTGTCCAGCACGAGCGGAGTTCGTTCCGCCGGTTTTTTGGCGTTCTGGGCCCAGGCGGAAAGGAAGAAATGTCCTCCCCCCAAAGCCGATACGATACAGCAGGAGATCCCAGCGATCCCTAGCAGCGCGGACCAAGCCATCCTCTTGTTCATTTCCCAACTCCTCTCGTGCGGATATCCCTGCCCTGCCGACAGTCTTTTCTATTGGAATCTTGCTCAGTCTACCTGAAATTAGGATAGCTACCAATCGGTTTTTTCCTGCGGTTCGTAAGAGCGAGCACAGCAGCCCAAACAAAAGTTGCCGCCAATTCAAAGGGAAGGCTCCACATTGGACGGCTCTCCCTTCGATCGACGGCAACGCTTCCAACGTCAATACATTCGATTCGGCTGCAATCCCGTCCCAAAAAGCGAAATCAGTTCAAGGGGGGGCGGGGTTTGCCCTCCAGCACCGGAAACTCCTTCCGGCAGAATCCGCAGAAGCAATATTTCTCCTCCGGGTTCTGCTTGAAGTCGTCCGTC
>Ga0080064_1003424_pt1 | contig 22980 bp, 17 predicted proteins | sample Subgrocontami54m_FD_69260 | JGI IMG/M metagenome (GOLD analysis project Ga0080064, IMG submission 69260) | Subsurface groundwater microbial communities from S. Glens Falls, New York, USA - GMW46 contaminated, 5.4 m (SPADES assembly) (version 2) ...
GGGCGCCTTTGCTCTTGGCGGTGCGTGGCGGCGGCGGCGCGTACAGGGCGCCCTTGGGATGCACGTGGCTGATGAGATGGACGTTGGCCGGGAGGTTCGACAAGACGCTCTTGCCGCCGTACGCGCTATCGCCGGTCAGCATGATGACATCGTTGGGAAACCACGTGGAAACCAGGGTAATCAACTCGATGGCGAGTTGCGGCCGCGTGCGATGATTCGGATCGGCCTTGCGTGGGGCGGACTTCTTCTTGTTCTTCTTTCCTTTGGTCAGTCCCTGGCGGTTGCGATAGAGCCGCATGGTGATGGGCAAAGCGAAGACCTTGGTGGGCGCCCAGAACGGATGAACAATGATGATGCACAGGACCACCCAATCGTGCCCCCAACTGACGAGCGGCTTGGCCCGGCTGGAGATGAGCGGGTCGTAGTGCATGCCGGCGCCATAGAGGGTGAGTCCGCGTTTGCGACACAGCGTATCGTCCACGGCCCAGAACAGAGTGGCGCCCGGCGTGAGGACGCGGACGACGAGCTTGGCCAAATACAACGACAGCACATCGAGGTCCCAGGCGGCGTGACTGAAGAAGCGATGGAACCGGGACCAATGGCCGTTGTTGATGTTGCCGCTGGAGAAGATGACCTCGGTGACATAGCGATGTCGCTGAGACAGGATCCAGCCCGACGCGATCTGGAGCAACGTCTGGAACGTCGGGGCCATGAACACGGGTGCGAAATGCTGTAGCAGATCGAGAAAGGAATGAGTAAGTTGCATGCGTCGGCTTCCTTGCCTTGGAAACGTGTGGGGTGTGGTAACAAGACATGTTCCCACAAACCGGCAAAGAAGCTGACATCAATTTACCCGCAGCCGCCCTGGGAAATCTGCGAAACTCGAACTAAGGCGTGTTCGCAACGACAACGACGGCACACCCGATGACCTGCGACGAAAGAGAATGAACGCCGTCAACCCTAAATACGTGCTGCGAAACTACCTGGCTCAACTCGCGATTGACAAGGCTGAGCAAGGCGATGTTTTGATGGTGAATGAGTTATTGGAATTATTGCGCCATCCCTATGACGAACAACCTGACAAGGTAGCATTTGCCGCAAAACGCCCCGACTGGGCGCGGCAACGGGCCGGCTGTTCCATGCTATCCTGTAGTTCGTGAAGGCCCCATCCGCCGAGGCTGCCGAAGTCTCGGCGGATGTATAACTGAGCGTGCCATGAGTCGTGTTGAAACCATGTATTTCACCAATTATCGTTTTAAGGAGAGCCCGCAATGAGTATCGTATGTGTGGAAGAGCTGACTTTGAAGAAGTGCCAACCGTGCCACGGCGGCGTGCCGCCCGTACCGCGGCAAGAGGCCGAGCAACTCATCGGGAAGCTGCCCGGCTGGCAGATCACCGACGACGGTATCCGCATTCACCGCCAGTGGGTCGTGAAGAACTTCATGGCCGCCATCGATTTCTTCACCTGCGTCGCTCAACTCGCGGAAGAGGAAGGCCACCATCCCGACCTGCATCTGGTCGGCTACCGCAACGTCACCATTGAACTCTGGACCCACGCGATCGGCGGCCTCTCCGAGAGCGACTTCATCATGGCCGCCAAAATCAACCAACTGCCGGTCGTGTTGAAGACTCCTTAATACCGCAGGTTGAAAGACGACGACATGCAACCTTCTGAGCATACGGATATCGTGATTATCGGCGGCGGTTTCGGTGCCATGAATGCCGCCATGACCCTGGATCGCCAGCTTAAGCGGGGTCTCAAGGCTGAAGTGACTCTCATCAGCCGCAGCAATTTCTTCCTCTTCACGCCGCTCCTGGCAGAGGTGGCCGCCTCCCTCGTGGAGCCCCGGCATGCAGTGAGCCCGATCCGCCGGATGTTCCGGCGGGTCCGGTTCATTGGAGGAACAGTTCAGACGGTTGATCCGGTACGGCGGATCGTGGCTTTGGTCGACCAGAACGGCCATTCTCGGTGGCTCTCCTACGAACACTGCATTCTTGCCCCGGGGAGCGTCGTGGACTATTTCGGGATTCGGGGCCTCGCGCAGAACGCGCTGACTCTGAAGACCCTGGGAGATGCCATACGCATCCGGAATCGTGTGATCGACGTGCTGGAGCGGGCCGCCCTTCTGTCGAAGGAGGAACGCCGCTCTCTCCTTTCCTTCGCTGTGGTGGGAGGCGGGTTAAACGGGATCGAGGTCGCGGGCGAACTCCACGACTTCGTTCTGAAGGCGGTGGAGGACTATCCATCCATCGATCGTGCTGAGATCCGCCTGGTGATCACCGAGATGCTCGATCGACTCGCTCGGGAGATACCTCCCGATTTGGCCAATTATGTGCAACGAAACTTCGCGTCTCGGGGGATTGAGGTTTGGCTCGGCGCGCGCGTCACGGCATACGAGTCCGGTCGCATGCGCGTCCAGGATGGGCGCGAGTTGAACGCCGAGACCCTCATCTGGACGGCTGGCGTGCGTCCTTCGCCTTTGATCCAGGCGATTGACGTTCCGCGCCCAGAGGGAGGCGATCACCGGCTCCCCGTGAACGAGTATCTTCAGGTGCGGGGCCACGAGACGTTGTGGGCCATCGGCGATTGCGCCCTGATTGCTGACCCGGATGGTGGATATCAGCCGCCCACGGCACAGCATGCGGTTCGTCAGGGGCGGCACGTGGCCCGCAACCTGGTGGCATCGCTCATGGGCCGAAAGCTGGAGCCGTATCGTTACCGTGGTCTCGGCATGCTCGCCACTCTGGGACGCCACCGGGGGGTGGGACACGTCTTGGGCGTGAGGCTCACGGGGTTTATGGCCTGGTTCGCGTGGCGGACGTACTACCTGTTAGCCGTCCCACGGCGGGAGCAGCGATTGCGCGTGGCCTTGGACTGGTTCCTTGATCTTCTGTTTCCCCCGAACATCGTCGATCTGAAGTTGGAACCTCTCCAGACTGGCCGGGAGGCGCTGAGCGCCGGCTCGGCGCGAACCGAAGTACCTGAAGACAAGTAGGCACATCAATTGACAAATGTGAAACAAATGTTTCAGCAACCGTTTTCGGGACGGATCAACGATGGCTGAAGAACGCAAAAAAGCGAAGCAGGAAATCGTCAAGGAGGCAAGCCACTTCCTGCGCGGCACCATCGGCAACGAACTTGCCAGGGACACGCCGAACTTCAGCTCCGACGACGTAGGGCTTCTGAAGTTCCACGGCACCTATCAGCAGGACGACCGCGATGCCCGCAAACATCGCAAGTCCGGTGATGACAAATCCTACAGCTTCATGATCCGTCTCAAGGTGCCGGGCGGGAAGATCACGGCCGAACAGTTCCTGACTGAATTGAGCTTGGGCGAGCGGCTGGGCAGCGGCACCTTGCGCATCACGACCCGCCAGGGCTTTCAATTGCACGGTGTAGTCAAGGGCAACCTGTGGTCCACCATTCACGAAAGCAATGCGGCGCTTCTGACCACTCTGGCGGCATGTGGCGATGTCGGGAGGAACGTCATGTGCTGCCCGGCTCCCCATCACAACGACGGCGTTCACGACCGACTGCAAGCAACGGCCGACGCCATCGCCATACACTTGGCGCCCCAGACCCGCGCGTATTTTGAAATCTGGATCGATGGCGAAAAGGCCGTCGAGCAATCGGCCGGACCCGACATCGAGCCGATCTACGGCAACGCCTATCTGCCGCGCAAATTCAAGATCGGCATCGCCCTGCCCGAGGACAACTGCATCGACGTGTACACCCAGGATGTCGGCCTGCTGGGAGTGGTCGAAGGGGGCCAACTGGTCGGGTACAACGTGCTGGTCGGCGGCGGCCTGGGCACTACCCCCAGCGACCAGGATACATTTCCACGCCTGGGCGACCGCATGGCGTTCGTCCCCTATGACGACGTGATCCAGGTGGTAACTGCAATCGTCATGGTGCAGCGCGACTTCGGCGACCGTACGGACCGCAAGCGGGCCCGTATGAAGTACCTGGTTCACGACTGGGGCCTGCCCAGGTTCAAAGCGAGGGTCGAGGAGTACCTGGGTGGCCGCACCCTGGCTGACCTGCGGCCTGTTGAGGTCCACGGCTACGACGACCACCTCGGCTGGCATCTTCAGGGGGATAGCAAGTTCTATTTCGGCATCAACGTCGAAAACGGCCGCATCAAGGACGCGGACGGCCTGCGACTGAAGACCGGGCTGCGTCGCCTTTTTGAACGCTTCCGCATGCCTGCCCGGCTGACTCCGCAGCAAAGTATTCTGCTCTGCGACCTCGAAATGGAATGGAAGGAAGAAATACTCGCCCTCCTGTGCGAGCATGGCATCAAGACGCACGAGGAGATTTCCAGCGTGCGACGGTTTGCGATGGCCTGTCCCGCGCTGCCAACCTGCGGGTTGGCCATTACCGAATCCGAGCGGGTCATGCCCTCGGTGGTGGACGAACTGGAGGTCGAGCTGGCCAAGTTGAGGCTCGACGCCGAACCGTTCACCATCCGTATGACCGGCTGCCCGAACGCCTGCGCACGACCTTACACTGCCGACATCGGACTCGTGGGAAAGGCCGTCGGCAAATACACGATCCTCGTCGGTGGCCGATTGTTGGGCAATCGCCTCAACGTCATCTACAAGGACATGGTCCCGCTCCGCGAGGTCGTCAAGGAATTGGCGCCTCTGCTGGTCTACTTCAAGGCCGACCGCGATCCGGGTGAATCCTTGGGCGACTTCTGCCACCGCAAGGGGGTCGAAGAGTTGCTGCGCTTCGATGCCGAGTACAAGTCGCCGGTCTGAACCGGTAAGGGCCCACACATGCGGAGGAACGAGTTATGGCACGCGATCGGCAAAAGATTGGCCAATGTACACGCTGCAAGCCAGGAGCCGTGAACTGTTCGCACAACCTTTTCAGGGATGGGACACTGGAGATTCACTCCTGGGAACACTGTTGCTCTGATTGCGGTCATCGCGAGACGGCTGCATTTCGATCCGACGAAGAAAAACCGGAGCCGACTGGCAACCCAACGGTTTGCCCGTTCTGTGGTCGGCAAGCGGGAGTCGGGAATCAGGAGTCAGAAATCAGGAATCAATAAACCACCTGTCGACTCCCGACTCCTGATTCCCGACTCCTGATTCCTGCCCGCTATGTTTGGTCGAACTACGTGGGATCGAGATGGAGTGGATTCACAGCCATTACCAGCGTCATCGTTGCCGCTGGCGAGATTCATGTTGCATGTAAAACAGGAGAAACAGAACCATGCCGAACACTCAGGGAACCCATCCGCACTTTGACGATCGTGGTGCGGTCAAATGGTACACATCCTTCGCCGAAGGGCTTGCTGCCGCGAAGGCCGCGCAGAAGAAGGTGTTCATCGAGTATGGCCGCGCGACGTGAAGCGCGTGTCTCGCCCTGGTCGAGGGCGCTATTCCCGATGAGGCCGTCAAGGCCCGACTCAATGAGTCTTTTGTGGCGGTGGCCATTGACTGCGACCAGCCTGACCCCGAGGTGAAAAAGCTCGGGGCCTTGCACATGTCCTGGGCGCGTTCGCTGCCGTTCGTTCTCTACACCGACGCGGACGGAAAGTTTCTGCACGGCACTGCGGGGAGTCGCTCTGTGCCGGAGCTGCTGGAGGATCTGGAGCGGATCGCAGCCATGAAGCTGTAGTATTAAACACAAGGGAGTCAAGCATGGAGCCGGGATTTGAGATGTCCAGGAAGCGAAACAGCTGCCAGTCGGAAGGGACGCAAATCCCCTTGCCGCTCATCGGCACGGTGGCGTCCCCATCTCCGAACGGAGAGGCATGCCTTGACGATCCTGCCGCCCTGGAAATCGTGGCGGCATATCACGAGCGAACGAAGCACCACTACCACCGCTTCGCCGCAGCGCAGGGCTATATGGATTGGGCAACGCAGCCGGATCCGTTCCGCCGTTACGATGGGGCCTCGCTGGTCCGCCTGCCACTCCCCGAGAACGGGCGCGCACTTCCGTATTGGCAGCTTTACGTCACCGACAGCGTCGAGCCGACTCCACTTTCGATCGACTCCATTTCTCTGTTCTTCCGCTACGCCCTCTCTCTGACCGCCTGGAAAAGGTTTCGCGATTCGACGTGGTCTCTGCGCGCCAATCCTTCAAGCGGGAACCTGCACCCGACGGAGGGATATGCGATCTTTCCGGCCCTTGGAGGCCTCCACGACCGTCCCGGAGTCTATCATTACGCACCAAGAGAACATGGCCTGGAACGGCGTGCCGATCTCGACTCCTCGCTCTGGACAGCCCTGATGGCCCCGTTTCCAGAGGGTTCCTTCCTCGTGGGACTGTCCTCCATTCACTGGCGAGAGGCCTGGAAGTACGGCGAGCGTGCATTCCGATATTGCCAACAGGATGTCGGTCATGCGCTGGGTACGCTGCGTTTCGCGGCCGCCGCTCTTGGCTGGAAACTTTGCTTGATCGATCATGTGGGCGACACCGATGTCTCACGGCTTCTCGGACTCAACCGCGATGCTGACTACGTCGGCGCCGAGCGAGAGCACCCCGATTTCTTGGCGCTGGTCGTACCAAAAGATTCGGCCAGGGATCGGGGCCCGCGCCTATCAGAAGAGACCCTATCCCAAGTGGCCGCTTCCCAATGGTACGGCTCGGCCAACGTGCTCAGTCCCGAGCACAGTGTCGATTGGCCGGTGATCGACCTTGTTGCTCGGGCCACGTCGCGGCAGGCGAAAACAATCGACGAAGGTTTCTCCGGGTTCCCTTCCGAGGGTGAGCTCTTCGCGGCCCCGGCTCGGTCGGGCTCGTTTACCGCCGAGAAAGTGATCTTGGGGCGCAGAAGCGCTGTCAGCATGGATGCCACAACCCCAATCTCCGCGGACACGTTCTTCCGGATGTTAGCCCGTCTTGTGCCAACCCGAGACAGACGAGCTATGCCATGGGATGCGATCCCTTGGCGCCCACGCATCCACCTCGGCCTCTTCGTACACCGCGTGAATGAGCTTCAACCGGGCCTCTATGCGCTTGCCCGTGATCCGGCAAAGATCGACGCACTCCGGCAAGCCATGAGACGTGACTTCCTCTGGCTGCGCCCCGCATCGTGCCCGTGGGGGCTTCCATTTTACCTCCTCAAGGCAGGGGACTGCCGCGCCCTTGCTACAAGCGTCTCCTGCGGCCAGGACATCGCTGGGGACGGCGCCTTCAGCCTAGGGATGATCGCTGACTTCATGAATAGCCAGAATACGTTCGGCGCCGCTTTCTATCGGAATCTGTTCTGGGAGGCGGGTCTCGTCGGCCAAGTGTTGTACCTTGAGGCCGAAGAGGCAGGCATTCGTTCGACTGGCATGGGCTGCTACTTCGACGATCCCGTCCACGAGGTATTCGGCATTTCTTCGCGTGATTGGCAGAGCTTCTACCACTTCACGGTGGGTGGCCCAGTCGATGACGAACGGCTCACCACCTTGCCTGCGTATGGCAAAGAAGGGGAACGCTGAACAAATACTCTGTCGCCAGGTGGTTAGTCGATGCAGCACAACGCCGTCATCCGGCACCTTCCGCTAGCGCTCGGTTCGGCGGTAACGCCGAGATTGTTGGTAATTAGTTGGTAAAAAGCCGCCTCAGGGGGTTGAACCCTGGACCTATGCTTTACGAAAGCGGTGCTCTACCGCTGAGCTAAGGCGGCGCTTGGTTGGTGAGTGCATTTTAGGAATGCGGCCGAAGCGTGTCAATTTCAGGTGCGGCCGGCCAGGACAGGGCCGATCCGCTCTAGCGCGGCATCGTGGATCTTGCCGTTGCTGGCCAAGAGACCGTGGCGCTGCCAGGCGCCGGCTACGCCGTAGATCAACTCTTGCCCGCCGCTCCCCGTGATTTTGCCGCCCGCTTCGGTAACGAGGATATGACCCGCGCAGATGTCCCAATCGTGGAAGGCGTCGTAAGTGTTGAGATAAAGATCGGCCTCGCCACGCGCCACTAGGGCGAGCTTGACGCCGGCGGAATGGGATTCGATCACCCTGGCGGGCCGCAGCGCCTGCACCCAGTGCGACGGTTTGTTCGGATCGCGCGAGCGGCTTTGCGTCAACGTGGCGCGGTCAAGGGATTCGATTTGTGTCGCATGACAGCGAATTGGCTCGGCAGCTTCGTCGTCACGGCGCCAGCAGCCGCCGTCGTGCGTTGCATAGGTGAGCCTGCCAATGACCGGTTGAGCGACGATGCCGACGCCGATTTTGCCACGCTCCACCAACGCAACCATCACCGAGAACTCGCCGTTCTTTTGGGCGAAGCCGCGCGTACCGTCGATGGGGTCGATGATCCACAGTCGCGCGCCGGTGGCCGCGGCGCTTTTCAGCGAGGCGGTATTCTCCTCGGCGCAAAAAGCATCGCCCGGAAAAACACGCATCAGATGCTGCAGGAGAATCTCTTGCGATTGGCGGTCGGCTTCGGTGGTGATGTCGGCCGGGGCGTTGGGAATTGCCTGAAAATCGGCATAGGCGGCGACGAGGTGGGTGCACGCCGTCTTGACGGCATCGAGGCCGGCGGCTAACTCGCGACCGTACATGAATCGTTCCTTGGAGGTTGAACGGAGGCGCCGCACGGCGGACAGGTGTGCTTACATCTCGCCATCGGCGCCGACAGGGGCGGGTGTGTTCAGCAGCCCGGCGAACTCGTTGAATTCCAGATATTGCAGGTGGCGATACAGTTCGCTGTCGGCCAACAACGTGCGATGATCCCCGGCCGCGACGATTCTGCCCTCGTGCAGCAGGTAGATTTGATCGCAGTTTTTGATGGTTGACAGGCGATGCGGGATGAAAATGACGGTCCGATCCGCCAGCACGCGCGCGTAGGTATCATCTACCATCGCTTTGGTGTCGTCGTCCAATGGCGTCGCCGGCTCTTCGATGATCAGCAGCGCCGGTTCACGCAGAATGGCCCGCGCCAGCGCGATGCGGAACTTTTCGCCAGGCGCCAGCGCATGCCCCATGTCGCCGATCGGCGTCCCATACCCCTGCGGCAGCTTCTGAATGAAGTTGTGGGCGTGAGCGATCTTGGCGGCGGCGATGATGCGCTGGACAGAGTAGGACGGATCGCCGCAACCGATGTTGTTGGCGACGGTGTCGTTGAAAACGAGATTGTGCAGCAGCACCATCGCAGTTTGGGCGCGCAGCGAATCAAGCGTGACCCAGCGCAGGTTCTTGCCGTCGATGCGCACTTCGCCTTCGCGCGGATCGAGGAAACGCGGAATGAGGTAGACGAGGGCGTGTTTCTCCATGGCATCGGGACCGACCAGGGCGACTTTCTGACCCGCGCGAATCGTGAGATTCACGCCGCGCAGCAGCTTGCGGCCGGTGCCGGGTTCGAGAAGTCGGACATTGTCGAATTCGAGCGACGTATTCAAGGGTGGCAGGAATTCCGCCTCGATAGCCTGGCCGACGCTGCCCGGACGATCGAGGAATTCGAACAGAACTTTTGCCGACTGTCGGCTGCGGCGAATGGTGCGGCGGGCATCGAGCCATTTCAGCAGCGGCCAGTAGAGGCACACGAGTGCCGCAGACATGTTCAAGGCCGCAGCGACGCCAAGTTGACCGTCGAGGACGGCGGTGCCGGCCAAGAGCAGCAGGACGATCGCAGCCGCCAGACCGAGAAATGCAAATAGAGGCCGATAGATCGCCTCGCCGCGATAACGCTTGAGCTGGGCGCTTGCGTAGCCGCTAAGCTGACGTTCCACGCGCGCCTGATTGAACAGCTCCATCAAGTAGACCTTCACGAGCCGCATGAGCATCAGGCTTTCCTGGATCAGGGCCATGTGATTGGCGGCGCGCTGTTCGGACCTGCGTCCTTGGCGGCGAACGTGGGCGGCGACCTGTCCGCCAATCACCCAGACGAGAAATGCGAACAGCACGAAGGCCAGCGCCAACCAAAAGTGAATCAGCATGGCGAACGCCAAGAGCAGCACGAACTTTGCCGGCTCACGGAAGTAGACCGTCAGCCAAAGGTACAAGCCGTCGTGCACGACTTCGAGATGCCGCGTCGAGACGCTGACCGCTTCGCCCGGCCCCAGCGCCCGCACGGCCAAGGCGCCGAGCCGATGCGTGTGATGGTAGACGGCCCGGCGCAAGCGCGTCACGGCTTCCAGCGTCGCCCGGGCCGCCAGGTATTTGGCGACAAAGGCCAGGACCAAGCGCGCAACGGCCAGCCCGAGGGCGAGCAGGCACAGTCCCTGCAAATAGTAGTGATTGCCATGGCGCCACATCCACGGGTTCCAGCGTGCCAGCGGCGCTATCAGCGCTTCTTCAACGCTGCCTTGCGCACGCAGCATCGAACCGAGGATGCCGAAATCGTCCAAGGGCAGCACCAGCGCACGGTCGAGGCCCTGTGTCAGCAAATGGCGGCGCAGCTCGGCACGCACCAGAATCGCCGCCTCGGAACCGATATTCTCCTCGATCACCGTCGGCAGGTCCGTCAACCACAGCAGGCTGCGCCGCAACGACTCATCGCCGGCGATCCGCAAGAGTTGATCGTCTCGGAATGACATGGATTGGCTGCCTGCCTCGTCGCTCGTCAGTTCCAAAAGTCGGCGCTGGAACAGGACTTTCAACCCGTCGGGCGGCAATGATTCCTGGGTGGTCGCTTGACGTGTGAGATAGTGCCGTTGAGCCCGGCTCGGGAGTTGTGCATAGGTCGGCAGCTCACCATGGTTTACCATCAGATCGGCGAAGAGCGCGAGAATCGACAGCAGAGCCACAAAGAGAATCGCGGTGCCAACCGAGGCGATCAGCGCGGTCCACTTGGCGAGCGGCAGATAATTGAGAAAGCGAAGGGCCCGTGCAAACGCTTGGCGTTCCATTGGCTGTACCCGCAGCGTTAGACTTGATCCCCAAAAGGATTGTAGCAAAGACACGCCACCGTGCGAATGCGAGCTGCCGTGGGGTAGGCTTCTAGCCTGCCGGAATACTGCACGTTGTCCGCGTGCTGGATTGCGGCAGGCTGGAAGCCTACCCCACGAAATGTTGTCAGCGCGACTCCGCGATCAAGTGCCGCTTCACGAACCCCTCGTCCAACGTCACGCCCAGGCCCGGACGGTCCGGCGCCTGAATCCAACCGTCCACCGCCTGCACTTTCTCGTGGGTTAACTCGTGCCGCAGCGGCGAATCTTCCACACAATCCTCGAAAATGAAGGCATCGCGGCAGGTGCAGAGCCAGTGCAAGCTCGCGGCCACGGTTACCGGGCTGGTATAACAGTGATTGCACAGCCGGGCGCCGATTTCTTCGACACGCTGTTTGATGTAGTTGGCTTCGGTGAAGCCGTTGCGGGCGATGTCCACCTGATAAACGTCGAGCGCACGTAGATTCAGATAAGGCTCCCACGCCTGCCGGCCGCACTCTTCTTCACCCGATGCAATCGGCACCGGCGAACGGTCGCGCAGCCAGCGATAGCCTTCGTAATCATCGGGCCGCAAGGCTTCTTCCAGCCAGCCGATCTTGAACTGGGCGAAGGCGTGAGCACGTTGCAGCGCCGTGCGCGCGTCCCAAACACAACCGGCGTCAACCAGCACGATCCCGTCGTTGCCAATGCCTTGGCGCGCCCCAGCGACCAGTTCGATGTCGAGCTTCTCACTTTGGCCCATCGGTTCCCAACCGAACTTGATCGCCTGGTAGCCATACTGCCGCCAGCGTTTGGCGATCTCGGCTGTCTGCTTGCCGTCTTTGCCGAACAGGATCGATGCGTACGCCTGAATGCGGCCATGCTGCTTGCCGCCCAGCAACCGGTGAATGGGCTCCTTGAAATGCTTGCCCTTGAGGTCCCACAGGGCCATATCAAGCGCGGCCATCGCAGTGATCATGATCGAGCGCCGGCCGCAATACATGGTCGCGCGATACATCTTTTGCCAAAGCCGCTCCTGCTCTAGCGCGTTTTCGCCGATGAGCAGCCCGCGCAAACCGGTGGCGATGTTGTGGCTGAAAGGCGCGTCGATGCACGCCTTGACCATCTCCGGCGACGAATCCGCTTCGCCGACGCCTTCCAGGCCGTTGTCCGTCCGTACGCGCACCAGGATCGAATCCTGGCTGCTCGCGGTCTTGGCCTCGACATTCGGAATGCGGACGATCTGACAAATGACATCAGTGATTTTCATTCACATCCCCCAAGCCGCGGGATGAGCGCAGCGAATCCCGCGGGTAGCGCCTCCATGGATCACCCCTGCACCACCGCATTCCGCAACACCCCCAGCCCCTCAATCTCCACCTCCACCACATCGCCGCCCTTCAAAAACACCGGCGGCTTTCGCGCGAAACCAACGCCCGGCGGCGTCCCCGTATAAATCAGATCGCCCGGCTCCAGCGTGAACACCTGTGACAGATACGCCACAATCTCCGGTACGCCGAAAATAAGCTGGGCCGTGCTGCTGTCCTGCATTGTCTGCCCGTTGAGCCGCAGCTTGATCGCCAGCTTGTGAGGATCGGGGACTTCGTCTTTGGTCACCAGCACTGGGCCCGCGGGCGCGAACGTATCGAACGTCTTGCCCACCATCCACTGCTTGCCGTCTTTCTTGAGTTGCCAATCGCGCGCCGAAACGTCGTGCCCCACGGTATAACCCGCCACGTACTCCATCGCTCCCGTCACCGGGATGTTCCGCCCGCGCTTGCCGACGACGATCACCAACTCGGCTTCGTAATCGACTTCTTGACTCACCGGCGGCAACACGATGTTCTCATGGTGGCCGATCAGCGCCGTCGCATATTTGCTAAAGAGGATCGGCTCCTTGGGAATCGGCGCCCCGCTTTCCGCGGCGTGATCCTTGTAATTCAAGCCGATGCAAACGATTTTGCGCGGATCGTGGACCGGCGCGTGAAACTTGACTTTGGCCGCTTCATACTTGACTGCGTCTGAACGTTGGGTCGCCTGCTGTACCAGGGCCAGCATTTCCGGCCCGGCTTCGAGGATTTGCCGCACACTAGGCGGCACCTGAACATCGGTTGCATGCACATCGACGAAGGAATCGCCCACTTGCACCGCAGCCCGCGGTCCCGCCCAGGTGTGAATCGTGGCAAGTCGCATGAAAATCCTCGCAAATCCCACGGATTGCCATCCGTGGGCTAACTGCCCGAACCTCTTGCAGGGAAATCGCTCCTATTCTATAAAATGTCTTGTCCACCAAGCAGCGAGCCGTTATAAGCTCGCGGACATTCCCCGATAGCTCAATGGTAGAGCGAGCGGCTGTTAACCGCTAGGTTCTAGGTTCGAGTCCTAGTCGGGGAGCTGGATTGATTTGCACCGTATCGCAGGTTGACGCACGATTCGGCAATAAAGCCCCGCACGCACGGGGCTTTTGTCGTTTCTTGCGAATCGCTGCGAAACGCCCCGGCAACGTGTTGCATCGGATTTTGCAGCGTTGTGCTGGATGCGGAGGAGATCGGGAGCAGCGCACGCAGTGAATCCCGAGGCTCGCAGCGCTGGTCGCGCGACGCGGGGGTTAGCGGACTTGCTGAGTGTTGGCAACCCGCGTGGGCGCGCGGGCAGGTTCGGCGCCATCCACGCGGACCCGGCCCGTGGCGATGAACTGTTCTTCCGCCGGGGTCAGGCGAGGCGGCATTTTGTGACAGGTGCAGTTGCCCCAGCGGTAGAGATGCAGGCGGTGCAGGAGTTGGCGCACTTCGGAGGGGCCGCCGCCGAGGATGATTTCCCAGGGACGCAGGCCAAAGACCGCCAGACTGATCGACGGTTCCTGCGCCACGACCGCGTGCCAATTGCGCTTGGGAATGAACAACGCGTCGCCGGCTTCCACGCGGGCGTACCAGCCGTGGGCCTTGGCAAATTCCGTGCGCTCGCGCGGCTGCTCGTCGAGACGGGAAATGTCGATGTCGCTCAGGGTCGCGCCCCAGTCGTACTTGCGCGATTTGCACATGTGCTGGTTCTGGCTCGGCGGGAACAGGATGACCTCCTTGGTGCCGCGAACTTGGCAGAACCAATTGTTGGGGAAGTCGTTGTGCACGCCGGTCACGGTATGGGCCGGGCCGATGAAGACAAATTCCCAGGTCCAGCGCCAGCCGGGCCAAAGTTGCCGGATGGCAAAGTCGTTGCGCAGTGCGGGGAACTCGTCGAGGATGTTCCACTGGGCCAGATAGACACGGTCCGCCGTAAAGCTCTTCATGTGCGACCAGTCGAGATTGAAACGCTCTCCCTTCGGGATCCGCTGAAAGCGTTGATACGGCAGCAGGCCGGTGTCGTCGCGGCATGGCTGCTTGGCGATCTGGGCAAGCTCGCGCAAGTACGGGGAAATCGGCAAGTCGAGAGGCTGCCGAGTGATTCCTTGTTCAACCAAGCCGTTCTGGAAGCGGAAGACCACGTCGGAACCGTCCGGGCGACGCATCTCGGAGAGGCTTTCGAACGACCAGCGTTTCCCGGCGGGCCAGGCTTTGACGGCGCCTTTGATGAGCAACGGCGTCTTGCGGGGGCCGAAACCACCGTTGCGCTGGAGATCATCCCACGCGATCGTATCGACGAGTTCGAACGAAGGGCCAAGGTACGAGGTCATGATGTTACGGGGAAGAAGAGTGAAAGCGGCTTGTCGAGGCGGGACCGTCCCTGATTGGATCCCCGGCGTTCCGGGCCGGGTGTGAACCTCGAGCGCGCGTAGAATAACGCCAAGGTGGAATACGTGCGAGGTCAAGTTGGGGACTGGCTGGCCGACGCATAGAGTTTGTGAAAAAATGGGGACAGGCACCGGCCTGGTTTCGATATTGCCAGGGTTTTTCGAGGGATGGCCGGAGCCAGTCCCCATTTTTTCACAAACTCATCGTGTGGTCTGGGAAACCGGGTTGTTTTCCTGGGACACCTCGTTTATAGTCCCGTTCTCATCAATGAATGACGTCGACACACGAGAGAATGGAGTCTCTCTATGGATCGCCTTTGCTCTCTCCTTTTCAGGGTGCGCTGGCCTGTGTTTTTCTTCATCCTGCTGCAAGCCGCACCGTCCGGCCATGCGCAGACCAAGGAAACACGCCGCTTCGATATCGCCATCAATGGCAAACAAGCCGGCACGTATCAAATGAACTTCAGCGCCCAACCGGACGGCGCATTGAGCGTGACGCATCAGGCCAGCGTCCGCGTGACGACCTTGCTCATCGCCACCTATACCTATGCATTTGCAGGGTCCGAGCTGTGGAAGGACGGGCAACTCTGGCAATGGGACAGTTCTGGCGACGACAACGGCGAGCGTTTTGTCACGTCTGCTCGGCGGGACACCAATGGTTTTCGCGTCAGGGTCAACGGCAAGGAGCGCGTCGTGCGGCCCGATTTTTGGCTAAACAGCTTTGTGTTCAAGCCGGCGGGTCAACCGCGTGGCCAGCGGCAACCGCTGGTGGAGGTGGACACCGGCAAGGAACTGCGAGGCGTGGTGGATTACGTCGGCAGGGAAGAACGGAACATTGCGGGGCATAAGCAAGCGTGTGATCATGTCCGTGTTCGCGGCGACGTCCAAGTCGACGTTTGGTACGATGCCCAGGGACGGCTCGTCCACCAAGAATCGGTCGAAGATGGTCATCGCACCGTGCTGCAATTGAAACAAGTCGGCCGTTGAGCCGATTCAGTTGGCCTTGTCAGAATTCGCCCAACTTGTTTTCTTGGTGAATTGGTGAGCCAGCCAGGATGGCGTTCCACGAGTCAAGGAAGGTGTTCCATGCAGGATCGTGAGACACTGCGCAACGCGCTGCGGGAACTGTTCGAAAATGAAACCGGTGAAAGCCGCCCTGAGCTGCCCGATACGTTGAGTCTGCGCGAGGAACTCGGACTCGACTCGGTCGATCTGGTCGGCTTGGTGATGCAAGTGGAATGCCGGTTCCGCATCCGCTTGACGGGTGATGAATTAGCGCAACTCAAATGTGTCGGCGATCTGATGGATCTCATTCAAGCCAAACTGGCCTTGCCCCAGAGTGCGGCGGCCTGAATGCGCCGAGCTCGTGCAAGACACGAACCGATTGCGGGTATGAACGTTACTAACCCGTAAGCACCTCACGACTTAGTCTTTTGATAATCCGCAAGGGACGCTATACTCCGCTGATCTAACTGCGCACCGTCTGCAGGCACGAATGCCTCACGGTTACCGCATCGTTTTTGACAGATGGCTCGAACTCTCCCAAGGAATTGCTGTGCTCGCAAACGGATTTGCCGCATCGCCACTTTGTTCCATCGCGACTTGTGATATCTGCGCCGCCGCTGTTGTGCGTGCCGCGCCCAGACGTCTCGAAGCGCTGCGGCGTGATCCCGGGCAGGCGCTCCGACCCGCGGCGTTGCGCCATGCCGATGACCAATCCGTGGTGGGCTTGGCCGCTGTGCTGGCGGCGCTGCGTGCCGCCAACATGACGGCGGACCAATGCGCGGATTGGGTCGTCGTGGCCGCGCCGCGTTTCCTGGGCCGGATCGTTCTCGCCGCAGCTCTACGCCGTTTTGCCGCGGAGGGGGCCTGGTGCGTGTCGCCGCACATTCTGCCGCAGCAATCCCAGCACGCCGTTGCCGGTCTGATCAGTCAGATTTTGGGCATCCAGGGTCCGAGTCTGGGTGTCGGGGGCGGGCCGGGCGTCGGCGCCGAATCCGCACTGACGGCGACAGCGCTGCTCCAAGGTAATCAAATGCCCGGCGCATGGCTCGTCATTACCGGCTGGAACCAGGAACCGATTCCGGACGAGCAAGGATGTTTGCCGCCTCATGCCGAATGTCAAGCCTTGGCGCTGGGACTGACGCCGACGCGAGCTTCCCAGCAGCGGCCGCAGCTGTGCGTATGCCCGGACCTCGTACTTGCCGCGGCGACCGCTGAAGTTGTTGCTGCGGACCAAACTTGGTTCACCTGCGTCGAACAACTCGAACGCGCGATGCACGGCGTTCATGATGGGACCGAGGATCGGGCCCCAGCCATTTCCACGTCGATGATTTGGCCTTTGTCGCGTGGGACTTGGATTGAGATGGTGTGCGCGCGTCAGTTTCGCAGACATGACCGCGACCCCCAGTCTGGACTGACACAGGCGGGTCGCAGCGTGACAACGCCTGCCCATCGACACGCCGAGGAAGTCAGATGAGGCCCGATGTTTGGATCACCGGGGTCGGGGCCGCGACACCTGTCGGCCACGACTGGAACACGATCGCCGAAAACCTATTGGCGGGACGGTCCGGAGTACGGCGCGTGACGCGTTTCGATGTCGCGCAGCATCCCAGTAAGATCGCGGGCCAACTCGAACGCATCCCATGTCCACCCCACGTGGACGAGTCCGTCTTTGCCGAACTGCCAGGCCTGGAGCAATTACTCCTCTGGTGTTGCGGCACCGCGCTGCAGGATGCCGGGTTGTGGGCGCACCGGCAAACGCTGCGCATCGGCTTGGTGTTGGGACTGGGCGCGGAATGGCTGCAGCGCTGGGAAGCGGACGCGCTCCAGGGAGGCACGAGCATCCAGCAACCTGAACAAGACACCAAACCGACCATCCACGCGGTCCAACAACGCCTCGAATTGCGCGGGCCGGCTGTCAGCGTCGCCGCGGCCTGCGCCAGCGGCAACTATGCTCTGGCCGTGGCGCGGCGCTGGTTGGAACTCGACTGGGCCGACGTGTGTTTGGCGGGTGCGGGCGATCTGGGCACCTCCCCCATGGCGCTCGCTGGATTCGGCAATCTGCGGGCCTTGTCGCGCCGCAATGACCAGCCGCAAGCCGCGTCGCGACCATTCGACCGTGAACGCGACGGCTTTGTCGCATCGGAGGGTGGCGCTATCTTCGTTTTGGAATCAGCAACGCGGGCGCGGAGCCGGGGTGCGCATGCCTATGCCGAGGTCGCCGGCTTTGGCGCGAGCAACGACGCCTATCACATGGTCATCCCTAGCCCCGACCCCGAACCGGGCGCTGCCGCCGTGCGCCGCGCTCTTGCCGACGCACAACTGGCCCCCGCCGACATCGATTACATCAACGCCCACGCCACCAGCACGACCGTCGGCGACGTGGCGGAGACGCGCATTCTCCACACCGCCCTGGGCGACGCCGGCCGTACCGTGCCCGTCAGTTCCACCAAGAGCATGACCGGCCATTTGTTGACGGCAGCCGCGGCCTTCGAAGCCCTCGCTTGCCTGATCGCGCTGCAGCGTCAAACCCTGCCGCCCACGATCAATCTGGACAATCCGGATCCGGAATGCAATTTGTGTCACATCGCTAACGTGGCGCAAGAGCGGCGCGTGCGTGTCGCCATGTCCAACTCGTTCGGCTTCGGCGGCAACAACACCTGCCTGGTGCTGCGCGCCGCCTAAAGCCATCTCGGTGGTGCCTCAGTTGTGGTGCGGGCGTCCCGCCTGCACCGTGCAGCCGAGACGGCCGCACCACAAAGCCGTCTTGCATCGCTTCTCATTTTTTTCTATTGCATGACAGCGTGGACCGTGGCGCTTTCCAAGCCAAACGAATGGTTGCACCAAAGCATCCCTTTATGCAGATTCTCAGCTACCTTCGAAGTTCACGAAGGGTGACGCTCGGGCTGGTCACTTTCGCCATTTTCGCGGACACGTTTGTCTACGACATGGTTGTCCCATTCTTGCCAGACTACCTGAAAAAATGGGCGCTTGGCGAAGCTGAGGTCGGTTTGCTGTTTGGTTCCTACGCCCTGGCGCTTTTGGGCGTGGCGCCGCTGGCCGGTCGATTCGCGGACCGCCTGGGCCGCAAGAAGGCGTTGATCTTGGGGCTGTTCGGACTGGTGGCGACGACGGCGCTGTACGGGGCCGCTGACAGTTTCTGGGCGTGCCTCGTGGCGCGCTTTCTGCAAGGCGCGGCCGGCGCTTTGATTTGGGTCGCCGGTCTCGCGTTTCTGGCGGCGATCTACCCCCGCGAGGCCCGCGGTCAAGCGATGGGCGCCGCCATGACGGCCATCTCGCTCGGCACCTTCCTGGGTCCACCTCTGGGAGGCATGCTGTTTGCCTTGGGCGGCTATGCTCTACCGTTCTGGTGTGCCGGATCCATGGTTGCGTTGGTTGGACTGTTGATCGCTTTGCTGGCGCCGGAAAACACGGCCCGAGTCGCAAGCGCTGGTTCGCCAACCGTAAGGCCCCGAGGAAGCAGTTTCTACGTGACGTGCGGCGCCGTGGTGTTGGGCTCGGTCGTCTTGAATTTGCTCGAACCCACCTTGCCTCTGCACCTGGGAGAGCGTTTGCATGCTGGACCGATGGCGATCGGCATGTTGTTTACGGCCGCGACGCTCACGTACGGCTTGAGCGCCGTTTGGGCCGGCCGAGTCAGCGACCGCTTCGGCCGACGACGCGTCATGATCTGGGGTCTGCTGGCGACTCTGGTGGTGCTGCCGCTCGTGGCGCTGCCGGATGGGTGGGTGGGCGAAAGTTGCGTGCTGGCACTCTTGGGATGCGCGTGCGCGTTCCTCTTGTCGCCGACCTTACCCGAATTGGCCGACGCCACCGAACGCAGCGGCTCGACCGAATTCGGGGCCGCGTATGCTTGGTTCAACACCGCTTACGCCGTCGGCATGATGGTCGGCCCGGCGGTGGGCGGCTTGCTCATGGCCAAGTGGGGCTTCTTCGCGGCCTTGACTACCGTCAGCGCTATGGGGCTGGTCTTCGTTCCTGTGCTGTTCTTTACCGACAAAACCGAATCCGTGACCCATCCCAACCTCGAACAACCTCGGGCAGCGTGATCCTCCGATGCGTCCCTGGCGGCAAATCTGGTTCCTTTGGGGGCCGACGGCGTTCGCGCTGCTGTTGTCGATGGCGCCGGCGCGATTGCCAGCGCAGAGTCTTGCGGCAAATCTGCCGCGCTACGATTTCGACATACGCATTGATCCTGAAAAACACCTCGTCGAGGGCCACCAGCGGGTCCAATGGACCAATCGGCAGCCGGAGCCCTGCCAAGAGCTGATCTTCAACGTCTTCTCGCACTACAAACTCTCCAGCCGCGATGCCGATTTCGCCGCCAAAATGCTCGAGATCGGCCGTCTGTCGCCCAACGAGGCCATCGATTACCAAGGCGAAGCACTCCGCATCCACAAGATCACCGCGCCAAGCTCTTCGGACTCGGCTAAGTCGCAGGAACTAGCGTTTGCCTACCGTGGCGAAGCAGGCACGATCCTCGCCGTGCGCCTGCCGCAGCCGGTTCAACAAGGGCAAACGGTGACCGTTGACATCGCCTTCACCCTGCGTCTCCCGCAGATTCAAGGGCGCTGCGGCCAATGGAAAGATGTCATTTCCCTGACGAGTTGGCACCCGGTCTTGGCCTATTACGACGAGCAAGGTTGGCAGCCGACGCCGTTTGTGTTCTGGCACCCGGCCGATTTCAACGAAGCGGGCATCTATAGCGCCCGCGTGACGATGCCCAAGAATATGAACTGCGGCTGCACGTGCTCGCCGACTTCGGTTGTCGAGACTGGCGATGGCCGTAAACGTTTGGAATTCGCTGCCCGACCGGCGCGCAACTTTGCGCTGACGGCCAGCGCTCGGTATCGCGAATTGACCGCGGAAGCTAGTGGCGTGCGCGTCCGCTGCCTGGCCTTTGCCGAGCACGCGCACTACGCCCAATCGATGATGCGCACCGCGGCCGAAGCGTTGGCTGCCTATAGCCGTTGGTTTGGCCCCTACCCGTATTCGGAATTCACGATTGTCGAGGCCTTCCCCGGTTGGGGCGGACAAACCTGCGCCGGCATGATCGTCATGGACGAGCGCGTCTTCGAAATGCCGCACTCGGCCGCGGGCGTGGTCGAGGTCATCGTCGCCGAGCAGACGTGCCGGCAATGGTGGTACAACCAGGTCGGCACGAACGGCTACAGCGAAACCTGGATGGACGAAGGCCTGGCCCACTACTTCGCCCATCGCCTGCTCGACCAAAAACTCGGCAAGCACAGCGATTTGCTGCGCTGGTCGCCATGGCTGCCGCAGGTCGATCGCGCCACCTTTCGGCAATGGAACCTCTACGGCACCCTCGGCCGCGGCGAACAGGGGCCGACCGTGCAGGACATTCCAAAGTTCGGCCACTGCGCCAATCTGACCGGCCTCGTGTGCGAGCGTGGCGGCAAAATCGTCGGCATGATCGAACAGCGCATGGGCGAGGAAGCGTTTCTTCGCTTCATGCGCGGCGTTCAAGAGCGCTATGCGTTTCGAATGCTGCGCGTCGCCGACTTTCAACGGGAACTGGAAACCTTCACCGGGAACTCGTGGGACACGTTCTTTCGCAATTGGCTCTACGGCGGCGGCACGACGGACTGGCTGATCGAAGATGTTCAAGTGCGGCGGGAATTCACACGTGGCGCGGACCACGGTTTTGCCGCGACGGTCTTGCTTCGGCAAGACGCCGAGCACACCGAACCGACCGTCCTGGGAATCTGTTTGGACAAGAACGCTGGTTATGCGGTGCGTATTCCGATCGATCCCGACACCGAAACGAGAATCATCGATCGGCCGGAGGGCAAGGTGGAGCGACTCAGTGCCAATCGCTTCCGTGTGCAAGTCCATCTGCCGAGCGCGCCGACGCAGATCGCCGTCGATCCCGACCAAGTGCTCGTCGATCGCGAGCCGGCCAACAACTTCTGGAAGCCTGAAGTCCGCTTTCGCGTCCTGCCGCTCTACACGATGCTGGAAGAGACCGATTTGACTTGCGCCCACGATCACTGGAACGTACTCGCCGGACCGTGGCTCACGGATACCGCTTACAACGATCCCTGGTTCTCGTATTCCAGCCTCGCCGGCGTTCGGCTGGGGGCGTTTCGCACGCAACAATTCCAGGGCGGTCTTTACGCCGGCTATCGCCCCGACTTCCGCGACTTGGCCGTCGGCGCCGATATCCTCCGCGACCACTGGCCCTGGCCGAAAACCCAGGTCGGCTTCAACTTCGAGAAACGCCTGGCAACCTTCGATTCGCAGGATCGCGGCCCGGACCGCGGCGTCTTGTATGGCCGCTACATCATCGATGAAACCGACAGCCTTTATCAGCAACCGATGCACTTCATCGAGCTGTTCGGCAGCCGCACTGACAATCTGCTGCCGACGCCGCGCACCCCCCCTGGGTCCCCCCCTTTGGAAGGGGGGGCAAAGGGGGGTGCAGAGCGCTTTCCGATCCAAAACTCCGTCGGCGTCCAATATCACATCAACTACTTGACGCCGTACTGGGACCCCGAAGGCGGCTTTCAGTTCGACGCGACCTACGGCGCCGGCATTCCCATTTGGGGCCAACATCGCATGACGAACCAGGCCACCGCCCAGCTCTCGTTCGTCCAGGAGATGCCGGACGATCTGGGTTGGCTCAACGAAACGCGCCTGGCCTATCGCCTGTTTGGGGCCGCAGGTCTGCCTGGACGCGGCCAGTTATTCAGCCTCGGCGGCAATCAACTCTTCCGCGGCTTCGACATGGCGGAGCGGCAGGGCAGCATGGCCTGGATCGCCAGCGCCGAATGGCGCGTCCCCGTGGCGAAAGGCTTGCACTGGGACGCCTTCGATCACACCGTCGGCATTCGCAACATCTACGTGGCGCCGTTTTACGACGTGGGCAGCATCTATTCGGATCGCCATTCCGTGGGAGGCATCGCCCATGCCGTGGGCGCCGGCCTGCGTCTCGACCTCGCCTGGTTCGGTTTCGTCGAACGCACCATTTTCCGCTTCGACGCCGCCAAGACGATCAACTCCTCCGCCCCGGTGCAGTTTTGGTTCGGCATCGAGCATCCATTCTGATGCCGCGATCCCACCTAACCTGGATTGCGCACAACCAGGGAGGGCGGGCTTTCCAGCCCGCCCATCCCTTCAAAACTCGATAATCTGGGCGGGCTGGAAAGCCCGCCCTCCAACCGTGCGCAATCCAGGCTAATCAGAATTCGCAGGCTTGCCCAGTTTCACGCCGGCGGCGACTCGGCTTGATTCGTCATGCTCAGACGTTATGAAGGAAGTCCCTAGCCCGCATTTCTCACCAATAGTGACGGGCTGCGCAGTGTCGGAGGGCGGGTTTTCTAACCCGCTATGGCCAGACGGGTTAGAAAACCCGTCCTCCGGTGGTGAGAAATGCGGGCTAGCCATGCGGCCAACCTT
>Ga0080064_1003425_pt1 | contig 22974 bp, 21 predicted proteins | sample Subgrocontami54m_FD_69260 | JGI IMG/M metagenome (GOLD analysis project Ga0080064, IMG submission 69260) | Subsurface groundwater microbial communities from S. Glens Falls, New York, USA - GMW46 contaminated, 5.4 m (SPADES assembly) (version 2) ...
GACGGCTGGAAGCTGCTGACGAGGCGGCTGGGACGCAAGGTCCAGCTCGTGGGCGACGACCTGTACGTGACCAACACGAAGCGCCTCGCGAAGGGCATTCGCTCCAAGGCCAGCAACTCCATCCTCATCAAGCTGAACCAGATAGGTACGCTGACGGAGACGCTTGAGGCCGTCCAGATGGCGCAGCGGGCGCGCTGGACCACGGTCATCAGCCATCGCTCCGGCGAGACGGAGGACACCACAATCGCGGACCTGGCGGTGGCGGTGAGCGCCGGGCAGATCAAGACGGGCGCGCCGTGCCGCAGCGAGCGCGTGGCCAAGTACAACCGCCTGCTGCGCATCGAGGCGGAGATGGGCAAGGCGGCGCGCTACGCCGGACGGGACGCCTTCACATACAGGTCGGCCTAGCGCTTCCGCGTCCCCCGCCGCAACGCGCGAGGTGGCGCGCCAATGGGAAACGTGGCAAACGGGTGACAAACGCCCAGGAGCATGGCCGCATGGCTGCCGACGACCTTTTCGAGGCCGCTGTCCAGACACTGCAAGACGACCCCCGCGTCACGCGGGTCAAGATGTTCGGAGCGTCGGGCCTGAAGGTCGGCGGCAAGGTCTTCGCGTGCCTGTTCAAGGGTAAGCTGGTCGTGAAGCTCTCGCAGAAGCGCGTCGAGGCCATCGTGGCGTCCGGCGCAGGCGAGCGGTTCGATCCGGGCATGGGCAGGCGCATGAAGGAGTGGGTTGCCCTGGCTCCGGGCGCCGCGGGCGACTGGCTCAGCCTTATGCAAGAGGCGCGGGACTTCGTCGCCTCCGGCCTCTGAACTGGCGCGAGAGAGGGTGTCCAGAGGGACGCATCCCTCTGGCGGGGGTCTGGGGACTCCCCCAGCTTCACTCTAATTCCCCCTTCTTGTCAGGAAGGGGGCTAGGGGGATGGTCGTACACGTCCTGATATCACTCTAAGGAGGCGATACATGCCCGCAGGAAAGAACGGCAAGACACGCATCGGCATCAACGGCTTCGGGCGCATAGGACGGCAGGTGCTCCGCGCCATTCACGAACGCCATCCGGACATTCTGGAGGTCGTCGCCGTCAACGACCTCACGGACGCCAAAACCAACGCCCACCTGTTCAAGTACGACACGAACTACGGCATCTATCCCGGCACGGTGGAGCCTCGCGACGGCGGGCTCTCCATTGACGGGCGCGCCGTCCAGGTCTTCGCGCAGCGCGAGCCGGGCCAGATTCCGTGGCGCGACGCGGGCGTGGAGCTTGTCGTCGAGTCCACGGGCCGCTTCACGGACGCCGCGAAGGCCGCCGCGCACCGTCAGGGCGGCGCGAAGAAGGTCATCATCTCCGCGCCGGGCAAGGGCGAGGACATCACCATCGTCCTGGGCGTGAACGACAAGCTGTACGACCCGGCCAAACACAACGTCATCTCCAACGCCTCCTGCACCACCAACTGCATCGCGCCCGTCGCCAAGGTGCTGCACGACGCCTTCGGCATCGAGCGCGGTCTGATGTCCACCATCCACGCATACACCAACGACCAGAAGATACTTGACCAGGTCCACGAGGACCTGCGCCGCGCGCGCGCCGCCGCCATGAGCATCATCCCCACGACCACCGGCGCGGCCAGGGCGGTGGGACTCGTCCTGCCGGAACTGAAGGGCAAGATTCACGGCCTGGCCTTCCGCGTGCCGACGGCCACCGTGTCGGTCGTGGACTTCGTCGCCACGCTCAAGCGGCCCGTGAAGCCGGAGGAGGTCAACGCCGCCTACAAGCGCGCCGCCGAGACCAGCCTGAAGGGCATCCTCCAGTACACGGAGGAGGAGCTGGTCAGCATGGACTTCAAGGGCAACCCCCACAGCGCCATCCTGGACGCCCAGCTCACGATGGTGATGGAGGGGAACATGGTCAAGGTGGTGGCGTGGTACGACAACGAGTGGGGCTATAGCTGCCGCGTTGCCGACCTCGCGGCCAAGCTGGCGAAGATAGGGATGTAGGATAGGGTTTGGGGATTAGCGATTGGGGGTTGGAGGCGCGGACATGAAGCGGCGACGGTTCCAGGTCATGCTGGAGTGGGATGCCGATGATAAGGTGTGGGTGACCTATGTGCCTGCGCTGAACTCCCTCTCGACGTTCGGGGAGACGCGGACGCAGGCGCTCAGAAATACGAGAGAAGCGATCAAGGGCTATCTGGAAGCCGCGGAGAAAGAAAGGGTAGTCAGTTGAGTAGCGATGTTCGACTGGAGATACTGAAATTGCTCCGGCAGCGCGATGAGCAATGGGGTGGCCCTATCCTCGAACTTGATGAAATAGTCAAGGCCGTAGGCCTTCCTAGCCGCGATGTGCGGCGAGCGTGTGATGCGCTTGAGGATGTTGGACACGTGAAGGGTCTTCACTTCCGCATTCAATTGAGACGAAGGTTACCCGAGGCGCTTGAGGGTGTTGGACACGTGGAGGGTATGCACGGTGGGGGTGGCGATGTAGACCACCCTGCCTATTTCATTACTGATAGGGGAGAGGCGTATCTTTATAATCTGGAGCATAAAACTCTTAGTTCTTCCTAGCGAAAAGAACTGAAGCTTTCGAGCGGCGGGCTATGCGCCCGCCGCTCGCTTGTTCCGCGCCTGCTACAATAGTCCCGTTATGCAGGCCCCAGACCAGCCTCACGACATCCCGCCCGCCATCGGCCAGCCGGACGTAACGCCCCCGCCGGAGCCGTCGCGTCCGGCGCGGCGACGCGTCGGCAGCGGCCTCGGCATCGCGCTGGTGCTGGTCGGCCTGGCGCTCATCGCGCTGGCGCTGCGCCTGAACGGCGTCCGGTGGGACCAGGGCCACCTGTTCCACCCGGATGAGCGGGCCATCCTGATGAAAGTCGGGGACATCAGCTTCCCCTGGCCGCCCGACCCGGCGCTGCTCCTGGACGCGGAGCACAGCCCCTGGAACCCCCACTGGTTCCCCTACGGCAGCCTCGTCCTCTACCTGCTGAAGCTGGCGGCGGGCGTCGCGGGCCTTGTGCTGGGCCGGTCCGGATTCGAGGACATGGCCGTCGTCGGGCGCGTGGTCGCGGCCCTGCTGGACACGTGGACTGTCCTGCTGCTCTACGCGCTGGGCGCGCGCCTCTACGGCCGCGCCACCGGCCTGCTGGCCGCGGGCTTCGCGGCGCTGGCGGTCATTCACATCCAGATGAGCCACTTCTACACGTCCGACCCGCTGCTCACGTTCTTTCTGACAGGCTCCATGCTCTTCCTGGCGGGCCTCGCGCGCACGGGCAGATTGCGCGACGCCGCCCTGGCGGGGCTGCTGTTCGGCCTGGCGCTGGCGACGAAGGTGAGCGCGGCGCCGTTCCTGCTGGCGGCGGGCGTGGCCGCCCTGGCCTCCTGCTTTGACGGCGACAGCCTGCATGTCGCCTCCTTCCGCCGCGAGCGCGTCGGGCGGGCGATCGGCGCGCTGGCTGTGTTCATGGGCGTGGTCGCCGTGGCCTTCGCCGTCGCCGCGCCGTACGAGATGCTGGACTTCCGCACCTTCTGGGGGGACGTCACGCGCGAGGGCGAGATGGCGCGGCGCATCGCGGACTTCCCGTACACGCGCCAGTACATCAACACGACGCCGTACCTCTACCACGTCCAGCAGCTCGCCACGTGGGGTCTGGGCTGGCCGCTGGGGCTGGTCGCGTGGGGCGGACTGGCGGTGGCTTTGCTGATGGCCGCGCTCCGGCGGCGCAAGGCGGACGTGCTGCTTCTGATGTGGGTCGTGCCGTACTTCGCGGTCGTCGGCGCGTTCGATGTGAAGTTCCTGCGCTACATGCTGCCCATCACGCCGTTCCTGCTGCTGTTCGGCGCGCGGGCGCTGGTGGGCTTTCACAGGGTCGCACAGGTGGCGCGCGAGGCGGCGGACGCTTTCGGTGGGTGGACTCGCCGGGCGCTGGCCGCGGCGCCGCGCGTGGCCGCTGGCGTCGTCATCGTCATCCTGGCCGCCACGACGCTCTACGCCGCCGCCTTCTCCGCCATTTACACGCGCCCGCACCCCGCGGTGGAGGCCTCCCGGTGGATTCGGGCGAACGTGCCCGCCGGAGCCGTCGTCGCCAAGGAGCACTGGGAGGAGGGCATCCCGGACCTCGGAGACTACCGCAACATCGAGCTGGGCCTCTACGAGCCGGACAACGCCACGAAGCGCGACATCCTTGCGCGGCAGCTCGCCGAAGCCGACCTGGTGGTCTTCTACAGCAATCGCCTGTACGGGACCATCCCGCGCCTGCCCGACCGCTATCCCATGTCCAGCCGCTACTATCAGCTCCTGTTCGACGGCGACCTGGGTTTCGAGCTGGCCTACACCGCCGTGTCCTATCCGACTCTGGCCGGCGTGAGCCTGGTGGACGATACGTTCACGCGGCCCGGCCTGACGCCTCCAGCGCCTTTGCGCGACTATCAGCCCAGCCCCGTGAGCATCAACATGGGCTACGCCGACGAGAGCTTCACCGTCTATGACCATCCCAAGGTCATGGTGTTCCGGAACGTCCGGCGCATGGACGCGGGGGCCATCGCCGCGACGCTGGGGGAGCCGCCCACGGTCGAGCCGCCGCGCCTGGGCCTGGTGTTCACGCCCGCCGAGTGGCAGGTGTACAGAGAGAGCGGGACGTGGTCCGCGCTGTTCGACCGGCTAAGCCCGATGAACCGCGCGCCGGAGATGACCTGGCTGCTGGCGGTGGAACTCATGGCACTGCTGGCCTTTCCGCTGACCTTCAAGGTCTGCGGGCGTCTGCCCGACAGGGGCTACGTGCTCGCCAAGAGCGTTGGTATTCTGCTTGTGGCGTATCTGACATGGCTCGCGGCGAGCACGTGGACGCTGCCGTTCACGCGGGGGACAATTCTGCTGGCGATGGGCCTGCTGGGACTCGTCTCGGCGGGCGTGGCCTGGCGCTGGCGCGCCGAGCTGCGGGCGTGGCTGACGGAGAACAGGAGCATCGTCCTCGCCGGAGAGGCGGTCTTCCTCGTGGCCTTCGTGGGCTTCTACGTCATCCGCATCCTGAACCCGGACCTGTGGCACGCCTGGCGCGGCGGCGAAAAGCCGATGGACTTCGCCTACCTGAACGCGGTCATCCGTTCGGAGTATATGCCGCCCTACGACCCCTGGTTCGCCGGGGGCTATCTGAACTACTACTACTTCGGCCAGTTCATCACCGCCACCATCATCAAGCTGACGGGCATCATCCCCTCGGTGGCCTACAACCTGGCGGTGCCGCTCTTCTACGCGCTGACGGCCAGCGCCGCCTTTTCAATTGTCTATAACCTGGCGGCGGCTTTCCAGAGGAACGCCAAGCCGGAAACGGCGCGCCGTCTGCCCTCGCCGCTTCTGGCGGGGGTCGCGGGCGCCGTGCTCGTGGCCGGCATCGGCAACCTGGACGGCGGCATCCAGGTGGCCCAGGGAGCGTGGCGCGCCGTGACGGACAACATTCCCTTCCCTCCCTTCGATTTCTGGCGCTCCAGCCGGATGATGCCGCCCACCATCAGCATCACCGAGTTCCCGTTCTGGTCGTTCCTCTTCGCCGATCTGCACGCGCACCTCATGGGCATGCCATTCTACCTGCTGGTCATTGGACTGGCGCTGAACATGGCGCTGGGGTGCAAACGCGGCCTCGGCCTCGCCTCCGAGACGGCCTCGCTCCTGCTGGCTGCCCTTGCGATAGGCGCGCTGCGCGTCATCAACAGTTGGGACTACCCCGCGTTCATTCTCCTGGCGGGCGCGGGCGCGGCGATAGGTGAGGTCAGCGCGCGGCAAAGGATGGACCTGGCTGCGGTGTCCTGGGTGGTGCTGAAGCTGGCGATACTGGCAGTCCTGTCCATGCTGTTTTTCTTACCGTTCCACCAGAAATTCGCGGTGTTCTACAACGGCGTCCTTCCCAGCGTGGGGGAGACGCCCCTGCTCCAGTATCTGTCCATCCACGGCCTGTTTGTGTTCCTGGTCATCAGCTATGTTGCGTTTGAGCTGTGGCGCGTGGCCCGGCTGTCCGGGCGGGAGTCGGAGCAGGACCCCGCTGGCGTCGGCGCGGCGCTGGCCGACCAGGGTGGCGCCGCCGTAGCGGCCTCTCCGGACGGCGGGCAGACCGTGCTTGTCGCGAGAGCCGGAATCGGCTACTTCTGGCCTGCGTACACCGGCGTTATCGGCGCGGTGGTCCTCGCGCTGTACCTGCTGCGGTACGAGACCATCGCCTTCCTCTTTCTCCTGCTGTCCGCCGTGGCCGCCCTGGCGCAGGTCATGCCGGCGCGCCCGCGCGACGAGGGGATGGCGCCGCGCCTCTTTGTTCTGGCGCTCATAGCGCTGGCGCTTGGACTGGGAATCGGCGTGGACATGGTCACGGTGCAGGGGGATATTGAGCGGATGAACACGGTGTTCAAGTTCTACCTCCAGGCATGGGTGCTGCTGGGGCTGGCCTCCGCCTTCGTCGTGTGGCGGCTCGGCGCGGGCATGGCCCCGCTTGCGGGGCGCCCGCTGGGGCTGCCCCGCGTCGCGTGGATGACGCCCTTTGCCCTGCTGCTGGCCGCGAGCCTGGCGTTCCCCATCCTAGGCACGCCCGCCCGCATCGCCGACCGCTTCGTCGCGCTGCCTCCCACGAACGACGGTATGGCGTACATGCGGTACGCCGTGCACAGGGAGGAGGACCGCGAGATGGAGCTTCGGTGGGACTATGAGGCGATTCGCTGGCTGCAGGACAACGTACGGGGGTCGCCCGTGATCCTGGAGGGGAATACGGACCTGTACCACTGGGGGAACCGGGTGTCCGTCTATACGGGGCTGCCCGACGTCGTGGGGTGGGACTGGCATCAGAGACAGCAGCGCGTGGCCTACGACGGGGCGGTCAACGCCCGGCGCGCGGACGTGAAGGAGATGTACTCCACGTTGAACCAAGTGCGAGCGCTGGAGATGCTCCGCAGGTATCAGGTGGAGTACGTGTACGTGGGGCCGCTTGAACGGGTCTATTATCCGGCGGCGGGACTTGGCAAGTTCCAGCGCATGGTCGGTGCGTCTCTGGACGTGGCCTTCTCCAGCCCTGAGGTAACCATCTACAGGGTCAGAGCGGCTTCCTGAAGGAATTGACTTAGATGATAGGCGGGTATAGGGTATGGCTAGATCGAGTTTCCACCAGTTATGGGACGCAGCCCAGGTGACGGCGGTGGAGGCGTAATTTGAACTCAGTCAGCGCGGTAATCAGAAAGCATTGGCAGCTTATAACCTTTGTTATCAGTCTTCTACTATTCGTCTGGCTTATCTGGAACTTTATCAGCGTCTTTTTACCTTTCCTTATCGGTCTCACCATCGCGTACCTCTTGCTGCCTATCGTGCGCTGGCTTGAAAAGCGTTTGCCTGGGGGTGAAAGGCATCCGGAACTCAAACGCATATCTATAATTATCGGCATCTATTTCATCGCCCTCATCATAATAGCTGGCATGATATTTTACATGTTTGCGGTAATCAACAGTTCCGCCTCGCTCCTGTGGCAGAAGTCACCTCAGTTGATTTCCGATATTGTGGCGCGGATTCAGAGCTGGATGGTGGCAATCCGGCTTGAGGTGCCGGCGTCTATGCTGCAGCAGTATGATCAGACCATTGAAAGTGCCGGTGTCACGGCGGTTAATGCATTACGCAACGGGTTTGGCCAGGGTTTTTCTATAGCATTGTCCAGCGCAGGTTTGATTCTTGGGTTTCTCTCCCTGCCGCTCATAGTTTTCTTCATGCTGAAGGACTGGGACAATCTCCGTGACGGTCTTTGTGGCATCATGCCTTCCTGGGCGAGTGAGCATGCGAAGAACGTGGCCGGTATTCTTGGGCGGGTGATGGGAAGTTATATTCGCGGGCAGACTATCATGAGCATCATCGTAGGTACCCTGGTTTTCACTATGCTGACCGTTCTGAGAATCGAGTTCGCCCCGGCTCTGGCTGTGTGGGCGGCGTTGATGGAGTTCATCCCGTTGCTGGGTGCCTGGTTAAGTATTCTTGCCGGTGTTGCTATTGCTCTGGCCACTGACCCCGCGAAAGTCGTCTGGGTTATTATTGGCTACGTAATCATTCAGCAGATAGAGGGCAACGTCCTCTTTCCCCGGATCCAGGGTACCGTTATGAAGATGAATCCCGTTCTTATCATCTTTGCAAGCATCGCTGGCGCCTATCTGGCCGGTCTGGTGGGATTCATTATCGCTGTACCAGTATCGGCCACGCTTATTGAGCTCTTGAAGTATTTCCGGCGCAGCGCCCAGCAAAAAGCATCTGAGTGACTATCATGGATATGAAATCTTCAGGCGGCATTAGTGCCAGAGCGGACTTGTCCCTGGCGTGAGCCTCTGTTAGACTTGAATCACGTCAGCCTCTGTTAGAATCCAGTCAAAGGAGGTGGCGCCATGAGCCCTGAACCCATCGCCATAATGCGGGACATCGTCATTATTCTGTTTGGTGTTCTTGGCATCGCTTGCGCCATTACCGTAACGATCCTCGTAGTGCGGGCGTACAGGAAGATGGCCCGTACGCTGGACGCCATCTGCCTGACTGCGGAGGTGATGGAGGAGTCGGCCAAAGTGATCTCGCGGGCCGCGGGGTCGCTGGTGACGGGCGCGGGCGTCGGGTCGTTGCTGATGGGTGTTGTCACGAGTCTGTTCCGCGCTAGGGGAAACGAGTAGTCAAATCAGGTAGGAGGTGTGTCATGGATGAGCACGGGCATGAACTTCGGAGCTTCATGATTGGCGCGCTGGTGGGAGCCGCGGTGGGCGCGGCGCTCGGGATATTGCTGGCGCCGCGCTCCGGTGCGGAGACGCGGAAAATGATAGGCGCGAAGGCCACCGAGTTGAGCGGGAAGCTGCAGGACGAGGTGGAGGACCTCAAGCAAAAGGCCGCTGAAATTCGGGAACGCGTTCAGCAGATATCGCGCCCCAAGGACTCGCCGAAACAGACCTGATTCACGCGGTCTGAGTGGGCTCCTATTCCAGACTGGCGACCGCGCACTGGGCTCATGCCGGAGCGCCGTTGCGGAAGCGGGGGTAGGAGCCCATGACTTTGAGCATCCCCACGCGCTTTCGTACGCCGTCCAGGGCCGCCTTGACGGGCGGGTCCAACCGGTGCCCTTCCATGTCTATCAGGAAGACGTACTTGCCCAGCGTCTCCTTTGATGGTCGCGACTCTACCTTGTCCAAGTTGATGTTCCTCTGGGCGAATTCCCCCATGACGCCGTAAAGCTGCCCCGGCTCATCGCGGTCGAACGAGAAGCAGATGGACGTCTTGTCATGGCCCGTGGGCGTCGGGCTGTCCTCGTGGGCGATGACCACGAAGCGTGTCATGTTGATGGGGTTATCCTGAATGCCGTTGGCGAGGGAGGTCATTCCGTAGAGATCGGCCGCCCGCTTCGGCGCGATAGCCGCGGCGGGCACGGGGCTGCTCTTGGCCTCTTCCACCGCCCTCGCGTTGCTCAGCGATGCCATGAGCTGCGCCCTGGGAAAGCAACGCTCCAGAAAACGTCGGCACTGGCCCAACGACTGCGGGTGCGAATAGATGACCTGAATGTCATTCACACTGATGCCCGGCTTGGCCATGAGGTGGTGGTTGATGGGGAGCACCAGTTCCTTCCGGATGCGGAGGCGCGACTCGTGGATGAGCACGTCCAGCGTGTCGTTCACCGAGCCTTCCAGGCTGTTCTCAATGGCGACGACCCCTTCGTCCGCCATGCCGGTGTCCACGGCGGCGGCGACCGCCAGCACGCTGGACATGGGGGTCATACGCGCTGCCGAGTCGTGGAGGAGTGTCGCCTCCTCGGTGTAAGTGCCGGCGGGCCCCAGATAAGCAATCCGCTTGGATTGAGGCGGCGTCATGCCTTCTGTTCCTCGCTGGCCTGCAGCACTTCCAGTTGCTCGTCCTTGCCCGCCACCACGAAGATGTCCCCCGCCTGAATGCGCTCCAGCCGGTCCGGCATCAGGATGACGTCGTTCCCCCGTTTGATGAGCAACGCGGCGATGCTCGTCTTGCTCCGCAGGCTCAGGCCCGCCTCTTCCAGCGTCATGCCTGTATATCGGTCGGGCAGCTTGAGCTTGACCACGCCGTAGTTCGCCCCGACTACCGTGTAGTCCAGGACGTTCTTGTAGCCCAGGCTGTGGGCCACCTGGACGCCCATGTCCGCCTCGGGATAGATGACGTTGTCCGCTCCCAGCTTCTCAAGGGTAGCGCCGTGGAGCTCGTTTTCCGCCCGGGCCAGCAGGTAGGGCATACCCAGGCGCTTCAGAAGAACCGTGGCCAGGAGGCTGCTCTGCAAGTCGCCGCCGATGGCTACGATAGCCGCCTCGAAGTTGCCGATGCCCATCTCCTTCAGCGACGCCTCGTCGGTGGCGTCCGCCTTGACGGGGTAGGTCACCTGGCCCACCATGGCCTGCACCGCCTTCTCGTCCTTGTCCACGGCCAGGACGTCGTGTCCAAGCTGGTACAGCGTCCGGGCCACGCTGGACCCGAAACGCCCGAGGCCGATAACCGCCACCTGTTTTTTTGCCATGTTCAGCTCAAAAAGCCTTCTACTAACCGATCTTGATGCGCTCCTGGGCGAACCGGATGTGCCTGGCCTCCTCCCGCTGGGACAGGGACAGAGCCAGCGTCAGCGGGCCGAGCCTGCCGATGAACATCATGCCAATGATAATCAAGCGGCCCAGTAGAGACAAGTCCGGCGTGATGCCGGTGCTGAGTCCCACCGTGCCGAAGGCCGAGAATGCCTCGAAAAGGACCTGAATGAAGGTGTGGGACTCCGTCAATGTCAGCAGCAGGGTCGTGGAGAAGACGAGTCCCAGGGAGAGGACCACGACGGCCAGCGCGCGGCTCATCACGTCTTCCGGAATCTCGCGCCCGAAGGCCTCCACGTGGCTGCGCGCGCGCATGGCGGACCAGACGGCGGAGAGCAGGACTCCCATTGTATTGACCTTGATTCCGCCCGCCGTTGAGCCGGACGCTCCGCCGATGAACATCAGGCCGCAGGTGAAGAACAGGGTGAAGTCACGCATCTTGCCTATGTCCACGCTGGCGAAGCCGGCGGTCCGCGGAACGACGGACTGGAACATGGCGTTCACCAGTTTGAGGCCGGGCGGCAGACTGGCCAGGGTGGACTCGTTAGTGAACTCGGCCAGGAGGATGACCACGGCCCCCAGCAACCACAGAAAGATGTTGACGGTCACGACCATGCGACTGTCCAGGCTCAATCGCCCCAGCGAGCGCGTCTTGATGAAGTCCGCTATGACTGTATAGCTGATGCCGCCCAGAACGATGAGGGAGGCCAGCGTACCCAGCACGAGGAGATTGCTGTTGTAGACCAGAAAGCTGGTGTTGCCGGACAGAATATCGAAGCCCGCGTTGTTGAATGCGGAGACGGAGTGAAATATGGCCTTCCAGACCCCTTCCATACCGGGGAAGTCCTTCGAGAACTGGATGTAGAGGATCGCCGCGCCCACGGCCTCGATGATGAAGGACGTGAGCGCGATGCGCCGCAGCAGGCGGACGATGCCGCCGACGGCGTACTCGCCGAGCGCCTCCCGCAGCGCCATGCGCTCTCCCAGCGTGATGCGCCGTCCGACGAGCAGCAGGAGGACGGTGGACATGCTCATGAAGCCCAGACCGCCCGCCTGGACCAGCAGAAGGACGACAATCTGTCCGAACGTGCTCCAGTAGGTGCCCATATTAACCACCGTCAGCCCGGTCACGCAGACGGCGGAGGTGGCGGTGAACAGCGCGGTGAGGAACGGCGCGGGCTGTCCCGTGGCGGTGGAGAAGGGCAGCATCAGGAGCAGCGCGCCGATGATGATGAGGGCCCCGAAGCCGTACACCAGCAGGACCGGCCCCTGCGGCCTGGCGACGCGTGGCCGAAGCGGGTTGAGGTCAATGTGAATACGTTGGGGCCGAGGATGCCGCCTGACGTCCCTGCGGGCTGGCTTGCCCCATGGAAACAGTCGCACGAGTTCTCCTTATGTTTGCCGAGCGCGCCGGGAAGCAGGCAACGCCATCCCGCTCATATGTGGCGGATTTTAGCCAGCATTGGCATACATGTCAAACACACGGGCTGGCTATTTGCGTCACCCACACAGGAAAAGTATAATGGATTTCGAGTGTGGGGGTATCCCTTTATGTATACAGGAGTGGAATAAGCAAATGGAAAAAGGGACCTGGACGGTCAAAACGGGTCTGGCCCAGATGTTGAAGGGCGGCGTCATCATGGACGTGGTGAACGCCGAGCAGGCCCGGATTGCGGAAGTGTCGGGCGCGGTGGCCGTCATGGCCCTGGAACGCGTGCCCTCGGATATCCGTGCCGCCGGCGGCGTGGCCCGCATGGCTGACCCCCGCAAGATAGAAGAGATCATGAAGGCGGTGACCATCCCCGTGATGGCCAAGTGCCGCATCGGCCACTTCGTGGAGGCGCAGGTCCTGGAAGCCATGGGCGTGGACTTCATTGACGAATCGGAGGTCCTCACGCCCGCCGACGAGCAGAACCACATCTGGAAGCATTCGTACGGCGTGCCTTACGTGTGCGGCGCGCGCGACTTGGGCGAGGCCCTGCGCCGCATAGCCGAGGGCGCGGCGATGATTCGGACCAAGGGAGAAGCCGGAACGGGCAACGTCGTCGAGGCGGTGCGTCACATGCGCGCCGTCATGCAGGGCATTCGCCGCGTGCAGGGCCTTCAGGAGGACGAACTCATGGCGGAGGCCAAGGCGCTGGGCGCTCCTTTCGAGCTTGTCCGGCAGGTCCACCAGTCGGGGCGCCTGCCCGTGGTCAACTTCGCGGCGGGTGGACTGGCGACTCCCGCCGACGCGGCGCTGATGATGCAGCTTGGCGCCGAGGGAGTCTTCGTCGGCTCGGGCATCTTCAAGTCGGAGGATCCCGAGACCCGGGGCAAGGCCATCGTCCGCTCGGTCACGCATTACAAGGATGCCGCCATCATCGCCGAGGCCAGCAAGGGCCTGGGCGAGCCTATGCCGGGGATAGATATCCGCACCATCAAACCCGAGGCTCTGCTGGCTACTCGGGGCTGGTAAAGAGGGGATACGACACGTCCGTTGTAAGCCGTATGACGCGGATTGGTGTTCTCGCTCTTCAAGGTGACTTCGCGGAGCATGCCGTGGCGCTCAGGAATGCCGGGGCGCAGGCTGTGGAGGTACGGCTTGCAGCCGACCTCGACGGTGTGGACGGGCTGATTGTGCCGGGTGGGGAGAGCACCACCATTATCACCCAGATGCGGGAGTACGGGGTAGACAAGAAGCTGGCGGCGCTCGCCGCCCGGGGCTTCCCCGTGCTGGGCACGTGCGCGGGCATGATCGTTCTGGCGGCGCGGGTTGCCGGCGCGGAGCAGCCATGTCTGGGGCTTATTGACCTGGACGTGCGGCGCAACGCCTTCGGACGCCAGGTTGACAGCTTTGAGACAGACCTGACTGTATCCGTCCTGGGAAAAGACCCCCTGCACGCTATCTTCATCCGCGCCCCCATCATCGAGCGGACCGGCCCTGAAGTTCAGGTGCTGGCGCGGCTGTCCGACGGGACTCCAGTAGCCGCGCAACAGGGCTCCGTTCTGGTGTGCGCCTTTCACCCTGAGCTGACCACGGACTCGCGCTTTCATCACTACTTCACCACGCTGGCGACGCGGAGGAAGGCCGAGGGATGATCCGCTCGCTTCAACCGACAGACCTGTGGAGTCTGGTTCAGTTTGCCCGGACGCCGCGGGCCAATGAAGCGCGTCCTCGCGAGAAGCTGACCCGAAGCTGCGCCGAGATGCTGCCTCCGTACACCGTGTTCGCCGACTGGGTCCCCGCCAGGGGGCGGCGGTACGTATGGGTCGCCTCGGACGACCGGCAGGTCCGCGGAGCGGCGTCCCTGCGTCGGCGGGCCGGTAAGGACGCATGGGAGATAGACACTCTGCTTCTGGACGGCGGCGACGGTCTGTGCACCGAGTTGCTGGAACGCGCGGGAATGACCGCGGGGGCACAGGGCGTCCAACGGGTATTCCTTCGCATGGACAGCGAAAGTCCTCTCGTGTCAGAGGCCGTCCGCGCCGGGTTCGTAGCCTACCAGAGGGAACGCCTGCTGCAGGCGTGCGCGTCGCCGACCATTTCCGCCGCGCCTTCCATTCCCGCGGGGTTGCGTCTCCGCGCGGATGGCGACGACTACCCGCTCTTTCGCCTGTTCCAAGCGGCGGTCTCGTCCGGCGTGCAGGCCGCGGAGGGCGCCACCTACAAGGAGTGGCAGGCCACTCGGGAGAAGGGATGGGGAAGGGGTCGGCGCAGCGAGTTCGTATACGAGGGGCAAGGCGAGTTGCTCGGATGGCTCCGCGTGACGGGCGCCAGCGCGTGTGGCTACCTGGACATGCTGGTGCGCCCCGATGAAGAGGCCGTGGCCGGTGTCCTGGTAGACTTTGGCTGTCAGCGCCTGGCTGGCAAGGAGTGCATGCTGAGTCTGGTCCGTGAGACAGACACGGCCGTGCTGCGCAGGCTGCGGGAGCGCGGGTTTAAGGAACAGGACGGGTACGTGACTCTGGTCAAGCATATCGCGGCGCGGGTGCGCGCGCCGTGTTTCATACCTGCGGGAGCATGATGGAAGAGAGAATCACCGGTCAGCAGCCGTCACCCCTTCAGGCTACGGCATTTCCGCGTACGGTGACCGACGACCTGGATGCTCTGCTGGACGCCCTTCCACCTCGAATCGCGGAGCCCCTGCGGCGCCACGAGGACCGCGCCGAGTTGCTGGAGATAGTCATGGACCTGGGGCGCCCCGCGGAGGCCCGGTTCCTGAACCAGGAGATCGTCCTGAGCCCGGAGGACGTCGTCAAGCAGGACATGGACTACGTGCTGGGGCGCATCGGCGTCTTTGGCGGGGACAACAGGGCGGGCGTCCCGCGCACGCTGCATCGCATCTCGGCCATCCGCAACCGCAAGGGGGCCATCGTCGGTCTGACCTGTCGGGTGGGACGCGCCGTCTTCGGCACCATTCGCATCATCGAGGACCTCATCGGCACGGGCAAGAGCATTCTACTCATGGGCAAGCCCGGCGTCGGCAAGACGACCATGCTGCGCGAGATGGCGCGCGTCATGTCGGAGCAGTTCCGGAGGCGCGTCGTCATCGTGGACACGTCCAACGAGATCGGCGGCGACGGCGACATCCCTCACCCGGGAATTGGACGGGCGCGGCGCATGCAGGTGCCCTCCCCCTCGCTTCAACACGCGGTCATGATTGAAGCGGTCGAAAACCATATGCCGCAGGCCATCATCATTGACGAAATCGGTACGGAGCTGGAAGCCTCGGCGGCGCGCACCATCGCTGAGCGAGGTGTCCAGCTCGTAGCCACGGCCCACGGGAACACGCTGGAGAACCTGACTATGAACCCCACTCTGGCGGACCTGGTCGGCGGCATCCAGGCCGTGACGCTCGGGGATGAGGAAGCCCGGCGCCGCGGTACGCAGAAGACCATTCTTGAGAGAAAGGCCCCGCCGACATTCCACATTGTGGTTGAAATCGAGAATTGGAATCGGGTCGCGGTGCACCTGGACACGGCGGAGGCGGTGGACTCCCTGCTCCAGGGACGGCTCATCCCGCCGGAGGTCCGCTACGTGGACGATGCGGGCAACATGGCGAAGGAGAATGCCCCGCTGTCGCAGCTCCCACCGTCCGTCCGACGTCCCGCCAACGGGCCGCGTGGGCCGATGTCCGGCGTCCTGGAGCGCCCGCGGAGCGGCGGCGACAAGGGCTCCACCCGCATTTACCCCTTCGGCGTCAGCCGTGGTGGACTGGACCGGGCCATACGCTCGCTGGGCTTGCCCGCGCAGCTTGTGGACGACGCCCGCCAGGCGGACGTGGTCATCACCACCAAAAGCTATTACCGACGGCGTCCCACCGCTGTGCGGGAGGCCGAGGGTCATGCGCTGCCCATCTTCGTCCTGAGGAAGAACAGTCCGCAGCAGATTGAGCAGAGCCTGATGACCGTCTGCAACGTGGAGAAGCCGCAAGCCGCCGCGCCGCCCGGCGGAGGCGACGGCATGACTCGCGCCATGCACGAAGCCGAAGAAGCGGCGCGGAAGATAGCGGGCGGAGACGCGGAAACCGTAGAGCTGGGCCCTCAGACGTCCTATATCCGCAGGCTTCAGCACCAGGTTGCCGAGCGGTTCCACGTCAGCTCTCACTCCAACGGTCGCGAACCCTTCCGTCGAGTGCGTCTGTTCCGGGGGTATCGCAACGGCTAGCTCCGGTGGCCTCTTCATCACGTTTGAGGGCGGCGAAGGAAGCGGCAAGACCACCCAGGCCCGCCTGCTCGCGCAGCGCCTGCGTCGGCGCGGAGTGGATGTTCTGCTCACCCATGAACCCGGCGGCACGCCTCTGGGAGAGCGGGCGCGGCGTATCCTCAAAGCCACAGTCCCCGCTGCTCCACTGGCGGAGCTCCTCCTTTTCGCGGCGGCCCGCGCCCAGCTTGTCGATGTTGTCCTGCGCCCCGCGTTGAACGCGGGTACGTGGGTGCTCTGCGACCGCTACACGGACTCGACGATCGCCTATCAGGGCCACGGGCGGGGGCTGGACATGAAGACTATCCGCACCGTCAACGCCCTGGCGACGGGCGGCCTTCAGCCATCGCTCACGTTCCTGCTGGACCTGCCCGCGGAAGCAGGGCTGAGCCGCAAAGGCGCTTCGGGCGACCGCTTTGAAGGAGAAGGGCTGGCCTTCCATCGGCGCGTGCGCGCCGGCTATCTGAAGCTGGCGCGGCGGGAGACCGGGCGCATCGTGGTCGTTGACGGGCGGGATGCCCCGTCCGTGATCGCCCGCCGCATCTGGGCGCGCGTGGAGCCGCTGCTGGCCTGAAGACGTGCGCCTCTGCACACAGGCTTCGGCTTCGTTCGTGGCTCCTGTTTTTTGTAGCGCGCGGCGATGGCATCGGGAAGCACCTGCGGGTCTTTGCGCCGCGCCTCGCGGAATTGGTGAAACAGGGGCGCAAACACCCTTGACAAGCCTTGTGCGAGGGCGTAGCATGGACAATGCTCTCTTGAGAGGGAGCCAGCAGCGCACCTTAACAACGGAAGAGTGGAAGGAAGGTAAGGTAAACCCTTTCTTACTGAGAGTTCGATCCTGGCTCAGGACGAACGCTGGCGGCGTGCCTTATGCATGCAAGTCGAGCGGACTAGGGGGCAACTCCTGGTTAGCGGCGAACGGCTGAGTAACACATATGTGACTTGCCCTCCAGAGGGGGACAACCCTGGGAAACTGGGGCTAATACCGCATGACGTTTCGGGATTTCGGTCCCGGAACCAAAACCGCAAGGCGCTGGAGGAGAGACGTATGACCTATCAGCTAGTTGGTGAGGTAACGGCCCACCAAGGCGATGACGGGTAGCTGGTCTGAGAGGACGACCAGCCAGATGGGGACTGAGACACGGCCCCAACTCCTACGGGAGGCAGCAGCAGGGAATATTGCGCAATGGGCGAAAGCCTGACGCAGCGACGCCGCGTGAGGGATGAAGGCCTTCGGGTCGTAAACCTCTTTTCATGGGGAAGACAAAGACGGTACCCGTGGAATAAGCACCGGCTAACTACGTGCCAGCAGCTGCGGTAAAACGTAGGGTGCAAGCGTTGTCCGGATTTACTGGGCGTAAAGGGTGTGTAGGCGGTTTGGAAAGTCGGGTGTGAAATCTCGTGGCTTAACTGCGAGACGCCGTCCGATACTTCCAGACTTGAGGGGGGCAGAGGAGAGCAGAATTCCCGGTGTAACGGTGAAATGTGTAGAGATCGGGAGGAATACCAGTGGCGAAAGCGGCTCTCTGGGCCTCTCCTGACGCTGAGGCACCAAAGCGTGGGGAGCAAACCGGATTAGATACCCGGGTAGTCCACGCCCTAAACTATGGGTACTAGGTATGGGGGGTATCGACCCCTCCCGTGCCGCAGCTAACGCGTTAAGTACCCCGCCTGGGAACTACGGCCGCAAGGCTAAAACTCAAAGGAATTGACGGGGGCCCGCACAAGCAGTGGAGCGTGTGGTTTAATTCGATGCAAAACGAAGAACCTTACCAGGGCTTGAACGGTGGGAAGTAGAAACCTGAAAGGGAGACGACCTGTCAAGTCAGGAACCTGCCGAGGTGCTGCATGGCTGTCGTCAGCTCGTGCCGTGAGGTGTTGGGTTAAGTCCCGCAACGAGCGCAACCCGCGTCGCTAGTTGGGTTATCTAGCGAGACCGCTGCGCACAACGCAGAGGAAGGTGCGGATGACGTCAAGTCATCATGGCCCTTACGTCCTGGGCTACACACACGCTACAATGGCCGGTACAAAGGGATGCCAAGGCGCGAGCCGGAGCCAATCCCAAAAAACCGGCCTCAGTTGGGATTGCAGGCTGAAACCTGCCTGCATGAACGCGGAATTGCTAGTAACCGCAGGTCAGCATACTGCGGTGAATACGTTCCCGGGCCTTGTACACACCGCCCGTCACGTCATGGAAGCCTGTAACATTTGAAGTCCGTGCGCCAACCCGCAAGGGAGGTAGCGGCCGAGGGTGGGACAGGTAACTGGGACGAAGTCGTAACAAGGTAGCTGTAGCGGAAGCTGCGGCTGGATCACCTCCTTTCTAGGGAGTCAAGAAGCCAGTGCCATGCATGTTTGTCAAACCCCCGCCCCCAAGGTGTGGGACGGTGACGGCGCGTATGGCCTAGACCCCTGGCCTTGTATCCCAGGTCGATCGGTTCGGTTCGCCGGGCCGAGCACCTGTAATATGGTGCGATTGCCTTCCTTCCACTCTTCCGAGGTTAAGACAAAAGACCGGCTCAAGGCCGGTCTTTTCTTTTGCAGATATAGGAGGGGATTATGTCCGCTGATTACTCTCGCTCGCACGACCAGTTCAACGAGGCTCTGACCGAGGCCAGGGGCGCCTTCGCCGCCGACAAGCCCCGGGCAGGCGAGGCCCTCGGCAGGGCGCGGCGCCTTTACACAGAAGGCTGGAGTGCCGCGGCCGCCGTCTGTCCGGATGTTGGCGAGACGGTCGGGTCTAGCCTTCAGAGAATGCGCGAGGCCCTCGAGCGCGGCGACGCCGCGGAGTTCGGCCTGCAGCGGCAGATCGCCTCCAAGTCGCTGCTTACCATCGCCTATCGCAACATGGACATCGCGCTGGCGAAGGACGACCTGGCGGCGGCCCAGTCCTGGTGGCCTCTCTTCGTCGCCAAGTTCAAGTGGGACCAGCGCCCCGTTCCCGCGGTCCAGGCCATGGCGGAGGCCGCCCGTGACGGGCGCAATTTGGGCCCGGCCAGGGAGGCCATGAAGTCTGCCTTGATTGACGCGTTCAGCCTGAAGGTGAAGGAAGAGGGCATGGAGGCCGTCGCGTACGGCTCCAGGGACAGGGCCGTGGGCCGCGAGAAGGCCGTCGAGGCGGTCGTGTACTTCGGGGCTGTGGACGCGGACCTGGCGACCAGGCTGGGCGCGGCGCGGCACCGGGAGCTGGCGAGCGCCGTGAACGGACTGTACGCCGCCGCCTCCGAGGGCGACCCGGAGCAGGTGAAAGCGCTGGCGAATAGAATCAAGGGCATCCTGGGGTAGCGACGCCGGCGCTTCGGACGGGGCGACGCGCCTAGCCACCGCCCCACCCGGAATAGCAGCCGCCATCCGCGCTCAGAAGGAACTCCATTCCGTAGGGCGCCTCGCCGTCACACGTGATGGCTGCTTCCGCACTTCGCACCCTCTTGACATGATGGCGTACAGTCAAGAGAGCGCGTTTTTCGCGGGCGGCGAGACTTTCTTTGAGGAGGGTAGCCAATGGCACGCAGCACCCTGGCGTCCAAGCGCGTGGAAGTGCCGGAGGACATGGAGGCCATAAGCGACTTCTACTATCAGAAGGGCTGGACCGACGGTCTGCCCATTATCTGTCCGACGGAGGAGCGGGTGCTGCGCATGCTCCGCTACACCGACCGGGATTCCGCCAGTGTGGTGGCGCAGCTCGCGCCGGTGTACGCCGAGGCCACCGTCGAGAAGATAGCGGTCAACGCGGTCATGGCCGGCTGCCTGCCGGAGCACATGCCCGTGCTCATCGCCGCGGTGGAGGCGCTTGGCGAGAAGGTGTTCAACCTCTACGGCGTCCAGACGACGACAAACCCGGTGGCGCCGCTGCTCATCGTGAACGGCCCCATAGCGCGGGAGCTGGACATCAACAGCGGCGCGAGCTGCATGGGGCCGTCCAAGCGCGCGAACGCGGCCATCGGGCGGGCGGTGCGCTTTCTGCTCATCAACGTCGGCGGCGGACAGCCGGGCGCCGTGGACAAGGCGACGTTCGGGCAGCCCGCCAAGTTCACCTTCTGCATCGCGGAGAACGAGGAGGCCAGCCCGTGGGAGCCGCTGCATGTGGAGCGCGGGTACAAGCGGGAGGACAGCACGGTCACGGCGTGCGGCGTCGCCAGCATGGTCAACGTCATCACCATGCCGGAGATGCTGACAAGCCCGTCCCAGGGGGAGCAGATATTGACCGTTCTCGCGGACAACATGTCCGGACTGGGCAGCAACAACTTCCGCAGTGGCATCGGCGAGCCGCTCGTCGCATTCTCGCCGGAGACGACGGCCACGCTGGCGAAGGATGGCTTCTCGAAGCTGGACGCGAAGAAGTTCCTGTTCGAGGCGAGCAAGCGGACGTCGGCGGACCTGCCGAGCTACGTCGCCACGCGCATGCGGTACCAGCGCAGGCGCGCGGACACGGACGTGTTCTACATCACGGAGCGGCCGGAGGACATCATGCTGGTGGTGTGCGGCGGGCTGCTGGCGGCGCACACCGTATTCATGCCCACCTTCGCCACGAGCCAGTCGGTGACGCGGCCCATCGCCAGGAAGGACGGGACGCGCGTGCGCTCCGTGCGGGAGCTGGCGGAGGGCTAAGGGCTGGCTCTCGCGGGCCGTCCGGCTTAGCTGCGCCCCTGCGCCCGCAGGCAGCGATTTGAATTGTTTCATTTTTTTCGAGGGGCCTTTCCTATCTGGCGTTTCTATCTGGCGGGCTGAGTTACGTGTATTTGTTCCTGTTATGTCTCCTCCGGGGCCGATGAACTTCCTGATGTATGCGCGCTGGACTGCCTGGACGCGTCGCTTGACGGCGGGCGGCAGCCGGCTGCGGCGGGCGGCTTCGAGGATGATGAGCTCGCGGATGAGCGGGATGCGCAGGAGGACGCGCATGAGGGTGATGTAGCGGCGCGAGTGCGCGCCGTGTTTGAAGGCGTTGAGGTTGCCTCTGGGGGCGCCTCTGGGCCTCGGGCTGCGAGGGGGCATGGGGGTTTGGGATTGGCGCGTGGCACCGCCGGAAAACACGTGTTCTGTTGACAGGGTAGCGTGCGTGTTGGAGGTGGGGCAAGGGGCGGGTGGCGTCGGCGGTCAGGGATAGGGGATAGGTGGTTGGTCGCGTAGGGGCGTATTGCAATACGCCCCTACCAGCACCAGGGCGGACACACGGGTCCGCCCCTACATGGTTTGGGCGGGCTGCTGGCGACGCACACGGTCTTCATGCCCACCTTCGCCACCATTCAGTCGGTGACGCGGCCCATCGCGCGGAAGGCGGCGCAATCTAGATGGAGTCAGGCTTGACAAGGCCCTTCTCTATAACATAACTGCCATGCGGCGTTGACAGATAGCCAATCTCCGCTATACGTCCGATTAGTTCATGTAAGTTGCCGGCTTCGCCTCCTCGCTCCATGTACTCGGCAAGACCTTCTGCAACATCCGTCAAACGTTCGAGCAGTACGCCAAATGACGCCATATTCAGAGCCGCAGATGTAGGTTGGGCCCTCTGTGTAAGGCTGGAGTGAGTTGCCTGCAATACCCAATGCAGTAGAACAATGTCTCTGTTCCAATACCAGTTCAGATTCCGGCTGAGCTCAGTGAACAAGGCACTGAAGAAGAAGACCTTGCGAAACGGGTCAGACTCCTCGCGCATCTTAGTGGCGGCGAATCGGTATTCCTTAGCTAGACGCTTCTGGACATCAGGCGGGAATCGCACGTCTTGTTTCCTCCTGTGTTTTAATATTCGTCAAGTTGCTGGCATGTTCGGAGTAGAAGTCGCTAGTCAAGGAAAAAGAGGACACCTGTTCCATGCGGCGTTGCTCTTGTTCTTTGGCATAACTCGGCGGCACGAGCTTTTCGGGATTGACGCTAATGACCCAATCCAAGAACTCGCCAAAGGGAGCCAGTCGAACAATCAAGCCTAGGTCAAATGCCTGCGCCACACGCTTCAGTGAATTTAAGCTAGCACCTGAGTAATCGGGGTTCTCCAATCGTGAGACTTGGACCTGTCTCATACCATCGGTAGCCTCGCCAAGCTGTTCCTGCGTCCATTTCCGTTGCTCACGAATGGCCCTGATCTGAGTCGCCACCATCTCCTGAACATAGTCGCCAACGAATTGACGACGGAAGTTAGGGTCTCGCAGTAGATTCTCTAATTGTTGTTTTCTAGTAAGCATGTTAGCCTCACTTGGCTTGTTCGGTTCAATATACGTGTTCGGTGTTCAATGGCTGTATCTAGGATTCCTTGGGGTCGATACTGGTCATTTTGTTCCTGACCCCCTGCCAATAACCAGATTTCGCCACGTCCTTGATTTCCGTAACACGCGAAAACTCTGTATTGTGTTTTGTCACGCTCAAATCTTACGACAATCAAGTCGTTGTGAGGATGTTTAAGCGTTTCATATCTGGGATAGGTAAGCTGTCCTTCCGCGTTCGCCCGTTCAAATATCGCCACAAGCTTTGACGTGATTTTGATTCTAGTTCTTTGCCTGAATGTGTTGAGCCAATCCTCAATAGCGTTTTGACCGCTAGAGTCCACATAATCCCAAAACGTCCAAGTGACAGTAGACATCTTATCACAAATTTGCTATACTGACAAGTCGGGAATCCATAACAATTTTGTTATTAGTCTCCTCGACAACGATTAACCTGCCAAACAAAGCCTAGCTGATATGAGTCGACTAAGCCTACAACGCAAAGCAAAGGGCGTCA
>Ga0080064_1003426_pt1 | contig 22963 bp, 21 predicted proteins | sample Subgrocontami54m_FD_69260 | JGI IMG/M metagenome (GOLD analysis project Ga0080064, IMG submission 69260) | Subsurface groundwater microbial communities from S. Glens Falls, New York, USA - GMW46 contaminated, 5.4 m (SPADES assembly) (version 2) ...
GCACCCAGTTGAAGGAAGGCGATACGGTCACTGCGATGATCATCAACGTCGATCGCAAGAACCGCACCATCAACCTGTCCATCAAGGCCAAGGACATCGCCGAAGAGAACGAGGCCATGGCAAAGCTCCAGAGCGAGTCGGCCGCCAGCAGCGGCAGCACCAATCTGGGCGCCTTGCTCAAGGCAAAACTGGACAACAAGAACGTGCCACAGTAGGCTTTCGCCTCTCCCATGACCAAGTCCGAACTGATCGCGCGGCTCGCTGCGCGTTATCCGCAGCTTGTCGCCAAGGATGCGGAATTCGCAGTCAAGATGATTCTCGACGCGATGACCCAGAGCCTCGTCAAGAGCCAGCGCATCGAGATCAGGGGGTTCGGCAGCTTCGGCCTGAACTACCGGCCCGCCCGCACCGGCCGCAATCCGAAGTCGGGCGAGAGAGTGCACGTGCCGGAAAAGTTCGTGCCTCACTTCAAGGCCGGCAAGGAACTGCGCGAGCGTGTGGACCAGGAACAGAAGTAGGGTCTTACAAGTGAAGTATTGACGGACTTGGCGAAGAATTTGGGGTTATCAATGTCTCGCTATTTTGGGAAGTTGCAAATCGCAACTTCCCAAAATAGCGAGATGAATGGGTTCCAATAAGAGGCAACCTGTTTGGTTCTGGCCGTGCCGGCTTAGGGTCTGAAAAGCCAGGAAGATGCGGAAACGGCGGCGCCATGCCGCCGTTTCCACATGGAGCACCGGACTATGAAACTTCTCCGCTATTTCACGTGGCTCCTGCGGGCGTTGGTGTTCCTGGCCTTGTTCCTGCTTGCGGCGAAGAACACCGATCCGGTGACGGTGCGGTTCTATTTCGAGCAGTCCTGGCAACTGCCGCTGGTGTTCGTCATGGCGGGGTTCTTCGGGCTGGGCGTCGTCCTGGCGCTGCTCGCGTGCGTCTCCAAATGGGTCGCGCTGCGGCGGGAAATCGCCGCCTTGAAGCGCGACCTGGAGATTCGATCGAAACCGGACCAGACGAACGTTCCGCCGCCCGTTTCCGGCATCTGACATGGAATTCGAATATTGGTGGCTGCTCGCCTTCCCGCTGTTTTTCGGGTTGGGATGGCTGGCGGCGCGCATCGACATCAAGCAGTTGCTCTCGGAGTCGCGCAACCTGCCGAGGTCCTATTTCAAGGGCCTCAATTTCCTGCTCAACGAACAACCCGACAAGGCGATCGAGGCGTTCATCGAAGTCGTCCGCGTCGATCCCGAAACCGTCGAGCTGCACTTTGCGCTCGGCAGCCTTTTCCGGCGGCGCGGCGAGACCGAGCGCGCCATCCGCATGCACAGGAGCCTGCTCGACCGGACCGACCTCGCCGAGGAGCAGCGCCTGCAGGCGCTGTTCGAGCTCGGGCAGGACTACCTGCGTGCAGGATTGCTCGATCGGGCGGAGGAGATCTTCCTGCGTCTGCTCGAGGGTGCGCGCCGGGGCGAGGCGCTGAAGTTCCTGCTCGAGATCTATCAGCAGGAAAAGGACTGGGCAAAGGCGATCGACATCGCGCAGCGGCTGGAGCGCGATTCCGGGCAGTCCTGGCAAAAGGAGATCGCCAACTACCATTGCGAGCTGGCCGCCCTCGAGGCGACGCATTCGCGGCCCGAGGAGGCGAGGCGCCATCTCGAGGAGGCGCTGGCGGCGAACCGGAAGTGCGTGCGGGCGAACATCGTATTCGGCGACCTGCATGCGGCGGCAGGCGACCACGCGAGCGCCATCGAGGCCTGGAAGCGCGTCGAGCAGCAGCAGCCGGTCTATTTGGCGCTCGTGGCGCAGCGCCTGCTCGACGGGCACCGCGCCCTGGGCCGCGCCGACGAGGGCCTGACCCTCCTGCGCGGCTACCTGGCGAACTACCCTTCGCTCGACCTGCTCGACGTGGCGTTCCAGTCGACCCTGGACGTGAAGGGGCCGGAGGAAGCCTACCGGCTGGTGAAGGACGAGTTGCGCCGCAATCCCACGCTGCTCGGCTTGGACCGGCTGCTCGAGGCGCAGATCATGGCGGCGCCGGCCGACCGCCGGCCCGATCTGGAGCTGGTGAGGACCCTCGTGCACGGCCACACGCGGCGGCTGGCGCGCTACCGCTGCGAGAATTGCGGCTTCAAGGCGCGGCAGTTCTACTGGCACTGTCCCGCCTGCGGGGGTTGGGAAACCTATCCGCCCAAGCGGGCGGAGGAATTCGATCTGACGCCGTAGTCTGTTATCACCCGGATATCGACAGAATTGGCGAAGATTTTGGGTTCGTATAGGTCTCCCGATTTTTGCAAGATCGGGAGATTTGGGATGGCAATTCACGGCAACCTATTTGCTTCCGGCCGTGCCGGCTCAGGGTAAGGGAGACGCAGTTTGAAGATCACCATCATCGGCAGCGGCTATGTCGGGCTCGTGACCGGGGCGTGCCTCGCGGAGGTCGGCAACGACGTGCTCTGCATGGACCTGGACCCGGCGAAGATCGGAATGCTCAACGCGGGCGGCGTTCCCATCCACGAGCCGGGCCTGAAGGAGATGATCGGGCGCAACCGCGATGCGGGCAGGATCGCCTTCACCACGGACCCCGAGCGCGCGACCGCGTTCGGCACGGTCCAGATGATCGCCGTCGGCACGCCGCCTGAAGAGGACGGATCGGCCGACCTCTCCCACGTGCTTGCAGCGGCGCGCACGATAGGGCGGCACATGACCGAGTACCGGCTGGTCGTCGACAAGTCGACCGTGCCGGTGGGGACGGCCGACCGCGTGCGCGCCGCGGTCGCGGAGGAACTGCGCTCGCGCGGCAGGGACCTGCCCTACGCGGTGCTCTCCAATCCCGAGTTCCTGAAGGAGGGCGCGGCGATCGAGGACTTCATGCGCCCCGACCGCATCATCGTCGGCAGCGACGACGAAGAAGCCACCCGGATCATGCGTGCCGTCTACGCGCCGTTCCAGCGCAACCACGAGCGCGTGATCGTGATGGACGTGCACTCGGCCGAACTCACCAAGTACGCCGCCAACGCGATGCTCGCCACGCGCATCTCGTTCATGAACGAGATGGCCAACCTCGCCGAGCGCCTGGGCGCGGACATCGAGGACGTGCGCCGCGGGATCGGTTCCGACCCGCGCATCGGATACCACTTCCTTTACCCCGGCGCCGGCTACGGCGGGTCCTGCTTTCCCAAGGACGTGCAGGCGCTGCTGCACACGGCCGAGCAGGCCGGGTCCGGTCTCCAGGTTCTCAGGGCCGTCGAGGAGGCCAACCGGAATCAGCGCGGCGTGCTCGCGCGCAAGATCGTGTCCCGGTTCGGTGCCGACCTGGCGGGACGGCGCTTCGCGCTGTGGGGCCTCGCGTTCAAGCCCAACACCGACGACATGCGCGAGGCGCCGAGCCGCGCGTTGATCGCGGAGCTCATCGAGCGCGGCGCGAGCGTGGCCGCCTACGATCCCGCGGCGATGCAGGAGGCGGGACGGCTGTTCGCCGGGGAGGCCCGCTTCACCTGCGCACCCTCGCCGATCGCCGCCCTGGAAGGCGCCGATGCGCTGGCGATCATGACCGAATGGCAGGAGTTCCGCAGCCCGGACTTCGAGGCAATCCGCGCGCGACTGAAGACCCCGGCGATCTTCGACGGCCGCAACCTGTATGATCCGCGTGAAGTGAAGCGCCACGGCATCGAATACTTTCCGATCGGCAGAAAGACTTGAAGGCGACGGGCGGCGGCATGAAGCGGGGCGGGCGCATTTCGGGCCGTGGTGGCGCGGGCGCTGCGGGGAAGGCGGCCGGCGGCCGGGTGCGGGCGCGGCGGGAGTTCAGCCTCGACGCGGCGACGCTGCGAGGCGTGCGCGTGCTGGTGGTCGGCGATGTGATGCTCGATCGCTACTGGTTCGGCGACGTGGGCCGCATTTCCCCGGAGGCGCCCGTGCCGATCGTGAAAGTCGAGCGCGTCGAGGAGCGGCCGGGAGGCGCTGCGAACGTGGCGCGCAATGCGGCCGCGCTCGGTGCCCGGGTGGATCTGCTTTCGGTGATCGGACGCGACGAGGCCGGCGCGCGGTTGAGGGCGCTGGTGCGGCAGGAGGGCGTTCGCGCGAACCTGCTGCGCGACCGCCTGCTTGCGACGACGGTCAAGCTGCGCGTGATCGGCCGCCAGCAGCAGTTGCTGCGGGTCGATTTCGAGACCGAACCCAGCCACGAAGTGCTGCTGGACAAGCTCGCGGACTATCGCAGGCTGCTCGAGTCGTGCGACGTCGTCATCCTGTCGGACTACGGCAAGGGGGGGCTCGCGCACATCGTGGAAATGATTCGCCTCGCGCGTGCATTGGGCAAGCGCGTGCTGGTCGATCCCAAGGGGGACGACTATTCCCGCTACCGCGGCGCGACGGTCGTGACGCCCAACCGCGGCGAGTTGCGCGAGGTCGTGGGACGTTGGTCCGGAGAGAAGGACCTGGCGCGCCGCGCCCAGAAGCTGCGGCGCAGCCTGCAACTGCAGGCGCTGCTGCTCACGCGCAGCGAGGAGGGAATGAGCCTGTTCGAAGCGGGCGCGGTGCACCACGAGGCCGCCAGGGCGAGGGAGGTGTACGACGTCAGCGGCGCGGGCGACACGGTGATCGCCGTGTTCGCGGTCATGCTGGGCGCGGGCGCGGACCTCCGCGAGGCGATGCGCATCGCGAACCAGGCGGCCGGCATCGTCGTCAGCAAGTTCGGAACGGCCGTGGTTCGTCTGGACGAGCTCGTGGCCGGGCTGGTGCAAGGGTGAAGTCGGGGCCGAGGCCGGAATTGGGGGAGCGATAGCATGTATTACGTGGTGACAGGCGCAGCCGGGTTCATCGGCTCCAATCTCGTGCAGGCGCTCAACGCGCGGGGCGAGACGAACATCATCGCCGTGGACAATCTCACGCGGGGAGACAAGTTCCGCAATCTTGTCGGCTGCGACATCGTCGATTACCTGGACAAGCGCGATTTCCTCGAGGCGCTCCGCGCGGGGGAATTCGACGGGGCCGTCGATGCGGTGCTGCATCAGGGCGCCTGCTCCGACACCTTGGAGACCGACGGCCGGTACATGATGGACAACAATTACCGGTATTCGCTTGCCCTGCTGGAATTCTGCATCGACGAGGAGATACCGCTCATCTATGCCTCTTCCGCCTCGGTCTATGGAGCGGGCAACGTGTTTCGCGAGGAGCGGAGCTGCGAGGCGCCGCTCAATATCTACGGCTACTCCAAGTTCCTCTTCGACCAGGCGGTGCGCCGGCGCATGGCCGAGGCCAGCGCGCAGGTCGCGGGCTTCCGCTATTTCAACGTCTACGGGCCGAACGAATGGCACAAGGCCCGCATGGCTTCCGTCGCCTGGCACTTCTTCAACCAGTACCGCGCGGACAAGCGGGTGCGGCCGTTCCAGGGCTCCGGCGGCTATGGCGACGGGGAGCAGCGCCGGGACTTCATCTGCGTCGAGGACGTCGTGAAGGTGAACCTGTTCTTCCTCGACCGCCCCGAGCTTTCGGGGATCTTCAACGTCGGCACCGGCCGCGCGCAGACCTTCAACGACACGGCCTGCGCCGTCGTCAATGCCTGCCGCGAGGCCGATGGGCAGCCGCCGCTGTCGCTTGCGGCCATGCAGGCGGAGCGCCTCATCGACTACGCGCCGTTTCCCGAGGCGCTGCAGGACAAGTACCAGCATTTCACCCAGGCCGACGTGGCGATGCTTCGCCGCGCGGGCTACGAGGAAGCCTTCCAGTCCGTGGAGGAAGGCGTGGCCCGGTACTGCAGGGCATTGCTGGCCGCGGGCAAGTAGGCCGGGACACGTGAAGGGACCTGAGGCGGCACAGCCGGAGACGTTACCGCGATTTACCATCCCAAATCTCCCGATTTTGCGCAGTTGCGAATTCGCAACTGCGCAAAATCGGGAGACCATATAAACCCAAAATGACCTCGATCTCCTCAAGACCTGGCGGATAAGAGACCAAACGACAAGCAAACGCTTGCCGGCCCGCCCCCGCCTGCTAACATTCACCCATGAACACCCGCTACAAGACCATCGAGGAATTCGTGGGCGAGACGCCGCTCGTCAGGCTGCAGCGCATTCCGGGCGCAGAGAACGCGAACAGCGGCAACGTCATCCTGTGCAAGCTCGAGGGCAACAACCCGGCCGGATCGGTCAAGGACCGGCCCGCGGTGTCGATGATCGTGGGCGCCGAGAGGCGCGGAGCCATCAAGCCGGGCGCGACGCTGATCGAGGCGACCAGCGGCAACACGGGCATTGCGCTGGCGATGGCCGCGGCGATCCGCGGCTACCGCATGGTCCTCGTCATGCCCGAGCACCTGTCGCTCGAGCGCCGCCAGACCATGCGCGCGTTCGGGGCCGAGATCATACTCACGCCCAAGGCGGGCGGCATGGAGGCGGCACGCGATCTCGCCGAAGCGATGCAGCGCGAAGGCAAGGGCGTGATCCTCGACCAGTTCGCGAACCCGGACAATCCGCTGTCGCACTACGAGGGCACGGGGCCCGAGATCTGGCGCGAGACCGACGGACGCATCACCCATTTCGTCTCGAGCATGGGCACCACCGGAACCATCATGGGCGTTTCGCGCTTCTTCAAGGAGAAGAACCCCGCGATCCAGATCGTCGGCTGCCAGCCCGAGGAGGGGTCGCAGATCCCGGGCATCCGCAAGTGGCCGGAGGCGTATCTGCCGAGGATCTACGAGCGCGCGCGGGTCGACCGGATCGAGTCCGTGAGCCAGGCCGACGCCGAGGAAATGGCGCGGCGCATGGCGCGCGAGGAGGGGATATTCGCCGGCATTTCCTCGGGAGGCGCGCTCGCGGTCGCGCTGCGCGTCTCGCACGGGCTGCGCGATGCGACGATCGTTTCGATCGTCTGCGATCGCGGCGACCGGTACCTGTCGACCGGCGTGTTTCCCGACTGACGGCGGCCGGACATGGCACCGACGCTCGTTTTCGACATCGAAACCGTACCCGACATCGAGGGCCTGCGCCGGGTGCACGGCCTGGAGGCCAAGCTCTCCGACCACGACGTCGCGGAATTCGCGTTGCAGCGGCGACGCGCCCAGACCGGGCAGGACTTCATGCCGCTGCACCTGCACCGGGTTGTCGCGATCGCCTGTGCGCTGCGCGAGGGCGATTCGTTTCGCGTCTGGTCGCTGGGAACAAGTGCCGACGGCGAAGCCGAGCTCATCAGGCGCTTCTTCGACGGGGTCGAGAAGTACACGCCGCAACTCGTCTCGTGGAACGGCGGCGGCTTCGATCTGCCCGTCCTGCATTATCGCGGCATGGTGCACGGACTGTCCGCGCCGCGCTACTGGGACATGGGCGAGGACGACCGCGACTTCCGGTACAACAACTACATCAACCGTTACCACACGCGCCATCTCGACGTGATGGACCTGCTCGCGCTGTATCAGCCCCGCGGTTACGCGTCGCTGGACGACCTCGCGCGCCTGTGCGGATTCCCGGGAAAGCTCGGCATGGACGGCTCCAAGGTCTGGGACGCGTTCAACGCCGGGAAGCTCGACGAAATCCGCAATTACTGCGAAACCGACGTCGCCAATACGCATCTCGTGTTTACCCGGTTCCAGTTGCTGCGCGGAGTGATCGACCCCGAGCGCTACCGGAACGAATGCCGGCTCGTGCGCGCCACGCTGGAGAATGCGAAGGAGCCGCATTGGCGCGAGTTCCTCGACGCATGGGGCCCGGACTGAGGGCCCGCCACGAATCGCCTTGCGCATGAGCTTCGCCCGCGTCGAGTCCCTTGACCGGGAGGGTCGCGGCGTCGCGCACGTGGAGGGGAAGGCGGTCTTCATCGACGGGGCGCTGCCCGGGGAGGCGGTGGAATTCGCCCCCTACCGCAGGAAGGCGGGATACGAGCTCGCGCAGCTACTGCGCGTGGTCGAGCCGAGCTCGGCGAGGGTCGTTCCGCGCTGTCCCCATTTCCTCACTTGCGGCGGCTGCTCGCTGCAGCACCTGGACGAACGCTCGCAGGTGGCCGCCAAGCAGCGGGTGCTCGAGGACGCGCTCTGGCATATCGGACGGGTGCGCCCCGCGTCCATGCTCGCGCCGATACACGGACTGCAGTGGCGCTATCGCAATCGCGCGCGCCTCTCGGCACGGCTGGTGCCGCGCAAGGGGGGCGTATTGGTCGGCTTCCGCGAGAGAAGGTCGACCTTCGTGGCGGACATGTGGGGCTGCGAAGTTGTGCCGGCATCGGTATCCGAGGCGATACCGAAGTTGCGCGGGCTGATCGGCGCGTTGTCGCTCGCCGATCGCCTGCCGCAGATCGAAGTCGCCGTCGGCGACGACGCGACGGTGCTGGTTCTGCGCATCCTCCGGCCGCTCGCGGCCGCGGACGAGGTGCTGCTGCGCGATTTCGCCGACCTGAACCGCATCCGGCTGTGGCTGCAGCCGGCCGGACCCGAATCCGCCGCACCGTTCTGGCCGCCCTCGGCCTCGCCGCTGGCCTATGCGCTGCCTGAATTCGGCCTGCGCATCGCCTTCGGGCCGACGGACTTCACCCAGGTGAACCATGCCGTCAACCGCATGCTGGTGCGGCGCGCGCTCGCCCTGCTCGATCCGCAGCCCGGGGAGCGGATCGCGGATTTTTTCTGCGGCCTGGGAAATTTCACGCTGCCGATCGCGCGCATGGGGGCAGCGGTGATCGGATACGAGGGCAGCGAAGGGCTGGTGGGGCGCGCGCGCGGGAACGCCGAGGCAAACGGGCTCCAGGGCGCCTGCCGGTTCGAAGTCGCGAACCTGTTCGATCCGGCCGCGTGTTCGCGGATCGCCGCCTGCGACAAGGCCTTGCTCGATCCTCCGCGCGAGGGGGCGGTCGAGCTCGTGAAGTCGTTTGCGGAGCGCGCCCCGCGACGGCTTGTCTATGTATCCTGCGATCCGGCGACGCTTGCGCGCGACGCCGGCGTGCTGGCGCACGTGCACGGCTACGAACTGAGCGCGGCCGGCATCGTCAACATGTTCCCGCACACCTCGCACGTGGAATCGATTGCGGTCTTCGAGCGGAGCTGAAGGCGCGACTCGAATGAAAAGGGGCGGCCTGCGCCGCCCCTTGCGTGCCTGCGGAGTCGCTCAGTCGCGGCTGCCGCCGAATATTCCCAGCAGCTGCAACAGGCTGGAGAACAGGTTGTAGATCGCGACGTAGAGCGTCAACGTGGCCGAGACGTAATTGGTCTCGCCGCCGCGCACGATCGCGTTCAGCTGGAACAGGATGAGCAGCGAGGAGAACAGCACGAACGCCGATACCAGCGCCAGGTGCAGCGCGGGGCTCGCAAAGAACACGTTCGCCACCACCGCCAGCATGATGACGATGCCTCCGATGGCCAGGAAATTCCCCAGGCCGGTCAGGTCGCGCTTGGTCGTGGTCGCGATGCCCGCCATGACGAAGAACACCGCCGCCGTCCCGCCTGCCGCCATCGTCACCAGTTGGGCGCCGTTCTTGAAGCCGAGCACGTGCTGCAGCAGCGGCCCGAGCAGCAGGCCGAGGAACAAGGTAAATCCCAACAGCAGGACGACGCCCAGGCTGCTGTCGCGGTTCCTTTCGATTGCGAAGATCCAGCCGTAGAAGACCCCGAGGATGACGAAGAACGAGAGCATCGGGCTCGAGCGCAGGAACGACAGGTTGAGGTTCGTTCCGATCACCGCACCGATCGCGGTGGGAATGAGCGAGAGCGCCAGCAGCCAGTAGGTATTCTTCAGCACCCTGTGCTGACGCAGGCTCGCGTCCTGGGTGCCAAAGGGGACTCGTGTCTGAACCGGTTGCAGTTCGGGTTGCATCAATTACCTCCAGAGTTGGACGCCAAACAACACCTTAGACTAAGCCAAATGCCACTTAGTTTCAACCGCAGGCGGGCCGGCGCGGCTATCGTTCAACCCGCCCGCAGGGCTGTAGGTGCGGGCGCCGATGATACAATTCAAGCGCCCTCGCGGGCTTGGGGCGGTCGCGCTGGCGCCCGTAAAGGCTAGGTCAAGCCGGTAGTCCGGCTCGCAGCGGAAGGTTGGCCGAGCGGTTTAAGGCACCGGTCTTGAAAACCGGCAGGGGTGCAAGCTCCTCGTGAGTTCGAATCTCACACCTTCCGCCAGTTTGAAGCCCACAGCCCTGCTCGGCCCTAATGGGAGGCGCCGTTGCCCTTCTTGCGTTTGGCGCGTGCCGCGCGCCTCAGGCTTCGGTACAGATCCGGATGGTAGACCTTGAGGTGCTCGATGACTTCGAAGTCCTCTTTCTTCACCCGGCTGAGGTCGATCTGCTCGATGTGGACCAGGCGCAGCAACTCCATGACCGGCCTGGACATACTGCGGCCGCTTTCGTAGCGTGACCCACCGCTCTGCGTGACGCCGATCTTGGTCCAGAATTCCTGCTGGTTGAGGCCAAGCCGTCGCCGGATTTCCCGCGGATTCATAAAGATTTCGTGAATTTTCATGTCCAGCACCTGCTTGGTTTCGTGGAGAACGTCCATATCCCAGCACATAACGTGCCTGGACCAGTTAGACACGCGAATTCCAGAAAAGGTCGCGCAAATCACTGCGCTACCCCCTTAATTTCGGGCAGAATTTACGATAAAATTCAACGCTTTTCTGGAGTGGGCATGGCATTGATCGTACAGAAGTACGGCGGCACCTCGGTCGGGAAAGCCGAGCTCATCAAGAATGTCGCCAAACGGGTCGCCAAGTGGAAGGCGCGCGGCCATCAACTCGTTGTCGTCGTTTCGGCAATGAGTGGAGAAACCAACAGGTTGATAGCCCTTGCCAAGGAGATCCAGGCCGATCCGGACCCGCGCGAGCTGGATGTGGTCGTCTCGACCGGGGAGCAGGTCACCATCGGCCTGCTCTGCATGGCGCTCAAGGAGCTCGGCCTGAATGCAAGGAGTTACACGGGCGCCCAGGTGACCATACGCACCGACAGCGCGTTTACCAAGGCACGCATCGAGAAGATCGACGAGGACCGCATGCGTGCCGACCTCGACGCCGGATGCGTCGTCGTGGTGGCCGGATTCCAGGGCATCGATGCGGAGGGCAACATCACGACCCTGGGCCGCGGCGGATCGGACACGACCGGCGTCGCGCTCGCGGCCGCGCTCAAGGCCGACGAATGCCAGATCTATACCGACGTGGACGGGGTCTACACGACCGACCCACGCATCGTTCCAGAGGCGCGGCGCCTGCGCACGATCACGTTCGAGGAAATGCTCGAGATGGCGAGCCTCGGCTCCAAGGTGCTGCAAATCCGGTCGGTGGAATTCGCGGGCAAGTATCGGGTTCGCTTGCGCGTGCTGTCCAGCTTCGAGGAAGAGGGCGAAGGCACGCTGATCACTTTCGAGGAAGACGAAAACATGGAACAGGCCGTAATTTCCGGCATCGCATTCAGCCGCGACGAGGCGAAGATCACAGTCATGGGCGTACCGGACCGGCCGGGCATCGCCTACGCCATCCTGGGCCCTGTGGGCGAGGCCAACATCGATGTCGACATGATCATCCAGAACGCGAGCGTTAAGGGCATGACCGACCTCTCGTTCACAGTCCCGCGCAGCGAGTACCAGAAGGCGATCGAGGTCCTCAACAGGCAGGTGAAGGACCACATCAAGGCCTCCGAGATCGCCGGTGACGCCAAGATCTGCAAGGTATCGATCGTCGGCGTCGGCATGCGTACGCATGCCGGGATCGCGTCCAAGGCTTTTCGCACGCTCGCCGAGGAGGGAATCAATATCCAGATGATCTCGACCTCGGAGATCAAGATCTCGGTGGTGATCGACGAGAAATACATGGAGCTCGCCGTGCGCGCCCTGCACCGCGCCTTCGGACTCGATCAACCGGGCTGAGCGTGGGGCCGGTCGCCGTGTTATAGTTGCGCCCGCTTTTCCATGCTCCGGTGACGTGGCTGCGTCATTCCCGCGAAAGCGGGAATCCAGGAGTATCGAGCAACTGCCGGAAGCCAGGGAGCTTGCAGCAGCAGGTTCGGTAGTGAAGTAATGCGGAGAGGTGCCCGAGCGGCCGAAGGGGGCGCCCTGCTAAGGCGTTATACGGGTTACTCCCGTATCGAGGGTTCGAATCCCTCCCTCTCCGCCAGTCCGCGATCCCGCGTTTTCGATCCGCCTGTCATCGGTTGCGCTAAGATGCGGCAACCGGGAAGCCGCACAGCACGGGAAACTCGAGATACGCGATGGAAAGTCCAGGCACGCCTTACGCACTCGAAGTCAATCCGAAGATACCGAAGCGTCTGAGCCGGCTCGAGGAGCTCGCGAACGATCTCTGGTACAGCTGGGACCGGCCGGCGCGGGCGCTGTTCGCGCGGATCGATCCGGCGGTCTGGGATGCGACGAGCCACAGTCCGAAGATCCTGCTCAAGCGCGTCGACGAGCGCCGCCTGGTGGAAGCGGCGGAAGACCCCGAATACGTGTACAGCTACAACCGCGTGCTGTCGGTCTACGACACCGAGCACGTCGAGGCGGGGCGCGGCAACGCCGCCGCACTGCTACGCCAGGACGACCTGGTGGCGTATTTCTGCTTCGAGTTCGGCCTGCACGAGAGCCTGCCGATCTACTCCGGCGGCCTGGGCATCCTGGCGGGCGATCACTGCAAGGCGGCGAGCGACATGCAACTGCCCCTCGTCGGCGTCGGACTGCTCTATCGGCAAGGGTATTTCTCCCAGTCGATCGACGCCGAAGGCAACCAGGACGCCGTCCACGTCGACTCGAACTTCGAGGACCTGCCGGTGACGCCGGCGATGCGCGAGGACGGCACCGAGATGCGCGTCCAGATCGAGCTTCCCGGGCGGACGGTATCGGTCAAGCTGTGGCACGTGCGGATCGGTCACGTGCGGCTCTACCTCCTGGATACCGACCTCGCGGAGAACGCGGAGCGCGACCGCCACATCACGCACCGGCTCTACGGGGGGGACCGGGAAACGCGCATCATGCAGGAGATCGTGCTCGGGATCGGTGGCGCGCGCGCTCTCGCCGCGCTGGGAATCCGGCCCACGGTCTGGCACATGAACGAGGGCCACGCCGCATTCCTCGTTCTGGAGAGAATGCGCGTGCTCATGCACGAGGAACGGCTGGACTTCGCCTCCGCGCTCGAATCGGTGGCGGCGAACACGGTGTTCACGACGCATACCGCGGTGCCCGCAGGACACGACCGTTTTTCGGAGGAGATGGTCGAGGAATATTTCGACCACTATTGCCGCGAGCTTCACCTCGACAAGGAGGCCTTGCTTACGCTGGGCCGGACGCCCGGCGGCAACGACTTCAACATGACCGCGCTCGCCGTGCGCGGATCGCGCTTCCAGAACGGGGTGTCGCGCATCCACGGGGGCGTGAGCGCGCGGATGCTGAACGACCTCTGGCCGCAGATTACGCCGCAGGAGAATCCGGTGGGCTACATCACCAACGGCGTGCATGTGCCGACGTTCCTGTCGCCGGATTGGGTGGGCATCTTCGACCGGTTCCTGGGGTTCGGGTGGGCGCAGCGGCTCGAAGATCCGGCTTGCGTGGAGCGGATCAACGCGATTCCCGACCATATCCTGTGGAGCGTGCACCAGCTCCTCAAGTCGCAGATGCTGCACCTGGTCCGCCATCGGATAAGGGCCCAGCATTTCCGCAACCGGGGCAGCGAAGCCCACCTCGACCGGCTGCTCCGGTTCGCCGATCCGGCCAATCCCGATGTGCTTACCATCGGGTTCGCGCGGCGGTTCGCCACCTACAAGCGCGCGACGCTGCTGTTCGAGAACCTCGACTGGCTGCGCCAGATCGTTTGGGACGCGAAGCGGCCGGTGCTGTTCATCTTCGCGGGAAAGGCGCACCCGGCGGACGAGCCCGGCCGGGAAATGATCCGGCAGGTGGCCAAGGTTGCGCGAACCGCGGAATTCGAAGGCAAGATCCTGCTGGTCGAAGGCCACGACCTGCGCCTGTCGCGGCGGCTGGTTTCGGGCGTCGACGTCTGGCTGAACAATCCGCTGTATCCGCTCGAGGCCTCGGGAACTTCGGGGATGAAGGCGGGGATCAATGGGGTGATCAACCTGTCGGTGCTGGACGGCTGGTGGGGCGAGGGTTACAAGGGCGACAACGGTTGGGCAATCAAGCCGGCGTCGGAGGCCCTCGATCAGTACCAGCGCGACGCCGAAGAGGCGCGGACGCTGTACGAGCTGCTCCAGGACCACGTGATCCCTCTGTACTACGACCGCGGCAATCTCGGCCATTCGACCGAATGGGTCAGGCTCGCCAAGCGTTCGATGATAAGCATACTGATGCGCTTCAGCGCGACCCGCATGGCCGGCGATTACGTGTCCAAATTCTATTTGCCCGCATCGCAACGGGGCCGGACCTACCGCGCGCGCGGCTACGAAGCCGCGAAGGAGATCTCACAATGGAAGGGGCGCGTGCGCAGCGCCTGGCCCGGCGTGAGGGTGCGGCGGCTCGACGCGCCGAAGAAGCGCGTGCAGTACGGGGAAGGCATGCGCGTGGAAATCGGCGTCGCGCTCAACGGCTTGCTGCCGGAGGACGTGACCGCCGAGCTGGTGCTGTCGGCGCCTGAAGGCGTCGATGGCGATTCGTCGGGCACCCGTTACGCGCTGGCCGGCGCGAGCACGGTCGGCGAATCCGGCGAGCACCGCTTCGTGCTGGATTTCACGCCGGAATTGTGCGGCCGGCTCGACTATCGCATCCGCGTCTATCCCTGCCACGCCTTGCTCGCGCATCCCTTCGAACTGGGGCTCATGGCGTGGGTCTGAGCGCCGGCCGGCCCGCGACCGTTCCGGGCGAGGCGATCCGGCCGTAGATCTCCGCGTACTTGGCCGCGCTCGCGTCCCAGCCGAAATTCCTGGCCATGCCGGCGCGTTGCAATGCCTTCCAGGTCGGCGGATCCCTGTACGCCGCGGTCGCGCGCTCGACCGCAGCCAGGAAATCCGCCGCGCGCGGCTCGCGAAACAGGAAGCCGGTGGCCGTTTCGTCGGCCAGGGTGCGCGGATTGCAGTCGACCACCGAATCGATCAGCCCTCCCGTGGCGCGCGCGACAGGCGGCGTTCCGTAGCGCTGGCTGAACATCTGGTTCATCCCGCAGGGCTCGAAGCGCGAGGGCATGAGGAAGCCGTCGGCACCGGCCTCGATCAGGTGGGCGAGGGGCTCGTTGAACCCTATCCGGACCGCGATCCTGCCGGGATATTGCGCCGCCAGGGAAACGAGCATGCGCTGCGTCTCGGCATCGCCGACCCCTTGAACGGCCAATTGCGCAGGCAAGGCGACCAGCCTGGGCGCGATCTCGATCAGCAGGTCCGAGCCCTTCTGGTGCGCGAGGCGGCTGACGGCGCCGAACAGCGGGACCGCGTCCTCGGCGGCGAGCCCCAGCGCGTTCTGGAGGGCGCGCTTGTTCCAGTGCTTTGCGTCGAGCGTGCGCGGGTCGTAGCGGAACGGGATCAGTGCGTCGGTGGCGGGATTCCACAGTTCGGTGTCGATGCCGTTCAGGATTCCGGTCAGCGCTTCCCTGCGGGCCGCGAGCAGACCATGAAACCCGAAACCGAGCGGATCGCTCTGGATCTCTTCGGCATAGGTCGGGCTCACGGTGGTGATCGCGTCGGCGTAACGCAGCCCGCCCTTGAGGAAGGAAATTTTTCCGTAATATTCGAGTCCGTCGATCGAAAAGCTCGACGCCGGCAGGTCGAGTTCGGGCAGGTAGTCCGGCTCGAAGATGCCTTGGAAGGCGAGATTGTGGATGGTGATCAGGCTGGCGGCGCGCGCGCCCTGCGCGTAGGCGAGGTACACCGGCGCCAGTCCGGTCTGCCATTCGTTGCAGTGGAGGACCTCCGGCCTCCAATCCAGCGGGCTGGCCTCGCAGCCCAGATCCGCCGCTATGCGGGAGAGCAGTCCGAAGCGCAGGGCATTGTCCGGCCAGTCGCGGCCCTGCGGGTCCTGATAGGGGCCGCCGGCGCGGCGGTAAAAGGACGGGCAGTCCAGGACCAGCAGCGGCACGCCGTGCGGGCCGGAGGCCGCGAGAATTGCGGCGGAGGGGAACGATCTGCGCGCCGCGACGGTCGCGATCCGGGTCGCGTCCGGCAGCGCATCGAGCACCTGGGTATATCCGGGCAGCAGGATTCGAATATCGATGCCGAGCCGGGCGAGCGCCGCGGGAAGCGATGCGCTCACGTCGCCGAGCCCGCCGGTCTTTACCAAAGGCGCGCATTCGGCGGTGACAAACAGAATTCGCATCGAGGGCGGGCTCTAGGGCGGACGCGGCGCGAACCACACTGCGTGGCAGCCGGAGGTTAGCATACTATGTCCGTGCGGGCCGCTCCCTTGCGCGCTCCCGGAGACAGACCATGATCATCGCCGGAGACGTCGGCGGGACCAAGACGATCCTGCAGCTCGCCGAGCGCCGTGACAGCGGTTCGCGCGTCTTGTTCGAGATGCGCTATGTCGACGCGGAGTTCGGCGGCTTCGACGCGCTGTTCGCGCGGTTCATGGGCGATGCGCGCGCGCAGGGCCTCGCGCAGCGGCAGATCGACGTCGCCGTGCTCGGGGTCGCGGGGCCGATCGACGGCGACCGCGTGCGCATGACGAACCGGCCGTGGGAGATCGACGGTACTGCCCTGGCGGCGCAGTTCGGCATCGGGCAGGTACGCCTCGTCAACGACTTCGTTGCCGCGGCCAACGGCATTGCGCTGCTCGAACCCGCCGACCTGGTCGCGCTGCAGCCCGGTGATCCGGTCGCTCACGCGCCGCAGGTAGTGCTCGGCGCAGGAACCGGGCTCGGGGTGGCGTTCCGCGTCTGGCAGGCTGGGCGCTTCGTGGTTCTCGCGGGCGAGGGCGGCAACAGCGGGTTTGCCCCCGCGACGCCCGAGCAGTGCGAGCTGTGGCGCCATGTCCACGCAAGAACGGGATGGGTGGGCGTCGAGCAGGTCGTCTCCGGCCCGGGTCTTTTCAACGTGTACGAGTTTCTGCGCGCGCGCGACGCGGGGTCCGGACCGCTGCCCGCCACGGGGCTGAAGGACGGCGAAGACAAGGCCGCCGCCATCGTGGAACTCGCGCTGAATGGCAACGATCCGCTCGCGGGGCGCTCGCTCGATCTTTTCATCGAAGCCTACGGTGCGGCCGCCGGCGACTTCGCACTCGACGTGCTTGCGCGCGGCGGCGTGTTCGTCGCGGGCGGGATAGCGCCGCGCATCCTGCCGCGGCTGCAACGCGGCGGATTTATGAGGGCATTCAGGTCCAAAGGCCGGTTTGGCGAGCACCTGGCCCGAATTCCCGTGCATGTCGTGACCCATGCCGCGCTCGGCGTTCTCGGCGCGCGCGAGATTGCACTTGCATGACAACCGCATTATTCTTGACTTGGGTCAATCGGACGCGCGCACCCAAAGCAATACTGACAAGAGGGCGATGGTGCGGCTAACGCCCGGGAAGGAGGGTGCATGGGCTCAAAGCAAACTGGAGCAGGGCGACGACCGGTAACCAGGACCTCGCCATCCGGCACGCGGACGGGATTGGGATACAAGCCAGGCGCCGGGGTTGCGGGCGGTGTGAAGCAACGGCCGATCACGCCGGAGGAAAGATACCGGATGATCGCCGAGGCCGCGTATTTCCGCGCATTGCGGCGCGGATTCGCGCGCGGCGGGGAAGTGCAGGACTGGCTGGAAGCGGAGGCCGACGTCGACGCCCGGATCCAATCGGGCTGAAGAAAGCGGCCCGGTGCCTTCCGGGCGGAAGGGTGCGAACGTAGCGAGCGGGACATTTCCGTCGATGCTCGAGGAGCAGGCGTGAGCGACGTACCTGAGTCATTCGTATCCGCCCAGGCTGTCCCGATTGCGCCAGTGGGGACGCAACTCACGCGCGCGACCCTCGCTATCATCCTGGCCGGAGGCAGAGGTACGCGGCTCGGCAGGCTGACGGACTGGCGCGCAAAGCCCGCGGTACCCTTCGGCGGCAAGTTCCGCATCATCGACTTCCCCCTTTCGAACTGCGTCAATTCCGGGATCAGGCGCATCGGCATCTGCACGCAGTACAAGGCGCAAAGCCTGATCCGGCACGTGCTGCAGGGTTGGTCGTTCCTGGACGGGCGCTTTCACGAATTCGTCGAGTTGCTTCCGGCGCAGCAGCGCGTCACCGCCGACTGGTACAAGGGCACCGCGGACGCGGTGCACCAGAACCTCGACATCCTGCGCCGCTACCAGCCGGAGTTCGTGCTGGTCCTCGCGGGCGATCACGTCTACAAGATGGATTACGGCAAGCTGATCGCCGACCATGCAGCGAAGTCGGCCGACATGACCATCGGGTGCATCGAAGTGCCGCTCGCGGACGCGAAGATGTACGGCGTCATGACCGTGGACGATGACCTGCGCATCACGGCCTTCCAGGAAAAACCCCAGCAGGCCGAGCCCGCGCCCGGCAAGCCGGGCATCGCCCTCGCGAGCATGGGGATCTACGTTTTCAACGCACCGTTCCTGTACGAGCAGCTCATTCGCGACAGCGACGACCGGCACTCCAGCCACGACTTCGGCAAGGACGTCATTCCACACCTGCTGAATCGCGGCTATCGCATCGTGGCGCACCGTTTCGGCGGCGGCTCCCTCAGCGTGGGCCAGGGCAAGCCCTACTGGCGCGATGTCGGTACGATCGACGCCTTCTGGGAGGCGAACATGGAGCTGACGAAGGTCGTGCCCGATCTCGACCTCTACGATGAGGACTGGCCCATCTGGACCCACCAGGAACAGTTGCCGCCGGCGAAGTTCGTATTCGACGACGAAGGCCGCCGCGGCATGGCCGTCGATTCGATGGTGTCGGGCGGCTGCATCATCAGTGGCGCGGTGGTGCGGCGCTCCTTGCTGTTCTCCAACGTGCGCGTGCACAGCTACGCCACGGTGGAGGACTCGGTGGTTCTGCCCAACGTCGACATCGGGCGCAACGTGGTGCTCAAGCGCACCGTCGTCGAGAAACACTGCCGCCTGCCCGAGGGCCTGGTGGCGGGAGGCAATCCGGAGGAGGACCGCAAGCGCTTCCACGTCACCGAGCGCGGCGTGACCCTGATCGTTCCCGAGATGCTCGGCCAGCAGGTCCATTACCTGCGCTAGCGCAATCCATGCAGCGGCCGCTCGACCTTGTCCTGGTGTGGCACATGCACCAGCCGGATTATCGGGACTACGCCACCGGGGAATTCGCCTTGCCCTGGGTGTACCTGCATGCAATCAAGGACTACACGGACATGGCCTGGCACCTGGAGCGCCACCCGGGCGTATGCGCGGTGGTCAACTTCGTCCCGGTCCTGCTGGAGCAGCTCGAGGACTACTGTGAGCAGTTCGAGCGCGACGATTTGCGGGACCCGCTGTTGCGGCTGCTCGTGCGCGCCGATGCCCGGCCGCTGACGGAAGCCGAGCGCATGCTGGTGCTGGATCGCTGTTTCCACGCCGACCACAAGAAGCTGATTGCGCCTTTTCCCCCGTACAAGCGGCTTCACGAGTTGTTTCTGTCGCTCGAGGCCGAGGGCAGAGCGGCATACGCCTACCTGTCCGATCAGTTCATCTACGATTTGCTCACCTGGTATCACCTGTCCTGGACGGGGGAAAGCGTGCGGCGCGATTCGGAGGTCGTCGCGCGGCTGATGGCCCTCGGCGGGAGGTTCAGCCACGAGAACCGGATCGAGCTGTTCAAGACGGTCGCCGAACTGGTGCGGCAGGTCATTCCGCGTTTTCGGCGCCTCGCCGATTCCGGGCGGGTCGAACTCTCGACGACGCCTCAGCACCATCCGCTCGCCCCGCTGCTGCTTGATTTTCGCAGCGCGCTCGACGCCGAGCCCGGCACGAAACTTCCCGACGCGGCGGCTTACGCCGGCGGCAGGGCAAGGGTCTTGGCGCAACTCGACGCGGCGCAGAAGAGCCATGCGCGCCGGTTCGGCACGCCCGCCCGCGGCATCTGGCCGGCCGAGGGTGGCGTGTCGCCGGCCTTCCTGTCCCTGCTCGATGCCCAAGGCGTGGGTTGGACCGCGAGCGGCGAGGCGGTGCTCGCGAACAGCCTGCGGCGGGAGACCGCGTCGCCGGGCGATCGCAGCGAGTACCTTTACCGGCCCTATCGCGTGAAGGGCGCGCAGGAGCAACTGATGTGCTTTTTCCGCGACGACCGCCTCTCGGATCTGATCGGCTTCGAGTACCAAAGATGGCATGGCCGGGACGCGGCGGCCAATTTCGTCGGCGAGCTCGAGGCCATCGCGGACAGGGCCCCGCAACGGCCGGTGGTGAGTGTGATCCTCGACGGCGAGAACGCTTGGGAGTACTACCCGTACAACGGCTATTACTTCCTCTCCGACCTTTACGAGTCCCTGGAGAATCACCCGGCGATTCGCATGACGACCTTCCGGGCCTATCTCGATGCATTGCCGAATCAATCGCTTGCGCCCGCGGCGACAGGCGAACTCGCCGACCTGGTCGCAGGCAGCTGGGTGTACGGAAACTTTTCGACCTGGATCGGGTCTGCTGACAAGAACCACGCCTGGAACCTGTTGTGCGCGGCAAAGGCGAGCTTCGATCAGGTCATGGACAGCGGCAGGTTGGGCGAGCAGCAGAAGGCGGCGGCGGCGAGGCAGCTTTCGGATTGCGAGAGCTCGGACTGGTTCTGGTGGCCCGGCGAATACAACCCGAACGAAGCGGTGGCTGTGTTCGAGCAGATGTTTCGCGCCAAGCTCGCCAACCTTTACCGCATTCTCGCGCTTCCGGTTCCGGCGAACCTGCTCGTTGCGTTCAGCCACGGGGCAGGCCACCCCGAAGCGGGAGGCGCAATGCGCCGCGCCAAGTGAGAGGCTTCACGACAGCCGATCGTCGGCCACTGGACGGAGGTGCCACAGATGAAATCGGAAACGGCCTGGCTGCTAATCGAAGGAATGGATACCGATGCCCGTGCCGCAAGCGTGAAATGCGCGCTCACGCTGGTCGGCGGCGTGGCAAATGTCTCGATTTCCCGGGACGACCGGGTGGCGGTGGTGCGGTTCGACCCGGGCAGGATCCGCCCCGAGCAGTTCCGAGCCGCGGTGCGCGCGGTCGGGTGCCTCGTGGGTTTGATCGCGCTGCCGGGGGATCCGGAGTCCACGCATCCGGGCCCGGATGTCGATAAGATCGGGCCCGAGCAGGCCGGCCTGGCCAGGGCCGATGCGACGCTCGCCGGCGGCACGGTGGACCTGCGACAGGAGGGGCAGCTACCATGAAGACTCTTATCGCGATAGTGGCGCTCGCGGCCTTGCCGCTCTGGGCGGCGGCACAGCCCATCGGCATGCGGGAATCCGACGGCGTGCGCTGGGTCTGCGGCGGCGTCGGGGAAGAAGAGCGCGAAAGTCTCGCCGCGTTCCGGCCGGAGGCCAACCTGTCGCTCCTGTTCGTCGCGGGCAAGCGCGGAGCTTATCTCGCCGATGTGGCGGTATCGCTCTACGCCGCCGGTTCGAAGACGCCCCGCCTCGAGTTCCGTGCGGATGGCCCGATGTGCCTGCTGCGCGCAGCCCCGGGGCGCTACCGCATCGAGGCGTCGCTCAACGGCGTCAAGCGCGCCGCCGACGCCGAGGTCACGAGGGGCGCGAAGCAGCCGGCGCGCGCGGTATTCGTTTTTCCTGAACAGGAGTAGCGCGCGGCCGGCGCCAGGGCGGCTTAACTCCCGCCCGGTTTGGAGCGCGTCAGCGCCTCGAGCAGGGGCGTGATCATCTCCATCGGCATCGGAAACACGATGGTCGAACTCTTGTCCCCGGCGATCGCCGTGAGCGTCTGCAGGTAGCGCAGCTGCATCGCCTGCGGCCGAGCCGAGAGCACCTCTCCGGCTTGCAGGAGCTTCTCCGAAGCCTGCAACTCGCCCTCGGCGTGGATCACCTTGGCGCGACGCTCGCGCTCCGCCTCGGCCTGCCTGGCGATCGCGCGCACCATGGTCTCGTTGATGTCCACGTGCTTGATCTCGACGTTCGAGACCTTGATGCCCCAGGCATCGGTCTGGGCGTCGAGCGCCTGCTGGATGTCCAGGTTCAGCCGCTCCCGCTCGGCGAGCATTTCGTCCAGTTCGTGCTTGCCCAGCACCGAGCGCAAGGTCGTCTGCGCAAACTGGCTGGTCGCCTGGAGGTAGTTCTCCACCTGGATGATGGCCCTCTCCGGATCGACCACCCGGAAATACACCACTGCGTTCACTTTCACCGACACGTTGTCGCGCGAGATCACGTCCTGGCTCGGCACGTCCATGACGAGCGTCCTCAGATCGACGCGCACCATCTGCTGGATGCCGGGGACGATGAGGACGAGGCCGGGGCCCTTTACCTTCCAGAAGCGACCCAGCGTGAAGACGACACCCCGCTCGTACTCGCGCAGGACGCGGAACGAGGAGAAGATCAGCGCGATGACGACGAATGCGGCGGCAAACCAGCCGAAGTCCCAGATCATGATTCACCTCCTTCGTGTTGCGGTTCGACCTCCAGTACCAGGCCTTGCGCGCGAACCACGCGGACCTTCTGGCCCCGTTTCAGCGGCACGGCGCTCGCGATGCGCCAGGTCTCGCTGTGCACGCGCGCCCAGCCCTCGCCGGTGAAATCCTCGAGCACTTCGCCGGCCGACCCGATCAGCTCCTCGCGCCCGGTCACGACCGGCCGCCGCCTCGCCTTCAGCGCGAGCGAGACGATGACGAATACCGCCAGGGCGCTCGCGATCGAAAGGGGCACGATCAGTCCCAGCGGCACCCCGTATCCGGGGATGTCGGTGTCGATGAGGATCACCGCGCCGATGACGAACGAGGCCACGCCGCCGATGCCCAGGGTGCCGAAGCTCGGGACGAAGGCCTCCGCGACCATCAACGCGATGCCCAGCAGGATCAGGCCCAGCCCCGCGTAGTTGATCGGCAGCAACTGGAAGGCGTAGAGCGCGAGCAACAGGCAGATGCCGCCAAGTATTCCGGGCAGCGCGAATCCGGGGCGGGAGAATTCGAACACCAGCCCGTAGATGCCGATCATCATCAGGATCAGCGCCA
>Ga0080064_1003427_pt1 | contig 22957 bp, 22 predicted proteins | sample Subgrocontami54m_FD_69260 | JGI IMG/M metagenome (GOLD analysis project Ga0080064, IMG submission 69260) | Subsurface groundwater microbial communities from S. Glens Falls, New York, USA - GMW46 contaminated, 5.4 m (SPADES assembly) (version 2) ...
CCATCATACCCGCCAACATCAACCATCCGGAAACCGAGCCGATGATCATCGGCCGCAACTTCCTGGTCAAGATCAACGCCAATATCGGCAACTCCGCGCTGTCGAGTTCGATTGCCGAAGAAGTCGAGAAAATGACATGGTCGACGCGCTGGGGCGGCGACACGGTGATGGATTTGTCGACCGGCAAGAACATCCATGAGACGCGCGAGTGGATCATCCGCAACTCACCGGTGCCGATCGGCACGGTGCCGATTTATCAGGCGCTCGAAAAAGTGGACGGCCGCGCCGAGGAGCTGACGTGGGAAATGTTCCGCGACACGCTGATCGAGCAGGCCGAGCAGGGCGTCGATTACTTCACCATTCACGCGGGGGTGCGGCTGGCTTATATTCCGATGACCGCGAAACGCATGACCGGGATCGTTTCGCGCGGCGGCTCGATCATGGCGAAGTGGTGCCTCGCGCATCACCAGGAATCGTTCCTTTATACGCATTTCGAGGACATCTGCGAGATCATGAAAGCCTACGACGTCGCGTTCTCGCTCGGCGACGGGTTGCGCCCGGGATCAGGCTACGATGCCAATGACGAAGCACAGATCGCGGAGCTGAGAACGCTTGGCGAGTTGACCGATATTGCGTGGCGGCACGACGTGCAGGTGATGATCGAGGGCCCGGGCCACGTGCCGATGCATCTGATCAAGGAGAACATGGATCTGCAGTTGAAGTACTGCAAGGAAGCGCCGTTCTACACGCTGGGACCGCTCACCACCGACATCGCGCCCGGCTACGACCACATCACCAGCGCGATCGGCGCGGCGATGATCGGCTGGTACGGTACGGCGATGCTGTGCTACGTGACGCCGAAAGAGCATCTCGGACTGCCCGACAAGAACGACGTCAAGGACGGCATCATGGCGTACAAGATCGCGGCGCACGCCGCGGATCTGGCGAAGGGGCACCCCGGCGCGCAGATCCGCGACAATGCGTTGTCGAAAGCACGCTTCGAGTTCCGCTGGGACGACCAGTTCAATCTCGGGCTCGACCCCGACAAGGCCAAGGAGTTCCACGACGAAACGCTGCCCCAGGAAGGCGCCAAGCTCGCGCATTTCTGCTCGATGTGCGGGCCGCATTTCTGCTCCATGAAAATCACGCAGGACGTGCGCGACTACGCGGCGCAGCAGGGTGTTGACACGCAAACAGCGCTCGCGAAAGGAATGGAGGAAAAAGCCGCGGAGTTCGTGAAGCAAGGCGCCGAGATCTACAGCAAGGCCTGAGTTTGGAAGCCGTTTAACCGCTACAATGGCAGGCTATGGATTTAGCGTTGCTGTTCAAGGCCCTGATACTGGGCGTGGTCGAGGGGCTGACCGAATTTCTGCCGGTGTCGAGCACCGGTCACCTGATCCTCGCCAGCGATCTGCTCGATTTCAACGACGAGAAGGGCAAGGTATTCGAGATCGTCATCCAGACCGGCGCGATGTTGGCGATCATCTGGGAGTACCGCGCGAAGTTCGCCGGCGTAATTGCCGGTCTCGCCCGCGACCGCGGCGCGCGGCAGTTCGTCATGAATCTTGTCATCGCGTTCATACCCGCTGCCGTGCTGGGGCTCGCGTTCGGCAGCACTATCAAGGCGGTGCTTTTCAGGCCGGTGCCGGTTGCCATCGCATTCATCGTCGGCGGTTTCGTGATCCTGTGGGCGGAGCGGCGCGAGCACCGGATTACGGTGGAGTCGGTGGACGATATGCGCTGGACGGACGCTCTCAAGGTCGGCTGCGCGCAGGCGTTCGCGCTGATCCCGGGCACTTCGCGCTCCGGCGCCACCATCATCGGCGGGTTGCTGTTCGGCCTGTCGCGGCGCGCGGCGACCGAATTCTCGTTTTTCCTGGCGGTGCCGACGCTGATTGCGGCCGGCGCATACGATTTTTACAAGCACCGCGCACTCTTCGACGCCGGCGACATCGGGGTATTCACGGTCGGGACGGTGGCGTCGTTCGTCTCCGCATTCCTGTGCGTGCGCTGGCTGCTGCGTTATATTGCGAGCCACGATTTCACGGTGTTCGCGTGGTATCGCATCGCGTTCGGCATCGCGGTGCTGGTAACCGGTTACACCGGGTGGGTCGACTGGTCAGCGGGGTAAAGCTAACCCTGCACCCAGGGAAGTCCGGCTGCGCACCAGCCGCCCATGGTTTTGCGGTGACCGTTGGTGTCCCGGTCACCTTCGAATCCTTCGAGCACGTTATAGCACTCGGAGTAACCCGCCTGCGTTGCGAGTGTCGCCGCGTGATGCGAGCGCCCGCCGCTGCGGCACAGAAACATCACCGGCGCGTGTTTGTCGGCGACGCCTTCGAGTTGTGCGAGAAATCCGGGGTTGCGTACATTCCCGGGATAAAGGGAAAACTCGATTTCAATCGCGCCGGGGACGCGTCCGACCCAGTCGAACTCCGCTTTGGTGCGAACATCAACCAGTTGCGCGCCCTTGACTTGCTGCCACAGGCCGAAGGCTTCGCGCGGCGTGAGCGCTCCTGCATAAGGCAGCCCGGATTGGCGGGCGCGCTCCCGGGCGGTCTTCAGAATTTCCTCAACGTCTGCCATTTGCGTATCCGAAATCAAAAAATCGAAGCCGAATCTTACACGAGTGGCGAAGTTATATAATTGCACTAAAATAGAGCGCAAATATTCTGTCCGCACCAAAATAGTGCGTCACATGTCGATGCCGAACCAGAAACCACTTGTGGCACAATGCCTTGGTTGCGTTTTGGATTGGCATATTTCGTGCTAAATCCAGCGCCCAGGGTCTTCAGCTTTTCAATAAACACGCTCAGTTAGGGAGAAAACAATGGCAGTAGCCGATGTAATGAAGATGGTCAAGGACAACGAGGTCAAGTTTGTCGATTTCAGATTTACGGACACGCGTGGCAAGGAGCAGCACGTGTCGGTTCCCGTCAAAGCTTTTGATGAGGCGAAATTCACCGACGGCCACGCATTTGACGGCTCATCGATCGCCGGCTGGAAAGGCATCGAGGCCTCCGACATGCTGCTGATGCCCGATCCCGATTCGGCGCGCATGGACCCGTTCACCGACGAACCCGTGCTCAATATTTCCTGCGACGTGATCGAGCCGTCGGACGGCAAAGGGTACGACCGCGACCCGCGCTCGATTGCCAAGCGCGGCGAGGCCTATCTCAAATCGACCGGCCTCGGCGACACGGCTTATTTCGGCCCCGAGCCCGAATTCTTCATATTCGATTCAGTGACCTGGAATGTCGACATGTCGGGCTGCGGGGTCAAGATCAAGTCCGAGGAAGCGCCGTGGTCGTCGGGCGAGGAATACGAAGCCGGGAATATGGCGCACCGCGCACCGGTCAAGGGCGGCTATTTTCCGGTGCCGCCGATGGACACGCTGCAGGACATCCGCAACGCCATGTGCCTCGCGCTCGAGCAGCAGGGCGTCGAAGTCGAAGTGCACCACCACGAAGTCGCCGCGGCCGGCCAGTGCGAAATCGGCACCAAGTTCGAAAAACTGGTGAAGCGCGCGGACTGGATGCAGATCCTCAAATATACGGTGCACATGGTTGCCGCCTCCTACGGCAAGACCGCGACTTTCATGCCGAAGCCGATCGTCGGCGACAATGGCTCGGGAATGCACGTCCACCAGTCGATCTGGAAAGGCGGCCAGAATCTGTTCTCCGGCAACGGCTATGCGGGCCTGTCGGAATTCGCATTGTTTTACATCGGAGGCATTATCAAGCACGCCAAGGCATTGAATGCGATCACCAATCCGGGCACCAACTCGTACAAACGGCTGGTTCCCGGATTCGAGGCGCCGATCAATCTCGCCTACTCCTCGCGCAATCGCTCGGCGGCATGCCGCATCCCGTACGTGACCAATCCGAAGGCGCGCCGCGTCGAGGTACGGTTCCCGGATCCGACCTGTAATCCCTACTTCGCCTTTACCGCGATGATGATGGCGGGGCTCGACGGGGTGCAGAGCAAGATCCACCCCGGCGATCCGATCGACAAGAACCTCTACGATCTGCCGCCCTCGCAGGCGAAGAAAGTGCCTAACGTGTGTTCGTCGCTCGAGATGGCGCTGGAGCATCTCGACAAGGACCACGAGTTCCTGACCCGCGGCGGCGTGTTCTCGGACGACATGCTCGATGCCTACATCGCGCTCAAGATGGAGGAGGTCACCCGCTTCCGCATGACCACTCACCCGGTTGAGTTCGAGATGTATTACAGCCTGTAAGCGGCGGGCAGCGTGACACTGGACAGGGCGGGAATTCCCGCCCTGTTGCGTTTGAGCGGATCGCGCGCAGGCGTGAACAGCGTTGTAAATAGTGTTTTTATGACATAGACTTAGCCTCACAATTTGGGCCTGGCAGGGTCAACCGTGAACGGTCTTGGCCGTTGCTTTTGAGAGCTACCCCGAGGATCGTGATGAGAATGCCGTTATTGATGGTGCTGGCATTTGCGGCGCCGCAGGTACACGCCGAGATGTGGAAGTGCGTCGACCAGGACGGCAATACCCGCTATACCAACGTCAGGTCTGATGCCAAGGGGTGCAAAGCGTTGAACCTCGAGCCAATCAATACCGCGACCGCCCCGCCGGCAATCAAGGCGCAGCCAAAGCCCCCCAGCTTTCCCAGCGTCGGAACCGACACCCAGAGGCAACGCGATGCAGCCCGCCGCAAGATCCTCGAACAGGAGCTCGCGCAGGAACAACAGCAGCTCGAACTGGCAAGAAAGCAGCTCGCCGAGCAGCAGAGTACGCGCCTGGGCAGCGAGAAGAACTATGCACGGGTCGAAGAGCGGCTCAAGCCCTATGAAACCAGGGTCCGGCTGCACGAAGTCAATATCGAGAGCCTCCGGAAAGAACTCGCCAACAGCAGATAGCGGGCGCACGCTCCGGCGCACCGCTCCCATGCCGAGTCATGATTTTTCCGGTGCCTCACTCTGTCCCGCTGGCGCGCTTTTTGCTCAACCTACTATCTTGTTTGTTCTCCAGACGATGGCGGCCGCAGCATTAGCAGGACTCGATTTTCTCGCGACGGCGATCATGCTGGTTGACCGGGAGTTGACCGTGCGTTACGCGAACGCCGCCGCGGAAAACCTGTTTGAACTCAGCACCCGGGCGCTGGTGGGGCATACCCTGGCTGATATCTTTGCAGACGACCGCGTGCTCGGGAGCGCAATCGAGTACGCGCGCGCCAACAACTGCAGCTACACCGAACACGATCTCGAACTGGGCGCGGCCGGACGCAGCAAACTGCATTTGAGCTGCACCATCTCGCCCGTCGATTTGGAAACTCCGGTACCCGCAATCGAGCGCTCCGCCCATATGACGCTGCTCGAATTCCGTCATATCGAGCAGCAGCTGAAAATCTCGCGCGAGGAGCGCCTGCTCGACCAGGGCCAGGCCAATCGCGAGTTGATCCGCAATCTCGCGCACGAGATCAAGAATCCGCTTGGCGGCATCCGCGGCGCCGCACAACTGCTCGAACGCGAACTCGAGCGCGCGAGCCTGCACGAATACACCCAGGTGATCATGAAGGAAGCCGATCGCCTGCAGTTGCTGATGGACCGTCTGCTCACGCCGCACCGCCTGCCGCAGAATGCGCCGCTCAACATCCACGAAGTGCTCGAGCGGGTGCGCAGCCTGATCGTCGCCGAGTATCCGCAGGGCATCACGATCCGGCGCGACTATGACACCAGTCTGCCGTTGCTGGAGGGCGACCGGGAGCAGTTGATCCAGGTGGTTCTCAACATCGTGCGCAACGCGGCACAGGCAATGCACGGCAAGGGGCAGATTACGCTCAAGACCCGGGTCGTGCGCCAGGCGACGCTCGCGCGCAGGCGTTACCGGCACGCGCTGGAGCTCCAGATAACCGATACCGGGCCGGGGATCGCCGAGGACCTGCGCGAGCGCATCTTCTATCCGCTGGTATCCGGCCGCGAAGGCGGCAGCGGGCTGGGGCTCACGCTGGCGCAGACCTTTATAGCTCAGCATCATGGCACGATCACGTTCGAAAGCCAGCCCGGCAACACGACTTTCACGCTGTTGCTGCCGATCGATGACAGCGAAAATGGAAACGGCAAATGAAACCGGTGTGGGTCATTGACGACGATCGCTCGATACGCTGGGTATTCGAAAAAGCACTGACGCGCGAAAATATCGCGTTCAGGACTTTTGCCTCGGCGGACGAGGCGCTCGGCGTGCTCGCCAGCGAAGCGCCGCAGATCATCGTCAGCGACATCCGCATGCCCGGCGAGTCCGGGCTCAAGCTGTTGCAGCAGGCGCGGGAACGTTATCCGCACGTGCCGGTCATCATCATGACCGCCTACTCCGATCTGGAGAGCGCGGTTGCTGCATTCCAGGGCGGCGCCTACGAATACCTGCCAAAACCCTTCGATGTGGATCACGCGGTGGAACTGATCCGGCGCGCGCTGGAAGAGAGCGTGCGCCAGGATGCCGTGCCGGAAGCCGCGGAAACGGTGCCCGAAATCCTCGGGCAGGCGCCGGCGATGCAGGAGGTGTTCCGCGTGATCGGACGGCTGTCGCAATCGCACGCGACGGTGCTGATTACCGGTGAGTCGGGAACCGGCAAGGAGCTGGTGGCGAGTGCGCTGCATCGCCACAGCCCGCGCGCGGCGAAGCCGTTCATTGCGATCAACACCGCGGCGATACCGAAAGACCTGCTCGAATCCGAGCTGTTCGGCCATGAGCGCGGTGCATTTACCGGCGCGCAGAGCATGCGGCGCGGCCGTTTCGAACAGGCCGACGGCGGCACCTTGTTTCTCGATGAAATCGGCGATATGCCCGCCGAGCTCCAGACGCGGCTGCTGCGCGTGTTGTCCGACGGCCAGTTTTACCGGGTCGGCGGCCATCAGCCGATCAAGGCCAACGTACGCGTGATCGCGGCGACCCATCAGGATCTCGAGTCACGCGTCAAGCAGGGGCTGTTCCGCGAGGACCTGTTCCATCGGCTCAACGTCATCCGGCTGCGGCTGCCGTCGCTGCGGGAGCGCCGCGAGGACATTCCGCTGCTGGTCAGGCATTTTCTCGCCAAGAGCGCGCGCGAACTCGGCGTCGAAGCCAAGCGCCTGTCGGATGCGGCGTTGAAATTCCTGACGGCGCAGGATTTTCCGGGCAACGTGCGCCAACTCGAGAACCTCTGCCATTGGCTCACGGTGATGGCGCCCGGAGTCAATATCGAGGTCAAGGATCTGCCGTCCGAGCTGCGCATCGCCGCGGGGGCTGCGACCGGGCAGAACTGGGTCAGCGCGCTCGAGCGCGAAGTTGCGGATGCGCTCAACCGCGGCGAGTCGGACTTGATGACCGTGCTCGGGCCGCAATTCGAGAAGGCGCTGATTACGCGTGCGCTCGCCCACACCGGTGGCCGCCGCATCGAGGCCGCCAACCTGCTCGGCCTCGGCCGCAATACGCTGACGCGCAAGATCCAGGAATTGGGGCTCGACGCTGAAAAAGACAGCGGCGACGCCTGACGATCAGGTATCCAGGTCCGTCCAGACCGGCGCATGATCGGACGGGCGCTCCGAAGTGCGGGGTTCGACATCGACGGAACACGCGCGGCACGCCGGCGCGAGGCTTTCGGCCACGAGGATGTGATCTATGCGCAGGCCCATCTTGCGCCTGAATGCGTGCATGCGGTAATCCCACCAGGTGTAGGCGTTCGCAGGCTGCTCGAACAGACGAAAGCTGTCTTTGAAGCCGAGCGCAAGCAAATCCTGAAACGCCTTGCGTTCGGGGGCGCTGACCAGCACCTGTCCCTCCCACGCCTTGGGGTCGTGCACGTCCCGATCTTCGGGCGCGATATTGTAATCGCCGACCACCGCGAGGCGCGGGTTCGCGGCGAGTTCCTGCTTTAGCCAGGCGGTCGCCGCCGCCAGCCAGGCGAGCTTGTAGCGATACTTGTCGGAGTCGACGCTTTGGCCGTTCGGCACGTAGAGGCAGATCACGCGCAATCCCCCGATCGTGGCGGCGAGCACGCGTTTCTGCGGATCGCTGTAGCCCGGGATTTCGGCCAGCGGCTCGCGCGCCGCATCGCGCGTGAGTATCGCGACGCCGTTATAGGTTTTCTGGCCGCTGCACAGAACCTGATAACCCGCGGCCTGTATTTCCGGCACCGGAAAGTTCGCGTCCTCGAGTTTGGTTTCCTGCAGACACAGGACGTCGGGCTGATGCAACTTCAGCCAGTCCAGAACCTGCGGCAGGCGGACCTTGAGCGAATTGACGTTCCAGGTCGCGAGCCGCATGCCACTACTTGCCGGCAGCTGGCGCAGGCGTCGCGGGTTTGGCGCCGGGTCCGGCGCTGCTCGGATATCCCGCCTGATCGAAGGCGGCGTCCCACTCCTCTGCGAGGTAGCCCTTGAGGGTGCGCCGCTCGCCCACCAACAGCAACGGCACTTCCATGCCGCCGCCGGTGAGTTTTCTGAAGTGATCGGCTTCTTCCGGCTTTTGCGGATTTTTTTCCGCAAACGGAATGCCGCGCCTGGCGAGGTGTGCACGCGCACTCTTGCACGGATCGCCGCAATCGGTGATGTAGAGCGTCACCGGAAAATTCTTCATTGCCTGCTGCATGCTGTACGACGGCCCGCGGGTTTCGACCACGCTGGTTGCGAGGCGTTTTTGCGTCACGTTCTTGACGTTCGGCGGCGGCGGTTGCTGGGTGTATTGTTTGACACCCTTCTCATCAACCCATTCGTAAACCTGCGCCGCGTGAGCCGCGGTCGCCAGTCCAAGCAGGATTACAATTGCCCATGTGTTCACCGCACCAGTCATCGTGCCACCCCTAATTAACTCTAACATAACGCTTGCCGCATCGGTGCGGATGACATCACGTCATGCCGCTATGCCTCAGCAGCGCGTCGATCTTCGGTTCGCGGCCGCGGAATGCGACGAATGACTCGAGTGCCGGGCGGCTGCCGCCGACGGCGAGGATTTCATCACGGAAGCGGCCACCGGTCGCGGGGTCGAGCACGCCCCGCTCTTCGAACAGGCTGTAGACGTCGGCCGACAACACTTCCGCCCATTTGTAACCGTAATAGCCGGCTGCATATCCGCCGGCGAAGACATGCGAGAAGCTGTTGGGGAAACGGTTGAACGCCGGCGGAATTATTACCGCGACCTGGCGTCGCACTGCGGCGAGCAGATCCGCCACCGACTGCGCGCCGGCCGGATCGAAATCGTAGTGCAGATGCATGTCGAACAGCGCGAACTCGAGCTGACGCACGGTCTGCAGGCCGATCTGGAAGTTCTTCGCGGCAAGCATTTTGTCGAACAGTTCGCGGGGCAGCGAAAATTGATTATCGACATGGCTGGTCATCGGCCGCAGCACGTCCCATTCCCAGCAGAAATTCTCCATGAACTGGCTCGGCAGTTCGACCGCGTCCCATTCGACGCCGTTGATGCCGGAGACGCCAAGCTGCTCGATGCGCGTCAATAAATGGTGCAGTCCGTGGCCGAATTCGTGGAACAGCGTGATCACTTCATCGTGAGTAAACAGCGCCGGTTTGCCGCCGACCGGCGCCGCGAAATTGCAGGTGAGGTACGCAACGGGGGTCTGGATGCCGTTTGCGACGCGGCGGCGCGTGATCGCGTCGTCCATCCACGCGCCGCCGCGCTTCGACGGCCGCGCGTAGAGATCGAGGTAAAACTGCCCGACCGTCTTTGAATCGTGGTCGCGGATGCTGAAGAAACGCACGTCGGGATGCCAGCCATTTGCGACGTCGGCTTCGATCGTGAGGCCGTAGAGAGTTTCAATCAGCCTGAACATGCCGGGCAGCACGCGGGTCTCGGGAAAATATTGTTTGACTTCCTGGTCTGAGAACGCATACCGCGCGATCCGCAGCTTTTCGGACGCGTAGGCGATGTCCCACGCGGCAAGCTCGGGGAGCGCCAGCTCCGCGCGCGCGAATTGCTGAAGTTCGGCAAGGTCGCGCTCGGCGAACGGCCGGGCTCTGACGGCGAGTTCGTTCAGGAACTGCAATACCTGTTGCGGCGACTCGGCCATCTTGGGCTCGAGTGAGTATTCGGCGAAGTTGGCGAAACCGAGCAACTGCGCGAGTTCCCGGCGCAGCGCAACGATGCCGGTAATCAGCGCGGTATTGTCCCACTCGGGATTTCCAAACTCTGCGGCGCGCGTGGAATAGGCGCGATACATCAGTTCACGCAGCGCGCGGTCGTCGGCGTATTGCATCACCGGCAGATAGGAAGGCGCGTGCAGCGTGAATTTCCAGCCCGGCTGGCCGTCCTGCTGCGCGGCTTCGCGCGCTGTCTCCACGATGTCTGCCGGGATTCCCGCAAGCCCGGTTTCGTCCGCGACGTAATGCGCAAATGCGTTAGTTGCGTCGAGCAGATTATCGGAAAACCGCGACGACAACGCGGAAAGTTGCTCGCGGATCTCCAGAAAGCGCGTTTTCTTGCCGGCGGGAAGTTCCGCGCCGCCAAGCCGGAAATCGCGCAGTTCGTGCTCGACGACCGCACGCTGCGCGCGGCTGAGGCGCGCAAAATCCGGCGCGGCCTCGAGCCTCTTGAATTTCCCGAACAATCCCTGATGCTGGCCGAGCTCGGTGAAATACTGCGTGATTTTCGGCAGGTTGGCGTTGTAGGCCTCGCGCAGCTCGGGGCTGTTCATGACCGCGTTGAGATGGCCGACCTGGCCCCACGCGCGGTGGAGTCTTTCGTTGGCGTCCGCTAGCGGCGCGACGAAATTGTCCCAAGTCGGCGCAATGGGGTCGGTGGCAAGCTGACCGATCAGCGCGCGGTTCGCGGTCAGCAGCTCGTCAACGGCGGGCGTGACGTATTCGGGCTTGAACGCTCTAAAGCGCGGCAGCCCTGAGAAATCGAGCAAAGGATTCATGAGGCAGAATTCGGATTACAGTTGAAGGCGCTCAGTTGGACGCCGAAATCCGCGCAAGGTTCAGGCACACTAAGCCGACTCGAAAACAATCTGGCCTTCGACCAGCGTGTAGCGAACTCTGCCTTTGACTTCGATGCCGGTAAACGGCGTGTTCTTGCCCTGGCTTTTCAGCGCTTTCGCCTCGACCTTCCAGTATCGCTCGGGATCGAAGATGCAGATATCGGCGCTGGCGCCCGCGGTCAGCCTGCCGGCGTTGATGCCGAGGACGCGCGCCGGGTCGGACGTGATGCGCGCGAGGCCCTGCGCGAGCGGCAGGCGCGACTCTTCCGCCCATTTCAGCGTCAGCGGCAGCAGCAGCTCGACGCCGGTGGCGCCGGTTTCAGCCTCGCCAAACGGCAGCTGCTTCGCGTCGTCGTCGACCGGCGCGTGATCGGAGCACAGCGCATCGGCCGTGCCGTCCGCGAGCGCGGCACGCAGCGCATCGCGGTCGCGCTGGCTTCTGAGTGGCGGCGTGAGGTTGCAGTTAGGGTCGAAATAGCCAATGTCCATTTCGGACAGGTGCGCATGATGGATCGCGATGTCGCAGCTTACTTTGAGACCGAGGTGCTTGGCCTGGCGCACCATGTCCATGCCTTCGGCGCTCGACAGCCGGCAAAGATGGATGCGGGCGCCGGTTTCGCGCGCGAGCAGCAATATCGCCGACAGCGCAACGGTCTCGGCACATGCCGGGATCGCGGCCAGCCCCAGGCGGGTCGCGACCTGGCCATCGTGTGCGACGCCGCCGCGCGCGAGTCCCGCATCCTGCGGCCGCAGCCACACCGGAAAATCGAAAGTTGCCGCATATTGCAGCGCGCGCAGCAGCAGTTGCGTGTCCGTGAGCGGCGCATCAGCGTGCGAAAACGCCACGCAGCCGGCGTCGGTAAGCTCCGCCATCTCGGTCAGGTGCGTGCCCTTGAGGCCCACCGTGAGCGCGCCGACGGGGTAGACATGCGCCTGATTGAGATTCCTGGCGCGGAACTTGAGCATTTCGACCAACCCCGGCTCATCGAGCGGCGGATCGGTGTCGGGCGGGCAGGCGAGGCTGGTGACGCCGCCAGCTGCCGCGGCGAACATTTCCGATTCGAGTGTGGCCATGTACTCGAATCCCGGCTCGCGCAGCCGCACCGCGAGATCGACAAGCCCGGGACATACCACCAGACCGCCCGCGTCCAGCGTGCGGTTGGCGTGGTAGCCAGGCGGCGGCGCACCGATCGCGACGATCTTGCCGGCGGCAATGAACACGTCCTGCCGTGCGTCGGTCGCGCTCGCCGGATCGATCAGCCGCCCGTTCTTGATATGGATTTTCATGGCAATGGTTCAGTTGCCCGCCAAAATACTCATGACCGCCATGCGGATCGCGATGCCGAAAGTGACCTGCGGCAGGATCACCGACTGGTTGCCGTCGGCGACATCGGAGTCGATTTCGACGCCGCGGTTCATCGGCCCCGGGTGCAGCACGATGGCGTCGGGTTTGGCCAGCGCAAGCTTGTCGGCGGTTAATCCGTAAAACTTGAAAAACTCCTGCGGCGACGGCAGGAACGAGCCCTCCATGCGCTCGTTCTGCAGCCGCAGCATCATCACCACGTCGACGTCTTTCAGGCCCTTGGCCATGTCGTGATAAACGTGCACGCCGAGATTGTCGACGTTGGACGGCAGCAGTGTCTTGGGGCCGATCACGCGCAGTTCCGGCACGCCGAGCGTGGTCAGCGCGTGGATCTGCGAGCGCGCCACGCGCGAGTGCAGGATGTCCCCGACAATCGCCACGCGCAGGGCACGGAAATCCTTCTTGTAGTGGCGGATCGTGAACACGTCGAGCAGGCCCTGCGTCGGGTGGGCGTGGCGCCCGTCGCCGGCATTGACGACGTGGATATCCTCGCCGACGTGGCGCGCGATCAGATACGGAGCTCCGCTTTGGCCGTGGCGCACGATAAACATGTCGGCCTGCATTGCCGCCAGGTTGGCCACCGTATCGAGCACGGACTCGCCCTTGCTCTGCGACGACAGGTTGACCGCGAGGTTGATGACATCGGCCGACAGCCGCTTGGCGGCGATTTCGAACGTGGTGCGGGTGCGCGTCGAAGGCTCGAAGAACAGGTTGAAAATCACCTTGCCGCGCAGCAGCGGCACTTTTTTGACTTCGCGCTGGGTGACACCGACGAACGACTGCGCGGTGTCGAGGATTTGCCACAGGATCGCGGCCGGTAGCCCCTCGATCGACAGCAGGTGATGGAGTTCGCCGTGCTTGTTGAGCTGCGGGTTGCTGCTCAGGAACATCAGTGCGCCCGATCCCGGTTCATGGCTGTTGCAGCACGAGGCTAAGGCGCCCCTGCGTGTCGCGTTTGAGCTCGATGTTGTACCGCGCCGGCAGCGCCAGCATCGTTCCCACGAATTGCGCCGCGATCGGCAACTCGCGGCCGCCGCGGTCAACCAGCGCGGCGAGCCGGATGCTCGCCGGCCGGCCGTAATCGAACAACTCGTTCATTGCCGCGCGGATGGTGCGCCCGGTGTAGAGCACGTCGTCGACCAGGATCAGGTCGCGGCCTTCGACTTCGAACGGGATCGCGGACGGCGTAACCTTGCGTTTGAGCCCCTTGTGCTGGAAATCGTCGCGGTAGAACGAGACGTCGAGCGACCCGTGCGGCACCTCAAGTTTCAGCTCCCGGTGCAGGCGTTCGGCCAGCCACGCGCCCCCGGTGACGATGCCGACCAATCCGGTCTGTGCCGTGACGTGAGCGCGCATCTGCGCGGCGAGCGAGGCGAGCAGCGCTTCGGCGTCAGGCAGGGAGGGGTTGGTCATGGCTGGCGTCCGCTCACGCGCCACTCTCGGCGCGTACTGCCCGCATCGCGGTATCAAAATAATCCTGCAGGATCTCCTGCGCCGCGACCTGGTCGATACGCAGCTTGCGTTTGCGCGGCGCGACACCGGCCGCGGTGAGGCTCAGTTCGGCGGAGACCGAGGTCAAGCGCTCGTCGACGAATTCGACGGGCAAACCGAAGCGCCCGGAAAGCTGCGCCGCGAATTTGCGCGCGAGCCGCGACAACTCATGCTCCGCGCCGTCGAGGTGGGAAGGCAACCCGACCACCAGCTGCGCTGGCCGCCATTCCGCGACGAGCGCTGCAATCGCGGCAAAACGCCGTTGCCGGTCCGCCGCATCGATCATCGTCAGCGGATGCGCGATGCCGACCTCTGAATCGCCGACCGCGACGCCGATGCGCTGCTCGCCGAAGTCGAACGCGAGCACGGTAGTGCCGTGAGGCGGGATTGAATCACGCATGTCCCGCATTCTCCGAGAGGCTGGCATAGTCGACGCCGAGCAGTTCCATCGCTGCCGCCAGCCGTTGCTCGGCCGGCAGGCCGAAAATGACGTCCGGCCTTGCCGCCACGGTAAGCCAGGCGTTCTGCGCGAGCTCGTGCTCGAGCTGGCCCGGCGCCCAGCCGGCGTAGCCCAGCGTGATCAGCATCTGACGCGGACCCTCGCCGCGCGCCACCGCCTCCAGGATGTCTTTCGAGGTAGTCAGTCCGATTTCGGAACTTACCGAGAGCGTTGACTGCCATTGGCCAACCGGCTCGTGCAGCACGAAACCGCGGTCGGTTTGCACCGGCCCCCCGAAGTGGATCGGAATCAAAGCGCATTCCTTGTCCGTGATCGGAATGCTGACCTGCGCCAACAGCTTGGACAGCGTCATATTCAGCGGGCGGTTGATGACCAGCCCGAGCGCGCCCCGCTCGTTATGCTCGCAGATATAGGTGAGGGTCTTGGAAAAATTCGGATCGACCATGGCGGGCATGGCGATCAGGAAGTGCTGCGTAAGGTTCACTGATTGCATGTGTTCCTGGGTGCCCATCCCGGCACTGCCGGGTGGGTCAGCGACATTGTAAACGGGCCGCCGATTCCCGACAATTGATTTTGGTGTGAAACCGGAGGCGGAATGCGGTCCGGCCGATGCGGCGGGAGCCCCGGGGCTACCGGCGCCAGAACGCAGGCGTAAATATAACCAGCAGCGCGAACAGCTCCAGCCGGCCGAGCAGCATCGCGGTGGTGCAGACCCAGGTCTGGAAGTCAGTCAGCACCGCAAAAGTAGTGGCGGGACCGACCTGGTTCAATCCGGGGCCGGTATTGTTGATGCAGGCGATCACCGCCGAAAATGCCGTGATGAAATCGGCCCCGGTGACGAGCAGCAGAAAAGTCATCACGGTCACGCAGGCGCCGTAGATCGACATGAACGCAAGCACCGCGAATACGATCTGGTTGGGAACCACGCGGCCGCCGAGCTTGACCGGCACCTGCGCGCTCGGGTGCACCAGCTTTACCAGTTCGCGCAGCCCCTGCCGCACCAGCAACTCGGCGCGGACCATCTTGATGCCGCCGCCGGTCGAGCCCGAGCACGAGGCGAAACAGCACAGGAACAGCATCCACAGCGGTGCGAACGCCGGCCACAGGTTGAAGTCCGTGTTGGCGTAGCCGGTGGTGGTCGCAATCGAAACGGTGTTGAAGCTCGCGTAGCGCAGCGCGTCAGGAAAGGCGGCGTACACGCCGTTCAGCCACAGATAGAGCGCGATACCGGCACAGCTCGCGAGCGTCACCAGCACGAACATTCCGGCTTCAGGATCTGCGCGGTACGGCCGGAAGCTGTGGTCGCGCCAGGCCGTAAAATGCGTCGCAAAATTGATTCCCGCGATCAGCATGAATACGATGGCAACGCCCTCGATCAGCGGCGAATTGAAAAAGCCGTAACTGGCGTCGTGCGTCGAAAAGCCGCCGAGCCCCATGGTCGAGAACGCATGGCACACGGCGTCGAACCACGTCATGCCGGCGAGCCGGTAGCTCACGATGCAACTCAACGTGATGCCGGCATAGACCAGCCACAGCCCTTTCGCGGTTTCGGTGATGCGCGGCGTGAGCTTGGCGTCTTTCATCGGGCCCGGCGTCTCGGCCTTGTAGAGCTGCATGCCGCCGACGCCGAGCAGCGGCAGGATGGCGACCGCGAGCACGATCAGCCCCATGCCGCCCAGCCACACCAGTTCGCAGCGCCAGAAATTGATCGATGGCGGCAGCTGATCGAGGTTCGACAGCACCGTTGCGCCGGAAGTGGTGATCCCGGACACGGCTTCGAAATAGGCGTCGGTGAAGCTCAGGCCGTCGATGTAGAGCATCAGCGGCAGGGTTGCGAACGCCGGCAGTATCGTCCAGACCATGAACACCAGCAGGAAACCGTCGCGCGGCAGCAGTTCGCGCCGGCGGTGCCTTGTGGCAAACCGCATGGCCAACCCTGAAAAGAAGGTGATCGCGATGGCCTCGTCGTACATCAGCAGCGCGGCGTCGTTGTAGATCAGAGACACCACCAGCGGTGCCGCCATCGTCAGCGCGAAAATCATCACCACCGTGCTGAACACGTTGACGACCGGCGCGATGCGGTGTACGGCAGCGGGAAGCATTCAGGCCGGAATGCGGAAAGGGGCGGCCGGGCCGGTCACAAAAAACCGACGCCAACCTGGAACAGCTTTTCGATTTTCGTCACCATGCGCTTGTTGACGACGAACACAATCACGTGGTCGCCGGGCTCGATCACGGTGTCGTGGTGGGCGATGATCACCTGCACTTCGCGCTCCGCCGCGGCCGGCTGCCCGAGTTGCCGCACGATGGCCGCGATGGTGGCGCCCTTCGGCAGCGCGAGTTCCTCGACGCGCCGCCCGACGACTTGCGATGACTTGTAGTCGCCGTGCGCGATCAATTCGAGCGCCTCGGCCGCGCCGCGCCGCAGGCTGTGCACGGCGACGCAATCGCCGCGCCGCACCCGCGCGAGCAGCGTGCCGATGGTCGCCTGCGCCGGAGAGATCGCGACGTCGATCTGTCCCGCCTGCAGCAGGTTCACGTAGGAGCTGCGGTTGATCAACGCGACGACTTTGCGCGCGCCGAGGCGCTTGGCGAGCAGCGCCGACATGATGTTGTTCTCGTCGTCGTTGGTGACCGCGCAGTAGATATCCATCTCGGCGACGTTTTCCGCCTCCAGCATTTCCTGGTCGGTGACGTCCCCTGCGAGCACCAGCGCACGGTCAAGTTGTGCCGCGAGACGCTCGGCATTGGCCTTGTTGTGCTCGATGACCTTGACCTGATACTGGCTCTCGAGCGCCTGGGCGAGGCGCTGGCCGATATTGCCGCCGCCGCCGATCATCACGCGCCGGATCGGCCGGTCCATGCGCCGCAACTCGCGCATCACGCCGCGGATATTTTCGGTCGCCGCGATGAAAAAGATTTCGTCCCCCAGCTCGATCACGGTATTGCCTTCGGGAATGATGGAAGCGTCCTGGCGGAATATCGCGGCCACCCGCGTGTCGATGTTCGGCATGTGCCTGCGCAGGTGCTGCAGCTCGTGGCCTACCAGGGGCCCGCCGTGGAACGCGCGTACGGCAACCAGGCTCAGCTTGCCTTCGGCGAATTCGAGCACCTGGAGGGCTTCCGGAAACTCGATCAGCTTGACGATGTAGTCGGTAACGATCTGCTCCGGGCAGATCGCGATGTCAACCGCAAAACTCGAGGCCTCGAAGATTTCCGGGTGCGCCAGGTAATCAGAAGCGCGGATGCGCGCGATGCGGGTCGGCGTATTGAACAGCGTCGCGGCGAGCTTGCAGGCAACCAGATTGGTTTCATCGCTGCGCGTCACCGCGAAGATCATGTCGGCATCAACGGCGCCGGCCTCGGCCAGAATCGCCGGATGGGCCGCGTTGCCGACTACCGTGCGCAGATCGAGGCGGTCCTGAAGATATTTGAGGCGTGCCGGATCGGTGTCGACGATGGTGATGTCGTTGGCTTCCGAAACGAGGCTTTCGGCGACCGACGCGCCGACCTGACCGGCGCCGAGGATAAGAATTTTCAATCCAGCCGCCTTTCGGCTGTGGCGAACGAACGCGATTGTAGTCCTGTTTGCTCTGCGGGTAAAAGCCTGCGCTCCGGATCCGCGGCGCCGCCGGTGCGGCAGCGGCGCTGTGGCATAATCGCCGCATGCGGCGCGCTCACGGCAATCTTACGCGCATTCATGTGCCGGCAACCCTCGCGCCCGGCGCGGTCATTGCGCTGCCGCCTGCCGCAGCGCATCACCTGGTGCACGTGCTGCGCGCCGCGACGGGCGATGATGTCATCGTTTTCCATGACGGCGTCGAATTCACCGCCGCCGTCACCCGCATCGACAAACATACGGTCACCGTCAAGCTGGTTTCAGGCAATGCGGTCGACCGCGAGACCCCGCTTCCCTGCGTTCTGGCGCAGGCGATCTCGAGTGGCGAGCGCATGGACCTCACGCTGCAGAAAGCGGTCGAGCTTGGTGTCTCCGGCGTGCAACCGCTGTACAGCGAGAGGAGCGTGGTACGGCTCGACGCCGAACGCGCCGCAAAGCGCGTCGCGCACTGGCAGCAGGTGCTGATCGGGGCGTGCGAGCAGTGCGGGCGCAATATCATCCCCGGGCTCGCCGCGCCGGTGCCCGTCATCGACTGGCTGGGGGCGCTGCCCGCGGCCGGGGCGGGCGAATCGCGCGTGTTGCTTTCGCCGCACGCAAGCACGCGTCTCGCCGATCTGCCGCGGCCGCGCAGCGTGACTCTGTTGGCGGGACCGGAGGGCGGATTCACCGCGGTTGAGACCGAACTTGCCGTGCGGCGCGGCTTTGTTGCGGTGCGCCTCGGGCCGCGCGTGCTGCGCACCGAAACCGCCGCGCTGGCGGCACTCGCGGCGATCAATACGCTCTGGGGCGATTTCTAGCAGCTTGACGCAGAACCGCACAAACCGTTCGTATTGAACGTAGCGCAGCGAAGTTGAAATACGAATGGCCAACGTTCGTAAAACCGGATGGTTTCCACGCCGGTTCCGGCGCCTCGTGCAATCCCCCCGTTAGTAAGATGGTCTTGCGTAGCTGATACTCCCTGGCAAAGTTTAAATCCTGTACCATATCTATGGAGTCAAGCGGTATTTCTCTAATTTCCGCGGAGAGTATATTTGGCATGAACTAGCTGCCCGAACCGAGTGTCCGCGAGGAGCGCGCGAAAGGGCATCAACCAACAACGGAAAGGAGTGAATCACCATGGCCATTGCCTGTCCGATAGATTTAGACACACGCAAGCTGCATGATGAAATCCAGTCGATCTACGCACGTGTCGCGGAGGATCCTGCCGGCGACTTCCACTTCCACCGTGGCCCGGATTACGCGGCGCAGTTCCTCGGCTACGATCGCAGCGCCCTCGCCGCGCTGCCGCGGCAGAGCACTGCGTCTTTTGCCGGCGTGGCCAACCCTCACCTGATGGGACCTATCGGCGAGGGTGCGGTCGTCACCGACATCGGCTGCGGTGCAGGCATGGACCTGCTGCTCGCGGCGAAGGGCGTGGGCCCGCGCGGACGGGCCATTGGCGTCGACATGACCGAAGCAATGGCCGAGAAGGCGCGCAGCTCGGCACTCATGGCTGGGCTCCGGAACGTCGAGGTACGGATCGGTGATGCAATGTCGCTGCCGCTCGACGATGCGGGCGCCGACGTCGTGATCTCCAACGGCGTGCTCAACCTGACACCCGACAAGTCCGTCGCGTACGGCGAGGCTTTCCGTATCCTGAAGCCGGGCGGCCGGTTTCTCTACGCTGATATCGTCGTCGGAGCCGAGCTTTCGGAATCGATCCGGCGCGACGTCGATCTCTGGACGGGTTGAATTGCCGGCGCTCTCCCGGAGGGAGATCTGATGGAAATTCTCAGGGGAATCGGTTTCCAAGACGTCGAGCTTCGTCGGCGATTCGATCCCTTCCGCGCCACGACAAAAGAGGCGGTTGCGCGCAAGTTCGGCGTCGTTGGCGTGAACGTTTATGCCCGAAAACCGAATTGAAATCCTGGAATAGGAGGAAGCGATGAAGTTCTTCTACATTTCAAGCCACGGAACAGAGGATCCAACCCGAGCCACGTTGTCCTTTCTTATGGCGAAAGGGGCCAAAGAGGCGGGACACGATGTGGAGATCGCGCTCATGGGGGACGCCGTCGTTTTGTTTAACGACGGGATGGCATCGAGCGTCCAGGGCGTCGGTATTCCGCCGCTCAAGGAACTGATGCAGTTCGCGCGCGACAACAGCATCCCCGTCTATGGATGAGGCGCTTGCTGCCGCGGCCGTGGAGTCGCGGAAGACCTCGTGAAGAACTGGTCGGGGACAGGCTACCTCACCCCCAAGATGCTTGCTGAGAAGGTGGCGGCGGCGGACCGTGTCGTATCGTAGTAGTCGGGAACGCGCTTATGCCTCCATGCGAGACAGCGGAACTTTGATGTCGGTCGAGTCTCGTTCAGCGGTTGTGCCATCGGGCCGATGCCAGTAACTGCGCTGGCGCTCAAACGGCATCATCAGGGCACTTTTGAGCTTGTTGTCCGCAGCGGTCGTATAGCCCGGGATACCGATCACAATTTGCGATTGAGGAATACTCAGGCGCAGCGTTCGATGCAGCCTGTCCCACCAGGGAAAGACGACTGAAAAGTTCGAATTGTTTTCGCGCCGCACCTCGGAATGATGGATGCCGTGCATGCGCGGGGTGACGAGTATCAGGTTTAGAAATCGCTCGGCCATCAACGGCAAGCGCACATTACTGTGGTGAAAAAGAGTGTTCGCCTGAAAGACCAATTCGTAGATTGCGAAAATAACGGGTGAAGCGCCGATCAGCCCGATCTGAAGAGCCCGGAAACCGGCCGACATCGCGACTTCACCGAAGTGAAAACGAAACGCGGTGGAGACATCCAGATCGGGATCGATATGATGCACGTTGTGAAAGCGCCATAGAAATGCAATTTTATGGTTGGCGAGATGCCAGTAATAGAACGTGAGATCCAGCAGCAAAAAAGCAATCACGCTTTGCACGATTGCCGGAAGTTCAACCCAGTGAAGCAGACCGAACTGCCGCTCTGACACGTACTGCAACGTCGTTGCCGCGGCCGGTTCCACTAAGACTGCGGCGGTACCGATTGCGAGCGCTGAGATCGAGAGATTGACCACGAGCCTGCGTGCCAGCGCAACTCGCGACCTTCGCAGCGGAAACAGTCTTTCGCAAGTGAAAAGGAGCACGAACAAACCGCCCAGGATCAAAGCGGTGGCGAGCATCCCCGCAGTCATTATCGGCACTGGAAGCGTTATCGTTTCATCCAACCGCGCTTCTCCATTAGACGACGTAGCGGTCCCAGCCGGCATAGGAATCCTTCACCGGCCCCCGGGGAATCGCGAATGCGATCAGGAGCGCTCCGCATATCACGCTGTTCCAAGCTGCTGCGCACTGCCGATGAGTCCGGAGCTGCCAGTTATGAGAACAACGTCTTTCTGCGGTGCCATTTGCGCGTCCAAACCTGAGTGCCGATGTCGGTAATGCTACTAGCCGGCGACCAGATTTAACCGTGCGCTAGCGCACATAACTGTCCGGTATAGCGACAATCACCTTGGCCGGTCGGCCGGGGATGATTGTCGTTCGACCGGCCATCCTGTTTGACGCCGTCCAGGTTTGGCAATCGGACCTTCGCGTTCGTAGAACCGGATGGTTTCCACACCGGTTCCTGCGCCTCGTGCAATCCTGCCGATAGTGAGATGAGCTTGCATGGCTAATACCCCTGGGCAAATTGTAAACCCCGTACCATACTACGGGCTCAAGCGGTATTTCTGGCGCGCCTCGGGCCGCGCGTGCCGCGCACAGAAACCGCCGCAAGGTGCTGGCTAGTTAGGCGCCCAACCACCGCCTTGGGGGCTAATGGAGATCATCGTGATTTGCGCCCATTGGCATGGCTGCCGCTCAGGTGTCCGGTACGCGGCTCTCGCAGAATGCGCTTGTTTGCTGCCTGCGCCAGCTCGTTCAATATTCCGCAATCCTTGGCGGCCTGTGCCTTGATGCACTGTCGGCGCAGCTCCTTCAACTGTCTTTCCATTGCCTTCAGTTCCGCGACGCGTCTCCCCACGTGGCCAATGTGTTCATCGAGCAGTTCGTTCACCTCGCCGCAGTTTTTCTCGGGCGCGTCGCGGAACCGGAGCAGGGTGCGGATTTCGTCCAACGCCATGTCCAGCGATCGGCACTGCCGGATGAACCGCAGGCGCTCAACATGGGCATCCTGATATAGCCGGTAGTTGCCGCCCGTGCGCTCCGGTGCGTGTAATAGCCCCTCGCGCTCGTAGTAGCGGATCGTCTCGATCTGGCAGTTCGTTCGCTTGGCGAGTTCGCCAATCCTCAGGCCGGTGGTCATGGTTTCTTGATTCCCCAAAGTTGCTTTGACTCTGTAGTAGCTCCAGAGTTTATATTGTCCGCCAATCGTTGAGTGACTGCATCATGAGTGTGACCTGTGAAAGCTGTTCGGGAGATGGGCCGCCGGCCGCTGGCCGCGCGGCAGCGGCGACTGAATCTACCGTTGTTTACCGGATCGAGAAGATGGACTGCCCGACCGAGGAACGGCTGATTCGGGACAAGCTCGCTGGCCTGGCGGGAATCGGGACGATGGAATTCAACCTCATGCAGCGAACGCTGACGCTGAGCCATGCCCCGGAAGCCCTCGCGCCCGCATTGGAGGCAATTCGATCGCTGGGCATGGAAGCAGTGGCTCAACCGGCCCGGGAGCCGCCGACACCGGCCGCAGCCGCCAAGACCAACTGGTGGCCGCTTGGCGTTTCGGCGGGCGCGGCCGTGAGCGCGGAGGTGGGCGATTGGATGGTCGGGGAGGGGAGCGTCATCGTGATCGCGCTGGCGCTCATCGCCATATTCACCGGCGGTCTACCGACCTACAAGAAGGGCTGGATTGCGCTGCGCAACCGCAATCTAAACATGAATGCCCTCATGTCGATCGCCGTGACGGGCGCCATGCTCATCGGCCACTGGCCTGAGGCCGCGATGGTGATGTTTCTGTTTGCGCTGGCTGAAGTGATCGAGGCGAAGTCGCTGGACCGCGCTCGAAACGCGATCCGCGAACTGATGGGCATGACCCCGGAGACCGCGACCGTTCGGCAGCCCGACGGTACTTGGCGGGCGATGCCGGCCAAAGAGGTGACCCTCGGTGGCGTCGTGCGC
>Ga0080064_1003111_pt1 | contig 22938 bp, 6 predicted proteins | sample Subgrocontami54m_FD_69260 | JGI IMG/M metagenome (GOLD analysis project Ga0080064, IMG submission 69260) | Subsurface groundwater microbial communities from S. Glens Falls, New York, USA - GMW46 contaminated, 5.4 m (SPADES assembly) (version 2) ...
GGGATTCGGACGATAATAGCCATCACTCCTCCTTTAACATCGGTACCAGGTACCAAAAGGGCAATCGGTACCTGGTACCGTTTAGGTTTTAACGTGCTCCTCAAACGATGCCAGGGTCGGCTTGATCTTGATCGGCTTGCCGATGTGGTCCGCCACGGCTTCCTGGGTCTTCAGCCCCTGCCCCGTGATGCAGATCACGATGGATTCATCCCTAGGCAAGCGCTTCTCCTCGATCAGCTTCTTGGCGACCGCGACGGTCACGCCGCCGGCGGTCTCGGTGAAGATCCCTTCGGTCTGGGCGAGCAGCTTCATCGCCTCCACGATCTCCTCGTCGTTGGCGGCCGCGGCCCACCCGCCCGTCTCCCGGATCGCGTCGGAGGCGTAGTAGCCGTCGGCCGGGTTGCCGATCGCCAGGGACTTGGCGATCGTCTTCGGCTTCACCGGCTTGATGATGTCAGAGCCCTCCTGCACCGCCGTCACGATGGGGGCGCATCCCTCCGCTTGGGCCGCGTAGAAACTGGTTTTCGGCGCGGGGATAAGCCCCATCTTGTGCAGCTCCTTGAACCCCTTGCGGATCTTGACCAGCAGCGAGCCGCTGGCCGCCGGCACCACGATGTGGCGCGGGGTGGCCCAGCCCATCTGCTCGGCGATCTCGAAGCCGTAGGTCTTCGACCCCTCGGCGTAGTACGGCCGGATGTTGATGTTAACGAAGGCCCACTTGTGGCGGGCGGCCACCTCCGCGCAGAGGCGGTTCACCTCGTCGTAGTTGCCCTCCACGGCCACGAGACGCGGCGCGTAGATCAGCGACCCGATCACCTTGCCCATCTCGAGGTCCGCCGGGATGAAGATCACCCGCTTCATGCCGGCATGGGCCGAGAGGGCCGCGACCGAGTTGGCCAGGTTGCCCGTGGAGGCGCAGGAGACCGTGTCGAAGCCGAGCTCCTTCGCGCGGGAGAGGGCCACCGAGACCACCCGGTCCTTGAAGGAGAGGGTCGGGTGGCAGACCGAGTCGTCCTTGATGTAAAGCTCTTTGACGCCCAGCGCGTGCCCCAACCGGTCGGCCCGATAGAAGGGGGTCATGCCGGTGTGGAACCCGACCGTGGGGTCGCCGTCGATCGGCAGCAGCTCCCGGTACCGCCAGATGTTGGCGGGCCGGCTCTCGATCAGCTGCCGGGTCAGGCGGGCGTGGATCCGCTCATAGTCGTAATCCACCTCGAGGGAGCCGAAGCAGTACTCGCAGACAAAGATCGCCTTCGCGGGGAATTCCCGGCCGCACTCGCGGCATCGCAACCCCTTAATAAACGTCATTTCGAGGCAAAGCCGAGAAATCTCGCTTTCAAGAACGAGATCTCTCGGCACCTTCGGTGTCTCGAGATGACGGATTCCACCATGCTCTTATTCTTTCACCTTCTTGAGGGTGGTCGGCAATATCACGATCTCCACGCGGCGGTTCTGGCGGCGACCCTCGGCGGTGTCGTTGGAGACCGCCGGGTGGAACTCCCCCATCGCGACGGCCCGCAGCCGCTCCGGGGCAACCCCCCGCTGCTCGGCAAAATGGTGCAGCACCGCCAGCGCCCGGCCGGAGGAGAGCTCCCAGTTGGACAGCCAGCTGGAATATTTGATCGGGTCGTTGTCGGTGTGGCCCTCCACGGCGACCGGCGAGTCGGGCACCGTGGCCGTGAGCACCTCGGCCACCTTGTCCAGCGTGGCCATGCCTTCCTCTTTGATGACCGCCTTCCCCGAATCGAAGAAGATCTCATCCAGCAGCGTCAGCACCAGGCCCCGCTCGGTCATCTGCAGCTTGGCCCGGGCATCCCCGAGCTCTTTCTTTAAACTTTCGGCCAGCTCCCTTTCCGCCTGGAGCAGATCGTTCGACTCCTCTTCCTTTTGCTCGGCCAGGCGGTCCAGCTCTTCCTGATGGTCCTCCTGCAGGCGGCGGAGCTGCTCCCGCAAGCTCTCCACCTGCCGCTGCAGCTCCTGGCGGGACCCTTCGGCCTGGTTCAGCCGCTGCTGCAGCTCCTGCATCTGGGATTCCATGTCGGTCAGTTTCTGCCGGTTCTTGGCGCAGCCGGGCAGCGCAACCGTCATTGCGAGGAGCGCAGCGACGAAGCAATCTCGAATTTTCATAGGATCACCTCCCAAGAATCTCCACAATCACGCTCCCGCAGAGCTCCCGGAACCGCCGGGCGTCGGCCGCCGTGCCGACGATGTCTCCGTAATGCATCGGCACCGCCACCTTCGGATGAATGGCCTTCGCGGCCTGGGCCGCCTGCTCGGCCGTCATCACGTAGGTCCCGCTGACCGGCAGCAGCGCCACATCCGTCTTGACCTCTTTCATCTCCGGGATAAAATCGGTGTCGCCCGCGTGGTAGAGGCGAACGCCGTCCAGCTCCACAATGAAACCGGCCCAGCCGCTCTCCCTCGGATGAAACTTCTTGTCCGTGTTGTAAGCCGGGATCACCTCGATGGAGAGCCCCTGGGCTTCCAATTTCTCACCCGGCTTCACCACCCGCACCGTCCCGGTGAAACCGGCCTCTTGCAGCTTGGCCGCGCAATCGGCCGTCGTGACCACCTCCGTCCTCGGGCCGGCCACCCTGGCCACATCCGCGGCATCCAGGTGGTCGAAGTGCGGGTGCCCGATCAGCACCAGGTCGGCGTCATGCGGCTCCGAACCGATCTTCCACGGATCGAAATAGACCGTTTTGCCGGCCCGGGACCACCGGAACGAGGCATGCCCGAGCCAGCTTAAACCCTCCAGGTAAGAGACCGCCGGCATCGGGACCGCCGCGAAAGCGGGCGAGACGATGAGCGCCGTCAACAAGAGGGCGCGGAGGGCCTTCATGGGGGGTATTTTAACACAGAAAAGGAGAGGGTCTTAGTTGGAGGAGCGGCTCTCCCGGCTGCCCGGGAGGTAAAGATCGGAGACTTCCTGGACCCCATCCGGGAGCCCTTCCGGGCCGGATGCGCTGGTGATGGCCTGGAGCTTTTGGAGAAGCTGCTCGATTTCAGAACGGTGGGCGGAGCCCTGCAGCCGCTGCGCCGGGACGGCCAGCTGCGCCAGCCGGCGCTCCAGCTCGCTGACCTTCGCCTGCGCGGTCTTGAGCTGAGCGGCCAGCGTGGCCCGGCGTTCCCGGGCCTTGATCTCTTCGGTCTGGGCCACGCGCAGCCGGGCATAGGCCTCGCGGCGTTCGGCCATCGCCTTGTACAGATTGTCCCAGGCCTGCTGCCGGCGGATCCTCAACGCCTCCCGCTGAGCCGGCGATCCGAAGAAGCCCCGGTACCAGGCATTCCAGGAAGAGATCAGCTCTTTCCAGGCCTTGTTAACATTTTCGCCCGCCTGCCGGACGGCTTGCTGCGCGGCGGCGGTCGCCTGCTGGGCCGCCGTCAACGCCTCCCCGGCGGCCGAAAGCTCCCCTTGCAGCCGGGCCACCTCCTGCTTGGCCACCACCAACTCCGCTTCCAGCTTCGCCTTCAGGCCGGAGTCCGGGGGCGGCGGCGGCTGTGTTCCGCCGGAACCATCCGGCGGGAAGGCCTCCGCCACCTGCCGGGCCACCTCGTTATCTACCCATCCATAGCCCAATTTGCCGCGGTAAAAGGGGTGGTTCAGGGCGTAGATGTCTTTGACGAAACCGCGCAGCCGCTGCACCGCCTCGTCCGGCGTCAGGGCCGGCAGCGCCGCCAAGATCCGGGCCAGCACACCGGCCACGAACGGCGCGGAGAAAGAGGTCCCGCTGACGGAGACCGGGCTGCCATCCCAGTTGGTGGTGGTGACATTCTCGCCGGGGGCCGTGAAATCCACGGTGCTGCCGTAATTGGACCACCAGGTCTTTTGCCCGGCGTTGTTGGAGGCGGCCACGGAGACCACCTCCTTCGAATAGCCGGCCGGATAGCTCGGCAGCATCGAACCGCTGTTGCCGGCGGCGGCCACCAGCAGCACCCCCCGCTGCGCCGCCTGCTGGATCGCCTCGGTCAGCACCTGATACGGGAAGGAGGCCCCGAAGCTCATGTTGATGATCCTCGCCCCCTGGTCCACCGCGTAACCAATTGCCTCAACAATCGCGTCAAGCGAGAGCCACGGTCCCGGCCCCACCTGACAAGAAAGAAAGGAGACTCCCGCTCCCTGAGCTCCTTTAAGGACCTGGCCGGCCACCATCGTGCCGTGCGCGCCGTCGCCGGCGCTGCCGCGGGGATCATTGTCCCACTCGTAGAAGTCCCACCCGTGCACGTCGTCCACGTAGCCGTTGCCGTCATTGTCAATCCCGTCGCCGGCGATCTCACGCGTATTCGTGTAGATACTGCCGGAGAAAGGGAGTGGGTTCAGGCCGGTGTCAATGATCGCCACGACAACACTCGAAGCGGCGGCGGCCGTGACCGTGCCGGGGTCATTGCCCACGCCGTTGACCTGGATCTTGGCGTTGGGTTCCGCGTACCGGACGCCCGGCTGCCCCTGCAGCCGCTCAACTACCTCGGAAACCGGCTTGGCTTGGTCGAAACTAAGGAGATAAACGCCCCAAGAGGCAACCCGCCGCTCCACCTTCGCCCCCACGATGCCGGCAATCTCCCGCACCTGAGCAGGAGAAACTCCCTCCTCCACCCGCACCAGGACCTGGCCCGGAAGGTAATCGGGGGAAGAGGGAGCCGGAGTTTCAGCAGCCCCGCTTGCGGCCGGGATCAGAAGGCAAACCGAGAGTATAAAGAGTGAGCGTTTGAGCATTTGCAACACTGATTATGGTTTAAAAAGGGCAGCTTGTCAATGTAGATTTTAAACGACTTACATCTGCGTTTCGAGGCCCGCCTGCTGGCGCACCCAGCTGTTCCATCTCAGCTGGCTCTCTTCCCCAGGCACCAGCAAGCGGCCCAAATCGAGCAGGTCCAGGGAACCTCGGATGACTTTCGGCGCCAACTTCAACTGAGCCGCCCTTTGTTCCAATTCCAGGACGCCGTCAGAAGGAGTGAGAGTCCGAGAAGGCGCTGCGAGGTTCAGCAACGGCGTCGCCAGCACAAGGTTCGCCTGATCAAGCAGGCGGGTCACTTCCTTCTCTTGATCCGCGTCCCGCACCATCACGGCCAGTTTCACCCTTTCACCGCCCGGCCCCTGCAAAGCGGAAAGGGCCCGGACCCCTTGCTCGGCCGTCCTCGCGGTGAGAATCACAAGAATCTGCTTAGCGGCCGCTTCATCCAGCGGGATCTGCTCCGCGCCGGCGGCGGAAACTGCTTTTTCAATCTTGGCAGATTGGAGGATCTTAGCCCAGCCGGACCGCAGCCGCTCGACCCCTTCACCCAGCAGCCGGTCCGCGGCGGAGTTATCCGCGGACAGATCCAGCTCTTTGGCGGTGTAGGCATCAATCTCGTCGAAATGTCCCTTAAACGCCCGGATCTCCTCTTTCAGCGCCGCCCGGACCAGCGGATCTTTGCTGTTCTGAAATCCGATCAGGCTGACGCGGGCCAGCGATTGCAGGGTCCGCAAGCCGGCAAAGAACAGCTGGAAGGATTCCGGTCCCTTGTTCTTTCCTTGCAAACCCGGCACGGCGCCGGGGCGGAAGGCCTTCTCCGGCGTTGTTCCGATCGGCCGCACGTAGGTGCTGGAGGCGGCGGCCTGCATCCCGGTGACCTGGGCGCCGTTGTCAATGAGGGTATCGGGACCAATGAAGGCCGGCGTCATTACTTTCGCCCCAACCCCCGCGGCAACCCCGGCTGAAATGATTCCAATCCCCTTGTGCCCGCCATCCACCGACTTGAAGTTGCTGGCACCCGATCCATCGCCGAAATTCAAGCCCCGGACCACAATCGTATGCTGCTTTCCATGCCACTCCACCACCAGGGTTTCCCGCGGCCGGACCTCAGGACCCATCCGAGTCGTTTTCTCCGCTTCCCGGCTGATCACCTGCCCGAACCGGAGCGCGGCCATCCTTTTGATCAGCTGCCGATGCCAGCCGCTCTCGAGCGGGGTGCCATCCAAATAGACGGGGATGCCGATCAGGTTCCCGCCATAGGCCCGGTGCGCCAGCGCGGAGTCGTTCCGGTTTGCTGAAGCCCCCATCCAGACCGTCGCTTTTGCCTCGCTGCCCGGCCCGATGTGGACGTACGGACCCAGCACGGAATTAGCGCGCACCATCACTCCCTTGCGGAAATCGGTGCCCCCCCAGATCACGACAGGGCCCTTGCCGGCCTCCTCACCGATGTGGGCGTCATAAATTTTCACCCCATGGAGCTTGCCTGCCTCATCAGTCACCGGCACCGTGATCACCCCGGCATCTACAAAAGCATTGGGATGCAGCATCTGCGTGCCCGGACCCAAAGTTGTCGGCGCATCGGGATGCCCGCGGATGACGCCCCAGACCCTAGAATCTTCTCCGATCGTTACTTCTCCCTCAATCGTTGTCCGTTCGCGAACCGAAACATTTCGTCCGAGAATAACCCGGGTTCGCTCTCCCGCGGAGATCGTGACGAACGGCCCAATCCTGACCCCGGGGGATAAGCGGATTGCCCCCCCTTCCGGGACAAGCCAGGAGCCGTTGGGCAGCTGCAGCGGATCCAAGAGAGTGACCGGCATCTCGCCGCGGACAACCACCTCTGCTCCTTGCAGATGCAGTTCACCCGGAATCTTGCGCTTGGGCGGCGTGATCACCTGAGTCGGAGCACCCGCCTTGACCACCCGCACCTTCCACCCCTTGGATTCGATCCACTCCTTAAACGCGGGAACGACATTGTCTGTAGCATGGACCGCCATCGTGCCGCCCAGCCCGGCGGCGGCCACCCGCATCGCCACCTTGCCGCCGAATTCTTTGTTGGCCGCATCCGCCATTTCATCGAACTCCGGCAGAGATCGCTCAAACCCGCCGGGAACCTCGGGGAGCTCTTTCCCATCGGCGATCCAGCGGTCCACCGTGGCGTCCGACACATCGTTCCGGGGATCGCTGGCCCAAGGAGTGAACCCGAACCTGGCCGGATGCCAATCCGGTTGGTAGGGCGTGACAGACTCTACTTTCCGGTAGTCCAATACCGCGCGGTCGCCGTCCTGAGACCAGCGAACCAAATCCAGGATCTTGGCGATATGCTCTCCCCGGCCCGGAAGGTCGCCGCGCTCCTCCGCAGCGACCGCGGACCGGAGTTCCTCAAGATAAGCGACACCTCGCTCGAGCTCGGCGATCCCGTAAAGCGCCGCCTTTCGGGGATACTCAAAATCATCCGCCTGCGCGGGAAAAAGCTTGTCACCGTAGGCAACCATGGTGCCGTCGCCCGCCGGTAAGATCAGTTCTTTTTCGGGAATCAGCTTCAGCAAGCGGTAAATAAGGTCGTACCGTTTGTGGCGGTTCTCCCAGCCGGCCAGCTCCGGCAGCGTCGCTTCGATCGCCCCGCCGGCCGCGAGCTCGCGAAGCAATCCTTGGTTACGGTGGTACTCAAACCATTCGTCCTCGCCCGGTATCTGGTCATCCGTCAGTTGAGATTCTCCTTGAGTGCCAATCTCCTGTTTGACGCTCTTGAGCAGCGCCCGCCTAACGGCGCGGGCTTCCTTGAGGGTGACGCCGGCCTCCTTCAAGCGGCCTTTGTCCTGAAGCCCCTTCATGAGATGCTCAACGGCTGACACGTAGGTGCCTGAACCGAAATTGCGCAATGTGCCCCTGGCCCACGAAAGGATTGACGCGCTGTCGTCAGCATGAGGATAAGTTTTTTCGAGCCACTTCTGCCCGGCGGAAGTCACCAAGCGGGGGATGGGAGATTCCGCCATGAGGACCGTCAACCCTTTGGGGAAACGGACCGTTCCCAACGCCCGCTCCGGGAAAGACCCCACCACAACCACCTCTCCGCGCTTAGCGGTCAGTTGAGCGGTCTTATCCGCGGCTCCGGCGCTCTTGCCCACCAAATACTCTCCGAAGTCCACTTCAGCCAGCTGTTCCAAAGAGAGCCCGATCCTGAAGAGGGCGTTGATCCCCACCGAAAAAACACCCGTCAGCGCGGAGGAGGAGCTCATCCCGCCCGTCGGCGGCAAAGTGTGGTCTCCCACGGTGGCGACATACATCCGGACGCCGGAGGTTCCCAGTTTCTTGTCCACCCCAGGGGCTTCCGATACCATCCAGGTCAAAGCCCCCTTGATATAACTCTCCCATCGAACGGGGTTCCACAGCTGGTTCGGCGTGACCTGGAAGAAACGCTCTCTCGGCCCGTGCTGAGCAGCCGCGTCCCGCGCTTCCTGGACCGGAAAAGCAGCCGGCTTGAATTTCGGGTTGGAGTTGAACAGGTGGATCCGCCCATCCTCGGTCTCCTGCACGACGCCCAGGATCTCCTCCTCCGTCGCTACATTGATGGTGAAACCGCCCAAGCCGGGGAAATCGGTATGCCCCATATTGACCCGGTCCCGGCCGGGCGAGGCAACGACGATCACGATCTTTTTGCTTGGGTCGAAACCGGACGCCAATGCCCCGATGATCAGCTGCTGATAAGCCCCGAGAGCCTGCAACGAGAGTGTTTGGTCTTCCCCATAACGTTCCTTGAGGATGTCCATGAAACCGCTGCCGAGCGGATCGGCGATGATCTTGCGCCACTCCTCCAGCGTGATCGCCTGTTGCTCCTCCATGCCGGCTGCCGGCGGCGCCCCTTTCTGAGCGGCCGACTCCACCGATTCCAGCAAAAGGTGAAAAATCCGGGCCGCTTCCTCGTCAGAGAAAGGTCTCCCCCCTTCCGGCAATTCCGACCGGCTCCAGATTAACTCTCCCGCCGGGGTAAACCGTGCGCGCTGTATTCCGGAGGCTCCGTCAAAACCGATCTTCCGCGGAGACCCGCCCGCCTTGAGCAGCGCCGCCCCCAACGGTTTGATCAGGCGCTCTTCATCGCTTTGGACTCGTTTGAAGCTGATGTCCTGTCCGGTTTTTCCGGTAATGAATCGGAAATCTACCCCCCGCCGTGCAAGCTCAACAATCTTTTCCTTGCGCTCCTGCCGAAGGAGCTGACCGCCCACGCCTGCCTGTGATTCATCAAAGGTGGTCGTAGATCCCATCAGCGTTCCGTCCACATCGACGAAGATTACCAGCTCCTCCGGGTTCACCGGCATGGCCCGAATCTCAGGCGGCAGATCAGCGACATTCTCTTCAAACAGCCACTCATATCGTCTCCCTAACTGCGCCGCCTTCAAGAGCCGGCTTAAGACATCCTCCACCCCGCGGGGTCCCTGCTCCGCTCTGACCATGTGCGGATATCCGTCCGGAGGGGGGACTTCCAAACCCTGCACGAGCACTTGAACAAAGGGGACGGGGAAAGGTTCTTGATCCACGTCCTTTTGAATCAGGAAATCTCCCGTTGGGGAATCGCCGAGAATGAATGCCACCTTCTTCCCGGGCAGTTCACGCGTCAAGGCATCCCGCATGGCCCAGACTTTCCGAGGAAGGGCGACCGTGAGGTAATCTTGTGTGAACTGGACGAAAACGCCCGGATGGCTGGTGACTTGCGCTATTTTCTTCGAGAGCGTCTCCAGGGCAACCTTGAAATCCACCGCTCGGACCGGGGACCATTGCAACGTGAGGATAACCGGGTCATGATCGGAGTGCAGCCCGTCCGGACCCACCCCACGCCATTGAGGAGTGAGCTCAATCCCAAGCCGTTGGGAAGCGCTTCGAATCGCCGCTACGGCCTCCTCCATCCCGGAGGTTTGCACCCCGAGGAATTTCCAGAAGGCGGGGCCGGCCGGCGGGGCAGGATGACTTTGAATCTGTGGACCCAGAGAGCCTAACTCGGTCATTTCCGGGTCCGGAGCGAACCGGGTGAAATCGTTGGGATCTACGAACCAAACCCGTTCGCCGAAGATGAGCGTGCCGGGCCGGGCGTTGGCTTCCAGCACGATTCCCTGCACGGCGCCGGCCGCGTCGGCTTCCAAAACAAGATCCATACCCAGCACCGGCAGGCCGACGGCGATCGCGGCCTGAGCGGCGGTCTTTTTAAGACGCCCCCAGACTTCCGGCGTCATGGCAATCGGACCGGATGGGCCTTTAAGGTTAGGCAGAAGATCTTGCAAGGGGATGGTCTCTCCCTTCCGACCGAGGGAAGCGATCTTCTCCCCGGCAGGGGCCACCACCGCGGAAGCGGAGGTCACCTCGCCGGCCGCCACGTTGAAGCGCAAGACCACCGGCCGGCCGTGGTAGGTGACGTTGCCGCGGTAAGTGCTGATGAGAACATCGCGCTCACGCGACATCTCTTCTAAATATTTTCTCGCGCCGGCTTCGTCGGTCTGGTCAAACCAGGCTACCCCTTGGCCTTCCGTGGTATCGGACCTGGGTTGAATCATGACGCCCTGAGGGCTCACTTTAGCGACCCCCTCAAAGTCGGTCATGAACGCCCATTCCGCGGTATTCTTCGGCACATTAACCGAGTGAGGAACGGCCACGCCGGTAGGAGGATTGTTCCGCAGCCAGGCTTTGTCATCGGCCCGCCGCTGGCCCTCCGAACCAAAGGGGTTCACCAAATCCACTCCCGCTCGCGCCAAGTTCAGAGTCAGCTCTTTGTGCTTTTCTACCTCAACGCTCTGCGGGAGTTCTACGATGAAAGCATCCCGGATGGAAACAGGCTTCTCGGGAGTAAAGTCCAGAAGCCGGTTCTCGGCCGGGTCCTTCACGATCAGCCGGGAAGCTTTCCCGGCCGGAGTGAGCCAGCTCTCATGGACGCCGATCACGTTGACATCCTGGCCCATCGCCGCCACGACCCACGGGTAGAGGTGGTGGTTCATCAGTTGGGTCTTGCCGGTTACCACGGCGAAGGTCTGAGCGTGCGGCAAGAGGCGGCTCACCTCCTCGGCGGAGAACGGCTTCTCCAGGCGGACCACCGGCGGGGACATCCGGACCCGGTCATCCGTCGGGTCGAGAAGAGCGGTATCAGACGATAATCCGGTGTCGCCGGCAGGACCTTTGTCCGGGCTGCCGCGACGAGGCCCATCCGGCCCGAAATAATCGTCTCCGAACGTCCCTCTCAGGAAAGATTCGCCGGCGGCCAGGTAGTTGGAGAGAACGACCCGGTCGCTGACGCCGATGTTGGACCAGTTGACTTCCCGGCCTTCCCTCTTGGCGGAGGCCTTCTCCCGGACCTCTTCCCGCTTCCAGTAGTTGGGCCAGAGACCAATCCCGACGTTGGGCTCCAGCAGCCAGAAGATGAAGCGGGAAACCTTCCCCTCAAAGAGCTCCCCATCCCGGTCACGCAGCATGAAGCGGGCCTCGGTCCCCTTCTTCGGGTCGCCGGGGATGACATCCACCACCCGGGCGCCGGGCACCTCTTTGCCGTCCCGCTGCCAGACCGGTTCCGGCAGGAAGTCCAACATGAGGTACCGCGGCCACCAATAAGGAGTGCCGGCCGCGTCGAATTCCCGGGGCTCGACTCCGTACTTCGCGCGGTAGGCCGGCACGTAAACCTCATCCCAATATTTCTTGCCGTAACGGGCGGTCGCCGCCATCACCTTCTGGCCGGCCTCCTGCAAGTCCCGGATATAGGCCTCCCGGAACCGCTCCTGGACCAAGTCCGCCGTAAGCATCTCCAGCGTCCCCTGCCGGCCGACGTTGGTGGCCACCTGGAGGGAGCCCAAGCTGATCAGGTGGGAAGAGGACCAGTTGGCCGGATCGGTGAGGTCCTTCGGCACCCCGGCCGAGAAGATGGCCCGCAGCGTGCCGTAAACCCAATTCTTGGGGTGCCGGTCCAGGTTGACCGCCACCGAAAAGTCGCGGATCTGCCGCTCCACGAAGGCCTGCGCCGCCCCGGCGCTCATCCAGGAGAGGGGTGTGACGATGATCGCGCGCTGGATGGCGACGTCCTGGCCGCTGGAAACCTGGTAGATGAAGTCGGCCGCCTCCGCCAACTGATCTTCCATCTCTTTCCCCTTCAGCAGCCGGGCCTGGGGATCAATGAAGTCGAACCGCTTGAAGTTCCGGGCGCCGGACTCCTCCGCCCCCTTGACCACGATGATGCCGTGCTCCTCGATGAAGGGGCGCAGCATCTTGATGATGGCTTCCTTGGCGCCGGCCGAGCCCAGCTTCTCGCTGTCGGCGCGGTACCAGTCCACCTCCGGCGGCAGGTAAACCCCGGTCTCTTCGGCCGGGTTGTAGATCTTCGGATAAAGAACCTTGCTGTAGCTGAGCTCGTAGATGCCGGGGGACTTGTCGGTGCCGGGGTAGCCGGCCGCCCAGATCCGGTCGGCCAGGTAATGGTGGTGGTGCGGCACGACCGCCCCGATCGTGACCGGCTTCGTGAAGCGGGCCGCGACCCGGATCCCCTTCGGGGTCAGCCGGCCGGACTTCAAGTCCGCTTGAATTTGTTCGGCCGCTTCGCCGGCGGTCATTCCCTTGTATTGCACCAGCGCCTCCGCGTACTGCCGCCTGGTCAGCCAGAACTGGGCGTCGGAGATTTGCAGCACCTCTCCGTCCACGCCCGGCAGCTGAACCATCTTCCCGTCCCGCGTGATGAAGAGGTTGTCGGCCAGCTGGCCGGCCTCCATCAGGGCCCGTGAATAGTGGGTGCGGCCGACCATGCTGAGGAAGGCAAAATTCACTTTGGACTTGGCGTCCAGGATCCTGGGGTTATCCGGGTCCATATTCTCGAAGACCACCGGAATCGCGAAGCCGTCGTTGCGGAGGAAGGCCATCTCCCGAAACTGGTTGTAGGCCCGCCAGAGCCGCTCGTAATGGCCCGGGGCGCCGGCGCCGATCGCCTGCGCCTCCAACTGATCCTGGTCCGGAGCGGCCCCGAACTTCACCGAACCGAACAGGGCCCGGGCATCCTGCCCCGGAAGCAAGGAAGCTCCCGTCCGAGTGAAAACCAGCTCCCGGACATAGCGGTACAGCGCCCGATGGTGCTCCCAGGACATCCGGTAGAGCTCCTCGGCTTTCTCGGGTTTGAGGATGCCGAGGTCGCCGTAAAAATCCTTGAAGGCAGGGCCCCGCTTGGGGTCGAGCGCCCAGGGGTTGTACTCGTAGAAGTGGTCATCGATCGTCTCGGCGTAGAAGGAAGCCAGCGCCCGCAGCAGCAGCCGCTCATCCACATCCGCGGGTGCCAGGGCCAGGAAATCGGAGGTCTTGTCGAGGGCCAGCGTCATGTAAAGCAGCTCCATCGCCGAGAGCACCTCTTCCCGGCGGGCCTCGCCGGCCAGCAGGAACATCCGGGTCAGGATGCCGTGGTCCTCGTAAGTGCCGCCGAATGATTTCCAGGCCGAGGCGTCCATCTCCCGTCCCTGCGTCAACTTCTCGATCTGGTTTAAGACCTTCTGCCGTTCCCCTTCCTTCTCGGGGATAAGCTCCTCCGCCAGCCGGCGCAGAACCTGGACGGCGGTTCCCATCACAACGCCCACACTCCGCGGGACCGACCCGCCGGCCATTTGGTCCATCTCCTTCCGGGCCGATTCCAACGCCTGCGGGATCCGCCCGGCATTCTCCAGCGGCTTGACCGACTTAAAACCTTCCTGCCGCGCTTTCAACCCCGCCAGCCGGGCCGCCTCCAGCGCCAGCCCCTTGCGGCGCTGTACCGCCTTCTCAGCGATCGCTTCGCTCGCCTTGACCGAGAAGGATTCTCCCTGCTTCTCAGCGAGACGGATCGTGTCTGCGGTGAGGGCGGGCTGGATCAACAACGCTACGCGGGGATCTTCCTCTGCACCGGCGGCGGCCGGCCCGGGGGCAGGCGGCATCCTCTGCTGGGCCGTCCGAAGAGTCGCCAGGACCCGGTCCTGCTGATCTTTCGGCGCACCATTGAGCAGGAACATCCCTCCGGTCGCCAGCCAATGAATTTCGCCGAACTTTTCAACGGGCAAACCGGTGGCCAGGTCTACCAGAGCCTCCCGAACGACCGCATCCCTCGGCTTCCAGCGCCGGTTGATCAGCATCTGCTGTTCGTACTGGATCGCCAACCCCGCTTCGGTGGAAAGCTGTTCTCGGTCGAACCACTCCTCGTATTGGGCGTGAAGATTCCGGACCGCCCTTGAAAGACCTTCCTTGGAGGCGCCGGCCACCTGCTCAAGCGCGCGATAGATCGCGGCTGCCCGCCGTTCTTGACGGCTCACTTCTCCGCGCAGGTCGGTTCCCAGCAGCGGACGGTATTCCTCGCGGCCGAACCCAAACGCCCGGTAGATCGCTTTTCGGCCTTTGGAGTCCCGCTGATCCCAATCGGCAATCGGCTGGCCTTTTTCATCCATACCCCGGCCTGCCGCGTACCAGAGCATCACCTCCCGGTCGAACCAGACCCGGTGGCGCCCCTGCGCCACGAAATCGAGGGCCGTCAGCGCGCTGTGGGGCCGGCCCACCATCATCCGGTCTCTCAAGTGGGCGGGGTTGAGACGCATGATCTCCGGATGGGTCACCGAGAAAACCGCCACGTCCTGTCCCTGCAGGTCGGTCAGGAAATCGGTTCCGGGTCCCCGCTTGCGCAAGACAAGCGGATGGAAATTTCCGCCCACGGCCTTCTGCAAAGCCGCCTGCTCCGCAGCAAAGAGATCGTCCAGAGGGACCCAATCCATTGGGAAATCCCGGTGCAGCACCGCGTTGGCTTGCATCTGCCCCGGAGAAATCCCCTTGGCTTGAAGAATCGCCTGCACCTGCTCGGCCACATCCCCCATCAGAGTCTTCGTCTCCGAGCTGAAGGCCAGCAGGTCATCGCTGGAAACGCCGGGCACCACGGTGATCGTGATATCCCCCACCGTGGTATGCCGCGGAAATGCTGCTTTCAAGCGCTCGATCACCGCCGGTTCGGTGCCGAATTGCTTGGCGAGGTGTTGGGTGACCGCCATGTCTTCCGGATCGGTGGAGTCCGGCCGGAACCCGTCCCAGGAGAGACGGGCCAGGATCTGCCCTTCCTCATCGAGCGACAGGGCCACCTCCTTGCCGAACCCGGACAGGATCATAAAGGCCCGCATGACCCAGGCATACCGGACGTCAGGCGGCGAGGGATAATTTTCGTCCCCTTTGTAGGTGCCGTAGAAATGGACACGGAGCAGGGTTTCCGAGACGATGTCTGCCGAGGGATTCAAGGCCTGGGCCTCTTTCGCCGCCTCCACGATCTCTCGGGCAAAGGAGAAAACGACGGAACGGTTCACCTCCTCCGCCGGCAGCGTCAGCTTACGCTCAGCCCAATTGCTCCAAAGGGAGGAATGCAGGGCCTGTGCACGGGCAAGGAGGGGGCTGGGCACTCCAGCAAGGGCCAGCAACTGCAGAATCTCGGTCAACTGGAAGACCGGCACCCCGCCGGTCATTTCAATATACGGGGCAAGGTACCCTCCGACTTCCTTAGCTCCCTTTGCCCCAAACCGGGCGTTGAGCGCCTGCTCGGAAAGGAGTTCACGCGCCGCCCAATCCTCCCAATCCACAACGGAACCAATGAAATCCTTCTGCTTCACGGCCAGTTCCACCATCATGTCGATCACGCCGGCATGCAGATGCTTCGGTATCCCGATCAGGGAGAGTTTCTTGTCGTCCTGAAGGGTCGCCACAAACAGCTTGAACAGGAGATCTTTCGGGATGCAGTAGCCGGCCGTGGGCCCGGCTTGGTACGACTCCCCCTGCTTGAGCGCGGCGCCGGTCAGACCGTCCCGCTGATCGAACTGCCACGCCAGGTCCTCGATGTCTCCGAACCCAAGCCGCTCCACGAAATAAGCCTGCACGTTGCGGATGGCCCGCACCATCGCGGTCCATTGGTTTTCGGAGACCTTCAGGTTCTCCGCTTCCTTGATCATGCGGATCTGCGGGTTGAAGTTGATCAATTCGTAGAAGGCCTCGACGTGGGCGGCCGCCAGAGGATCAGTCACGCCGACCCACTGCGGCCAGACCTCCACCGACTTGCGCTCCCCCTTGCCCAGGTTGACGCGGCTGGGGGCGTAGATCAAATGGTAGCGCTTCCTGGTGCCGGTGGGCCGCAGCTTGCCGTCCGCCGTCTGAGCGACTACTCCGCTCGAATAAGCGTAACGGGGGTCCATCATCAGCCCGTTCAAGTTCTCGGAGGCGATCGTCTCGCGCCGGGCGGTCGTCTGCGCGAGAGCCGAGTGGTCCCGGTACCATCGTCTTGCCCGATCCTTCACATGGAGCTCCGGATGCTCTTTGTCCAGCTCTTCCAATACCTGCTGGCGGGCGAACCACCGCATGGTGGCTTCCATCTCCTGCCGGTAGATCGGCATCTCCGCGATGGCCTGGGCAATGGCCGATGGCTCCGGCTGTCCGCCCTTCTGGAGCTCCGCGACCCGCTGAGCCAGCTCCGGGTCCAGCTTGTTCCTCTCCCAAACCTGGGGCCAGGCCTGTTTGTTGAACTCCCCCTGTTTCCGCAGCAGCAGCGCGTCCACCTGCGCGGGATCCACAAAATCAGTCTCCGGCGCGGGCCCTTCCAAAGCTTCGTACGCCTCCAGCAAAACCACCAGCTTGGCCAGCTCCTCTTGGATCGGGATATGATCGCCGATCACCTGCGTGATCGCCCGTTCCCGGGTGAGCCCTTGCGCTTCATACTTTTCCACGATCGGCTCGTAGCCGAACTCCTGGATCACCTTCCAGCCGAGCTTCTGGATCCGCTCGGCATACTCCTGCATCCGCCGGCGGACCTTCTCCTCCAACTTCCGGGCGCGGACCACGTTGCGCAGCGCCATCTCCTCATCCAGCACCGCCTGGATGAACCCTTCCACCAGGCCGGGCGCCTCGGTGGTCAGCAGGTGGAACGCAGGCAGCGGCCGGCGACGGGAAAGCGCCAGCGGCATGAACCGCTCGAATCCCGGCTGCAGCTCACTGGAGGCGCGGTAGGCCTGCGCGAACGCCTGCTTCGGGTCCTTCCCGATCATTTCGCGCAATGCATCCACCCGGTCAATAAATTTCTGCTGCGTCCAGCGTTTTTCGATCAGCTTTTCAACCTCTTCGATCCGCCGATCGAACTCCCGCTCGATCCACGCGGCGGTCAAAGCCGTTTTCTTCAGAAGCGATTCTCGCGCCAGAGGATCGTCCACACTCTGAAGAGCGCGCCGGTGAGCCGCCTCCTCCGGCAAGCCCTGCTTGATCCATTCGGCAGCCATCTGTTTGAGAGCGAAATCGTTGTTGACCACAATCTCCCGGGCCAGAGCAACGTGCTCTGAGTCCATTGTCTGATCGATGTTCTTCGCCCAGTAATCGGCCATCTGCCGGATCGTCTGCTCGAGCCCCTCCTGGTCCACCTCGAAGACGGTGAGGGTATGGCCGTCCACCGTGATCGTCCGCTCAGAGATGTAGAGAGGGATGGCTTCGATGAGGTCGGTTGCCTCGGCCACCCAGTCGTAGCTGGGGCTCATGTAGAGGTTCTGGCCACCCAAGCGGGTCAACTTCCGGAGCGCCTCTTCCTGCTCCGGCTTCGCCTCCAGCTCGTTGGCTCTAAAATTGATGGAACCGGTGGGAGAAGGCCGCTGCAGGAGGACGCTGTAAGCCGCCGCATAAGACTCGGCCTGACGAACCGCAGCTCGGAACTTGTCATTGAGCGTGGCCAAGCCGTCCTCCTGGTTGAGGCGGAAGTCCGACAACGCCCTCTGGGCATCTTGGAACGAGACTGTCAAAGCGAGAGCGGCCTGCGCTGAAGCAGGGCGCCGGCTGACCCTCTCCGCGCTCTCCGTGACCACCTGTTTCTTAGCTGATTCAATGGCCCTCGAAGCCTCGGTCAGGAAATTCTCCAGGCTTTCCTCAAGCTGCTGCAGCGCCCCATCCGCCTGCGTGGATGGGATCGCTTTGGCCGGGCTGAAGACAAGCTGACGAACCCGGTCCGCTCCCGGCCCCAGATGGGCGAGCAACTCCTCCACCCTCTTGACCGCCTTGCCCAACTCCTCCCGCGCGGCCGGCGGAGCGTTCGCCGCCAATTTCCGAAGCCGGTCCATCAAATCCTTCCCCTGCGCAGCCTGATGAAGCAGCCGGCCCGTTTCCACCAGCTCTTTGGTCTTCAAAACATAATCGGCATTGGCAAAAAGCTGGGCCTGGTTGTCAAAGGCCCGGCTGGCGCGGCCGGCCAGCAGAGTGGGATACGGCAGATCCTCCGGCAGCCATCCCTCCCGCACAACCCGGCTCATTCGTTCGGCGTTGGCCTGTTCGACCTTGGGATCGAATTTCCGGATTGCCTCGTAAGCATCTCGGCGGCCGGCTTCCACCTTCTCGTCTTTGAAATCCGCTGCAGCCTTCCGGAAAGCAATCCGGTCGTACGGCAGGTCGATCTGGAGCTGGCCCATCAGCCAAGAGACCCAGCGCTCCCGGTGGTTGCTGACCTCGGTGATCTCGCGGCGAACGTCGAGCAAGACTTCCATGTCGAGGCGCTTTTCCAACGCCAGAGTGTCCACGCCGTAGAATTCCGAATGCGCGGCATCCTCGAAGAACAACGCCCACGTGTTGCCGTGGTCAATGATCGGGGATCGGAGGATCTCCTGCAGATCCTTCTGCTCGGCCGGGTTCATGTTCTGGTAGAGGCCGAGCGTCAGGTGAATCGCTTCGCGCGGCGTGTAGCCGGCGGCCAGCGCCGCCTCATGGAACATCCCGACCGCATAGAGCAGGCGCCGGCCCGGGGCGTATTCCGGCTTGTCCAGATCGGAGGCGATAGTGACATCCAGCCGGACCGCCGAGTCCTCATCGTTGAAGTCCATCGTCATCGCGTGGTTGGCGAGGAACTGCACCGGGATCTTCCAGTCCCCCAGGCGGTCCCACACACGCTGGATCACCGGAAGCACCGGGTGATCCAAGAGCCACTTCAGGCCCTCCGCCGCCCAGCCGGCGACCCGCTCCACCTGCGCCGCATTCCCCGGGGCCACGTTCTTGGCCGGCTCAAGGGTGTTGGCGGCAGCGTTCCATACCGTCTCCCCGGCCGGCTCACCGACCATCCGTTTGGCGACTTGAACCTTATCCTCCGTGACCCGATCTACGCGGCCGCCAAATCCCTTCTCCGGCCGGGTGACCAGCGCCTGTTCCAGCCCGGCGGCGGAAGCCCCTTCAGAATTTTGGGCGCGAAGATTCTCCCCTTCAGAAATTTCTTTGGGTTGGGCATATGCAAAAGGCGGAAGTATCTGGACGGCAACGAGCGCCTGGAGGGTGACCCAGGCGCTCAAGCGGATAGAAACCCCTTTACGCGGCATAGAGATTAAAGTTGAGTCCCCAACTGAAGCTGCAATACCCTGACTTGCCAAGCTTCCCGGTATTCTTCCGGGACCAGGCGGACTCCGAGATCCACCAGATCCTGGCGGCTGAAAACAACCACCGGGACCAGCGAAGCGTCAACCCGAGAGGCCAAGCGGGCCTCCATCCGTTTAATTCCCCGTTCCAACGACTCGCCGTTCAAAATAACCGGCGGAACCGCCCACTCCCATCCCAGGCCGGCGAGCAAAGTGGAAATACTTTCCGCCTGCCGGTCGTCCCGCAGCACGGCGGTCAGCTTGATCCGTTCCCCGCCCCGATCCTGAAGCGCCTGCAGGGCTTCCACGCCCAAAACGGCAGTCGCCGGCGTCAGTACCACTAGGGTCTGCGCTGCTTCGGCTTCGTCCAGCGGGATCTGCTCGACGCCGGCGGCGGGCAGGAACTCCGCCTCCTTTGAAAGCAGGATCTTGTCCACCACCAGGTTGGGGTAGACCGCTCCCCCGGCCGCGGCGAAAGCCCTCAAATCGTCCAGGACCTGCGCGAACCGCGCGCCGTCCGCGGCGAACCGCTGCCGCTTCCATTCAAAAACCCGCTGGGTCAGGTCCCAGGCCATCTTGTAGGCGATCTCATCGCGCGAAGGGGTCTCAACCTGGGCGGGCGGAGCAACGGCGGAGGCCGGATCCAGCAGGGACTTGAGGGCATCCATCGCCCCCTTCGCCGCGGCATCCTGTTCCGCGATGTTGTCAGCATTGACCTTGGAATAGGACTCGCTCTTAGTATCCGCGTACGTTGTAAACCACTTAGCGCGGCTTCCCGGCGTTTTCAGCAACAAAGTTTTCAAATTGGCCGAAAGCTGGTTCACGGTTTCCGGCGGGGTGCCGAACTCCCCGCTCAAGTGGCCCTTCAGCTCTTCCGCTTCCAGTTCATTCAGGAAGGCCAGCCAGCGGGGATAAATCGTCCGGAACAAGCCGTCGAAGAATTGGTCCACCTCCGGCGCCGGCGCTCCCGTATCGGGATCCTCGCGCGGCAGGAAGGTGGCCATCGGCAGGATCAGCCGCCGGGTCACCCCGATCTCCGTCTTGGACCGCCGAATCCAAAGCTTATAGAGGTAATAGGTCCGGTTGGGGGCCGTGTAGGAAACCTGGATCTCGTAGCCGCCGTCATGGATGGTCCGGCCGTCCTTGAGCGCGCGATTGCCCGCCCCGACCAGCTGTTCCGCTTCGATATTGTTGATCGGCTCCGAGACGGTGATCTGGTCTGGGGAAACCGGCTGCCCGATCGCTTTGGAGACCAGCGCGGCGGTTTCCTGCTTGAATTGCTGGACCCAATACCCATCCTGTTTAAGCAAGCGGTCGGCGGTGTCCTTGAAGTATTTCTGGTTTTCGATCCCAACCGCCTTGTGGACCTCGGTCTTATTGCCCGGGTCGGCGTTGCGCATCGGCGGCAGGATCTGGTGGGCGATCCGGTGCATCAGGTACTGCAGCTGGCCCGGTTGGTACCAGAGGGTGTCCACCTCACGCAGCAGGCGTTCCTTCACCTTCGGGTCATCAATCAACAATTCAATCAGTTTCTTGACCCATTCGGGCTTGCGGTAGAGGTTGAACATGGAGCCCAGCGCCTGGGCCATATCCCGGACCTGGACCAGGTCTCCGATGAAAGCGGCGGCCGACCCCTCCCCTCCGCCGACGGAAACCAGGCGGCGGTCGCCGTACTTTTCGCCCAGCTCCACGATCAACTGGTTGAGCGCTTGGACGACATTGGCTTCCCCGACCTCCGCCGGCTTGTACACGTAACCCAACCGGTCCGGCTCCGATAGGAACTGCACGGAGGGAGTGGTAGCGTCGTTGGAGGTCACCCCGATGCCCTGCTTGCCGGCCTCCTTGGCCGTCATATCCAGGTTCACCACGTCCAGCATGAAACCGTACTGCGGATCCAAGTAGAAGAACTTCCCGGTCGCCGGGTCGCGATAGACGATCCCCTTCCGGTCCCCGTCCGGGTCCGGGTTGACCAGCAGCGCTGTGATGCCCGCTTGGTCAAAAGCCGCCGCCGACCGCTCCGCGAACCGGCGCAGACTCACCGCCGACTCCTCGCCCGGAGGCAGCGAATGCCCGAACGCGGCCGCGTAGTCCTGGATCACGACATGGCCGCCGAGAATCTTGTCGAGCAGAGGGAAATCCGTGATCCGGGCGCCCCCGTTGGTATCCGTCACGACGGTGACCTTGCGCTCCCGGAGATCCCGAGACAGTTCCTCCACCGCCCGCTCCAGCTCCTCCGGCGTGGCCTCGAACTTGCCCGTGAAGGCCCGCTTCAGGTAATCGTGGTAGCGCCGCTTGGAATCGGCGTACTCCTCCGGCATCCGGCGCATGACCGCCTCCACCCGCGCGTTGAGCGCCGGATCCTGAAGCATCTCGATGACCGCCTTGATTTGATCGGGATCCTTGGCTGCCTCCCGAATCTTCTTGTTGAATTCCTCCGCCTTCGCCCAGGGCAGGATCTGACCCAGCCAGAGCATCAGCTTGGTCCCCTGGTGCCCCTGCTCAATGTGGCTCGGGGTGATCTCGTAAAAAGCCAGCAGGTTCTCCTCCGGGTCGGACAGCAGCGCCCGGGCGGCCGCCTCCGGAGCGGAGGTGATGCCGGTGAATTTGACCCCCACCCCCATCTTGAAGAAAATCCGGGAAGCCACCTGGAAAATCGCCGGGCCGGTGCTGCGGGGGTCCATGCCGATGCCGACGTTCCAATGCTCCGGCATCTCTTTCTGTTCCCCCTGCCCCAATTCCCTGCGCCACTCGGGCATATTCTCGACAAAGAGCTTCGCCACCAACGCGAAGAGCACCTTCACTACGTCGTGCGGCTGGGAACCGATGTCCAGCACATCCTCCGCCAGGAACCCGATCGGCTTGCCGTCCCCCCGGTCCTTGAAGCCGGCTTCCACCAACCCGATGGGCGCGGCCATCCTCTGCCCGGACCCGGTCAACATGGAGAGATTGTTCTCGGGATCCACCCAGAGTAGAAGCTGCTGCTGGATCCTGCTCATCCGTTCCTCGGTCATCTCGCCCGCGAAGATCGGGGTCGAGGGGGAGCCCAGCTCCATCTTGTGGACCGGGTCAATGAAGGCAGTCATGGCATCCCGGAAATAGTATTCGGCATAGGGACCGGGGCTCAGCCAATCATGATATTTCTCGGCGATCAGGCGGACGGTTTGCTGCAGGTTATGCACGCGGGCTTTCACGATCACGTCCCGCGCGGCGGCCGCGACCGCCTGGTTGGTGTGCGCGAGCAGCTCGACGACCTTCGTAATTTGGAGACCATCGAGCTCGGATGCTCCATCCGCGATGTCATAAACCAGTCCGTACAGGTAATGGAGCTCCTCCAGGTTATCCTCTTTTTCCCACAGGTCCTGCGCCACCCGGTGCGGTTTGGTGCGCAGGATCACTCGCTTTCCGGCTTTGACGTCCGCGGCGACCCGCTCCGGATCAAACGTGTCCAGGTTGTAGACCGGGAACAACTCGGCCGGGGCGGCGTCGGAGGTCTGGGCCCCCAGCCCCAGCACCACGGCATTCGGATCAGCAGCGGAATCTTCCACAACCCGATACCCCAGATGCCGCAGCTCGGAAGTCAGCCGGGGATGATCCAGGACCGCCACCGGCCTCACCGAGGCCCCCGCCGGAGAGGCCGCCTCGTATCTCCAGGGAGCGTATCGCTCCGACAGCGGATCGGCATCCGGCGGAATCTCTTCCGCTCCGGCGCGGAGCTGTCCCGTGAGCTGCTCGACCCCGGCCTGATTGTCCCCCCGCTGGGCGGCCCGCATCGCGTAGGCATAAGGAGAAGGGGAAAGTAACTGGACAGCAACGAGCGCCTGGAGGGTGATCCAGGCGCT